>WNFU01007011.1_pt1 | contig 23621 bp, 27 predicted proteins | sample 5400121 | NCBI WGS metagenome assembly WNFU01 (sample SAMN13153360, study PRJNA577476) | soil metagenome | isolation source: 100 cm soil or saprolite under grassland replicate 1 | place: USA:California | collected 2016-06-15
GACCAAGCAACATCATACGCGAGCCGCAGAATAACAAGGGCTCTTGTTGGGAGTCAAGGATCGTAGTAGAGTACGTGCGTGCCAGTGATTGCACGCATGAGCGAGCCCATCCTCGCGGCAGTCCTCTTCTCGATCCTCCCCGGCGGCGTTGCCTTCGCCCTGCAAGTGACCGGCCTGAAGGACCCCGCCGGCTTCATCGTGGACCCCGCGACGGGCAGCTACTTCATCTCGAATGAGAACGGCCAGCCGGCCGAGCGCGACAACAACGGCTTCATCACCAAGCTGGACCCAGACGGCAAGATCAGCAAGCTGAAATTCATCGAAGGGGGGGCGGACGGCGTCACGCTCCACGCGCCCAAGGGCCTGGCCCTCATCGGCCGGACCCTCTATGTCTCCGACATCGATCAGGTCCGGCGCTTCCACGCCGACACCGGGCGCGCGCTCGGTGAGCTCGACCTGACTGCAGCCAAGGTGGATCATCTGACCGGGCTGGCCGCGGATGGTCATAGCACGCTCTACATCGCGGACGCCGGAGCGGACGCGATCTTGAAAGTCGACACGCGTCGCAGTTCCAAACCCACGGTCCTCGTGAAAGATCCAGCCTTGGCGGGCCCCTACGGTCTGGCCGTCAATCCTGCGACGGGTGCGCTGGTCGTCGTCAGTTGGAACGCCGGCAAGATCCTGGAGGTCACCAAAGAGGGCACCGTGAAGGTCCTCTTCGCCAATTCCTTCTTCAGCAGCCGGTTCGGCAACCTGACGGGCGTGGACTTCGACGCGTTCGGCAACATGTATGTCTCGGACTTCTCCGAGGGCAAAGTCGTCCGTATCGATCCCGCTTTCCGCTTCCAGACCATCGCCGAATTCCTGACGACACCCGCGAGCCTGGGCATCGACCGGAAAAACCACCTGATCCTGGTCCCGTACCGCTCCGGGAACGTGGCGGAAATGAACGGCCTGGGTCGCGAACGCACCCGCTGAGGAGCAGCCGATGGCCGCCACGTGCGTCTATTGCCACGGAAGAAAGGGAAAGCGGAGTTGCCCTGCCTTGAACGGCCTGATCTGTTCGACCTGCTGCGGGGAGAACCGCCTCACGAAGATCGCCTGTCCGGCGGATTGTCCCTATCTCGAAGCCGGCACGGACTACCAGCGGCAGCGCGTCGGCGAGCTCTTCCGCCAGGACCGGCGGCGGGTGTACCGGGAGATCTTCGAGATCGGCGGGGAGAGGGCCACCGGGCTGTTCAACCTCATCGAGATCGTGTGCTTCAGCTACTTCCACAACAAACCGTCCGGGTTGGACGGCGAAGTGGTCGCGGCCTTGGAGTTCATCCGGCGGCTCTTGAGCCCCATCCACTTCCCGGCACCCACCGTGCCGGCGTTCTCCCAGTACCTGCACAAGGAGTTCAAGGCATTCCTAGAGAAGGAGAAAGTCGATCTAGAACAGGCCCAGCAGGTGGTGGATCTGGCCCTCACGCTCGTCAAAGACTTCTCGGGGACGGGGCTCCGTTCCAACCGATTCCTCACGGGGCTCATCGGCTGCCTGACGATGGACCATCCCGACGTGGTCGCGCATCTGAAGAAACAGGAGACGGACCAGCCGCGCATCGTGCTGGCGGAAGACAAGGATATTGCCGCGGCGGCGAAAGAGCAGGCCCTTCGCGAGAAGAGCCGCATCGTGATCCCCGGAGCGCACGCGCACGATCACGAGCACCACGGACACAAACATTCGTAGGGGCAGGCCTCTGTGCCTGCCCTAATGGACGGGCAACCACGGGGGGTTGCCCCTACTGCAGCGTCACCTTCCTCATCACGTCGCCCTCCTGGATCTTGGGCAACACGTCCAGGCCGTCCACGACCTGCCCGAAGACCGTGTACTTGCCGTCGAGGAACGGCTGCGGCTCCAGGCAGATATAGAACTGACTGTCGGCGCTGTCCGGATCGCGCAAGCGAGCCATGCCCACCGTCCCAGCGCCGTGCTTCTTCTCGTTGAACTCCGCCGGGATCGGCAGGCCGGATCCGCCCGTCCCGTTGCCCGCGGGATCCCCACCCTGGATGAGAAACTTCGGGACGACGCGGTGGAAGGTCAGGCCGTTGTAGAACCCCTTTTGGACCAGAGTCAAAAACCGAGCCACGGTCTTGGGAGCCGCACCGGGAAAGAGTTCGAGGGTGAGCTTCCCACGATCCGTTTCAATGATCACGTGCGGCGCCGGCCCTTTCCATGGAGCGATCGCCGATGCCGCACCGAGCTTGTCGGGGGAAACACCGGCTACCTCGGGCTGGGACGGACCAAGCAGGCCGGCCACGCACAGCAGGGAGGTCACCCAGACCTGCCGTCGTCGAGTCATGGCCTCCGCGTCCGCCGCGCTATTGGACGGGTTTGTCGACAATCGTGACGGTCATCTCGATCCGCTCGTTCGGCAGGTCGTTCTGGCCTCGCGGCGAATTGACGATCTTATCCGCCACGTCCATGCCCCGGATCACCTCGCCGAACACCGTGTACTGGCGGTCCAGAAAGGGCGAGTCCTTCACCACGATGAAGAACTGCGAACCGGCGCTGTCCGGGTTGTTGGATCGTGCCATGGACACGATCCCGCGGGTATGGGGCTTGGCGTTGAACTCCGCCTTGAGCTTGTGGCTAGGGCCGCCCATCCCGTACTCGCTCTTTTTGTTGGGGTCCTTCGTGTTGGGGTCCCCGCCCTGAATCATGAACCCCGGGATGACGCGGTGAAAGAGCGTCTTGTCGTAGAAGCCCGACTTCGCCAGCGTGATGAAGTTTTCGACATGCTTGGGGGCCAAGTCTGGAAAGAACTTGATCTCCATCTCGCCGAATTTGGTCTTGATGATCGCGTGAGGCTCCATTTTCCCTCCTTCTGCCGGCTTCTTGTCTTCAGCTCCGAAGACAGGCGTCGCCATTCCCGCTACCAGTAACGACAATATCAGGACTCCACGCTGGTACCACATGGCTTTTTCCTCCTAACCAGTCTTCACTTCCCGCAGTTTCTCAAGGGCGTGCTTGGCGGCCACCTGTTCGGCCTCCTTCTTGCTTCTGCCGACACCAACCCCATAGCGTTCGCCCCGGATCAGGATCTCCACCTCGAACAGTTTCTCATGGTCCGGCCCTGTCTCCCGGATCGTCCGGTAACGCGGGAGCATCTCGAACTCCCGCTGGCAGACCTCCTGGAGATCGGTCTTGAAGTCCCCCCTGGCAAGGAGCGACCGATCGCACGAGGCCAGCTCGTCGCTGAACGCGGCCTTGACGCTCGCCGCTGCTGCGTCAAGCCCTCCATCCAGATACACCCCGGCGAAGACCGCTTCCAGCGCGTCCGCCAGGATGGATGGCTTGTTGTGCCCTTGCGTTTTCGTCTCGCCGCGCCCCAGACGGAGCAGCTCCCCGAGCCCGATCCGTCCGGCAACCCGCGCCAGGGTCTTCTCGCTCACAAGCCGAGCCCGGAGCTTCGAGAGCTCGCCCTCGGCGGCGTCCGGAAACGAGGACAATAAGTATTCGCTCACGACGAGGTCCAGAACGGCATCGCCGAGAAACTCCAGGCGCTCGTTATCGAGGTCGCCGGTCTCCTTCGCTTCGTTGAGGTAGGACTTGTGGGTCAGGGCTTCGATGAGCAGGCTGGACCGCCGGAACCTATATCCGAGCCGGCGTTGAATCTCATCCAGCCCGTCTGTCTGCATGAACGGTTATGCCGTGCAACGGGAGAAGATCAGGCAGGCGTTGACCCCGCCGAAGCCGAACGAGTTGGAGAGCACCGTGTGGACCTCGGCCCGGCGAGCGACATTGGGGACATAGTCCAGATCGCACTCGGGATCGGGCACCTCCTGATTGATGGTCGGTGGCAGTATCCCGCGGTGGATAGCCAGCACGCTGAAGACCGCCTCCACGCCGCCGGCCGCTCCCAGGAGGTGCCCCGTCATGGACTTCGTGGAGCTCACCGCCAGGCGGCGGGCGTGGTCGCCGAAGACCTGCTTGACAGCGCTGGTTTCGATGCGGTCGGCCATCGTCGAGGTGGCGTGCGCGTTCACGTAGCCGATCGCGTCCGGCGCCAGTGCGGCATCTTCCAACGCCCGCCGCATGCACCGGACCGCCCCGTGGCCATCTTCCGGCGGCGCGGTAATGTGGTAGGCATCGGCCGTCATGCCGTAGCCCACAATCTCAGCATAGATCCGGGCCCCTCGGCGGCGCGCCAATTCCAGTTCCTCCAGCACCAGCACGCCGGCACCTTCTCCGAGCACGAACCCGTCGCGCTCCTTGTCGAAGGGGCGGCTCGCCCGCTCCGGCTCGTCGTTGCGCGTCGAGAGCGCCCGGGCCGACGCGAAGCCTGCTACTCCCAGCGGCGTGATCGCGGCTTCCGCGCCGCCGGCGACCATGACATCCGCGTCTCCCCGCTCGATGAGCCGGAAGGCGTCGCCGATGCAGTGGTTACCGGTCGCGCAGGCCGTTACCGCGCAGGAGTTCGGTCCGCGGGCGCCGAGCCGCATCGACACCTGTCCCGAGGCAAGGTTGATGATGACAATCGGAATGAAGAACGGGGAGACGCGGTCAGGGCCCTTCTCCAGCAGCACCTTGTGAAACGCTTCGATGGCGGGCAGCCCGCCGATGCCGGACCCGATGTAGACCCCGACCCGGTCGGCGTTCTCCGGAGTGACTTTGAACCCGGCATCATCCACCGCCATCTGGCTTGCGCCAATGGCGTAATGGATGAAGGTGTCCATTTTCTTGATCTCTTTCTTCTCGATGTAGTCGGCAGGGTCGAAATCCGTGACCTCGCCCGCGATCTGGCAGGCGTGCCCCGACGGATCAAACTTGGTGATCCGCCGGATCCCCGACTTGCCAGCGCACAGGGCATTCCAGGTCTTCTCCACGCCCGTGCCGAGCGGCGTGATCAGACCCAAGCCCGTGACGACGACCCGTCTTTTGCGGATTTCCTTGCCCATCAGGCGCGTGCCGACCGTCCAGGGTATTAAATATTCTCTTTGATGAAGTCCACGGCGTCTTGCACGGTCAGGATCTTCTCGGCCTTCTCATCTGGAATCTCGATTTCAAAAGCTTCTTCAAAGGCCATCACCAGTTCGACCGTATCCAAGGAGTCCGCGCCGAGATCCTCCACGAACTTGGCGTCTGGGACCACATCATCCTCCTCGACACCCAACTGCTCGGCGATGATCTTCTTCACCCGCTCTTCTATGGCTGCCATAGATTTCGCCACCTCCCTACCCTCCCGTCAACAAGCAACTCACTGCGCGAGGCCGCTCAACGCCTCACACCATGATCATTCCGCCGTTCACGTGCAGCACGTGCCCCGTGATATACGCCGCCGCCGGGGAGACCAGAAACCGCACGGCCTCGGCCACATCGTTGGCCGTTCCGAGCCGGCCCAGCGGGATCTGCTTGAGCAGCGCTTCACGGACCTCTCCGCTCAGCTTATCGGTCATGGCCGTCTCGATGAATCCCGGCGCCACCGCGTTCACGGTAATCCCCCGGCTCGCGTACTCGCGGGCCACAGTCTTCGTAAGCCCGATCACGGCCGCCTTCGAGGCCGCATAATTGGCCTGCCCTGCGTTGCCCATGACGCCCACCACCGAGGCGATGTTCACCATGGCGCCGCTCCGCTGCTTGGTCATGGCCGGCAGGACGGCCTTGGTGCAATGGAACGTGCCCTTCAGGTTGACGTCCAGCACCGCGTTCCAGTCTTCTTCCTTCATGCGGAGCAGCAGGCTGTCCCGCGTGATGCCCGCATTGTTCACCAGGATGTCGATGCGGCCGAGTTCGGTGAGCACCCGGTCGGCCATCGCGGCAACGTCGGCCCATTCCGCCACATTCGCCTTGATGACCAGCGCGCGGCGTCCCTGCGACAACACCGCCCGCGCCGTCTCTTCGGCGCGGGTCACCTCGAGGTCCACCACCGCCACATCCGCCCCGTCCCGCGCCAAGGCTTCAGCGATGGCGCGCCCGATCCCCTGGGCGGCCCCCGTCACGATCGCGACTTTCCCGGCCAGCATCACGGCCGTGCGGCGGCCAGCGCCTCGACCGTCGCGGCCAGGCTCGGCCGGTCGTGTACGTTCAGCAGCCGGAGTTCGGGCGCGATCCGCTTGGCCAGCCCGGTGAGAACCTTCCCGGGCCCGACTTCCACAAGCGTGTGGATCCCCATCTTGACCAGCGTCTGCACCGACTCCTCCCACAACACGGACGAGGCGAGTTGCCGCACCAACGACGTGCGCACATCCGCGGCACTGCAGATCGGCTTGGCCTCAACGTTATTGATCAGCGGCACGGTCAGGTTCTGCATCGGTACCCGGTCCACATCCATGGCCAATCGTGCAGCCGCCGCCTGCATCAGCGACGTGTGCACCGGCACGCTCACCGGCAAGGGAATGACCTTGCGGCACCCCTTGGCCTTGGCCAAGCGCGCCGCCTCTTCGACCGCCGCCTTCTCCCCCGCGATCACGATCTGGCCTGGCGCGTTGAAATTCGCCGGAGCTACCACGCCCAACGCCGAGGCCGCACGACAGACTTCCGTGACGACGGAGCGCTCCAAGCCCAGGATGGCGCACACCAAGCCTCGTCCGGCTTCTACCGCTGCCTGCATATAGCGCCCACGCTGGCGGACTAGGGTCACGGCATCCGGAAACGCCAGCCCCTCGGCGGCTACCACCGCCGTGTACTCCCCCAAGCTGTGCCCTGCCACCGCGCTCGGCCGAAGACCCGCGCGCTCCAACAGCCGGAGCGCAACGACACTGACCGTCAACAACGCCGGTTGCGTGTACTCTGTGAGGTTGAGCTGTTCCGCCGGTCCCTGTAAGCACAAGGCAGCCACGTCATACCCCAGCACCTGACCGGCTTGTTCGAACAGCGCCCGCGCCTCCGGTTCGGAGTCAAAGAACTCCTGGCCCATCCCCACGGCCTGTGAGCCCTGGCCGGGAAAGACGAAGGCCATGCCCGGAGTCATAGCGCTATCATATGAGGGAATTGCGCCCATGTTGTCAACTGAAAACTCCCCTGTTCGCTGCCTCCGGACAGCAGCTAACTCCTCAATCTACAACAAATTCGCCGCCATCGACGCAGATCACGTTGCCGGTGACCCACTGCGCCTTTGGGTGGGCCAGCAGCCCAATCGCCGCGGCCACGTCCCGGGGCGTTGTCAACCGGCCGGATGGGTTCTTGGCCTGCGCCATCTCGATCATGCGGTCGGAGCCAGGGATCTTCCGCAAGGCTGGAGTGTCGGTCACCCCCGCCATGATGGCGTTGACCGTGATCCCGTGCGGGCCCAATTCCAGCGTCAACTGACGGACATGCGACTCTAGAGCCGCCTTGGCGGCGGAGACCGCGCCGTAGGTCTTCCACACGCGAGCGCCTCCGGCGCTGGTCATGGCGAAGATCCGTCCGCCCCGGCCCATCAGGTTGCGCCGCACGAGGTCCTGGGTCCAATACACGAGGCTGTTCGCCATGACGTCCAGCGTCATGTCCATCTGGGCCTTGGTCAGCGCGTCCGCTTCGACCTCCGTGATGAAAGGCTTCAACGTGCCGAAGGCCAGGGAGTGCAGCAGGACCCGAATCGGAGACTCTACGCCCGACCGTCCGATCCGTGCGTGCACGGCGTCCAAGACCTCGCGGCGTTTCTCGGGATCAGCCGCGTTCACGTTGAAGAACAGAGACTCCCGCCCCTTGTTTTTGATCTCGCCGACGATCCGATCGACATTCGACTGCGTGGACTTCCGATCCAGATGCACGCCCACGATATGCATCCCGAGACTGGCGAGCTCCAGCGAAACGGCCTCGCCGAACCCGCTGGACGCCCCTAGGATGACGGCCCAGGCTCCTTCTAGCGGCTGCGCACCAACCACCTGCTCGCCTCCTACCACTTGACCACGGCCGATGCCCACGTCAGGCCCGACCCGAACGCCACCATGAGAATCCGACTGCCGGGCGAGATCCGCCCGCTCCGCACAGCTTCATCCAAGGCCAGCGGGATCGACGCTGCCGAGGTGTTCCCGTAGCGGTCTATGTTCAGGAAGAGCCGGTCCTGGGGCAACCCGAGGCGCTCCATGACGGCCTGAATGATACGCACGTTCGCCTGATGGGGAATGAACAGGTCCACATCCGCGACTGCCAGCTTGTTGGCCTCCAGGGCCTCGCGGGCCGTCGCCTCCAAGGTCTTGACGGCCACCTTGAAGGTCTCGCTGCCCTTCATTTTCACGTACTGCTGCCGGCCGGCGAGCATCGCGTCCGACGCCGGCATGCGGGAGCCTCCGCCAGGCACGCACACCAAGTCCCAGAGGTCGCCGTCAGAGTGTAAGTGGGTGGAGAGGACGCCCCGATCGTCGTCGGACGGTTCCAGCAAAGCCGCGCCGGCTCCGTCGCCGAACAGGATGCAGGTGCTCCGGTCCGTCCAGTCGAGCACGCTGGACATCACCTCCGTGCCGACCAGCAACACCCGCCGGCACGTCCCGGAGCGCACGTAGAGGTCGGCCACCGAGAGGCCGTACAGGAATCCGGAGCAGGCGGCGGCCAGATCAAACGCGATCGCCCGGGAGGCCTTCAGGTTCCGCTGGATGAGACAGGCCGTCGACGGCAGGGGCATGTCAGGGGTGCAGGTGGCGACCAGGATGAGGTCGAGGTCGGCTGGGTCCCACCCGCTCGCCGCCAGCGCCGCGCGGGCGGCGTCGGTGCCCAGATCGGAGCTGGCCACGCCGTCGTCCACGATCCGGCGCTCGCGAATCCCGGTCCGCCCGACGATCCACGCGTCGGAGGTGGCGACCATGCGTTCGAGATCGCTGTTGCGCAAGATCCGCCGAGGGACAGCGGACCCGGTGGCCACGATGCGGGCCCTCATCGGGCGGGGTCCTTGCTCATGCCTTCGAATAGGGCCACGCTCTCCTCGATATCGCGCTGGATGTGTTCGTTCACATGCCCCTCGAAAAACTCCTTGGCCACGCGGATCGCGTTTTTGATGGCCCGACCCGAAGACCGGCCGTGACAGATGATGCAGATGCCGTTGACGCCCAGGAGGGGCGCGCCGCCGACCTCGGCGTAATCCATCCGCCGCTTGAACCGACTGAACGCGCGCTTGAGCAGCGCGTAGCCCATCCGGCTCAGCAGGGCGCCGGCGGCGATCTCCTTGAAGAGCATTTTTTTCATGGCCTCGGCCACGCCTTCGGTGATCTTGAGGGCCACGTTCCCGATGAAGCCGTCGCACACCACAACGTCCGCTGCACCGGTGAAGACGTCACGCCCTTCGACGTTCCCGACGAAGTTCAGCGGACTCTCCTTCAGTTGCTTGAACGTCTCCTTGGTGACCTCGTTCCCTTTGGTATCCTCCTCCCCGATACTGAGCAGACCGATTGCGGGATGCGCTTTGTTAAAGACGTGTTGGGCGTACTCGTGCCCCATGAGCGCGAACTGGGTCAGTTGGGACGGCGTGCAGTCCACCGTGGCACCCACATCCAAGAGGATGGTGTGGCCCATCAACGTGGGGAGCAGCGTCGCGATGGCCGGCCGCTCGACGCCCTTCAGGACACCCAGCAGGAAAAACGCGGTGACCACGGTGGCGCCCGTGTTCCCGGCGCTGATGATGGCGACCGCCTCGCCTTTCTTGACCAGCTCCGTGCCGACCCAGATCGAGGAGTCCCGCTTGCGGCGGACGACCTGCGAGGGCTGCTCGTGCATCTCGACCCGCTGGGAAGCATGGTGCACCGTCAAGCCCGGCAGATCCCCGACGCCCTGCCGGCGCAGTTCCGCCTTGAGCAGCGTGTCATCGCCCACCAGGACGACCTCGACTCCGTATTCACGCACCGCCAACGCGGCGCCCTCGACCTCCGAGGCCGGGGCGTGATCGCCACCCATCGCATCCAATGCGATCTTCATATCGAGCACGGGCCTCGCGTCAAGCTTCTTCGACGGCGATGACTTCCTGGCCTTTGTAGGTCCCGCACGTCAGACAGGTGTAGTGCGGGAGTTTCGGTTGGTGGCACTGGGGGCAAACGGAGAGGCTTTGGGGACGGATCTTGACCTTTGCCGTCCGCCGCTTGTCGCGCCGCGCCTTCGAATGCTTGTGTTTGGGATTCGGCATGAGACCCTTCCTTCATGTGCCCCGGACGACCAGGACGCTACTTCCCCTTCAGGTATTCACGCAGCGCGGCCCACCGGGGATCTGGAGGCGGAGCGCACGCACAGGTGCCGACATTGAGGTCCTGCCCGCACTGGGGACACAACCCCCGGCAGTCCGCTCGGCACTGCGGGCTGAAGGGGACTGCCAGGATCACTTCTTGCCGGACGAGATCGTCCAGGACGACCACGTCGTCCTGGTAGTAGTAATCCTCGGCCTCCTCGGGGGGCATTCGATATTCCCCTGGCGGCAAGAGGGGCTGCGCCGGCACGAACTGCGTTGCGACCGGGATGTCCAACTGGACCAGAAACGGGCTCAGACACCGGACGCACTCGCACATGACCGACGCCTTGATGTGCCCCGCGGCGCTGATCAGTTGGGCGGCCTTGACCAGGACCAGGTCCACCGCGATCGGCTGTGGGAAGCGCACGCCCGAGACGGCAAGATCGAGCTCGGCCGGATCCTCGCTGTAGGACAGGGGCAACCCCTCTTCCGGAATCTCCGCAATCGGGATCCGGGTCATGGCGATGTCCCTTAACCTGTGCAGTGGGCTCTCCTCCGGTGCCACGGGCCGCGCGCCTACCGCTCTTCCGCAAAGCCCACGAGCGCGATCGTCCGCGCCCGCTTGATGGCGATCGTCAGCTCACGCTGATGCCCCAGGCAATTGCCCGACATCCGGCGCGGAATGATCCGGCCCCGTTCGGTCAGGAAGTTCCGGAGCAGGCCGACATCCTTATAATCAATGGCGATCTTGTCATGGCAGAACCGGCACACCCGCCGGCGTTGAAAACGTCCTCGTTCCACGATCCTTTTCCCTTCTCGTCCCTAGACTGGCTCGTCCGATTCGGATGGAGGAGGGCCCTCGTCGAGTGGTTCCCGCACGGGCGGCCCGCCGCCCTGATCCATCCGCTTGGGGAGGAATCGGACGGTCTCCGCCACCACCTCGTGCTTCGTGACCTTCTGCCCGTCCTTCGTCTCGAACTTGCGCATCTGGAGCCGGCCTTCGACCAGGGCACCGTTCCCCTTGCTGAGGTACTGGCCGCAGGTCTCCGCCTGCTTGCCGAAGACGACGATGTCCACGAAGCAGACTTCTTCCTTCGTTTCGTCACCTTGCCGGTACCGGCGATTGATCGCCAGCCCGAAATTGGCCACCGGCGTCCCGCTGGGCGCATACCGGATCTCTGGGTCCCGGGTGAGGTTTCCCATGAGGATGACTTTATTGAACCCCGCCATGCTCCGGCTCTTTGGCGGGTTCGGTCGAGGCGGGACGTAGCTTGTTGTCCTCGATCTTCACGGTGAGATACTTGAGCGCGGCGTCGTCCAACCGGAACAGGCGTTCCACTTCGGCGACAACGGCCCCGTTCCCGCGATAGTTGAGTTGAACATAGATGCCCTTCTTCTCCTGCTTGATCTCATAGGCCAGCTTCCGCTTGCCCCAGTTGGACAGGTGCTCGATGGTTCCACCGGCCCTTTCCACCGTGGCTTTCACCTTGTCCAGCATCTTGGGGATGTCTTCATCGGCAAGCGAGGGGCGCAGGATGAAGAGAGACTCATAGAGCTGTGGCATACTGAAGAACCCTCCTCCCGGATCTAAAGCCCCGGAACCGGGTCCGGAGCAAGGGGGTGATCGACAACAAAAAAGCGGTTCACCCTAACACAGCGCTTCGCCATAATCAAGAAGCGCCTGCGGGTTCCACTCACACGTTGAACCGGAAGAAGAGCACGTCGCCGTCCTTCACGACATAGTCTCTCCCTTCCAGCCGAAACAGCCCTTTCTCCCTGACGCCGGCCTCGCTGCCGCACGCGATCAGGTCCTCGTAGTGATAAACTTCCGCCCGAATGAATCCACGTTCCATGTCGGAATGGACCTTCCCGGCAGCCTGCGCGGCCTTCGTGCCCTGGCGGATCGTCCAGGCGCGGGACTCGACCTCCCCAGCGGTAAAGAACGTGATGAGGTTCAAGAGCTCATAGGCCGTGCGGACCAGCCGGACCAGGCCTCCTTCGCCCATGCCAAGTTCCCGGAAGTAGTCCGCCCGCTCTGTGGGAGGCAAGGCCGCCACTTCCGCTTCAACGGCGCCACAGATCGCCACGGCCCGCGCCCCGCGGGCGCGCGCCAACTCTTCCACTCGCCGCACGGCCGGACTCCCGTCCTGGCCTTCCCCGATGTTAACGGCGAACACAATGGGCTTGGCCGTCAGCAACTGGTACTCGCGCAGCCAAGCCTGCTCCATCGCAGAGCCCGTCTGGGCCCCAATCCATTCACCTTTGCTCAACCGCTCGATGAGCGCGTCCACGTACGCTGTCTCCTGTGCGGCCCCCGCCTCGCCGGCCCGTACCTTCTTGTCCAGTTTCTCCCGCCGCCGCTCCACTGTCTGTAGGTCCGCCAGCATCAACTCGGTTTCGATCAGCCCGATGTCGCGTTCCGGATCCATCGCGCCCGCCACATGGATCACGTCGGGATTCTCAAAGACGCGCACCACGTGCACCAGTGCGTCTGCTTCCCGGACCTGACTCAGAAACTGGTTGCCCAGCCCCTCCCCGAGGCTCGATCCCTGCACCAGCCCCGCGATGTCGCGAAACTCGATGGTCGTCGGTGTGGTTTTCCTGGACTTGAAGATCTGTGTCAGTTTCGCCAGCCGTTCATCCGGAATGACCGCCACACCCACATTGGGCTCGACGGTGGAGAACGGGTAGTTGGCGACCAGCGCCTTGCCGCCCACCAGGGCGTTGAAGACCGTCGATTTGCCCACGTTGGGCAAGCCGATTATGCCGCAATTGAGCGCCATGGTGTGTCTCTGGAATGGGAAGGGAAGAGGTTAGTTGAATCGGTTCATGGCCGCCATCAAGCCTTCGCCGACCCAACACTCCACCGCCCGCACGGCCTGCAGGACCACTTGCTCCAGCACCGCCCGCTCGCGGGCGGACACAGGAGCCAGCACGTAGTCCGCCGCATCCACGCCGTCCGGCGGACGTCCGATCCCGAGCTTGACGCGGGCGAACCGGTCTGACTCCAGAGCGTCGATGATGGAGAGAACCCCCTGGTGGCCACCGTGGCCCCCACGGGCCTTGATGCGGATGCGACCGGGGTCGAGATCGAGATCGTCGTGGATGACGATCACCTCGCTGAGGTCGAGACCGAGATCGCCGACCAGCGCGGCGACGACCGGCCCGCTGCGGTTCATGTAGCTCTGCGGCTTGGCCAGCGTGACCGCCTGCCCAGCCAAGCGTCCCTCGGCCCTCAGGACTTCGCCGTGCCGCCTGAACCGCATTCCGGCCTCGGCCGCCACGGCTGCCACGACCCAGAAGCCCACATTGTGACGGGTTTCGGCGTAGGCCGGACCAGGGTTGCCGAGACCGACTCGCTTCGGCAGCAGGCGCCGCAGCGGCTTTCGCGCCAACCTTCTCGCCAGCTTTCGCGCCCGTCTTTTCGCCGGCTTTCTCGGCGACTTTCTCGCCAGCGGCTGCGGCTTCCTCGGTCACTTCTTCCTCTTTCGCCTTGCCGATCAGCTCGGGTTCCGCCGCCGTTTCGCCAGCCGGCGTCGTGGCAAGCAACGCCTCCAGCTTTGCTTCCGAGATCGGCGCGGCGACGCTGACCACCATCCTGTCGGGGTCGTCCAGGATCCGGACGTTGGGGGGAACAGACACCTCCTTGACATGGATCCCCTGATTGATCTTGAGTGGGGTCGGGTCCACCAGGATGTGCGCCGGAATCTCCCTGGGCAGACACTCAACGAGTAGCTCGCGCATGTTGTGCTGGAGAATGCCCCCTTCGGCCACACCCACCGGCGTCCCGTCAGTGACGGCTATCGGCACGCGGACGCGGATCGGCTTGTCCATCGCTATCTCGAAGAGGTCCGCGTGCAGGATCGCCCCGGTCACCGGATCCAATTGGTAGTCCCGCAGCATCGCGGTCCGTTTTATCTCTTTGCCGCCCTTCGCAATGCGCACATTGAGGAGAGTGTTGGAGCCGGACTCCGAATGAAGCACCTTGCGGATCTCGGCAGGATCGATCGTCAGGCTGATGCACTCACCCTGCCCGTAGAGGACACCCGGAATCTTGCCTTGCTGCCGTAAGGTGCGGGCGACTCCCTTCCCGACCGCCTCACGGGTCTCCACGTTCACGTCAACCTGCATCGCCTATCCCTTCTTGAACCCGGACGTGTCTACACAAACAGCGAGCTCACCGACTCTTCTTCGTGGATGCGCTTGATAGCCTCCGCCAGCAACGACGCGACGGAGAGCACCTTCAGCTTTGCACACCGGCGGTCTTTGCCGTTGAGCGGAATCGTGTTGGTGACCACCACTTCCTCTAATCTCGACGCGTTCAAGCGATCCAGGGCCTGCCCAGAGAGAACCGGATGCGTGCAGGCCGACCAGACGCGGCGCGCGCCGTGCTCGAGGCAGGCCTGCGCGCCCTGGGTGATCGTGCCGGCCGTATCGATCATGTCGTCCAGCAGCAGGGCGTCGCGCCCGGTAACCTCGCCGATGATGTGCATGACCTGGGACTCGTTGGGGCCCTCCCGCCGCTTGTCGATGATCGCGAGGCTGGCCTGCAACCGCTTGGCGAAGGCCCGGGCGCGCTCGACGCCGCCCGCGTCCGGCGAAACGACGACGAGGCCCTGGTCTCCACGCTGCCCGACATACTCGAGCAACACCGGCGACGCGTACAGATGGTCCACCGGGATGTTGAAGAACCCCTGGATCTGCCCCGCATGCAGGTCCATCGTCAGCACCCGATCGGCGCCCGCGGTGGTGATTAAGTCCGCCACCAGCTTGGCGGAGATCGGCACGCGAGGCTGGTCCTTCCGATCCTGGCGGCCATAGCCGTAGTACGGGATCACGGCGGTGATCCGGTAGGCCGAGGACCGCTTGAGGGCATCCAGCATGAGCAAGAGTTCCATCAAGTGCTTGTTGACCGGATCGCAACACGACTGGCAGAGGAAGACGTCCTTCCCCCGCACGTTCTCGTTGATCTGCACCTGGATTTCGCCATCGCTGAACGTGGAAACGAGCGCGTCCCCTTGCCCGATCCCGAGGCAATCGCAAATCTCTTTGACGAGCGCCGGGTTCGAGTTTCCGGCGAACATCTTCAACTCATGCACCCGGAGGCTCCTTTCGAGGTGAATGCCAGTGATTCGTCACGGAGGAGAACGAGCTACCCTAATCCATCGTTCTTCTGCTTGTCAACCGAGGCAGGCCGGCGCCGGATTCCACTGTGTCCGGGTCACCCAGACCTGCCAGCCCGAGCGGCGATCAAGGCCTTCGGCCGCGATCCGAGCCAACCGCTCGTCGCCAAACACCCCGAAGACCGTCGCGCCGCTGCCGGCCAGCATGGCTGTCTGCGCGCCGCGCATGAGCAGCAGTTCCCGGATCTCGCACAGCACGGGATATTCCCGTTCCATCACGGGCGCGAAATCGTTCTCAATCAGCGGCAGCAAGTCGTGCCACTTCACCAATTGCGGACCCTCCCCGCCATGATCGACCGCGAGGCGGGGCAGCCGACCGGGCATTCTGCCGACCTGTCCCGCCCGAACCGCTGCCAGGCGCTCGTAAGCCCAGGCGGTCGAGATCGCAATGCCGGGATTCACCAACAGCAGCCACCGCTCCGCCTCCAATTGCAGCGGGGTGACGCGCTCCCCCCGCCCTTCGACCAGCGCGGTGGGCCTGTAAAAGAAGAACGGCACGTCGCTGCCGACTTCCTGCCCGAGTTGGGCCATCTCGGTCCGGGACCACCCGGTGTCCAGCAAGGCTGCCAGCGCCTGGATGGTCGCCGCCGCGTTGCTGCTCCCGCCACCAAGACCGGCTGCCACTGGCAGCCGTTTGCGCACATGAAGACGCAGCCCCTTGCGCCGCCGGACCCGCGCCAGGACGCGTTCTGCCGCACGATAGGCCAGGTTCGCCGAGTCGGTTGGCAGATCGGCGCCCTCGCAGGTCAGCCGGATGCCCGATCGGCCGTTGAACTCCACGACCACGGTATCCGCGAGCTCGAAGGTGTGCATCACCGACCAGAGGTTGTGATACCCGTCGGGTCTTCGATCCAACACGCGGAGGATGAGGTTGACTTTCCCAGGCGCCGCCACTTCGATACTGCGGCTAGTCACCCTCTGCCTCCTCCGGAGCGGCACTCGCCCCGTCCGCAGGCTTGATGTCGTACTTGTCCAGGCGATAGCGCAGAGAACGGGTGTTGAGCTTCAACAGGCGGGCGGCCTCCTTTTTCACTCCTCCGCTGCGCTCCAAAGCCCGAACCAGCAGGCCCCGCTCAATGCCGTTGATCAGACATTCCAGATCGAGCCCCTCCGGCGGAATATCTGTCGGAACTTTCGGCTCCCCGTTGGGTGACGGTGTCCGGACCCATTGGGCAACATCGTCCACGGTAATTTCAGGGCCAGGCACGAGAGCGACAACCCGTTCCAGGACGTTCTCCAGCTCCCGTACGTTGCCTCGCCATTCACACTGCTGGAGCACGTGCATGGCAGCCGGCACCGCGGTCAGCGCCGGTTTGTTGGCCCGCTGGCCGAAGACGGTGAGGAAATGCTGCACCAGCAGGGGAATATCGTCGGGATGGGACCGCAGCGGGGGGAGTGTGATTGGGATTACGTTCAGGCGGTAGTAGAGATCCTCCCGGAAAAGCCCTTGGGCGACCGCTTTGTCCAAGTCCTTGTTCGTGGCGGCGATGATCCGCACGTCCACCTTGATCGTGCGCGTCCCGCCGATCCGCCGGAATTCCGGCTCCTGCAGCACCCGCAATAACTTGACCTGAATGCCCGGCGGCGCGTCTGCAATCTCGTCGAGGAACAGCGTGCCGCCGTCGGCCACTTCGAAGAGTCCCTCCTTATTGGACACCGCACCGGTGAAGGACCCCCGCATATGGCCGAACAGCTCGCTCTCAAGCAGGGGTTCCGGCAGGGCGCCGCAGTTGACGGTGACGAAGGGGCGGTCCCGACGGGGGCTGTTATAGTGGATCGCGCGGGCGACCAGTTCTTTGCCAGTCCCGCTTTCCCCACAGATCAGGACGGTGCTGGAGGTCTCCGCCACCCGGCGGATCAGGGCAAAGACCTTCTGCATGACCTCGCTGGTCCCGACGAAATTCTCAAACGAGGCCTGCCCCTTTAACTCTCGCTTCAGCAAGAGGTTTTCGACGGTCAGCCGCTTGGCGTCCAATGCCTTTCTGACAGTGAGCACCACATGCTCGTTGTTGAAGGGCTTGGTCAGCACGTCGTAGGCGCCCAGCTTGACCGCTTCGATGCCCACCTCCAGCGTCGCGTACGCCGTGAGCACGAGGAGCACGGTGTCCGGTGCGATGTCCTTCACAGCCTTGAGGATTTCCATTCCTCCAAGGCGGCCTGGCATTTTCAGGTCCGTGATGACGAGATCAAAGATGTCCGATCCGACCAACTGGAGGGCCTCCTGGCCATCAGCAGCCGTAACCACACTGTGACCAGCTCGTCCGAGGATGGTGCTCAGAACCTCGCGCATGCCCCGCTCATCGTCCACGACGAGGATCCTGGCCGGCACAGTCACCATCACCGTACCTCCTGCACGACGGTTCCGGTAATCGGGAGCGTCAATTTCACACACGTGCCCTTGCCCTGCACGCTCTCCACCTGCACGCTGCCCTTGTGCTCATCCATGATCCGGTGCACCAACGAGAGGCCGAGGCCAGTACCGCCTTCTTTCGTCGTAAAGAATGGGTAAAAGATCTTGTGGAGGTGCTCCTCCGGGATGCCCGGGCCCGTGTCCTCAAACACGATTTCGACGGACTCGCCTTCCGTCTCGCCGACCGGTGGGACCACCCGTCGGGTTGCTACCGTCAAGGTCCCTCCGTCAGCCATCGCCTGGCAGGCGTTCAAGCCGAGGTTCCAGCACACTTGGCGCATCTGGTCCGGATCCACCATTGTGGCGACGCTGTCCGGCGCCAAGTGCCGTACGAAGCGGATCTGCCCGCCGTATTCGGGCGTCTGCTCAAGCAGATGGATCGTGTCTTGGACCAACTCATTAATGTCACACTGTTTAAGGTTCAGCGGGCGCGGGCGCGCGTACTGCAGGAAGTCCGACACGATGCCGTTCAGCCGCTCGGTCTCGCGGAGCGCGAGGTCCAGCAACGGCCGGTTGACGTCGGTCGTGTACAGATCTTTCCGCATCACTTGGATGGCGCCGGAGAGCGCCGCCAGGGGGTTGCGGATCTCGTGGGCGAGGCCAGCCGACAGCTCACCGATCGTCGCGAGCCACTGTTTGCGCCGCACCACCTCCTCCATCTTCTTGAGAGGCGTGATGTCCTGAAAGACGCCCACGATCCCGGCGTTCCGCCCCCGAGCCTGGAGGGGGGCCAGGCTCATCGCCAGGATGAGACGGGTTCCGTCCTTGCGGCGCCCCACTTCTTCCAGGCGATGCGACATGCTGGCCGGCGGGATCCCGCTCTGGCCGGTCGGAGCCGGCCAGGCGAAGACCTCCCACCAGTACCGCCTCCGGACCTCCACCTGGCTATACCCCAGGATCTCCTCGGCACGCCGGTTGAATGACGTGAGGCGTCCTTCAGGATCGGTGGTAAAGAGCCCGCTGTCGATGCTCTCCAGGACAAACTGGTGAAACTCCTGCAAGCCGGTGAGGTCGCGATCCTTCTCCTCCAGGCGCTCGCCAGTGCTTCTCAGCTTCTCCGCCAGGGTGCCGCTCAGGTACCCGACCATGATAAACCCGAGAAGGTTCAGCGACAGGTTGTAGAAGATCTCAGGGACCTGGAGCTCCGTCCGCGGCAGCCATGCAAAGAGTATGACCTGATAGGTGGAACGATAGTACTGCAGGTCCACGATGGCCCCATAGAAGATGCCGGCGATCGAGGCCGCCGCCAGTCCGCCCTTGCGGGACAACAGCGCACTGGCGGCTGTAATTGACAGGATGAAGAGCAGCGAGAAAGGGCTTTCCACGCCGCCGGTGATGGCCACCAGGATGCTTTCAAACACGATATCCAGGCCGATCTGCAGGTACGCGAATGTGACGAGCCACTCGATTCGATTGACGAGGAGGCCGTAGAGGATCGTGAGGAGGTAGGTCGCGACGATCAGGCCATAGTAGGCGGGAATGGCCTGTGTGCTCTTACCGCTCTGAAGATAGATCAGCACCCCCAGGGTGAGAGTGACGACGGCGACCCTGATGCCCATGAGCCATTTGAGCTTGTCCCGCAGGGCCTCCATACATTTCGTGAAGCCGCACTCGCACCCTAGCCGACGACCGACGCCATCTTGAAGATGGGGAGGTACATGGCGATGACGATGAACCCGATGACGGTCCCCAGAAACACCATCAACGCGGGCTCCAGGAGCGAGGTCAAGGCCGTGACTGCCGCGTCGACTTCCTCGTCGTAGAAATCCGCGATCTTTCCGAGCATCGCGTCCAGCGCCCCCGTCGCCTCGCCGACGTTGATCATCTGGACGACCATCGGGGGAAAGACCTTGGTCTTGCCGAGCGGCTCGGACAGCGTTTTCCCCTCGCCCACACTGGTCCGCGCTTCCAGAATCGCGTTCTCCACGATCTTGTTCCCCGAGATCCGCGCGACGATTTCGAGCCCCTCCATGATCGGCACGCCGCTCTGCAGCAGCGTCCCGAAGGTGCGCGTGAACTGCGCCACCGCGATCTTCCGGATCAGATCGCCCGCCACCGGCAGCTTCAGCATGAGCGCATCGATCTTCAGCCTGCCTCCGGGGGTGGCGTAGTATCTCTTCAGCCCATAAATGCCAACCCCCGCGGCGATGATCAGGAAAATGATGTACTGCTGCATGAAATCGCTGATGCCAATCACGAGCATGGTCGGAGCCGGCAGCGTCCCGCCGAAGTCCGTGAACATCTTTGCGAAGATCGGGATGACCCAGACCATCAGGACCGACACCACAATGATGGCTACGCCCACGATGGCGGCCGGGTAGACCATGGCGGCCTTGATCTGGGCCTTCAGCTTCGCGGCCTTCTCCAACTGGCCCGCCAGACGCTGCAAGGTGACGTCGAGCGCGCCGCCCACCTCGCCTGCCTGCACCATGTTGCAGTAGAGGCTGCTGAAGATCTTGGGATGCTTCTTCAAGGCATCGGCGTAGGTCGTCCCGGATTCGACATCCATCTTGACCTCGCCGATCAGCTTGCCGAAGGTCTTGTTATCGCACTGCGTGGCGAGGATCTCGAGGCATTGCACCAGCGGAAGCCCGGCGTTGATCATGGTCGCGAACTGCCGGGTGAAGACGACGATGTCCTTGTCGGTGATCTTCTGCTTCCGCACGCCGAAGAGGGCCTTGGCCTTCTTCTTCTCCTCGATGCTTTTGACGGTGATACCCTGGGAACGTAACTGCTCGATCGCCAATTCACGGGTATCAGCATTGATCTCCGCGGTGACGGACTTCCCCCCTCGGGCTGTCCCGGCGTATGCGAAGACTGGCATGCAGTCACCTCATGTAGTCAGTTATGGCCTCGGACCTACTCGGCGATCGAAACGCCTTCGACTTCCTTCAGTGTCGTGATCCCCTGGCAGACCTTGGTGATCCCGCTCGTGCGGATCGTTTTGACGCCCTGCTCGAGCGTCATCTTCCTGAGTTCGTCCGTTGACGCCCCGCGGAGGATGGCGAGCCGTATATCCTCTGTGATGGGCATGATCTGGTAGAGGGCGAGGCGCCCCTTGTACCCTTTATTGCTGCAGGTCGCGCAACCCTTTCCCTTCATCGGGGTCATCTTCGCGAAATCATCTTCATTCGCTTTGCTGGCGCCTGCCATTCTCAAGATTTCCGGAGTCACCGTGGGGTCTGGCACCTTGCAATCCTTACAGATGCGCCGGCAGAGACGCTGGGCGATGACCAGGATCACGGAGGAGGCGACCAGGAACGGCTCGATGCCCATGTTGAGGAGCCGGTTGATCGTGGACGGGGCGTCGTTGGTGTGGACTGAGGCTAACACCAGGTGGCCGGTCATGGCGGCCTTGATCGCGATCTCGCCCGTCTCGAAGTCCCGGATCTCACCGATCAGGATGATGTCAGGGTCCTGCCGGAGGAAGGACTTCAAGGCCGTCGAAAAGGTCAGCCCGATGTCCGGCTGGACCAGCACCTGGTTAATCCCGGTGAAGTTGAATTCGACCGGGTCCTCGGCCGTTGAAATGTTCACGTCCGCAGTGTTGAGGGCCTGCAGACACGAATAGAGGGTCACGGTCTTCCCGCTTCCGGTCGGGCCGGTGACGAGGATCATCCCATACGGCATGGCCAGGGCGGCATTGATGTCGGCTTCCTGCTTTTTATCAAAGCCAAGCTTGTCCTTGTCCACCTGGACGTTGGCCTTGTCCAAAAGGCGGAGAACGACCTTCTCGCCGTAGAGGGTGGGCAGGACGGAGACGCGGAAGTCGATGTCGCGCTTGGGACCAAGTTTCAGCTTGATGCGTCCGTCCTGCGGGAGCCGCCGCTCGGCGATGTCCAGCTTCGCCATGATCTTGATGCGGGAAGTGAGGGAATTCTTTACCTTCAAGGGCAGGTTCATGACCGTCTGCAGATCGCCGTCGATCCGGTACCGGATCCGGAACACGGTCTCATACGGCTCGACGTGAATGTCGCTGGCTCCCACCTTCATGGCATTGACCAGGATCCCGTTGACCAGTTTGATGATCGGGGCTTCGACCTCGCCGATCATGCCTTGGTCCTGGTCGGACTCCGCCACTTCTACTGAGTCAAGCACATCGCCCACGGTCTTATCGAAGTCCTCGACATCCACTACAGGCCCTGCGTCCGCATTGCCGAGATCGGCCAGCGCATCCTCTGTACCGCCGTCGGGGATCGTGTAGTCCTTCGTCTGCAGAATTGCGGCCGCGGCCTGGGCCGCTCCACTAGCGACGCCAGCGCCGTAGTATTTCTTGATCGCCTCGATGAGCGCCGACTCAGCAGCGATCACAGGCTCGATCGTGTAGTTCGTGCGGAACTTGAGATCGTCCAAGGCCAGCATGTTCGTCGGGTCCAGCATCGCCACGGTCACGGTAGCCCCAACCCGCCTCAACGGCAGCACCATGTGCTTCTTGACCAGTTCCAGCGGCACAAGCTTGATGATGGCGGGGTCGATGTTCTGGTACATCTTGAGATCCACGGCGGGCACCCGATACTGTTGGGAGAGGAACTGGAGGAGTTTCTCCTCCTTGATGTAACCCATTTTGACCAGCGTGCTGCCGAGCCGGGTGGCGCTTTTGGACTGCCTTATGGCCAACAGTGCCTCGTTGAGTTGTTTGTCAGTGATGAGGTTGGCGGAAATGAGCAACTTGCCCAATTTGTCAGTAACCGGAGGCATCGTTTCGCTCCCTCAGGTGACAAAAGTTGTCCGGCAATAAAACCACGAGAAACATTGGGGAAAGAGTGTACTGCGTTATAGGGGTCTTGTCAACGAACATCCATCCCCGAAGGCCTGAAAAGACATGCGATCTACAGACTCCTCAGACCAAGTCGGGATGGTAGGCGCGGATACCCCGATAGACATAGTGGAGACCAGAAATGACCGTCAGTGTCAGCATGAACGCGAGCAGCGGCATCAATTGGTGTATGTCTTTCTGGAACGCGATGAGTGCCAGCGCCAGCACGAGATAGGTGAGCTGGGCCAGCGTCGTTCCCTTGCCGAGGGTCGTTGGGACCACCTCAATCGGCGTCTGGGTCACATGCAGGAGCAGCGTGCCGGCCACAATGATGAGGTCCCGACTGACCACCACGATCGCCACCCACCCCGGCACCAGATGCAGTATCGACAAAGTGACGAAGGACGAGGTGAGGAGGAGCTTGTCAGCCAGCGGGTCCAGATACGCGCCAAGCTTTGTGCGCTGATTCGCCATCCGGGCAATGACCCCGTCCAGAATGTCCGTGACGCCGGCGATCAAGATCGTCCACAGCGCCCACAGGTAGTGCCCATAGGTGAGGAACCCAATAAAGAACGGAATGAGAAGGATACGGAGAACCGTCAGGGCATTAGGGAGATTCATGGGTATCTGGGAAGCGAGCCGCGCACGTGGAGTGAGTGGATTCTAGGAGAGGCTATGGGCGAAGTCAACCGCAGGGAATGCCCAGCCGCGTTCCTTGACAAGCACCGTAAGGCTTCGTTAAAGTGGCCATTCTAGATGTTTTTCCGCTGTAGAGGTGCCAACGCCCATGCGGGTCACAATCAACGGTAAGACCGAGGAGATGTCGGGCGGCACCGTCTTGGAGATTCTGAAAGCCAAGGACATCAGCCCTCAGATGGTGGCCGTGGAGCTTAACTCGAAGATGCTGGAACGTGATGCACTCGATCGCACAGTCGTGAAGGACGGCGACGCGATCGAACTCCTGTTCTACATGGGCGGGGGCGCCTAGATGCTCCGCGCCGCGCACGCCATCACCGAGTTCATCGGGCACACCCCACTGGTCCAGCTCAACCGCCTGTCCCAGGAGGGGGCCGCCACCATTTACGCCAAGGCCGAACACTTCAACCCGGGTGGCTCGGTCAAAGACCGCATCTGTCTCAACATGATCGACGAGGCGGAGC
>WNFU01006130.1_pt1 | contig 23595 bp, 17 predicted proteins | sample 5400121 | NCBI WGS metagenome assembly WNFU01 (sample SAMN13153360, study PRJNA577476) | soil metagenome | isolation source: 100 cm soil or saprolite under grassland replicate 1 | place: USA:California | collected 2016-06-15
CTCACGTTGGAAGCTGTTTTTGCGGCGCTATTACGCTTGAGGTCACCGGGTCACCCGAGGCCATGGGCTACTGCCATTGCTTTTCTTGTCGGTCGTGGTCCGGCGGCCCTGTCAACGCCTTCAGCCTATGGAAACCGCAAGCCGTGCGGATCGCTTCAGGCGCCGAGCACGTCGCGACGTTTGAAAAGACCGCCCAGCTCAAAATTGCCCTGAAACCGAGTTCTTCACAGACGACTGGTGAGCGGGCTGAAGGGGCTTTCCTGACGGACCAACAATTGTCTGAGCTGAACAGCATCCCGAAAATAGGGCCGCTGCAACAAAACCAACCGTGCCGAGTGATTTAGCCATTTAGCCTCCAAATCCCATAGCGAGCTCCTCAGTTCTCCTAAGTGTTTCACGTAGCGGGGGGGTATCGCCAATCTAACCAGATGCGCGCTAATGATTGTACGAACTCCCTAGCTTGATCGATTTTCATCGGCGCAGTGCTGAGATCGTAGCGTGCCCACCTCGCACTAGAATGCCGATGGACGTGAGTACTTTCGGTAAATTCATCCCTCTTTGCTTTGTCTGGCCATCCCATTTGTGCGTATCTGTCGTTTGGAAGTCGTCCCTTAATGTCAGCTCGCATGAGTTCAAACGCCTTGTACAGGTCGAACCAGTCAGGCTCTGCGCGGAGAAACGTCAATACCTCGGCTAGCGTGTCATCCTGTGTTGCCTCTGTCATCCAGATCACGTGAGGCGGCAGAGGGGGTGGAGGGGGTGGCGGCGACCCCGGTGCCTGCAAAACTACTGCGTGAGCGAAAAAGCGGTCGCGACCCTCGGAGAGCGACGCATTCGCGAAGATGGTGCCCGCGCTCCATCGACCGTCTTCTTGCCGTTCATGGACGGCCCCCGGCCGTAGTGGCTTTCTAGCGCGGTCGCGCACGAACATTATGCCGTTGAGAAAATCAAATATCCTTTCCGATGCTTCGAGCACCTCAGAACTGTTATTGAGTGCCTGAAACTCTTTGGCGAGCAGTACGGTCGGATTTCGATCGGAGGCAACTTCAATGACGCCAATTTGGACCTCGTCATGCTGCGCAAACAACACGCGCGCATCCTCGATATCGAAGGGGTCGCCTTCGAGAGCTACCGCCCAACGCGCTGTGGCAGGGTCTAAATTCCCCATGCTGACGCTCCGATTGGTTAGCTAGGATCGCCTTCGCCATCCATGCCCTAATGCGGGCCCATTGAAAAACCCCCGGCGCAACGGTGGCGGGCTCGCCGCGGTTTGCCAGCACGGGAAATAACCGTTGCGGCCCAAACCTCACGCGAGGGGCGGTTTGCCACCGCAGGCCACTGAATTTACGGAATAGTTTTATTTTTGCCCCAATTTTGGCCATTAGCTTGAAGGGTCGGCATGGCCGAGGGGGCCCGCCGGCCTGTTCAGATCACTGACAGACCACGTGGGGGCTTGAGACATGTCTTTCGTTCGCCTGATTGCTGCCGCGCTCGCCGCGCTGTCGATGGCGTCGTGCGCCGGCACTCCCGAGACCGGCCAAGGACCGAGGGAAAACACGGGCACGCTCGTCGGCGCGGTCGCCGGCGGCCTGATCGGCTCGCAGTTCGGCGGTGGAACCGGCGAGCGCATCGCGGCTGGTCTCGCCGGCGCGGCGATCGGCGGCCTCATCGGCAATCGGATCGGCGCCGGGATGGACGACGATGACAAGCGGCGCGCGTATGCGGCGCAAATGCAAGCGCTCGAAGCCGGCAAATCGGGAGTGGCGGTGGCGTGGAAGAATCCCGATTCGGGCCGTTATGGATCGGTGGTTCCCGGTCCCGGCTACCAGTCCAACGGACTGCAGTGCCGACCGTATACTCACACGATCTATATCGACGGCCGGCCGGAGGTCGCGCGCGGTAACGCTTGCCGCAATCCGGACGGCACCTGGACGGCGGTGGGCTGATCGCAGGCCCACTTAGGGACGAAGGAAATCCCGCCAGTAGCGCGAGATCGACTCGCGCTACATGCGCACACCACAAGCGATCGATCTGCGTTTGGGTCCAGCCTTGGCGGCCGTGCTGGCAACGGCTTTCGTCTGATCATTGCCCACGCCGTTGCCGGTTACGGCAAATTTACAAGTTCCCGCTTCGCCATGTCGCGGTCGTGATGGTCTTTGGCCGTTGCAGGGGGACCGCTCGCCGTGATGTAACCGCCATGGACGGGCCCAGATCAGCGGCACTCGCTTTCGCCGCACCGCCTCGGCATTGTTAAATTCGACCGGTGGATTGGTTATGACCCTGTGGTTCGGGCTCACATTGATGACGGCCGCGGCCGTTTGGGCCGTGCTCTGGCCGCTGGCGCGCCGGGGAAACGAATTGCGATCCGGCAGCGAGGTCGCGGTCTATCGCGACCAGCTCGCGGAGGTCGAACGCGACCGTGCAGCCGGTTTGATCGGCGAGAGTGAGGCCGCCGGCGCGCGAGTCGAAGTATCGCGTCGACTCATCGCCGCGGCTGATGCGCAAACGGTCCCGCCGAGCAGTGTATCGTCTGCGACGTGGCGGCGGCGGGCGGTCGCTGTTGTGGCGCTTGTCGTGCTGCCGCTCGGTGCAGCAGCGTTTTATCTCGCGCTCGGCTCTCCGTCACTGCCGGATCAGCCACTTGCGCCGCGCCTCGCCGCTTCGCGCAGCGATGCGTCGGTCGATACGTTGATCGCGCAGGTAGAGGACCATCTTTCGCGCCATCCTGAAGACGGGCGCGGCTGGGAAGTCATCGCCCCGGTCTATCTGCGACTGGGACGTTTCGATGATGCGGTCAAGGCGCGGCGCAATGCACTGCGGCTCAATGGCGCCACTGCCGAGCGCGAAGCGGCGCTGGGCGAGGCGCTGGTGTTCGGCGCCAACGGAGTAGTGACCGCGGAGGCGAAGGCTGCATTTGAACGGGCGATCGCGCTCGATGCGAACCGCGTCGAGGCGAAGTACTTCCTCGGGCTTGCTGCCGAGCAGGACGGTGACTACAGCCAGGCCGCCGCGACTTGGCGCGCGCTGCTCGAGGCCGCGCCACCCGATGCGCCTTGGATCGATGTGCTGCGAGGCGCGCTCGCTCGCGTCGCTCCCGCTGGCGCGAGCGCCGGCGCAGCGGGTGGTTCGCGTAGCGACCCGAGCGACGAGCAGGTTACGGCGTCCTCCCAGCTTGGCCCCGAGCAACGCAGGGCGATGATCGAAGGCATGGTCGAACGGCTCTCCGAGCGGCTGCATCGCGATGGCGCCGACGTCGAGGGGTGGCTGCGGCTCGTTCGCTCTTACCTCGTGCTCGGCCAACCGGAGAAGGCGCGTGCCGCCGTCATCGATGCGCGGCGTGCACTCGCCGGCGATGCGATCAAGCTGCGACGGCTTGATGACCTTCTCAGAGGACTTGGTCTTGAAGGCTAAGGGTCCGAGGACCGCACAATGACGCGCAGGCAACGACGCTTCTCGCTTATCGGCGCCGCGCTCGGCGTGCTCGCGCTCGCAGTGGCGCTCGTGCTCAGCGCGCTCAAGGACTCCATCGTGTTCTTCAATTCGCCGACCGAGGTTGTCGAGAAGCAGGTGAAACCGGGAACGCGCATGCGCATCGGCGGCCTGGTGAAGGAGGGCAGTGTTTCTCGCGGCGAGGGACTTGCGGTCCGCTTCGAGGTGACCGATGGGAAGCGTACCGTCCCGGTCGCCTACCAGGGCTTGTTGCCTGACCTGTTCCGCGAAGGGCAAGGCGTGGTCGCCGAAGGCGCTCTCGATTCGGCCGGCACCTTTCGCGCCGACAGCGTACTCGCCAAGCACGACGAGACTTATATGCCGAAGGACGTTGCCGACGCATTGAAAAAGCAGGGTCATTGGAAAGACGATTACGAAAAGAAGCTCGGCGCCACCCCGGGGGGCAGGACACAATGATGCATTCCACGCGTTCGCGCGCGGGATGATCGAAGGGGCAGATGATGATCGCCGAATTCGGCCACTACGCCCTCGTGCTCGCGCTGGCGCTCGCGCTCGTCCAGGCGAGCGTCCCGATGATTGGAGCGCGCAAGGACGATCCCGTGCTGATGGCCGTCGCGGGTCCGACCGCGGTGGGACAATTCTGTTTCGTGGCGATGGCTTTTGCCGCGCTGATGACCTGCTACGTGCGGTCGGATTTTTCCGTCATCAACGTCTTCGAGAACTCCCATTCGGCCAAGCCGCTCGTTTACAAGCTCAGCGGTCTGTGGGGCAACCACGAAGGCTCGATGCTGTTATGGGTGCTCATTCTCAGCGCGTTCGGTGCGCTGGTCGCGCTGTTCGGCGCTAATCTGCCGGCCCGGTTGAAGGCCAACGCGCTCGCAGTGCAGTCCTTGATCGCGGTCGCATTCATTCTCTTCATTCTGATCACGTCGAATCCGTTCCTACGCATTGCCAACGCGCCATTGGAGGGCCGCGACCTCAATCCCATCTTGCAGGATCCGGGCCTCGCCATCCATCCGCCGCTGCTCTATCTCGGCTATGTCGGTCTCTCGATCTCGTTCTCTTTCGCCATCGCCGCGCTGATCGACGGTCGCATCGACGCCGCCTGGGCGCGCTGGGTACGGCCGTGGACGCTACTCGCCTGGATGTTCCTGACGCTCGGCATCGCCATGGGCTCCTATTGGGCCTACTACACGCTCGGCTGGGGCGGTTGGTGGTTCTGGGATCCGGTGGAGAATGCCTCGTTTATGCCCTGGCTTGCCACCACCGCGCTTCTTCACTCCGCGCTCGTAATGGAGAAACGCGATGCGCTCAAAGTGTGGACCATCCTGCTCGCGATCTTGGCCTTCTCGCTGTCGCTGATCGGCACCTTCCTCGTGCGCTCGGGCGTGCTCACGTCAGTGCACGCCTTTGCCACCGATCCGACGCGCGGCGTCTTTATCCTGGCGATCCTGGTGCTGTTCATTGGCGGAAGCCTCACGCTGTTCGCGCTGCGCGCGCCCTTGCTCAAACAGGGCGGCCTGTTCGCGCCGATTTCGCGCGAAGGCGCGCTGGTGCTCAATAACCTTTTCCTGGTGAGCGCCTGTGCGACCGTCTTCATCGGTACACTCTATCCACTCGCGCTGGAGGCGCTCACGGGGGAAAAAATTTCGGTTGGCGCGCCGTTCTTCAACGCCACCTTCGCCCCGCTGTTCGTTCCGCTCCTCATCGCCGTGCCGTTTGGTCCGCTGCTGGCGTGGAAGCGCGGCGACCTGCTTGGTGCGGCCCAGCGTCTCGTCGGCGCCGCCGGCATTGCCGTGATCACCGTGGCGGTGGTCTTCGCCATGGAAGGCGGGGGACCGATCCTGGTGCCGTTTGCCATCGGCCTTGCCTTCTACGTCATGGCAGGTGCGTTGACCGACATCGTGGAACGCACCGGCCTGCTCAAGGTGCCGTTCGCTACCGCGTTCGCACGCGCGAAGGGGCTGCCGCGCTCGGCCTGGGGCGCCGCCTTTGCGCATTTCGGGCTCGGCATCACGCTGCTCGGCGTCATCGGCGAGACGCAGTGGAGCCTGGAGCGCATCGCGGAGCTCAAGCCCGGCCAAACCATCTCGGTCCGCCGCTATGAGCTTCAATTCGACGGCGTGACGACGCGCCAGGGCCCGAACTACCGCGACCTCGCCGGCCATTTCACCGTGCGCCGCCACGGCGACGTCATCGGCGTGATGGAGCCCGCCAAGCGCAGCTTTCCTTCGCGCAGCACCGCCACAAGCCAAACTGCGCTGATGACGCGAGGCGTTTCCCAGCTTTACCTGTCGCTCGGAGACCAGAACCCGGACGGTTCGCTGGCGGTGCGGCTCTACTACAAGCCCTTGGTGCTGCTCATCTGGCTCGGCGCGGTGGTGATGGTGGTCGGCGGTGCGCTGTCGCTCTCGGACCGGCGACTGCGGGTGGGCGCGCCGAAGCCGGCGAGGAGCAAGACCGCGCTCTTGCCGGCGGAGTAGATGCAGATGAAGTCGCTCTGTCTGGTCATGACGCTGCTCACGTTCGTGGCTATGCCGTCCGCGATTGCGGTCGAGCCGAACGAAGTGCTTACCGATCCTGCACTGGAAGCGCGAGCCCGGGCGCTGTCGAAAGAGTTGCGCTGCATGGTGTGTCAGAACCAGTCGATCGACGATTCGGAGGCGCCGCTTGCGCGCGACTTGCGCATACTCGTGCGTGAACACCTGCAGGCGGGGGAAAGCGACCGGCAGGTGATCGATTTTCTGGTTGCCCGCTACGGCGAGTTCGTGCTGTTGAGGCCACGGTTTTCATGGCATACCGCGCTCTTGTGGCTTGGCCCGGCGGCGATGCTCCTCATCGGGGCCTGCGGTATAATCGTGCTCGCGCGCCGCTACCGAGCCAATTTCGATCGCGCACGCGCTGAGCAGGAGAGACTCACGGCGGCGGAAGCGGCCCGGCTGTCGGAAATTTTGCGCAGCGGGGAGCGATAAAGTCTTGCCGTTTCGTTCGTAAGTCACTGATAGCCTGCTATTTTTCAGCTTGCTCGACCTTACCAAATTTTAATTTCCCCGACAGCGCCCGGTAAGGAAGCGCCTCCCATCTTGTTGCTGCAACGAGGGTGCCGCTCGGCGCCCGTCGCACCAAAGATGGAGTGACCCTTATGACTGCGAGCGTTCCCGCTCCGAAATCGCGCATCCTCTCCGCGCGTCGTCTCGTTCTGCTCGCCGGCGTGGCCGGCCTCAGCGCGACCGTGCTGCTCGGCGGTGCGGGACTTCTCCCGCAGCCGACCAACCGCGCGCTGACAGAAATCGCCTACGCTCAAGGCGTTCAGCGCCCGATGGGATTCGCGGACATCGTGGAGAAGGTGAAGCCCGCCGTCATCTCGGTGCGCGTCAAGATGACAGGCGGTCCCAAGATGATGGGCTTCGAGGGCGATTTGCCGTTCCCGCCCAACTCGCAGATGGAGCGTTTCTTCCGTCGCTTCGGCTTGCCGGAAGGAAATACTCCCGAGGAGCGGCGCGCGCCGCGTGAGCGGCTGGTGACCGGCCAGGGCTCCGGCTTCTTCATCACCGCCGATGGTTATGCAGTGACCAACAACCACGTGGTCGACAAGGCCGACACCGTCGAGGTAACGGCCGAAGACGGCAAGACCTACACGGCCAAGGTGATCGGTACCGATGCGCGCACCGACATCGCGTTGATCAAGGTCGAGGGCCGCAGCGACTTCCCCTATGTCCAGCTCGCCGAGAAGTCTCCACGCGTCGGTGACTGGGTGCTCGCGGTCGGCAATCCATTCGGCCTCGGCGGCACGGTCACGGCCGGCATCGTCTCGGCCCGTGGCCGCGATATCGGCGCCGGCCCGTATGATGATTTCATTCAGATCGACGCGCCGGTCAATAAGGGCAATTCCGGTGGCCCGACCTTCGACGTCGATGGCAACGTGATCGGTGTCAACACCGCGATCTTCTCCCCCTCGGGCGGTTCGGTAGGTATCGCCTTTGCGATCCCTGCTCCGACTGTGAAATCGGTCGTCGCCCAGCTCAAGGATAACGGCAAGGTCACCCGCGGCTGGATCGGCGTGCAGATCCAGCCCGTCACCGCCGAGATCGCCGACAATCTCGGTCTTAAGGCGCCGCAGGGCGCGCTCGTCTCCGAGCCGCAGGCGAACGGTCCGGCTGTCAAGGCCGGCATAATGGCCGGTGATGTCGTCACCGCCGTCAATGGCAACGCTGTGAAGGACGCCAGAGATCTCGCCAAGCAGATCGGCAGCATGGCCCCGGGCTCGACCGCGAAACTAACGGTCTGGCGCAAGGGCGAGGAGAAGACCTTCTCGATTGCGCTCGGCGAGCTGCCCAATCAGCAAGAGGCGCGGGCGGCGATGCCGGATTCTTCCGCCCCGGAGGGCACCGACGTGCCGCGGCTCGGCCTCACGGTCGTACCGGCCGGACAAGTTGCCGGTAGCGGTTCGGAAGGCGTGGTGGTCACCGACGTCGATCCCAACGGGATTGCCTCCGACCAGGGCGTCAAGACCGGCGACGTCATCCTCGAGGTCGGCGGCAAGAAGGTTGCCAATCCGTCCGACGTGCGCAGCGCCCTCAGAGACGCGCAGAAGGAGGGCAAGCGCACGGTTCTCATGCGGGTGAAGTCGGGCGACGGGACGAAGTTCGTCGCAGTGCCGCTCAGCAAGGCCTGACCGAGAATGGGGCGCACCGCCGGCATCCGTCGCCCCCGCCGGCGGTTCGAACCAGGGGGACGGGCCAAACGTCCGTCCCCATCCCTTCTGACTTCGTGCCGGCATCCGTCGCCCCCGCCGGCACGGAGTTGGTTGAGGGGTGGCGGGTAACCGCCGCCCCTCGCACCTTGGAGACCGGGTCTGTTCCCGGTTTCGACGCTAGGATAGTTTGAAACAGTGCCGCTATGATCAATGCAGTTCAGTACGTTCCTTCGGCAAAGGACGTCGCTTATCCGAGAGACGGTGGGTTCGTCATGCGTCTCCTCATCATCGAAGACGACCGCGATGCCGCCGATTACCTGGTCAAGGCATTTCGCGAGGTCGGGCACGTTGCCGACTTGGCGGTCGACGGCGAGGAGGGGCTCGCCCATGCGCTCGACGGCCAGTATGACGTGCTCATTGTCGATCGCATGTTGCCCAAGCTCGATGGCCTGGCGATCATCGGCACCCTGCGCAGTAAAGGCATCGAGACCCCCGCGCTCATTCTTTCGGCCCTGGGCCAGGTCGATGACCGGGTCAAGGGATTGCGGGCAGGCGGCGACGACTATCTACCGAAGCCCTATTCTTTCTCGGAGTTGCTGGCTCGCACCGAGGCGCTGGCGCGTCGGCGCGGCAGCCGCGAGGAAACCGTGTACCGCGTCGGCGATCTCGAGCTCGACCGGCTGTCGCATCAGGTAACGCGCGCCGGCGACGAGATCGTGCTGCAGCCGCGCGAGTTTCGCCTGCTCGAATATCTCATGAAGCATGCCGGTCAAGTCGTGACCCGCACGATGCTGCTCGAGAACGTGTGGGATTACCATTTCGATCCCCAAACCAACGTCATCGACGTGCACATCTCGCGGCTGCGCTCGAAGATTGATAAAGGTTTTTCTCAGGCTTTACTGCATACGGTTCGCGGTGCGGGGTACATGATCCGCGACAGCAAATGACGCCGTCATTCCCTGCGTCGCGCGGGGGTGACGGCGGGGGTGACGGATGACGGCGCTTGGCAAGCTCTTGCGCACGACGGCGTTCAAGCTGACGCTGGTCTACCTCACGGTATTCGCGCTGTTTGCCGTTTTCCTGCTCGCCTATTTCGCCTGGAACACGCGCCGGCTGATCACCGAGCAAATCACGCAAACGGTCGATGCCGAGATCACCGGCTTGGCCGAGCAATACCGCCAGGGCGGTATCCGCCGGCTCGTTTTCGTGGTCGATGCGCGATCGCGGCGACCGGGCTCGAGCCTCTATCTCGTGACCACGCGCGCGGGGGAGGGACTGGCGGGCAATGTCGGATCGCTGGCGACCGGCATTCTGGAAACGCCCGGCTGGACGGAAACCGCCTACCGGCGTTTGGATGATCCCGACGGCGTGGAGCATCACGCCTTGGTCCGCGTCTTTCAATTGCCGGCCGGATTTCGTCTCCTGGTCGGGCGCGATCTCGAAGAGCGGGAACGCTTGTATGACATCGTGCTCGCTGCCGGCCGCTGGTCATTGGCGATCGTCATCGTCCTCGGTGTCGCCGGCGGATTCTTTGTGACGCGACGGGTCCTCAAGCGCGTGGACGCGATGACGGAGACGACGCGCAAGATCATGGACGGCGATCTCGCCGGCCGGCTGCCGATCGCGGGCACGGGCGACGAGCTCGACCGGCTCGCGACGAACCTCAATGCGATGCTTGAGCGCATCGAGGCGCTCATGCACGGCCTCAAGGAGGTGTCCGACAACATCGCTCACGATCTCAAGACGCCGCTGACCAGGTTGCGCAACCGCTGTGAAGAGGCGTTGCGTCTCGCCGAGGACGAATCCCAGTACCGTGCGGCGCTCGAGAGCACGATCGAGGAGTCGGAGGCCCTCATCCGCACCTTCAATGCCCTGCTGATGATTGCCCGTGCGGAATCGGGGCAGGCGCGCGACGGCATGACCGACATCGATGCGGCCGAGATCGCGCGGGGGGTGGGCGAGCTCTACGAGCCGCTCGCCGACGACAAGGGTATCCATCTCAAGGTCGAAGCGCCCGCGGCTGCTCCGGTTCACGGCAACCGGGAGCTGATCAGCCAGGCGCTTGCCAATCTGGTGGACAACGCGATCAAATATGGCGCCGGAATGAACGGCGCCGAGGCCGAGATCGTGGTGACCGCAAGGGGAGAGGGTGATCGTATCCTGCTTGCCGTCGCTGACAGCGGCGGCGGCATTCCCGCGGCCGACCGCGGCCGTGCGGTCGAACGCTTCGTGCGACTCGAACAGAGCCGCTCACAGCCGGGTTCGGGCCTGGGGCTGAGCCTCGCCTCGGCGGTGGCCCGCTTGCATGGCGGTGATCTCAAGCTCGAGGACAACCATCCCGGGCTCAGGACCGTCATCTCGCTCCCGCGCGCGGGATCGGCTCCGCTGGCAGCGTAAGGCGTTAGCGATCGCCGCATCGCTTGTTACCTTGAACGTGCCGGGTTGAACTTGCCAACCCCCACGGGGGTTGGAGTTGCGGCGCCATTCACGCCTTGATGCCTCCGTTCTGTTGGACGGGAATGCCGGGAACAAATGCCGGGAAAAAGTGTAGTGGGCAAATCGGACGACACGGACATGACGCCGCTGGACGAGTTACGCGACGATTCGCTGGTGCGGCGGCTCACGGCGGCGCCATCCCTGCATGGAACGGATGCGGCGCGCTTACGCGTCACAGACTGGCTCGCCGAGATCGCTAATGCGCCCGCTGGCAAGGCACTGAGACGGCTGTGCGGGGCGAACCCAAGCCTCGACGCGCTGCTGACGGGTCTGGCGGGCGGTTCGGATTATCTGTGGGATCTCGTGCGCGCCGCGCCGCAGCGCTTGCTTGCGCTGCTCGAGGCCGAACCCGAACGCCGCTTCACCGATATCATCGCCGACGCAAAGTGCGCGATTGCGGCGACGCGCGATGAGGCCGAGGTGATGCGCGTGCTTCGGCGCATGAAGGCGGAAGCGGCGCTGTTGATTGCGCTCGCAGACATCGGGGGCGTGTGGCCGATCACGCGGGTGATCGAACGGCAGACCTTGGTTGCCGATGCAGCCGTCAGCGCCGCGGTCGATTACCTGGTCGTGGAGGCGCAACGCCGCGGCAGGCTGAAGCTGGTCGAGCCCTCCCGTCCTGCTCAAGGCTCAGGCTACATCGTGCTTGCCATGGGCAAGATGGGGGCGGGCGAGCTCAATTATTCGAGCGATATGGATCTGATCGTCCTGTACGACTATGCGGCGCTCGTCTCAGGAACAGAACCCGCAGCTTTTTACGTCCGAATCACACGCGCTCTGATCAAGCTCCTGCAGGAACGGACGTCCGACGGGTACGTGTTCCGCATCGATCTGCGGCTGCGTCCCGATCCGGCCTCGACCCAGATCGCCATCTCCACCGCGGCGGCGCTCGATTATTACGAGAGCCGTGGACAGAACTGGGAGCGCGCCGCGCTGATCAAAGCGCGGCCATGCGCCGGCGATCTCGCCGCCGGAGAGGCGCTGCTCGCGGCGCTTTCGCCCTTCATCTGGCGCAAGTATCTCGACTTCGCCGCGGTTGCCGACGTGCACGCGATGAAGCGGCAGATCCACGCCTATCGCGGCCACGATGAAATTGCGGTCGCGGGGCACAACATCAAGCTCGGCCGCGGCGGTATCCGCGAAATCGAATTCTTCGTGCAGACCCAGCAACTCATCGCTGGCGGTCGGCATCCTCAGCTGCGTACCAAAGCGACGCTAGAAACACTCGACGCGCTGACCGGCGGCGGCTGGATCGACCAGCAGGTGCGCGATGAGCTCGGCATTGCTTACCGTTTTCTGCGCGTGATCGAAAATCGATTGCAGATGGTGGCCGACGAGCAGACCCACACCCTGCCGGCCGATCGGGATGGGCTTGAGCGGTTTGCCCGGTTTGCCGGATTCTCCGACCGGGATGCTTTTTCGCAGACCTTGCTCGTTCATCTGCGCAACGTGCAGCGCCATTATGCGACGCTGTTCGAGAATGCGCCGGTCATCGAGGCCGGTCGCCGGAGATTGCTCTTTCCATCCGAGGCCGACGATCGCGAAACGCTCGATCGCCTCGCTGCTATGAGCTTTCGTCGCCCGCTCGAGGTTTCCGCGCTGGTGCGGCGCTGGAATACGGAAGCCTACGGCTCGCTCAAGAGCGTGTTTGCGCGCGGGCAACTCGCGGAAATCGTGCCGATACTGCTCGAACATTTTGCCCGGTCGGCGGATCCGGACGCAGCGGTTATTGCCTTCGATCGCTTCTTGGCTGGGCTGCACGGCAGCGGACGACTGTTTTCGCTGCTGCGCCAGAATACCGATCTGATCGCGCTGATCGCACTGGTGCTCGGCACCGCGCCGCGGCTTGCCGACAGTCTGGCGCAGTTTCCGGAAGTCATGGACTCGGTGATCGACCCGAGCTTCTTCGGCGCGCTTCCCCAAAACAGCGAGCTCGCGGCCGCGCTGGCGCGCTCGCTGCGCCAAGCCGAATCCTACGAGGACTTCTTGGACCGCATCCGGATTTTCGCGCAGGAGCAGATGTTCCTAATTGGCACGCGCATTCTGTCAGGGACCTTGTCGGCGGAGCAGGCAGGGGAAGCCTACGCCCGCCTGGCCGATACGCTCATCCGCTCGCTTCACCGCGCGATCGAGGACCAATTCACGCGCCTGCACGGCTGCATTGCCGGCCAGCAGACGGCGATCTTGGCGCTGGGCAAGCTCGGCGGACGCGAGATGACGGCGAGCTCGGATCTCGATCTCATCGTCGTCTATGATTTCGATTCGGAACGCCCGGAATCGGACGGGCCACGCCGGTTCTATGGCGCCCAATATTTCTCGCGGCTGACTCAACGGCTGATCAGCGCGCTCACCGCACAGACCAATCATGGCTTGCTCTACCAAGTCGATATGCGGCTGCGGCCCTCGGGCCGCTCCGGCCCGGTTGCGACGCAGATCGACGGCTTTGCGGCTTATCAGGAGAACGAAGCTTGGACTTGGGAGCATTTGGCGCTCACCCGCGCGCGGGTCGTCTCGGCCCCCCCGGAATTTGCGGCGCGGGTCGAAGAGGTCATCCACTCCGTACTACGCCGGGCGCGCGATGCGGATGTGGTCGCCGGCGACGTCGTGGAAATGCGCAAGGCGATCGCAGCGGAAAAAGGGGACAGCGACCGCTGGGACCTCAAATACGCCGCCGGAGGGCTGATCGATATCGAGTTCGTCGCGCAGTATTTGCAGCTCATTCATGCGGCGCAGACGCCTGATATTCTCGACACCTCGACCACCCAAGTGCTCGACAAGGCCTGGCGCTTAGGGCTGCTCGAGCCCGGCGACGCCGAGGTGCTGCGCCGAGCGGTGCGGCTTTATCATGATGTCACGCAGATTCTGCGCCTGTGCCTGCCGGGCCCCTTTGATCCCAAGACGGCGTCGGCGGGACTCGTGGGGCTATTGGCGCGCGCCGCGGACGTACCGGATTTTGCCACGCTCGATGCGTTCATCGCTGAGACGCAAGCCAAGGTGCGTGCAAGCTTCAATCGCATCCTCGGCGCGTCAGCTTGAGCCGCGCGCATCGATCCGTCTGCGGCGAACGTGATGACGAGAGGAGAGGACGAGGGGGGAGGCGACGGAGCGCGGCTCTGCGCGGACGTGCGCGGACGTGCGCGAACTAAGCCGCGGCCTCCGCCAACTCCTCTTTCTGCACGGCTGTCCGATTCGTCGGCAACCGCAAAAGCACCATCGTACCCCTCCCCGGTGTCGAGTGGATACGCATGCTGCCGTGATGCAACTCGGTGAGCGACTTCGCGATCGCAAGCCCCAGACCCGAGCCCTGATGGCTCTTGGTCAGCTGACTCTCGACTTGCTCGAACGGCCGCCCCAGCCGCGCGAGCGCCTCCTCCGGAATGCCGATGCCGGTATCGGCGATGGAGATGCTGACCCAGCTGCCCGACGTTTTGCGCGCGCGAATGGTGACGCGGCCGCCTTCCGGTGTGAACTTCACCGCGTTGGACAACAGATTCAACATGATCTGTTTGAGCAGGCGGTGGTCCGCGCTCAAGCGGATGCCGCGGCCGATCCGGGCCGTGAGCTTGAGGCGCTTGTCGTTGGCGCGCCCGGATACCACCCGCATCGCGTCGTTGAGGAAGGGCTCCAGCTCGATCGGCTCGGCGTCGAGCCTGATGCGCCCGGCCTCGATCTTGGACATGTCGAGGATGTCGTTGATGACGTCGAGCAGGTATTGGCCACTTTGGTGGATATCGCTGCAATATTCGCGATACTTATCCGAGCCCAAGGGACCGAACATGCCGGACTCCATGATCTCGGAGAACCCGATGATGGCGTTGAGCGGGGTCCGCAATTCATGGCTCATATTGGCGAGGAACTTGGATTTGGCTTGGTTCGCTTCCTCCGCGCGGGTCTTCTCCTCGGCATATTTCTCGGCGAGATCGGCGACCTCCTCGGCTTGCCGCTCCAGCTTCTGTTGCGAGTGGCGCAAGTCGGCAACCGTTGCCATCAGGCGCTTCTCGCTTTCCATCAGTTTTTCTTCGTGGGCTCTGCCCCTCGCTGGTGACTTTGGAGCGCACGACCGGCTTGCGCCCAGCCGCTACCACCGACTCGTAGGAGGCGCCGGCCTTGATTGCCTCGTCCGGCAGGTTGTGAAGCTCCTGGAAATTCGAGTTGCACAACACGAGGCGGTTCTGCGCGTCCCAGACCACGAATGCCTCGGGAATGGTCTCGATGGCGTCGCGCAAGCGCAAGTCCGCCTCGACAGTGCGCTCCACCAATGTCTTCTGTTCAGTGATGTCGACGGCGATGCCGATCAGATGCGGCCCGCCGTCGCCGGACTGCTGGACCAGCTCGCAGCGGGCGCGCAGCCACACCCAATTGCCGTTGGCATGGCGCATCCGGAAAGCGTGATCGACCAAGGTTGCGCTGGCGTCGGCGAGTTGGGCGGCCAGGCCGTAGAGATCGATATCTTCCGGATGGACCAGGGCGTTGACCTCGCCGAAGCTCAACAGTGTGTCGCGTGGCCTGAGGCCTAAGATCGCAAACATGGAATGCGACCAGAACACGCGGCCGCGGGCGAGATCCCAATCCCACAGTCCGCAACGACCGCGGTTAAGCGCCGTATCGATGCGCGAGCGGACCGTCTCGTAGATCTGATCGGCCTCCCGCGCGCGCGTTGCCTGCCAGTGAAAGGCGAAGCCGAGAATGAGCACCACGAAGCCGGTGGTGGCGGAAAGCGTGACGGTCAACGCTGTGTCGGAAGCCCACGGTGCCAGCGCATCGGCGCGCCCATGCACGATTGCAAGCTCGCCGCCCGACCAAAGGCTGCGCACCGTGCCATAGGCAAGGCTGCCGTCGGCGAGCGGAATTTCCAGCACCCCCGCGGCAGCGCCGAATGTGGTCAGCGGCTGCGTGGGGCCGAGCACGTCGATCAGCCGCCGTCCGACCATCCCGGCCTCGAGCGGCGCGCTCGCGCTAGTCGTGCCGTCGGCGTTGCTGACAAGCTCGTGGCGGATGCCGGCAACGATGACGCCCTCAGAGTTGGCGACGAGGACTTGGCGGCCGGGCGCGCGCCCCCACGACGGCATCGTGCGCTCGAGTTCGTTCTGCAGCCGGCGGTCGGGCTTGTCACCCTTCGGCTGTTCCAGCCGTTGCAGGCGCTCGGCCAGAAAATCGGCGCTGCCTTCGATCTGCTTGACGATGTCGCTGATCGCTTGCCGACGATGATCCAGCACCTGCACGATCGCCCCGACGCAAATCGTCAGCAGAAATGCGATGATCAGCGCCGGAACGGCGCGTCGCAAGGCCGGCTCGGCCGTGAGAAGCCGCCGATAGGCCGGCTTGGCGATCGACTGAGCTAGTCCCTTGATTGAATCAGAACTAACGGACGCGCTCGCGACTTCGGCGCGCGCCATGCCTCGCCTCCGTTCGGGTCCCCTAACACCTTCATCGGAAGGATGTGCCGCATCTCTCCGAATCACTTTCGATTGGAATCGAAAGATGGCGATTTGTCGAGGGGGCAATTAACGAATTTGCAAGATTGATGAATCCGGGCTTTGTCCTTGATTCAATAGACCTTTCGCTCCAGACGCAGACGCATTCGCGTTCATGTTTCGTGCCCGACCGGACCAATCGGAGATGCGGGCGGGCTGAAGACCGCAGGTCAGTCCTTGGCAAGCGCGCGTCGCACGATGTCGCCGACGTCCGGCGAAAGCGAAGGCGCGGTTGCCACGCGTCGCAAGGCCGCTTCCGCGCGCTCGCGCCTTACCGGCTCGAGCATGCGCCAGTTCTTCAAGGCCGACACTAAACGCGCTGCAAGCTGCGGATTCTTCGGGTCGAGCGCCAGCACCGTCTCCACGATGAAATCGTAGCCGGCACCGTCAGCGCGGTTGAATTCCTTCTGGTTCGCCAGCGCAAAAGCATGGATCAGCGCGCGCACGCGATTGGGATTGGCGAACGAGAACGCACGATGGCTGGTGAGCGCCCTGACGCGATCGAGCGTGGCCGGTTCCGGAACCGTCGCCTGCAGCGTGAGCCATTTGTCGACAATGAGCGGATCGTCGGCGTAGCGAGCGTAAAAATCGTCGAGCGCGGCCGCGCGCTCGGGCACATCGCAGAGCGACAGCGCCGAAAGCGCCGCCATCCGGTCGGTCATATTGTCGGCTGCCTGGTACTGGCGGGCCGCGAGCGAAATGGCCTCGGGTTGCTGCGTTGCCACCAGAAGATCGAGACACGTATTGCGTAGCATACGCCGGCCGGCACTGGCCGCATCCGGCCGATACGGCCCGCTTTCGGAGAGCCGCCGATAATGATCGAACAACGGTCCGGCGAGATACTCGCCGACCGCCGCGCGCAGTGCGGCGCGGGCCGCGAACACGGCATCGGGATCGACGTCGTGACCGATCTCGCGCGCGATCTCCGCCTCGCCGGGTAGCGTCAGCGCAAGCGCGACAAAGGCAGGTTCGAGCGCGCCGTCGGCAAGCGTCGCGCCGAGTGCGTCCAATAAGCCCGGGTCGTGACGCGCCGGGCGGCTCGCCCGCGAGGCTGCGGTATTGTCGAGGAGCAGCCGCGTCGCGAGCGTCTGCAGCGCCTGCCATCGATTGAACGGATCGGCATCGTGCGCGGCGAGGAACCGCAGATCGTCGGCGGAAAGATTGGCGGAAAGCTTGATGGGCGCCGAAAATCCGCGATTGAGCGAGGCCACTGGCTGCTCGGCGACATCCGCGAACACAAACGTCTCGACAGACTTGGTCAAGGTGAGCACGCCGCGCTCCACCGTTCGTCCGTCGTCGAGCTTGAGCGGCAGGTCGCGCCCCTCGCGGCCGACAAGACTGACGGCAAGCGGGACGACCATCGGCTGCTTACTCGGCTGACCAGGCGTCGGGGGGATGCTCTGCGCGAGCTCGAGCCGATAGCTCTTCGCCCGAGCATCGTAGCTGCCGGTCGCGACGACCTCGGGGGTGCCCGCCTGCGAGTACCAGAGCATGAACTGTGTGAGGTCCGTGCTCGATACATCGGCGAAGCATTGCACGAATTGCTCGACGGTTGCCGCCTGGCCGTCGTGACGGCTGAAATAGAGGTCCATGCCTTTGCGGAAATTCTCCGCCCCGAGCAGCACCCTCAGCATGCGCACGAGCTCGGCGCCCTTCTCGTAGACGGTCGCCGTATAGAAATTGTTGATCTCGTGGTAGACGGCAGGACGCACCGGATGCGCGAGCGGACCTGCGTCCTCGACGAATTGATGGGTGCGCAGGCCGCGTACATCGCCGATGCGCTCGACCGCGCGCGAGCGCTGATCGGCGGAAAACTCCTGATCACGAAAGACCGTAAGTCCTTCTTTGAGGCAGAGCTGGAACCAGTCGCGGCAGGTAATGCGGTTGCCGGTCCAGTTGTGAAAGTACTCGTGGGCGACGACCGCCTCGATTTGTCCGAAATCGGTATCGGTCGCGGTTTCGGAGGAGGCCAATATGTATTTATCGTTGAAGATGTTGAGGCCCTTGTTCTCCATCGCGCCCATGTTGAAGTCCGACACGGCGACGATCATGAAGATGTCAAGGTCGTATTCGCGGCCGAACGCGGTCTCGTCCCAGCGCATGGCGCGCTTGAGCGCATCCATGGCGTAGAGGCAGCGCCGCTCCTTGCCCTGCTCGACATAGATGCGAAGCGTCACCTCGCGCCCGGACATGGTGCGGAAGCGATCCTCGACGCAAGCAAGATTGCCCCCGACCAGCGCGAAGAGGTAGGACGGCTTCGGAAACGGGTCGTGCCACACCGCGAAATGCCGCGTCGTGCCCGGCACGTCGCCCGATCTAACGAGATTGCCGTTGGCGAGCAGCACCGGTGCTTCGGCTTTCTCGGCCTCGATCCGGGTGGTGTAGACGGCCATGACATCGGGACGATCCGGGAAATAGGTGATGCGGCGAAAGCCCTCGGCCTCGCATTGCGTGCAGTAGATCGCGCCCGAGCGGTAGAGGCCCGAGAGCTGCGTGTTGGCCGACGGATCGACAACGGTCTCGATCTCCAGGCGGAACCGGCGCTGCGGCGGCTGCGCAATGGTGAGCCGGTCGGGCGTCGCGACGAACTGCTCCGGCGGCAGTGCGGCGCCGTCGAGCTTCAGCGCGCGCAGGTTGAGCGCGTCGCCATCGAGCACGAGCGGTGCCGGCGCCGCGCCGCTCCCGTTGGGCCGCAGCGTGAGCGCCGCGCGCACCGGGGTTGCCGTGGAATCGAGCGAGACGTCGAGTTCGACCGTTTCCACCAGCCAATCGGGCGGGCGATAATCCTTAAGGCGTACGGGGCGAGCCTCTTCTGTGCGCATATCCGTTCCACTCTCCGGAATCCGTCGACAAAGCCTGCACGGCCGCAAGGCAAGTTCCGTGAAGGTGCTAGATGGTGGCGTTTTTACTCATATGGCCTCACGCGAGTTCCTGCTTTAATCGCTTTCCAGGATGCCGCAACTCGTTGTATGGGTGCGCCGACAATTGTGGGAGGAGTGTGATGACCTCGCTGCGTGCAGTGTCGCTCGTTTTGGCTGGGATAGTGCCTTCGCTCCTCGGCACGTCGGTCGGAGCCTCGGCGCAAAATTATCCCAACCAAGTGGTCCGTATCGTCGTTCCGTTCTCCGCCGGCAGCATCACCGACGGGCTCGCCCGCATTCTTGCGGATAAGCTGGGCGAGTTGTGGAAGCAACAGGTGATCGTCGAGAACCGGCCCGGTTTGCCCGGCACCACCGGGGTCGCCAAGAGCCCGCCGGACGGTTACACGCTGATGCTGACCTCGAACGGGCACACGATCGCCGGCGCGATCAACAAGAACATTCAGTTCGATCCGGTGAAGGATTTCGCCGGTGTCTCCCGCGTGGCGGCGGTACCGTTGGTCGCGATCGTGCCGCCCGAGCTTGCGGCCAAGACGCTCAAGGACTTCATTGCGCTCGCGAAGGAGCGGCCGGGGCAGCTCAACTTCTCCTCGGCGGGCGTCGCCAGCACTTCGTACCTCTCCGCCGAAATCTTCAAGCAGGATGCCAAGCTCAACATCGTGCACGTTCCCTACAAGGGCGCGCCGGAGGCCACCACCGCCGTCATCCGCAACGACGCGCAACTGTATTTTGCACCCATCCCCGCCACGCAGGAGTTAAGCGCAACCGGAAAGGTGAGGGCGATCGCCATCAATTCCGCCAAACGCGTGCCACAACTCCCGGACGTACCGACCGTCGCAGAGACGCTGCCGAACTACAAATACGAGTCGTGGTTCGGCGTGCTTGCGCCTGCCGGAACGCCGCAGCCGATCCTCACGAAGGTGAGCCAGGACATCGCCAAAGTTCTCGAGATGCCCGACGTGAAGGAGAAATTGCTCGCGCAAGGCTCGATCCCGGCACCGACCACGCCCAGCGAGTTCGACGCCGTCATCAAGAGCGATACCGAGCGCTACGGCAAGATCCTCAAGGAGGCCGGGATCACGCCGCAATAGGGTTCGATCAACACCCGCCAAGTCGGCGGAGAAGCCACCGGCAACGCTTTTGGCGTGACGGAAAATGGCCATGCGGGCCATGGTGCTGGAGAGGCCGCGCACGCCGCTCGTCATGCGCGAGTGGCCGGCGCCGCGACCGGCGGCGGGCGAAATCCTGATCGAGGTCGCGGCGTGCGGAGTCTGCCGCACCGATCTGCACGTGGTCGACGGCGAATTGCCGAACCCGAAGCTTCCGATCGTGCCCGGCCACGAGATCGTCGGCCGCGTCGCAGCCATTGGGGCAAGCGTGGCTGGATTGGCGATCGGCGAGCGCGTCGGTGTTCCCTGGCTCGGCTCGACCTGCGGGGTGTGCCCCTATTGCAAGAGCGGCCGGGAGAATCTGTGCGATCGCGCGCTGTTTACCGGCTACACGCGCGATGGCGGCTATGCCACACATGCCATCGCTGATGCGCGCTACTGCTTTCCCCTGCCGGAACGGCGAGACGACGCGGAAGTTGCGCCGTTCTTGTGTGCCGGCCTCATCGGCTGGCGCAGCTACCGCATGGCGGGCGGAGGGGAGGGCGGCACTCGGGGCGCGGGCCGGCAGGCGCTCGGCCTCTATGGCTTTGGCGCCGCCGCGCACATCCTAGCCCAGGTCGCGGCTTGGCAGGGTCGCCGTGTCTACGCCTTCACCCGCGCCGGCGATGAGGCGGCGCAAGCCTTTGCAAAATCTCTCGGCGCGGTCTGGGCCGGCGGCTCGGACGAGCTGCCGCCCGAGCCGCTCGACGCCGCGATCATCTTTGCGCCGGTCGGCGCGCTCGTTCCGTTAGCGCTCAAGGCGGTGAAGAAGGGCGGCCGCGTCGTGTGCGGCGGCATCCACATGTCGGACATTCCAAGCTTTCCCTACCGGCTGCTTTGGGAGGAGCGGCACCTCGTTTCGGTCGCCAATCTGACGCGAGCGGATGCACACGAATTTCTGGCGCTGGTGCCGCAGGCGGGCGTGAAGAGCGAAGTGACGCGATATCCGCTCGAGGCCGCCAACGATGCGCTTGCCGATCTGCGCGAAGGCCGCCTGCAAGGCGCGGCGGTGCTGATACCGTAGTGCCGCACCGCCTGCTGGCGTGAACGCCGCTTCGAGTCGCGGGCTAGGGCCCCGGCAGCGCCGGCTCCGCGTGGCCGGTCACGCGCTTGATCGAGGGAAAACGCATGCGCAGTGCGCGCTCCACTTCGTCGACCTTGTCGTGGACGTCCGCGACTTTGAGCAGCGGATCGACGAGGCAGTGGAAATTGACGATCTCGCCGTCCTCGGCCGCACGCACGCGCACGTCGTGGATTGCCCCGACGAAGTCGACATTGTGCGCGATTTCGGTCAGCGCCTCGCGCACCGCCGCGATGCGTTCGGCCGAGGCCTCGCGCCCGGGCTCGTCGAGCGGCTGCAACGGCTCGATATGGGTCTCGACCTCGACTTCCGGTCCGAGTTCCTCGCGGATCGCCTCTTCCAGGCCGGTGGCGATATCGTGTGCCGCGCCGAGCGAAAGGGCGCCGTCGACTTCGAGGTCGAGGGAGACGGCCAGTCGTGCCTCGATCGCATGCACCGTGACGTGGTGAACCGCGAGCGCGCGGTTGCGCGCGATCACCATGACCCGCTCGAGCACGCTCTCGTCGTCGAGCGCGCGCGGCTCGGTGGTCAGCGTCACCTCGGCGGCAGGGCTGTCGGCGCGCACGGCTTCGACGATGCGCTGCTTGAGCACCGCGACGCGATCGAGCGGCAGCGTGCGGCTGACTGCAACATCGAGATCGACGAACAGCACCTCGCCCACCTTCCGCACGCGCAGCCTTTCGATCCCGACGACCCCAGGGATGTGCGTGATAGCGGCTGTGATTTTGTCGGCGGCGCCGGGCGGGGCGGTATCGGTCAGCGTGTCGATGGTCCGCCGGCCGAGCCGCCAGCCTGCGATGCAGATCACGACTGATACCACAATCGCCGCCACCGAGTCGGCCGAGGCGTAGCCGAGCGCGATCCCAACGAGCCCGAGCAGCACCGCCAGCGACGACCACATGTCGGAATCGAAATGCAGCGCGTCCGCTTCGAGCGCGTGGCTCGATGTTTTTTCCGCCGTCCGATAGAGCACGCGCGCGCGCACGAAATCGACGACGATCGAGAGCACGATCACTGCGAAGGCCCAGGGTGTTGCCTCCACCTCCGGCGGCTCTGTGCTCGTGAGCCGTTTGGCTGCCTCCCAGGTCACCACGCCGGCGAGAACGAACAGCAGCGCGGTCTCGGCGAGCGCGGAAACACTCTCGACCTTGCCGTGGCCGTAATGATGTTCGGCGTCCGCGGGCTTGCCTGAAATCCGCACGGCGAAATAGGTCATCACCGTCGCGCCGAGATCGATCAGCGAATGGGCCGCCTCCGACAGGAGCGCAAGCGAACCGCTGATCACCCCGACGACAGCCTTCGCCGTCGCCAGGCCTGCGGAGGCGGCCATTGAGGTGAGCGCAACCTTCTGTTTGACGTCCGACATCATGCGCCTCTGCGCTGCCGAGGTAACGATCGAGGCAATGCGCGTCAATGCAGCGCTCGGTCGGACTTCTCGCTGCATCTTTCGGCATCATGGAAATGCAAACGAGTTGCATTTGAGCGCGGCAGTCAGGCGGTCTTAGTCAGATTCCGCCTATTCCTTTTTCGACGTGCCAGGGCCCAATTCGGCAGAACCGCACGATGACCGTCGACACGTCTGTTCGGTTGCGCACCAACTACTCGCAAGATGCCGGGCAGCATCCGACTTTCCATTTGCGCCGGTATGGTCGTAGAAGAGCTAACTCGTGACGGGCGCAGCCTCTGAAGCGGTCGCGATTGAGCTTCGGGGCAGATGGAAAAGCGCATGAGATTGAAGGATTTAGATCGCAAATTCGCCATTGCGCCCATGATGGATTGGACGGAGAGTCTTGGAGGTTCAATGGCTTGGCGGCGCGCGTGTGCAAGACTTGCACACGTCCGTTCGCCTTTCCTTTTGCTTTCGTTCCTGTCCGCGGCCCGCGCTTGCACCTGACGGAGCACGATCAGACGCGCTACGTTTGCCGTTTGACATGCTGCGCAACAAACGTGGGCGTCCGGAAATCAGCAGCGTTTCCCCACGCCCAACTCATCGCCCATTGCAAGCCAACAGACTACGAGTCTGGGGGTCAGGAATTCGAATCTCTTCGGGCGCGCCATCTAATCTCCTGAGATAATTTCATTTTCTGCGTCGCCCGGAAATCAGCCCAGACTAAACGCCGCGTTTAGTCTGGGATTTAGTCTGGGGAACTTTCGGTCCGCAACTTCTCACGTAATACGTCGCGAGCACCGCTCAGGTGCGAGCTGACAGTAGCTTCACTGGCGCTCGCAGATGTCCTGCGCTGAGCCTGTGCTCTTCATTCGTGGCCTCGTTCGCAGTTCGGATAGTTGTTGCGACGCCCCAAAAACTCTCCGTTGAGTCAGTTATGAAGATCGCCAGGGCTCATAGCCTGAACGTCGTCCGGTCGGAGGG
>WNFU01006317.1_pt1 | contig 23589 bp, 23 predicted proteins | sample 5400121 | NCBI WGS metagenome assembly WNFU01 (sample SAMN13153360, study PRJNA577476) | soil metagenome | isolation source: 100 cm soil or saprolite under grassland replicate 1 | place: USA:California | collected 2016-06-15
CAAGAATTTCGCCGGCTGGGAATCTTCGCAGGAGGTAAAAGCGTTAGCGCCTCGGCTGGCTCTTGATGTGATGTTTGGGACTTGGGGAAAATCAGTTGGTGTTTGGCTGACTGCAGTCGCTGCTGTCACGTTACCGCGTGTCACCTGCATTGCGTCGGAGTTCCATTTCGATCGCGACACGTTCGCATTCGCTAATCAAACCGTGTTTGAATATCACGAAGGGCATCCTTCTTTACGAAGAGGCTCGTCTGTAAGACGAGACATGTATAAGCGCCACTGTTTCGTGCTATGCCGCACTGCCATGCAATTTAAGAAGTTCGCGCGCTTCGATCCACGCGGCGCTCCCCTGGATGACGCGTCGTTGGCTGCTCGCCTTCGCGCTGTAACGCACCGGGCGCCTCGGGCTGAGCCCTTGCCGGAAGATCAACGAATCGTTTTTCCCGGATATACGGATCTGCGGGAAATGAGTAAGGCGCGCCGCGAACTTGTGCAGTTAAATATCGGCCATGGCTGGCCCAGCTACTTCCGAATCAGTAATGCCCGGATGATTTTTCAGCATAGTGCGAGGTATCAAGAGGAGACGCACGCTTGTTTGAATGCAGCTTTGGCGCGGGGGCAGTTGTTTGTTGGTTTTCTTACTACTTTCCCCCGTCTCAGCATCAATCACTCCCTCTTGGTTTATAAGCGAAAGTCGTTTTCGCCGAATCCTGGAGTCGAAACCTATTTCGCTTACGATCCTAATCATCCAGAGTCGCCGCGCGAGCTTACTTGGTCCCCGCACACCCGCAGTTTCTCCTATCAAAAAGATTGGGATTTCGTAGGCGGCTATGTGCGCGTTTATCAAGTTTACGGCAAATGGCTGCAGTAAGAGCGATTCTCTTGTAGGGAGCATCGATGCCAGATCAACCGTCACCGCCCAAACCGGCTCCGCCGACACCCACGCCGCCTCCGGAGCCGCTGCCGCCCAATCCGACGCCAATACCGCCAGTGGGGAGGTAAACTGTAGCCGTCGCGCTGTGTGCGACGCGGCATGCGGGTGTCGAACACGCCGGCGCTTCGCTTGCCGCAGGGAAGCGGCTACAGTTCAGTCAGGTCGGCGGAAACAAAAATCGCAGCGCCGGTTCGACGCGCCCGGCCCACGCCGCCTCACTGTGATCGGCGCCTTTGACTTCGAGGTAACTAAGATCGACATCAAGCTGCCAGCCTTTGTCGATTAAGTAATCGCGTAAGTTGCGCGCCAGTTCCCAACCGGGCTCGCCCGTGCCAGTGTCGAGCCAGATTTTCAGCGGCGGCTTTTCGCCAAGGATACCCACCAGCCGGAAGATCGCGTAATCGTCCCACCAAATCGATGGCGACATCACAATTAAACGTGTGAATACCTCGGAATAAAAAATTCCCATCGCCAGTGTGGCCAAACCGCCGAGCGATGATCCACCGAGCCCGGTAAATTCTGCATCCGGCTTGGTTCGATACTTTTTGTCGATGAACGGCTTCAATTCCTGGATCAAAAATTGCCCGTAAATGTGGGCCAGGCCGCGGCTGCGCTTTTTGGGGTGGTCTTTCCGTTCGATCGCACCGGGCGTCGGTGCGTATTCATGGACTCGTTCCTCGCCAATGTTTGCCACCGCCACGATGATGAGCGGCTCGATCAGTTTTCGATGGATCAATCGCTGCGCGGTTTCATCGACTTCCCACTCGACTCCAGCAAACGAAGTGGCGGCATCGAAAACGTTCTGCCCGTCATGCAGATATAAAACCGGGTACCGTCTCGACGAGAAGCGCCAATAACCAGGCGGCAAATAAACCAGAACGTCGCGCCGGTTCCCAAGAATCTGCGACGGAAACAAGCGGTGTCGTTTAATGTTTCCCGTGAGTGTATGCTTGGCCATGCAAAGCGAGACGCATCGTAGCAGATGAAATGTAGTGCAAGCCTTTCGCTTGCGATTTCATCCGCTCGCCATCAAGATGCTCGCTCCAACTTCATGAACGAACGCCATATCAAATGGTACACGCCGTGGCTAAGCCGCGAGTTTGAGATGCTCGTCTTCGGCGAAAAAAGCGGGCTGCCGCTGATTATTTTCCCAACTTCAGGTGCCCGTTACTACGAAAACAAGGATTTCGGGCTGGTCGGTGCTGTGGCGTGGTACATCGATAATGGGAAAGTCACCGTTTATTGCCCGGACGCGATCGATCTGCAAAGTTTCTACAACAAATCGATTCATCCCGCCGATAGAATGCGGACCCATAACGCGTACGAAAACGTGATCGTGCGCGACGTGTTCGACCTCGCGCGACGCGAATGTTCTGCTCATCGGGTAGCAGTCTGCGGCGCGAGCCTGGGCGCTTACCACGCCGCAAACATTGCGTTTCGTCATCCCGACACCGTCAGTCATCTCATCAGCTTGAGCGGCTCATTCGACATCAGCTCATTTTTCGACGGCTATCACGATGACAACATTTACCTCAACAGCCCGTATGAATATCTGCCGAATACGACCGATCCCTGGAAATACAATCACATGAGCATCATCATTGGCACCGGCGAATGGGACGTTACGCGCGATGAATCGTATCGGTTGTCTGAAGTTTTGAATTCAAAGGGGATAAAGCATTGGCTCGACGACGGAAAATGGCGCGGCCACGATTGGAACTATTGGCAGGACATGCTGCCGTATTATTTGTCCGTTTTGTGATTTCTTTGTGTCAATGAAACTGGTGATCGCCGCCACTGGCGCCAGCGGCGCCATCTATCTGCAACGGTTGCTCGCACAGATCGATTGTGCTGCGCATGAGGTTCATCTCGTCATGAGCGCCCACGCAAGTGCGGTCGCAAAGCAGGAGCTCGATGACTTAAAAATCCCCCCAAACGTTTCGCAGCATTCTGAAAATGACATGAATGTGCCATTCGTAAGCGGCTCAGCGCGCTTCGACGCGATGGTGATTGTCCCTTGCTCGATGGCCACGCTCGGGCGAATCGCTTCCGGTTCCAGCAACAGCGTGCTCTTGCGCGCAGCCGATGTTTTCTTGAAAGAACGGCGGAAGTTGATTCTGGTCCCTCGGGAGACACCGTGGAATTTGATTCACGCGCGCAACGTGGTCACGTTGCTTGAAGCCGGGGCAATTGTTCTCCCAGCTATTCCCTCCTTCTACAGCCGCCCCAGTTCCATAACCGCAGTGGTGGACACAGTAGTTTGGCGCATTCTCGACCAAATTGGGCTGCCTAATCCCGCTGCATATCGTTGGGGCCACGAAAGCGCTCCGGCGAAACGCAAAAAAAGTTGAAGATCGAAGGTCGGCTCGCGCGATGGTTGATCGCGTTTGGATTTCGTTTATTGCAGCTCTGGGGACGTACGCTGCGTTATGAAATCGACGACCGCGCGGGCGTCGTTGGCAAACCCGTGTCGGAAAATTATATCGGTGCGCTTTGGCACAACAGATTGCTGATCTTCCCTTTGATTTTGCGCCGTTTCTTTCCGCAGCGTCATGGCGCAGCATTGATCAGCGCTAGCCGCGATGGCGATTTGCTCGCCGATGCCGTTCAACGTTTTGGCTACGATGTGATTCGCGGCTCCAGTTCGCGGCTGGGAGCGAGCGCAATTCTTCAGCTCGCCGAGGTGCTCGCGTCCGGTCGCGATGTGGTGATCACTCCTGACGGTCCGCGTGGCCCAGTTTACGAACTTGGTCCAGGGATTATTTTTCTTGCACAAAAATCAGGCGCAGCGGTGTTGCCGATGAATCTGGAATATTCGCACTGTTGGCGGCTGGGAAGTTGGGACCGGTTCATCGTGCCGCGACCTTTTGCCAAGGTGCGCGTGCTGATCAACGAGCCGCATCGAGTGAGATCGACTACTACACCGGAGGAGTTTGAGGGCGAACGCCTGGGCTTGCAGGAGGCCATGATGGCGCTGGTTGAAATGCGTTGAGACACGAATTTCACGAATTTACATGAAGTGAATTGGACTGATTGACTCCGCCATTCGTGACAATTCGTGTAATTCGTGTCTCAATTGCCTCCTTCAACTATGGCGAAATTGATCGATGGACGCGCAATCGCGGAGAAAGTGTATGGCGATCTTCGTGGTGAGATTGCGGAACTAAAAGCAAAAGGCGTTACTCCGGGTCTTGCCGTCGTTCTGGTAGGAGATAATCCGGCTTCGCGCGCCTATGTGCGTTCGAAAGACAAGATGTGCCGCGAGCTTGGACTCCACTCGGTGAAGCTGGAGCTACCGAGTTCAACCATACAGGCGGAGCTGGTCGCTCGCGTTGAAGAACTCAATCGCGACTCGAGCATTCACGGCATTCTGGTACAATCGCCGCCGCCTGAGCACATCGACGAAGCAGCCATCGTGCGCGCGCTCGACCCGCGGAAAGACGTGGACGGATTTCATCCAGAAAATGTTGCGAAGCTCGTGCTCGACGATTCTAGCGGCTTTGTCCCGTGCACGCCGCTTGGCGTGCACCGTTTGCTCACGGAAAGTAAAATCGAAATTAACGGCGCGCACGTCGTGGTTCTTGGTCGCAGCCTGATCGTGGGCAAACCGCTGGCCCTGCTGCTCATGCAGAAAAACAAGAACGGGAACGCCACCGTAACGGTTGTGCACTCGCGCAGCCGCGATCTCGCGCATATTACCCGCTCGGCTGACATTGTTATTGCAGCGATTGGGCGAGCGGAATTTGTGAAAGCCGATCACGTACGCGAGGGCGCTGTCGTCATCGATGTGGGCATCAATCGGGTGGAAGACACAGCGAGCGAGCGTGGTTACCGGCTCGTGGGTGATGTGGCATTCGACGAAGTATCGAAAAAGGCAAGCGCGATCACGCCGGTTCCCGGTGGCGTCGGGCCGATGACTATTGCGATGTTGATGGCGAACACGGTAAAAGCGGCTCGGCAATTTGGCAGGGGCGGTTGACCTGAACTGCCTACGGGCGATTGAGGTCAATCGCCCCTACCTGCAATCTTCTTCGTCATTAATCGCATGATCGCCGGATTTAACGGCCCAAACCGGAGAAGTAACGACGCGATCCGCGGCGATAGAACTGCGGCACGCGCCAGCCGGTTGATCCACAGTCTCCCGCGATACATTTCGGCACAGGCGCGAGCGAATTCGCGGAGCGTTGCTTGTTGATCTTCGCCGCGAGTTGTTTTCGAAATGGCAATAGCTGCCAATTCGCCTGAGCGTATGGCGTAATAAATTCCTTCACCGGTAAAAGGCTCGACGACGCGGGCGGCATCGCCGAGAAAAAAAAGGTTTTCGTGTGCGCAACTAACAGGCGAACGCGTGAGTGGCGTGATCGTGCGCCAGGGCTGATCGGAAGTGATTTCAAAATAGCGTTCGGCCCATCGGCGCAATCTCGAAATCGTGGGTGGTGTGCCTACGAGACAGAGATTCAGCTCGGTTTCATTCACCGGAGCCTGACCGGAGTAACCTTCCGGAAGAAATTGCAGGACGACGCGTCTGCCAAAATTTCGCGGCAGCGGGATGTGCGCTTGGAGTGCCACGCGTTCACGCGCGTGGCGTGGCAGCAATGTCCGCGCAAAAAAACTTTCGCCGGTCGCAGTTTCAATTCTCCAATCGCCGCTGTAGCCACGCCGCTGTGGGGCGTCGCGACCCGGACGAGCCACAGGCCCGTGGCTACAGTTCAATGCCGTAACCGTGGTGCCCTCGCGAACGTGCGCGCGAAGTTCGCGTGCGCGCCTTAGCAGAAGATCGTCGAATAGGCTGCGCTTCACCGACAACTCGCAATCGTCGCCGGTCGGAAGATCGACAATCGCTTTCCGGCCATCGATTGCGATGAACTCGACCGACGCGAGTTTGGAATGTGGCAAATCTCGGACTCGCTGAGCGAGACTGAGGCGCTCCAGCACCGGCCAGCATGATGGATTCAAGCAATCGCCACACACTTTTTCTCGCGGGAATTTTTCTCTCTCAAGAACAAGCGTCCGCAGACCTGCCAGCGCGCAAAATACCGCGCAGCTCGATCCTGCCGGGCCGCCGCCAACGATTGCCACATCAAAAATTTCCATCGCGCGTAAATTGAACAGAAGGTAACGAAGGCAACGAAGATTTATCTTTTCGAATGCGGACTCTTTGTTTTCTTAGTTATCTTCTGTTCAAAATCGTTTTCCAGTCCGGCTTCGACACCGCTGGCGCGCGATTCAATACCAGAGCAAATTGACTTAGATGAGCTGGTCTCTCCCAATCTTCCGCATCGCCGGTATTCAATTGCGGATTCACATCACGTTCTTGCTGCTGATTGCTTGGCTGGCCTTCGGCTATTATGCGCAGGGCGGTTCCGCCGTCGCGGCGAGTCGAGTCATATTTGTTCTGCTGCTTTTTCTTTGCGTGGTGCTGCACGAATTCGGGCACGCGTTCGCGGCGAAGGCTTTCGGGATTAATACACCTGATATCACGTTGCTGCCTATCGGCGGAGTGGCGCGACTCGAACGCATGCCGGAGGAGCCGGTGCAGGAATTAATTATCGCGGTGGCCGGGCCGCTGGTGAATGTGGTAATCGCGCTCGGTTTGTTTGTGGCTGGCGGATCGCAAGCCCTGCTTAACCCCACAACAGTCGAAGGCGGCGGTCTCATCGCGCAGTTGCTGACCATCAACATCATACTGGTTCTCTTTAATTTGCTGCCGGCATTTCCGATGGATGGCGGGCGGGTGTTGCGAGCGCTCCTCGCCACGCGGATGAGTTATGCGCGCGCTACGCAAGTCGCTGCGACGGTCGGCCAGGGTTTTGCGTTCGTCTTTGGCTTCCTCGGACTGCTCTGGAATCCGTTCCTGATTTTCATCGCGCTTTTTGTTTATATCGGCGCGTCCCAAGAAGCGGCCCTGGCGCAGATGAAAGATGTCTCCCGCCGGTTTCCTGTTTCAAGCGCAATGGTGCGCGAATTCCGCACGCTCTCTGAAAACGCCAGTCTGCAGGAAGCAGTGGACGCGTTGCTTGCCACCTCGCAGCACGATTTTCCAGTGGTAGATGAGACCGGCAGCGTTGCCGGTCTATTGACGCGTCACGATCTCATTGCTGCGTTGCGCAAGAATGATCCCGACCTTCGCGTGGGCGATGTGATGCGGCGCGATATTCCCACGGTGACAACGGGCACACGCTTTGAAGACGCGTTTCGCATCATGCAGGAATGCAATTGCCCGGCGGTGCCGGTGTTGGATCGAATGAAGCGCCTGGTCGGCTTGCTTACGCCGGAGAACGTGACCGAACTGATGATGATTCAATCGGCCATGCCGCGGCGGCGGGTTTTGTAAGCGAGTCTCAGTGGTGTCCGCTGCAGCCACGGCCCCGTGGGCCGTCTCCCTTAATGTGAAAAGCAACGCCTGGGTTGACCGGCCATAGGCCGGTGGCTTACAATACTTTCGAAAATTGCTCAGGAGCTGATGCGCATCGGCATCAGCACATAGAGAAACGGCGTCTGAATCTTTAAAACTCCCGGGCTCATCTCGTCGATGAGATCGAGAAAAACTTCGTCCTCGGCCAGTGCGCGCAAAGGCGCCATGAGAAACTCCGGATTAAAAGCGATGGAAAACTCGCGACCCTTATAGGCAACGGCGATTGATTCCTTCGCTTCGCCCACCTCCGGTGTGTTGGCGGTGATGTCGATATTGTTCTTGCTGAAATTCAATTTGATCGAGTGCGATTTATCGCTGGCCAAAAGCGATACGCGCCGCAGTGAGTTGAGAAACATTTCGCGCTCGAGTTTTATTCGCTCTTTCGCCTCCGCTGGAATGACCTGCCGGTAATTTGGATAATTGCCTTCGATCAATTTTGAGACGAGCAGCGTTTTGTTGAGATCGAACGCGATCTGGCCGCTGCCCATGCTTACTTTGACGTCGCCATCGTCGGTCAGCAGGCGTTGCAATTCCGTCACCGCTTTGGTCGGAATGATCAGGTCTGCTTCGTGGCTGCGCGGAAATTCCAGCTCGATCTCCGCCATGGCCAGCCGCCGCCCATCAGTTGCCACCAGCGTCAACTTGTTGTCCTTGAAACTGAATAGAACGCCGTTGAGCACGTAACGGGTCTCGTCGGTCGATATGGCATAGGAAGTCTTGCGCAGGCCGTCGCGCAAATCTTTCTGTCGGATCGTGACCACTTTCGCGCCCTCAAATTTCGGAAGCGGGGGAAATTCGTCTTCCGGCAACCCAAGAATTTTGAAGAAACTTTGGCCGCTCCGGATGGAGGCGGCATTCTTTCCATCGACATCGACCTGAATTTCGCTCGAAGGGAGTTCGCGAACGATGTTGAAAAGGCGGCGCGCAGGGAGAGTGGTTGCGCCGGTTTTGTCCACGTGCGCTTCGCAACTGCCGCGCACGCCGACATCGAGATCGGTCGTGGTGAGGTGGATTTCATCTTCGCCAGCTTGGAGCAAAACGTTGGAAAGGATCGGAAGAGTGGTGCGAGTACTGACCACGTTTTGAACTTGTTGCAGACCTTCGAGTAGTTTTTCTTTCGTAACGCTAAATTTCATGATGAACGGAAGCGATTAAGATGTAACGCCTTGGATTTTATTCGGCAACCGCAATCTCAAGATGCTTTGGGTAGGGGCGATTGACCTCAATCGCCCGGGTCGGTTCGGGTGAACCGCCCTACCTTTGAAGCGAACTGTCGATGAATGATATCGTCTGACGAATGTTATCTTGCTCGGCCATCCGTTTCTTTACCAGTTTGCACGCGTGTAGCACGGTGCCGTGGTCGCGCCCGCCGAATGCGTCTCCAATTTCATTCAAAGACGACTTGGTGAGCTCGCGCGCCAGAAACATCGCCACCTGTCGCGGAAAGGCGATACTGGCCGGGCGCCGCTTGCTTGTCATGTCGGCGATGCGCACGTCAAAATGCTCAGCGACGCGCCGCTGAATTTGTTCAATCGTGATCGAATGCCGCGCTTCCTCCTGCAAAATGTCCTTCAGCAAATGCTCCACTACTTCGTTCGTAAGTTCCTTGCCGCTGAGTGAGGCGAAAGACGCTACCCGCATCAGCGCACCCTCCAGCCGGCGCACATTTGTGCGAATGCGGCTGGCGAGAAATTGGAAAATCTCATCGCGCAAGCTGATCTGCATGGCGTGCGCCTTTTTTCGCAGGATCGCCAAACGCGTCTCAATGTCCGGCGGCTGAAGCTCCGCGGTTAGTCCCCATTCAAACCGCGAAACCAGGCGGTGCTCCAGGTTCGCGATCTCCGAAGCGGGCCGGTCGCTGGAGAGGACGATCTGTTTGTGTCCGTCAAAAAGCGTGTTGAACGTGTGAAAGAATTCCTCCTGGGAGCGCTCCTTGCCTCCGAGGAACTGGATATCGTCAATCAAAAGAAGATCAGCCTGGCGATAACGCTTTCGGAATTTGACCAGATTACTGTGCTGGATCGCGTCGATGAACTCGTTGATGAAAAGTTCACTCGAGACGTATATCACCTTCATATTTTTCTTCTTCGCCCAGACGTACTGACCAATCGCTTGCATCAGATGGGTCTTGCCAAGACCGACGCCGCCGTAAATGAACAGCGGGTTATACGTGCGCGCCGGCGCCTGCGCAACGGCAAGACTTGCCGCATGCGCAATTTCGTTGTTCGGGCCGACCACGAAAGATTCGAACGTGTTCCGTGGATTGAGTCCGGGCACGGTTGCGCCTGGCTTTGCGTCACCTGGTGGTTCTTGCAAAGCTTCTTTCAGCGGCGTGAGGTCCGGCAGCGATGTTTGCGTGCCAACTCCTGACGGAGAGCAAAACTTTATTGAGCGCGGGCTGCCAAACGCGGTGACGATCGCAGTCTGCAACGCCGGCATATAGTTACTCTCGATCCAAAACTGATAAATGTTGTTTGGAACACCTAACGTAAGCGATTTGTCTTTGGCCTCGACCAACTCGACGGCAGAAAACCAGCGTTTGAAACTATCGGCGCTAATCTGCGGCTTGAGGGCAGCCGATAACCGCTGCCACATCTGCGCACATTTTTTGTCCATAGCAGACTTGTTAACAGTGTTACACAAATGCCACACTGGCTGGCGCCGTGGGCAATCGTCCGAAAAAAGCAACCCGACATGGAGCTGGTCCCCAGCGTAATTCGCTGGAGAAATCCTGGGGAAAAATGTAAAAAACGCGTGAATACGAGGGAAAATTGAAAGTTGCACGCTTCGACGCCGCTCTGGCTGCAACCTGCCCCGCATGCGCAGTCAATCGTTCGCTCAGGGAACTTTCGATGTTGTTCATTCTCGCTGCTAAAAGTTTCTCAGAAATGTTCACAACTTATTCACATGCTCTTTGTCCCCGTCCTCGCCAGCGGGCTTGAGACTAGAAACCCGTTTCAAAATCGACAAGAAAAAAATGAATTTTATTTTTTGGCCGCGATAAAAATTTTCTTGACTAAAAAAAGAAACGCGCGTGTTCGAGGGAAAATAAAGAATGAATTTTCCAGCCGATTTTCGCTCGCGACGACCGATCACTACCGATCAGGAACCGCCGCGGCGAACTGTTCTGACTGACGGCATCCTGTTTGGCACTCCTCAGTTGACCGCAATGGTTTGCATGCGCAATTTTGCCGGCTCCAGAGGGCCACGAAAGATCGCTCGGCGAATCAAAAATGCAGCCAATCCACGCGGAAATCACGAGTTGGCAGGAGAACTGTATCGGCAATTCCAACCGGCCCGCGGTGCGCCGAATTGTTCTATCCGGCTTGATCGCTTTTTTTCTTTCTGCGCCGTACGCATTTCCGATTGATGAGCTGGTGCCGCCGTTCGGCTTTCGTTGGAACGACTCGATGGCGCGTGTGGAAGCCGTGCTGCACGGCGCGAAGGCCAAAATTACCTCGCGGGAAAAAAAAGAGAACCGGGAAGTCTGGACAGTGGAGGGCCTTCTTCATCCTGGATTAAAGCGCACGCTGTTTACCTTTAAGCAGAGGTCGCTTGTCGCAGTCGAACTGCAATACGAATACCCGGAGTGGTCGATCGAACGTTATAACCAGCGCATGGGAGAAATTCGCAAATACTTCGACGAGAAGTACGGAACGGGAAAACTGGTTTCGCGTTCTCGCGGCAACGACACGGATGTCATTCAAACGCTGGTTGGCTATCAGTGGATGGTCGGCGCGACGATGCTCGAGCTTTTTTATTTCTCCGCACAACATGACAATCTCGTTTACCGAACCATCAGTGTTGATTACAAAGCGCTGTAGGCGGTCCACCCTCATCGCCGTGAACGCCGCCCTTCGCGATCACGGCCGTCGGCTTTTTTTCTAGTGTCAGGCGACGCGACAAGTTATTACGTCCTCCTGCCAAGATGAGCTGAGGAGTTGTTATGCCAACGTCAGACTTCGCTGGAACCGCTAGTCCTACGATTGCCGAAATTCTGGCGAAACTTGCGACCGACCCGAACACTGGGCTGAACCCCACCCAAGTACAGGAACGTCTGAACAAGTACGGCCCAAACGCGCTGGCAGAAGAAAAGAAAAGCGCACTTTCTGCTTTCCTTGTTTATTTTTGGGGGCCTATCCCCTGGATGATTGAGGCTGCTGGCCTGATGGCCTTGATCGTAAGAGACTGGGGCGATCTTACGATTATTGCCTCACTCCTGTTGTTCAATGCCTTGTTAGGATTCTGGGAAGAACACGAAGCTTCCAACGCGCTCGATGCCTTGAAGAACTCCTTGGCGTTAAAAGCACGTGTGCTTCGCGGTGGAAAATGGCAGCAAGTCGATGCCAGGACGCTCGTGCCTGGAGATATCATTCGCCTGTACCTCGGCGACGTTGTCCCTGCCGACTGTAAGCTCATGCAAGGCGACTACATCAGCATCGACCAATCAGCGCTCACGGGAGAGTCGTTGCCAGTCACCAGGAAATCAGGTGACGACGCATACTCGGGGTCCGTGGTCAAACAGGGAGAAATGGTCGCAGTGATTACGGCCACTGGCGCGAATACGTTTTTTGGACGCACGGCAAAACTAGTCGCTGCGGCGGGAAGCGTTTCCCACTTCCAGAGAGCCGTAATGAAAATCGGCAACTTCCTGATCATCCTCGCGCTGGTGTTGGTAGTGATTCTCGTGGCCAGCCGTCTTTTCGATATGCGGGGCCACTACGATCGAGTTGTTTTGCTAAGGCTTGCCGAAATCGTTCTTATTCTTTTAGTGGCATCGGTGCCGGTAGCGATGCCTGCGGTCCTCTCGGTAACGATGGCTTTGGGCGCACGCATCCTTGCCCGGAGTAAGGCAATCGTCTCTCGTCTGGAGTCCATCGAGGAATTGGCAGGCGTCGATGTGCTCTGTTCTGATAAGACCGGCACCTTGACGCAGAACAAGCTTGCTCTCGGCGAACCAGAGCCCTGGGCGGGAACCGACGCGGCAACATTGATTCTGATGGCATCGTTAGCTTCGCGCCCGGCGGACAACGACCCGATTGATCTCGCGGTGATGGCCGGCCTGAAGGATCCCTCGACACTTAAGAGTTATCACCAGGAAAAGTACGTCCCGTTCGATCCCGTGAACAAACGCACCGAGGCAACGATCAAGGATACCACTGGCAAAGTTTTTAGAGTCACTAAAGGCGCGCCGCAGGTGATTCTCGCGCTCGCGAAGCTCTCTGGCTCCGACCTCGAAAAAGCTAGCCAGACGGTGAACAGTTTAGCCAGTCGCGGCTATCGCACTATCGGTGTCGCTATGGCCCAAGGCGATAGCCCGTGGGTGTTCCAGGGAATTCTTCCGCTGCTTGATCCGCCTCGGCCGGATTCCAAGAGCACCATAGCACAGGCTCGAGCCTACGGGGTTAAGGTGAAGATGGTGACCGGCGATAACGTCGCCATTGCCCGGCAAATCGCATTGGAACTAGACATGGGCGCAAATATCCAGCCTGCGACGGAACTCTTCCCCGGCGATGTTATAAAAGGGCAGATCCCCTTGGATGCTGCCGAGAAAATCGATGAGGCCGATGGTTTCGCTCAGGTTTTCCCGGAACATAAATACGCGATTGTAAAGATACTGCAGGAGAACGGCCACATCGTGGGGATGACTGGTGACGGCGTCAACGATGCTCCTGCGCTCAAGCAAGCAGATGTGGGCCTCGCCGTTTCAGGAGCAACCGAAGCAGCTCGCGCGGCAGCAGCTTTAATTCTGACTGCACCCGGTCTGTCGGTCATCATCGAAGGGATCGCGGAAGCGAGGCGCATCTTCGAGCGGATGACGAGCTACGTGTTATATCGAATCGCCATGACCATCGCCATCATGGTCTTTGTGGTGCTGGCGTCGATCTACTATCATTTCTTTCCGCTCACCGCGATCATGCTTATCGCGCTCGCTCTCTTGGACGATGTCCCGATAATGACTATCGCTTTTGATAATGCCAGCGTGCCGGCTCAGCCTGTAAAATGGGAGTTGGATCGTGTGTTAGTGATTTCGTCAGTGCTGGGATTGCTTGGAGTGATTCAAAGCTTTGGCCTGCTCTATCTTGGCGACACTCTTCACCATCTGGATCATCCACAGCTGCAGACGATGATGTTCCTGCAACTGGTTGCGGGCGGACACCTCATGCTATTCGTAACCCGCACCCGTGGAGCTTTATGGAAGCCGCCGTATCCCAACTCGAAGCTTTTCTTGGCAATTGTCGCGACTCAAATCGCCGCGGTGTTCATGTGCAGCCTGGGCTGGCTCGTGCCGTCACTTCCCTGGAGAATCATCGGTTTCGTGTGGGGTTACAACGTAGTTTGGATGATAGTGCAGGACATCGTGAAGCTCGGACTTTACCGAATTCTCGACCCAGGTCGCTCGTGGAAGAGGTCGCTTTTCCAGCCGCTTCGAACTCCTATGACCGGTAGACGGCGGGTGGTGCGGTAAACGAGACGGAGAACAACCATGCCAAACTACGGAAAGAAACTTAAGGTGAAACCCGGCTGCAAGATCCGGCTAAAACATTTCGATCCCGGCTATCACGGTAAGCATGAGTCGCACAAGTCAGCTTTGCCGGAGATTGAGGAGAACGTGCAAAAGATGGATGAATTGCAATATTTGATGTACGCGGAGAACAAGCATTCGCTCCTCATTGTGTTACAGGGACTCGATGCTGCCGGGAAAGACGGCACAGTCCGCCACGTCTTTACTGGAATGAATCCAGAGGGCTGCATCTGCGCTAGCTTCAAGCAACCAACGAAGGAGGAGCTGGCGCACGATTTTCTCTGGCGCGTGCACCCGCACGTGCCGGCCAAAGGCTCAGTCGTAATTTTTAATCGCTCCCATTACGAAGATGTGCTGGTGGCGAGGGTCCATGGCTTGGTGCCGGAAAAAGTCTGGTCGAAGCGCTACGATCAAATCAATGATTTTGAAAAACTCATCGCGACTGAAAACAACACGACGATTCTTAAATTTTTCCTGCATATTTCCAAAGAGGAACAGCTTGCCCGCTTCGAGAAGCGGCTCGATGACTCCAATCACCAGTGGAAGATCAGTGAATCGGACTACAAGGAACGCGAGTATTGGGATGATTACACGGGGGCCTTCGAGGACGTGCTAAACAAGACGAGCACCGAGCACGCTCCCTGGTTTATCATTCCTTCCAACCACAAATGGTTCCGCGATTTGGCCGTTTCGCAGATCATTGTCTGGCAGATGGAAGATATGGACATGGAGTTTCCGAAGCCAACCGTGAACCTCGGCGAGATTCGCCGTGAATATCATCAGGCCGCCCGCGAGGAGAAATCGGATCGACGTAAGAAACGCTAACCTTGGCCGAAATCACGCTACCGCAACGCCTCACGTTGCTGCTGGATGAGTCTCCGCTGAAGCGTATCCAGAGATGGCTCTGGGTGCTTTCGACCGGAGGCACGTTGCTTGATGGCTTTGGCATCTTCGCACTCGGCGTAGCGATGCCTCTTGTCATTGCCGAGTTTCACATCCAACCCGACGTGGTCGGTCTCATCGGCGCAAGTCTGGTGTTTGGCGCTGTCCTTGGAGCCGGAGTTGGCGGGCCGGTGGCTGACCACCTTGGCCGAAAGAAATTGATGCTCGCTGACATGATAATTGTTGGCGCGGGCGCCGCGACCAGCGCGCTAGGCACAGGACCCGCAATGCTGTTTGTAGGACAGCTTCTTGTCGGGATTGGAATAGGCGTCGATTTCCCTGTCAGCAGCACTTACGTCTCGGAAGTGTTGCCCAAGCGGAGTCGTGCGCGAATGATGGTCGCCACGATTGCCTGTCAATCTGTCGGTATGGTGCTCGCCGCTGCGATCGCACTGCTGCTACTCAAAGTCATTGGCGCCGGCCAGAGCTGGCGATTTTTTCTCGGTGCCGAAGGCGCTATTGGTCTTCTCTTTTTCTTGCTCCGCCTGCGAGAACCAGAGAGTCCGCATTGGCTAATGGCTCGAGGCAGATTTGCCGAGGCTGCGCACGCATTCATCCGAATCATGCCTGAGCAACGCGAGGCAGTGTTACAACTTACAAACAATGCTGGAAACCAGAGCCTCGCATCTTCGGCCGCGCCAGCGAGACGGCTAGGAATTGCGGTTCTTTTCTCACGCGCTTATCGAGCTCGTACGACGCTGGTCGCGGTTCCCTGGTTCTTAATGGACATCGCCACCTACGGCGTTGGACTTTTCACCCCAGTTATTTTGGGCGCTATTGATGTCTCCGGTGAGGAAGGTGGCGCCATCAGCCACGACGTGGCTGCAACCAAGGGAAGCGGCACAATCGATTTGTTCCTCCTCTTCGGCTTTCTGGTTGGCGTCTGGGCGGTGCCAAAGTTCGGACGCATTCGCATGCAGGCTATCGGCTTTGCCGGCATGACCTTCGGCATGATCCTGCTCATGATTGCGGTCCACCTATCGAACTTCAGCTTGCACATTCCGCTGGTGTTCGCCGGTTTCATCGTGTTCAACCTGTTAATGAACGCCGGCCCCAATTCTACCACGTTCACACTCGCGCCGATCTTGTTTCCGACACAATTGCGAGCCACCGCGAGCGGGTTCGCTGCTAGCGTCGCGAAAATCGGAGCTACGCTCGGCGTTTTCGTACTGCCTATCTTAAAAGGAAGCTTCGGGGTTCCAGCAGTCCTTGGAATGATGGCAGCTGTGAGTGTTCTGGGCCTGACGGTTACTTTGATATTTGGTCGCGAGGACACGGAAAATTGAACTGAAACCGCCGACAATTCATCGAAGTAAACCTTTGCTGATTACGAAAACAGATCAGGTGAGGTGCGCCGCGGCAATACTCAAACCTTCATACGTTTCCGCCACGATATGATCGACCAGAGCTTTCATGTCCTGGGTCTGTTTCCATATCGCTAATTGCCGGTCCGCGCCTGTGCCTTCGCTCATGATCCGTTCGATGTGCGCCATCTCGCGCTGCGTGCCGAACTCGTCCACCTCGCTGGCCACGAACTCCAGCAATTCGTTCAGTAAACTGCGTTCGTCCACTTCGGTTTCCCTGCCGAAATCGATCAGTTTCCCATCGATCCCATAGCGCGCAGCGCGCCAGCGGTTTTCATCGAGAAGCCGCCGGCGATAAATCCGGAAGGTGATGTTTTGTCGCAGCAATTTGAATAGCTTCGCGATGACAGCCTGGATCAGCGCCGCGATTGCGACCGTGTCATCCACGCGAGTTTGGGCGTCGCACACGCGCACCTCCAATGTGTCGAAGAACGGATGCAACCGGATGTCCCACCAGATTTTCTTCGCGTTATCGATACAACCAGTCTTGACCAGCAGCTTGCAGTAATCTTCGTACTCAGAAAGCGATTCAAATGAATCCGGAATACCCGTCCGGGGAAAACGTTCGAACACCTTGAGTCGATAACCTTTCAGGCCCGTGTCTTCGCCCACCCAAAAAGGCGAGTTGACCGAGAGCGCGTAAAGATGCGGCAGGAAATAGCGCGCCTGATTCATCACGTGGATGGCCATTTCGCGATTGGGAATGCCCACGTGCACGTGCAAACCAAAAATGAGATTCGCGCGCGCGAGCAACTGCATGTCTTCAATGATCTGTTTGTAACGTTCGCCTTCGGTGATGTGCTGGTCGCGCCAATGCGAAAACGGGTGTGTGCCAACCGAAGCGATTTTGAGCCCTGCCTTGCCCGCGAGTTCGGCCAGCCTGCTGCGTAAGTCAATCACGTGCGCGCGCGCGTGTCCGATGGAATTGCAAACCTCCGTGCCGAGTTCCACCACCGACTGATGCATCTCCGGTTTGATCTGCTCTTTCAGCACGATCTTGCCGCCCTCGAGGATTTCCTGAATGTGCGAGCGCAGCTCGCGGGTCTCCGGATCGATGATCGCGAATTCCTCTTCGATACCGAGAGTAAACGTGTGCTCTTTCATGAACAGCGGAAGAAAAACATCCGCAGATTTCGCAGATTTACACAGATTATTTCGGGAAGCCCGAAATCGCTCCTGCCTTCAATCTGCGAAAATCTGCGCAATCTGTGGACGATATTACGCGAGGTCGCTAAGCGAACGCATTGTCACTGCGGCTTGAAGGAATTTGCCCCAGCTTAAGTTGTCGTGGCCGGGGACGTGCTCGCGCGCTTTGCGGATTGCCATTTCCGAAATTGCTTCGACAACCCATTCAAAATTGGCCTGACCGATCCACGCCGCTTCGCAATCGGGCGCGGGATTGCAAAAGTCGATCGCGACCGGCACACCGTCGCGAATGGCAAATTCCACGGTGTTCAGATCGTAGCCGAGAAATTGATTTAATCGGAGCACGCCCTCCTCGACTCTTTGCAGAATCTCGTTCGGCGCATGCCACTCAGTTTGATACCGCAAATGAAACGGATGCCGCGGCTCATAAGGCATGATTCGGACGTGGCGCTGATCGATTGAGTAGCAGCGAAAATACATGTCGAACTTAATTTCCTCCTGCAGCATCATCACAAGCTGTCCGGTGTCGTTGTAAGCGCGGAAAAATTCCTCGCGATTGTGCAATCGATAGACGTTCTTCCAGCCGCCGCCGACAAACGGTTTAAAAAACGCAGGCCAGCCAACGTAATTGAAAATCGCTTCCCAATCGAGCGGGTAACCAAGATTGCGAAAGGATTTTTCGTTCGTATCCGGTGGCAGTTGGTTCGAGGGAAGCAACACCGTGCGCGGAACGGCCACGCCTGTTTTTGTCGCGAGCGCGTTGTTGAAAAATTTGTCGTCGGCGCTCCACCAGAATGGATTGTTGACCACCGCCGTGCCGGTTAGCGCAGCATTTTTGAGCCAGGCGCGATAGAACGGGACGTCCTGCGAGATCCGATCGATCACCACGTCGTAACCGCACGGCTCGCCCTGAATCACCTTGTCGATCCTGACAAACTCCGCCACAATCTCTTTGCCGCCTGTCTTTTGGTTTACCCGCTCGACAAATGCCGGTGGAAAACTGTGTTCCTGTCCAAAGAGAATTCCGATTTTTTTCATAACTGTTTCGCTGTCATTTCGAGCGTAGCCGGAGGCGAAGTCGAGAAATCTCTGGAACCTTCAGACCTCAGCAATCCCGCAACTGCGAGAGACTTCACTCGACATGACAAAAAAGCGAGTCTACTGACTCTCATTAACACCGGACTTCAGTCCGGTGATCACCGCGACGCGCGGCAATAAAGCCGTTTCAACGGCTTTGTCCAGACAAGGAGTTTGAACCCATCTCTAGCAAGAATAAGCTAATGCATGGTCAAGAAATTGCTGCACACACGCTATCGCGTACACGACTTGGAGAAAACGGTTTCTTTCTACAAGGATGTTCTCGGACTCAAAGAGCTTCGGCGTCAGACCTCCGGTCGCGGCTCGCAACTCGTGTTTTTAAAGGCGCCCGGCAGCGACGAAGAAATTGAGATTTGCAAATTTGACGAGAGCGGGCCGGTAGTGGTCGGTCCCGATCTCACCCATCTCGCTTTTGAAGTGGACGACCTCGAAAAGTTCGCGAAAGAGGCGGCGGCAAAGGGTTACCCGTTATCCGACGGACCGCATCCGAGTGGTATCGGCAAGATCGCCTTCATCGATGCGCCGGAAGGGTACGAGATCGAACTGATCGACCGCGGAGGCAAATCATAAGCTCTACGGGTCATTCCGAGCGAAGCGAAGAACCTTACAGTCGGACCGACGGCCACGCAAACTACCATGGGTGACGCAAAGGATGTTCGAGAGATCCTTCGCTTCGTTCAGGATGACACTCCCTCGAGCGCGGACGAAAATCGTAGCGATCCACTTCCAGATATGCGTCGCGACGCTTGCGCGGGCAAAAGTTCTATCGCTAATTCCTCGGCCATGATGTGGCGCAACCGACTCTTCTCCCTTTGTGCGTTGCTCTCAGTATTCGCGCTGAACGCGTGGAGTCAGGACGCTGCTGACTCGCAGGCGGTCCGGCCGAGCGGGATCTCTGGCCCGGTTCGAAAAGCGAAGGCGGTCACAGCGAAGGACACAGAGGATGCCGATGTTGAGTCCACTTCCGCTCGTAAGACAAAGACGTCCAAATCGACTCATGCCGCGTCGCACCGGAAACGCGCAAAGGCAAAGGAAACCGAAGAATCAATTCCCGCGCCGACGGAGTACACTCCCGAAGGAATTCCGAAGACCAGCGCGGCCTCCGTTATTGTGGTGGACGCTAACAGCGGCAAAACATTGTACGAAAAAAATGCGGACCAAATAAGAGTCCCAGCCAGCACGCAAAAGTTGCTGACCGCGCTGATTGTGGCTGAGCGCGGTTTTTTGGATCAGCCGGTCACGGTTCAACCGGTGGATACGCTGGCTGAGCCGGTAAAACTGAACATCAAAGCGGGCGACACATATCAGGAGGGACAATGCAGGCAGCATCGAGGCGTTTGCGGAGGTCATGAATAGGCGCGCCCAACAACTTGGTGCGGCGCACTCGCATTTTGTGAATCCGAATGGTTTGCCGGTACCCGGACAGTACTCCACGGCGCGAGACCTCTCGCTTATTGCCCGAGCAGCTTATGCGAATCCGACGATCCGCTCCATAGTTTGTCTTCCGCAGCTTGTTTTTCGTTATGCCAATGGCCGCACGCGCGACCTTGAAAACACGAACAAGCTTCTCAGACGCCTCCCGTATTGCAACGGGATGAAGACTGGTTACACGGACGCCGCGGGCAAATGTTTGATCGCAAGCGGCACGCGTCCCGGCAAAGATGTAATCGTCGTTGTGCTGGGCGACAGCTCCAGCCGCGTTTGGCGCGACGCCTCCGCCTTACTTTCCTGGGGCCTCTGGATGTAAGGGCTCCGCTGCGTGAGCCAGTTTTCCACCGTTTTCACGGCGACGCACGCCACGCACGACATACTGAAACATCGCACGCAGCCAGCGTAGAAAAAATCGCAGTGCAACGCTGAACGACATTTTCGATTTTCCGTGTGCCCGGTCGCGAAAAGCGATGGGGATTTCGCGTACTCGCAGCGTGCCACCGGCGTGCACAATCGTCTCGAAAACAATTTTAAAACCGCTTGTTTTTGGCGCCAACTCCAGCAGACGAGAACGGCCAATGGCGAAGAAGCCGCACATCGAATCGTGCACGCCCGTTAGCGGGTAAGCGAGCGCGGCCCCTGCTCGCGACATAATCCGGCGCCACACCGGCCAGCCCGGTGTGGATCCGCCTTTCACATACCGGCTTCCAACCACCAGGTCTGCGGTGCCAGCAAACAGTGGTGCTAATAAATCCTTGATCCGCTCAGGCGGATGACTCAGGTCTGCATCCATCACTAGAAGAATTTCCCCTTGAGCGGCCCGGGCACCCGACATAATTGCGCTCGCTAATCCGAACTCTGCTCCGTTTTGCTCGATCAAGCGGATTGGCAAACTTCCCTCAAGAGCGCGGATCTCCTCTCGAGTGGCGTCGGTCGAATAATCATCAACAAACAAGATTTCCCGAAACGGAACCGCGTACGCAGTGAATTGCGCAACCAGCGGCGCGATATTTTCCTCTTCGTTCAAAGTAGGAACAATAATCGAGACGGAATGGTCTGATGCGGACAAGTCGGTCATTGCGAAGGCTGGAGCCGACGACGGGATTCGAACCCGTGACCTGCGGTTTACGAAACCGCTGCTCTACCAGCTGAGCTACGTCGGCGCGGAGCGGACAAAACATTGCCCGGCAGTTGCCGGATGGCAAGGAAAGCATCAATACCTGATCGATGTGCCAGCGGAAATTAATGTTCGTCTTGCCGGGTTCCCAGGCACACAGTTGATGAATGGGGACGCGAACATACGAATTTGTTCAACTCGATGTCTTCACGCGAACGCCGCTGACAGGTAATCCGCTCGCAGTCTTTACCGACGCGCGCGGGCTGAGCGACGGCGAAATGCAAGCGCTGGCGAGGGAGATGAATCTTTCGGAAACGACTTTCATTCTGCCGCGTGAACGCGCGACCGAAGCTCGAGCGGGCAAACAGGTTCGCATATTTACGGTTGCGGAAGAATTGCCCTTCGCTGGACATCCGACACTCGGTACGGCGTTGTATCTTTACAGCTTGCGATCCGATCGAGGTCTAAAGACAACTGATGAAATCTTCCTCGACTTGAAGGCCGGGAGAATTCCCGTGCGCTTCGCCGTCGATTCGGAGAAAGCGGGCCGTGATCGAGTGGACGGGCAGGTCTTCGGCGAAATGCAGCAGCGCGATCCCGAGTTCGGAACTACACTTTCGCGAGAAGAGGTCGCTCGCGTCATTGGAATCGCCGTTGACGAGATTTCTTCGGAATGGCCCATACAGGCCGTCTCAACAGGATTGACCTTTACGATTGTGCCATTCCGCAATCAGCAGACGCTGTCCGGTGTGAAGTTCACGTACGCGCAGGCATCGGAATTTCTGAAGAGCTCCGGTGCCAACTTTTTTTACTTTCTGTGTCCCGAACAGCGCGAGGGCCGCCTTGAAGCTCGAGCTCGGATGTTTTTTTACGGCGGTGAAGATCCTGCCACAGGGTCGGCGGCGGGCTGCGCCGCCAGTTGGATGGTCCAACACGAAGTCGCAAAGAGCGATGAGCAGGTGCTGATTCGCCAGGGGATCGAGTGCCGTCGCCCAAGCGAAATGTACGTCCGAGCAAGCCGCGAACGCGAGCGCGTTACCAACGTCCGCGTAGGCGGCTATGCCGTGGAAATACTGCGCGGAACCGTGGTGCTGTGAGTGATCGCCATTACCCCGCCCGAATCGACGCTCGTTAGGCTGAATTGCTATTGAGACTTGAATGGGCCCTCGAAAACGCTCTCGGAAACTTTGCGCCGATCATTCGGGCTTTCGCGCGCCTGCAACTTTTTAGGTAGCGATTCTTTCGGGCCCGGTTTGCCGACAGCAGCCATTGCTTCCACTTGGAATTCGCCGGGAATCCGGAGTTCTTTGCGCGCGCGTTCGTAATCGAACCCTTCCATCCCATGCACTACCAGACCCTGGCGGAAGCCTTGCAGCGCGAAATTCTCCCACGCTGCTCCAGCGTCATACGAATGCGTAACCGACGGTTCATCATTGTAATCGAAAAACTTCCGCGCAATGAACACGACCAGCACGGCGGCATTTTTTGCCCACGTTTTATTCGCGTCGACGAGTAAATCAAAAAATGTCTGCCAATATTCGGTGCCACGGCGCGCATAAAGCGCGCGCCATTGCTGGGCGTTGAATGAAGACGGCGCCCAGCGAGCGGCTTCGAAGAGTCGCATCAACTCCTCTTCCGAAATCTCTTCACCTGACATCGCACGGGGCGACCAACGGTCGAGCAAAAGCGGCTCGATCGGAAAATCCGCCTTCCGGACTTCGCTTCCTCTAATCATTCAACTGTATTAGCACCATCGCTCGAAATAAAATCGCTGCTCGCAAAATCTCCGGCCGAATCAAGAGCATGCTCGCGGCCACGCGTAACGATTCCACATTAGTTGATTGTGAGAGATGAAAGTTTATCGCTCGCGATCGTGAAGTGATAATCGGGCGTAACAGGGCTTCCCGGAAAACTTCCGGACACTTCCACTGTGACAACGGCTTCCGGTTCGTCCGTTCTGATGCTGAGCGGTTTAAAGTGGAATTTGTATTTCTCGATCGTCTTCAGGATCCAATCTTCGATCATCTCTACGCCTCGAAATTCTTTTCCTTCGTCATGCACAACAACGTCATTTAAAAAGCAGGCAAGAATTGCTTTCGCGTCATGCCGATTGCTGGCATCGACATAAACGTTGGCCTTAAGATCGTTGGAATCGTCGCGTGGTCGACTCGTTTAGCCATTGTAGCATTCGAGATATTTGAGTCCCGAGCCGGTATTAAAAATGACTACTTGCTCGCCGGGACCAACTTTCCCGGCACGGTGAAGCGACGTGAAAGCAGCGAAACAGGCTGCTCCTTCTGGACAGACGAAGAGACCTTCCTTCGATCCCACGTCGCGCGCGATGCGGATCATCTCTTCGTCATCGACAGCGACCGCGCCTCCCTTGGACTGACGAAGAATGTTTAGGATCAGGAAATCGCCGATCGCTTTTGGAACACGCAGACCGGAGGCAATCGTATGCGCGTCCGAAAATTCTGTGGCGGTTTTTTCTCCGGCTTCAAACGCACGCACAATCGGTGCGCAACCGCTGGCTTGCACCGCGAACATCCGTGGGCGTTTTTTTCCGATCCAGCCGAGCGTTTCCATCTCATCGAACGCTTTCCACATTCCGATCAGCCC
>WNFU01004028.1_pt1 | contig 23585 bp, 29 predicted proteins | sample 5400121 | NCBI WGS metagenome assembly WNFU01 (sample SAMN13153360, study PRJNA577476) | soil metagenome | isolation source: 100 cm soil or saprolite under grassland replicate 1 | place: USA:California | collected 2016-06-15
CCCGCCTGCGAGAAAACCTGCCACTCCTATTGCAACGCTTTGCAGGAAGATCGCCAGCAAGGCAAAGACTACACCAACCACCAAACCAATGATGATTGCCAGTATCTCCGGTCCCTGCCAGAACTGAGTTGCCAGCTGCATCCCTGCGATAAACCCGGCAGCACCGACAAAGAGCCAGAAAAGTTTACGCCCTGCAATAAGCAAGGCGGCACCAAGAATTAGACTGATCACACTAAGCATCTCAACCTCCAGAGAGAAAAAAGCCTTGCGAAGGCTATTTGTAGGGTGGTATGGCATCCCGCCTTACGAAAGGATCGAATTCCAATTCAGCTCGTGAACTGATTGTTGCAAACGATGGTCGTCTTCCACCACATAATACTTAACGTTTGTAAACAGTTTTTGTGCCGTCTGGCGCGCTTTGCCACTGTTGCTATCGCTTTCACTCCCGTGGAGGTAGATCAGGCGGCTGGGGTTAATCGTTTTTTTGCATCCGCATCAGAATGACCTGGGTCAGCGCGCCAATAATGAACAAACCGGCGCCTACCAAAATTTCGGCAGTGGGGGATAACGTAAACAAGTTTGTCACATAGTATGCGCCGATCAAACACGAGACGACCATCAATGCCCATTCCGTAAAGATACCGATGATCACGGAGCCAATGACGCCCCCGATCAGAAAAAGAAGCCAGGGAACCGTCAGCACACCGGGCTCAAAGTATTCAATCAGGAAATAGCCTCCCGCCAGAAAACCGGAGAGGAAATAACCCACGCGTTCGTTTCTGAGTGTAATCGCCGCAGCAATCAGAGCAAGTACGCCCATAAATGCATAGTCAGTCCACCCGGGCCATTGGGGTGGAAGAAGAGGAGTAAGCCGAAGACCAATAAGTGCAGCCATGGCGGCTGCCAAGAGAAAATTAAGTTCCCGTCCAAGGAAGAGTAATACGCCCGCGATGACGCCTCTTACGACTTGCATTGTGAGTTCCTTTCTCGTTTATCGAAATATAAAGAACTTTTTGATTTTTTTCAATCCCTACCTGGTCTTGGTTTTGCGAAGCATTTCCCGCAAGCTGGATTGAAGCTCCTGCGGAAGCTCCGGCGACATCCGCCGCAAGGCAATGGAGGGCAAAGGACTCTTCGTCTCTTTCAGGATTTGCTGAAGAAAATAGGTGGTTTCTTCCGGTGAAGCTTCAAATAACGTGGTGATCAATTCCTGTAAGTCGAATTGTAACGTGCCGGGAGAGGCTTTTATGATGGGTTCTACGATTTCAAAGATGGGTGGCAAATTGTCAAAGTCAGGGGAGGAGATAAGTGGGACAAGTGCCTGGATACCGTTCGACCACATCCGCTGGCGCGCAGGATGCAGCCACTCTTTGACCAGTACCAGAAACAGATCAGGCGTTTCTTTGCGCAGACGTGTGAGACTAGTGGTCAGCAGCGCTGCACGGACTTCCGGGTCGCGCACTGCCTGCGTCCAGGCAGTGAGGCGTGCGAGCAAACGTTCTTCCTGGGGTGGGATGCGTCCTAATAAAAAGGCGGCGAGTAATCTTGTTTCGAGCCAGCCCTCATCCCAGAGAGCGTCTGCCAGTTCAAGTGCCTGGATGGGCTGTCTTTCTGCAGCCGGACCCAGTTCTGTTTCGATCTGCCGAAGCACAACCACCGGTGTCCGATAGGTTGGGAGGACGGAAGAAGGAGCCACGCTCTGACTCCGTAACGTCCGATTGACGTAGAACTCCAGGATCTCGCGCAGTTCGCGCAAAAAAGCAGCTGGCTGATCGAAGATATCAGAGAGTCGGGCAGTTTGTTTTTTTAGTCGAGCGAGGTCAATGGCAGGCATCTTAACTGCGAATGCGAATTCTGTTCTCTTCGACAATCCAGAGTTTCCCCATAACATCCTCTTCTTTGAACATAACAATTAATTTTTGGATAATAGCCAGGATAGAAGGTCTTTCCTGTCGTTTCGATCTAATCACAACCAAACCAGGAAAATCACTGGGTGGGTAGGCTCGAATGTCTGCAAACCCAATATCCAAGGTAACTAAGATGCGGTTTTCTTTCTGGCATAATTCTGAAAGGCGCAGATCGTTGATGCCGTTGATTTCTTTGGAATGAACTGTTTCTACATTGTGTTCTGCCTGTTGAAGAATATGCGCTGCTTCGACAGGCAGGTTCTCGTCAATTTTAAATCGCATATTTTAGGTTGTCAGCGGGATAACTTCCTCGCGTGCCAGTTCTGCGGCATATGCGATGGCTGCATGAATTGCATTGGAATCAAGGGAAGGGTAGCTTTCAATAATATCCTTTTCTTCCAACCCGGCCGCGAGATTATACAACACGATTGCAACTGGGATGCGCGTGCCTTTAATACAAGCTTTTCCATGATGTATGTTTGGATCCACAATGATATAAGGTTTCCAGTCCATTACTACCTCTTTTTACAATTATACAGCAGGCGAGCAAGATCAATTGCAGGCATTTTATTCCTCTGCCAAGGATAGTAAAGTTTCTATCTCGGTCAAAGGCATGAAAACTTCAGATTGAGTGAATTCGACGATTTTGGGCTTGAGTTCCTGCATTCTTTTGCAAAGCTGGCGAATTAATCCCACTTGCTTTTTACGAGTGGTTTGAGCTTGGCTGAGAGATCCGCGCACGTAATTCCCTGGTTGTCTACTGATTCGTCTTTCCATGTCTTGAGTTAAACCATGAAGATTTTCAAGCCAATGGATGACAAAAACATGATCTTGACGAATGATGTATTTGATTGTGACGGCTGTCATCATCCAGAAGAATGCCCATTGCTCCGCGACTGTCTTTTTGCTCTCTTCCAATTCTTCCGGGATAGGAGGAGAAGAAATAGGAATAATATCCTTATCAAATAGCAAGACAGACTGGAACGGTCTTTCCGCATTCATTTGCGGCATCAATACCCAATCGATCATCAGCGCGGAGCCTGAATAAAGCACAAAAGTGAATGTCCCATCTTTGGGCGCGTTATTGTTGTTTTCATGGATGAGTGCAAGTTGGCCAAACTTGTTAAAGAGTTCATATCGTTCTTTGGTGGTTTCAGGGCTTACCTGATTTTGCCTTGCACAAAGGGTCTCACTATATGGTTGAGCAACAACTAGGTTGAGGTCAAGGTCACTGACCTCATCTGCATCGTTTCTGCCATAACTCCCTGTCAGCCAGGCCGCGACGAAACGTTCGTCATTGGATAGGTCTGTCACGATTCTTGTCAGCAAATCATCGCGGCTCTGATGATAAGCTCCCGGACGATTTTTCATCTTATTTATCTAACAATTATTTTTGCACTCATACACAGTGTTCAGTAACCACTTACTGTCCACTGATTACTGAACACTGTGTACTGTTTTTAATACGCTCTCGCGAAATACACTTTTCGCTTGGAAGGTCTCCCGCACACAACGCACGTCCCTTCCTGGTCGGGTTGATTGAAAGGAATGTTCCGTGTGGTGGCTTTGGTGTCTTCCTTGACCTTCGTTTCACATTCCGTTGACTCACACCAATAAGCGAATGCCCAACCATCCTTGACCACTTCCTTAAGTTCATCATAGGTCTTCGCATCATGAATATTCGCATCACGGAATTCAGTGGCGCGCTTGAGGAGTGCATCCTGAATCTCGACGAGCAACCCGCTCACTGTCGCGGCGAGATCGGTTTGCGGGACGAAGGATTTGCCTTCCCGGCCGGGCCGATCACGGCGGGCAAGCGCGACCGATCCCTTTTCCACATCCTTGGGGCCAATCTCCACGCGGACAGGAACACCGCGCATCTCCCAGTCGTTGAATTTGAATCCTGAACTGACGTTGTCACGGTCATCCATTTTAACGCGGATGCTTGCTTGCTTGAGCTCCGTGAACACGCGGTCAGCCACTTCCATCACTTTGCTTTTCTCGGTCTCGTTCTTGTAAATAGGGACGATGACAGCCTGAGTGGGGGCGAGGCGGGGAGGCAGTACCAGGCCCTGGTCATCGCCATGGACCATGATCATTGCTCCGATGATCCGGCTGGAAATTGCCCAGGAGGTTGTTTCACAGTATTGCAGGGTGTTGTCCTTGTTCAGGAACTGGATATCGAACGCCTTGGCAAAGTTTGTGCTGAAATAGTGTGATGTGCCGGATTGCAAAGCACGCTTATCCCACATCATCGCTTCAATGGAGGTGGTGGTGTGTGCACCTGCAAATCGTTCCGTTTCACTCTTGGTGCCTTTGATGACAGGGATTGCCGCTTCTTTGAAGCAGAAGTCTTCATAGATGTCGAGAATGCGATACATTTCCTCTTTGGCTTCTCCTGCAGAGACATGCGCGGTGTGACCTTCATGCCAATAGAACTCCGCTGTGCGCAGGAAAAGTTTCGTGCGAATCTCCCAACGAAGGACGGAGCCCCATTGCACGATTAGAACAGGAAGATCGCGCCAGGATTTGATCCATTTGGAATACATATATCCAATCATCGTCTCGGACGTGGGGCGGACAACCAGTTTCTCTTCAAGCTCTTCACCTCCGCCGTGTGTGACAACCGCCAGTTGAGGCGAAAAACCTTCCACGTGTTCTTTTTCCTTTTCAAAGAAGGAAAGGGGAATTAGGGTTGGGAAGGCCGCATTGACATGACCCGTCTTCTTGAACTCCGCGTCCAGCCAGGAGGTGATGTTTTCCCACAATGCCCAGCCATAGGGCTTGACGACCATGCAGCCGCGCACGGGCGCGTAATCTGCCAGGTCTGCTTTGACAACGAGCTGGTTATACCATTCCGAAAAGTCTTCCGCTCGTGTTGGTAATTTTTCTTCAGCCATTTTGTCCTCTTAATTTGGAGTCAAAGTCGGGAGACTTTGAACTTATTTTTCACAATCTCAACGTCTGGCCCCACAGGGGTGCTACGCAAAGACGTTGGATTCCAGAAAATCGACGGCAGTTTGCGCATCCTTCGCGAATCTTAATATCTCGCGTTGATGGGCGGGCACATAGGCATCTAGTCCTCGAAAGAACTGATCAAAGACGGACTGCCAGCCATCTCCGATCAGTATCAACGGCCTCCGGTGCAGGGACTCCACGATCATCAAATTCCACATCAGGGAGATTTCGGTCAGTGTGCCAGGACCACCGGGGAGGGCAAGCGCCGCATCCGATTCGTGGATGAGGGTATGCAGCCGTTCGACGAGGGTCTTCTTTCTGATCTCTTCCATCACCCAGGCGTTTGCCTTGATGGGGCGCCAGGCTTCAATGTCTTCACACGTTACGCCAATCACGTGTCCGCCCGCATGCTGCGCGCCGCGCGAGACCGCTTCCATGACGCCGATGTAGCCGCCCGTGAGGACAGTGTATCCGCGTTCGGCTAATAGCTTGCCAAGTTGCATGGCTTCAGCATAAGCAGTTGAATCTTCTTTAGGCTGTGAACCACCAAATACGCTAACTCTCATTTTATTCTCTCGTTGAAGGTCGAATGTCAAACGTCAGGCGACTTTGGACGTTCGACATTTGACTCTTCCACATCCCATTCTCGTGTCTTGTTCATTTTCAACTTCTTCAAGATTGCCTCTTCCAAATCAATGCCTGTCACGGAAGCTAATTCCAGTAAATACAATGCCACGTCCGCTAATTCTGAAGAGAGTTCTTCTTTGTCTTTCACTTCTTCACGCCATTGGAAATGTTCCAAAATTTCAGCCGCTTCCAGCGCCAGCGAGATTGCCAGGTTGCGCGGTGTTTGCGGACGTTTACTATCCTCGTCGTACCAGCCTTTCGAGCGGACGAAACGGTTCATCTCTTCGGTGAGTTCTTTAATATTCATCGTTTTTCTGAGAGACCCTAAAGGTTTTCTTTGCAAACGAGATTGACTTTCAAGGAACCGAGCTGCCAGCTTCTCACTCGATCCGACCAATGCAAAACCTTTAGGGTCTTTTGAGTCCTAAAATAAAAAAACGGCTCACCAGAGTCTGGGAGCCGTTCATGGCGTGATGAACTGAACCTTATCCAGACCAGGCAGGTTTGCATATAACTGGGGACGGCAACGGGTTCAGCATGATGAGCGCATTATAACTGAAATTGTTATTAAAGAGCGAGTACGTTTAGAGGGTAAAATTGGCGAGATGTTCGATTCGCACGGTATGAATATGGATTTCAAATCTCAACTCGAATCAAGTCTTTCGAAAGAACGTATGCAGTTGCTTCATCTCATCCGGGATGAAGCAACTCAACGCGGACTTCCGCTTTACATCGTCGGCGGCTCTGTGCGAGACCTCGTGCTGAGTCGCCGTTTAAATGACTTTGATCTCACCGTCGAAGGCGACGCGATCAGGCTGGCACGCGCACTCTCTTCCAAATATGGTGGCCTAGTCACCGCCCATACAAAATTTGGCACCGCAAAATGGTTTCTACCTGAAAACCTGAAAACAGATCACGATACGCTTGACTTAATCTCCGCGCGTTCCGAAACGTATAAGCATCCGGCGGCATTGCCCACTGTTAAGCTGGGCAGCCTCATCGATGATCTGCGCCGCCGCGATTTCACGATCAACGCACTGGCAGTTCGCTTGGACGGTTCCCACTTTGTCGAACTGCGCGACGACCTTAATGGTATGGATGATCTCCAAAAAGGAATGGTCCGTGTGCTGCATCCGCGCTCGTTCATTGACGATCCCACGCGCATGTACCGCGCCGTCCGCTATGAGGGACGTTATGGATTCAAAATTGCCGAAGATACATTGGCTCTCATTCCTGAAGCGCGCCCCTTTGTAGAAAAACTCTCCGCCCAACGGATTCGCCACGAACTGGATTTAATCCTTGAAGAGCCAAATGCTGTCTCGATGTTGAAACGACTGGATGAGTTGGATTTATTATCCGTTATCCATCCCGCGCTTGCAAAATTTAACCAATCCAGTCTTGTCACTGTTAAATCTGATGAGGCGGTACTACAGAATCGGAACTCACGCTGGATTTTGTGGCTAATGCATCTTTCTGATCAGGAAATCGAATTCATCAACAAGCGCCTGCACTTCCCCGCGGACTTGTTGAAAATATTACACTCCGCCACATCCCTCAACGCGAATTTGACGGCTGTGGTTGGTTTGAAGCCAAGTCAGGTCGTCGAGTTTTTGGAAGGCTATTCGATCAAAGCCCTTGAAGTCCTTTCGAGTGCGGTACGAGATGAAGAGATCAGAAATATTCTGACTAAATATCTCTCAGATTGGTGGCATATCAAGCCGAAAACAACAGGTCATGATTTGAAAAAACGTGATATCCCACCCGGACCGAAATACACTGAAATCCTTCGCCGTCTCCGCGCCGCCTGGCTGGATGGGGAGGTGAAGAGTGAAGAAGAAGAAAAAACATTACTTGATAATTTGTTAGGCTAAAACAAGCCTTGCGAAGGTTGGGTCAGCATGGCTAGTTCAGCAAGAAAAACCTTCGCAAGGCTTAGATCTTCATTTATAAGGATAAAATATTGGAATCAGCCTTGCGAAGGTTGGAGCTGCACGACTCAAGAAGCGAGAAAAAACCTTCGCAAGGCTTAAACTAAAATATATTTTTGAGAATTTTATGCAACATTATGCAGGACACTATTACCATGTTTATAATCGCGGTACGAACCGACAGCCGATCTTTGCAAATGAAGAGAATTATTGGTTTCTTCTGCGTCGTGTAAAGAGCTTGCTTCCTTTATATTCAATTCGTATCGTTGCTTATTTAGTTATGCCGAATCATTATCATTTTTTAATCGGGGTTGATAAGGATGGAGAACTCAGCCGGTTCTTTCAAAGACTATTCAATAGCTATTCGCAAGCTTTCAATCGCCAGCAAGGTAGATCAGGTACATTATTCGAAGGTCGCGCAAAAAGTATCCTTGTAGACGAAACTAATTATGTTTATGCACTTATACGCTATATTCATCTAAATCCTGTTGTGGCTGGTTTGGTTAAAAGCCCACAAGACTGGCAGTTTAGCAACTACCTTGAATGGATTGGCGTTCGTAATGATGGATTGTTCGATCCACAGTTTCGAAAAATGTTTTTCTCTGCACCCGATGAATATAAGAATTTTGTACTCTCGGATATTCCCGAAGCATTGGAAAGAAAAATCGCAAAGTATTATTTGGATTGAAACCAACCTTGCGAAGGTTCACGTCCTTTCAGGACAGCCTTCTCAAGGTTATATAAAATTTTATGAACCTCCAACCCTATCTCACTTTCGCACGTCAACTTGCCTATCGGGCTGGGCGCATCACGCTCAGCCACTACAACAAAGGGATTCAGCATGATCTGAAGCAGGATGAGTCCCCGGTCACTGCGGCGGATCGCGCCACGGAAGAATTCATCCGCGGCGAGATCGAGAGAACCTATCCAACTCACGCGATTGTGGGGGAGGAATTTGGAGAGAAGGCAGGAGAGGGGAATCCGTTTCGCTGGTTTGTTGATCCGATCGATGGGACCAAATCCTTTATGAAAGGCGTCCCTTTTTATTCCGTGTTGATTGCCCTGGAAATCGAAGGTGTGTCACGTGTCGGCGCGGTGTGCTTTCCTGCGCTGGATGAAATCCTTTCCGCTGCCGATGGACTCGGCTGCTGGTGGAACGGCAAGCGGACGCGCGTCTCGGAAGTCAGCGAACTCAAGCAGGCGGTGTTCTCGTATACCAGCTGGTCAGGATTCCGTACAACAAAACGGCAGCAGATCTTCGAACGTTTTCACAAAGAGTGCTTTTATGGACGTGGCTGGGGTGATGCGTACGGGTATCACATGGTGGCAACGGGCCGCGCCGAAATTATGCTAGACCCAACCATTAGCATTTGGGATGTGGCTCCGTTCGCGCCCATTTTTCGAGAGGCAGGAGGCTTCTTCGGTTCGTGGGACGGCAAAGAAGGTCATACGCATGGGGAGGCGCTGGCTTGTAATGCCGCGCTCAAGCCGAAAGTCCTGAAATTGATCCGCCACTCAACGCAAAGCTCCTAGTTCGAATGCGGTTTTGTCACCGATGACAGTTTCCAGCGCCTTGATCAACTCCTGCTTTTGTTGTGTATCCATTCGAGTGCCGGGGTGGACAATCCAATACTGAACCGGCGGCATTTCACCTGAATGGGTTGACGCCATTTACAGCCTGCAATTTTATTAAAACCTTCGAAAATGTTGTCACAATGGAATCTTTGCTCTATAATGAGGTGGGAAATAACCGTGTCAGATCGAAATTCAGTTTCTGTCAAAGACCAGGATGAACGATTACCATATCGTTTGCGTGAACATTTTTTGTCCACGCCGGAGCTGGCGCTGTTGCGTGTCTTGCAGAAAATGGTAGGACATCACTATCTGATTTGCCCAAAGGTGGCGCTGAACGAAATTTTTTATATCGCGCGCCCGAACGAGAACGTCCACTTCTTCAGTAAATTTTTTCGCAAGCATGTGGATTTTTTGCTGTGTGAACCCGATACGCTCAAGCCCGCGTTTGGCATCGAGCTGGTCAAGCCTGTCACTCGGAACGAAACGCGTGAAGCTGATCAATTCATGGGGGAATTGTTTCTCAGTGCAGGATTGCCTCTCGTGCATATCCAATCCAGCGAACATTACTCCGAGCAGCATCTATCAGAATTATTTGAGCTTGCTGTGATGAAAGTGAAGGAAACGCGACCGCTTCGCGCGACAGCGAAAAGGGATTCGGTTCCGATGTGCCCCATCTGCGGCCGGATGATGGTCCTGCGCATCCATCGCACTGGTATGAACGCAGGGAAGCAATATTATGGGTGTATGGACAGTCCCAAGTGTAGTGGGGTGGTGGAGATAGGTTAAGCGGTACTGTCCTGGTGTTCAAAAGCAATTTGTTGCGAGTCGCCATCTCTAACGACTCCAATTTTTAACAACAGCTTATGCAATAAGAGGGAAAGTCCAAGAAAAGCATAACCCAGTAGTAGACTGGCGGGGATGGACACTGCCACGGCTAATGACAGAATTCTCCATGCACTTTCAAAAAAATCCTGGTTAACAATCGAACCGATGATCAAGATTACTGCATACGTGGCCAGGGCAATGTACATCATCCGAATGGGCGCAGACCGGAAAATTGTTTTGATTTCTACAAACGATTTTCCTTTACTTCGAACCAGAAGAATGATGACCAAAATTGTATAGGGAATAAACCAGAAAATTGCTAGGAAATTCCATACTATATTGAAGGTTTGAATCAAGCTGTCTTTTTCAGAGATATCATAAAAAATGAAGTAGGCCACCGATTCGATAAGGATTAAGTAAGGCAAAAAGAGAGCAAGGCGGGCAAAGGTTGAAGATTTCATGTTTCGTTACCTCAAAAAGCGACTTTGTAGCTCTTTTGTTGGCACCATGCAAACGTCCCGTTTCCCAAACCACTGATAGCGATGTTTTGCGATTTGGGCATATACCCAGTCGCGAAGGAATCTTGGGACAACAAACTCCATGGATGCTAAAAACGACCAGGGAAATCTAAGTTGCTGACCAATTTTAAGTGCGGCAGTTGAACCATGATAGACCGTTTCATTGTCAATCAATACAATTGCTTGACTATAGTCTTTTGGCAATCCGCACCATTCAAGTAATTCCTTGCCTGCTTCTGATTGAATCGAAGCAAATCGGAATACTGGTTCTTTTTCTCTTTGCAGAATGAAGATCACTGAGCCGTTGCAAAGGTTGCAGACGCCATCAAAAAGAATAATCTTTTGTTGTTTGATGTTTTTTTCATTCATAATAGAGAAAATGTCGCTGTGAGCGTTCCCTGCGAAGCAGTCTCCCGTTTAGCAGGTGAATTTGTTGGCGAGAGTTAGCCAATTAATGGGAGATTGCTTCGTCGCTCACTCCGTTCGCTTCTCGCAATGACATTCGGATGATAATGCCTTTTTATCTCTGAAGCATATTTTGTTCCAACGGTGGACTTGTTTGCTTCGAGCCAATCTTTGAACGCAGTCTTGCCCCGGGCCGGTTGCTTGGATACGAGTAGATTTGCCATGAGTCCATCCACTTCTTCGGGAGTGAGAATTACATCTCCAACAAAGAGGCTCAAGAACTGAGCCGCCCATAACGCTATCCACGGCGGGACAGAGATGATCGGTCGCTTCGCACCGATTTTTTCTCCAACCAATTGCACCAATTCTTTGAACGTATACGAGTCAGGACCAACTGCGTCGATGATGTAATTGTCCGTGCGATACACAGCCTCTACTGCAAGGTCAGCCAAGTCTTCGACATAGACAGGCTGGATTCCATACGATCCATCACCAGGGATGAAAAAGAAGGGGAAGCGTCGCAGGAGAAAAGCAATATTGTTGATCAGAATATCTTCCTTGCCAATCAACACTGTGGGACGCAAAATTGCGTACGAGAGCCCAGATTCCATGACGGCTTTTTCGTTGGCTGCTTTGCCCCAATAATAAGGCAGGTGCGACTCCGCGGATGGATTTGCAATGCTAATATGCACGATCCTCTTCACGCCCGCGGCTTTGGCGGCGTTGACCAGTTTGCGCGTGTTTTCCACTGCCCTCGGTTGCGTATTTTCGCCTTTATCGAAACGCACCCAATAGGTGTTGACCAATACCTCCACACCTTGCAGGCTGCGCGTCATATTCGCTTCATTGAAATCTAATGGATAGGCTTTGACCTTTCCACCAAATGGATCGAGTCGATTCGGGTGACCTGTCAGTGTGATGACTTCTTCGCCGCGCTCCAAGAGTCGTTTCGTGATGTATTTTCCTGAATAACTGAATGCACCGGTTACTGCAATTTTCATTTTTAATTCCTTCCTAGCTCTGCCGCCGTCCCCGGCGGCAATTCAAGCGCCGAGGACGGCGCTCAGAGCATGTTAATACTTATTTCAATACTCCCAATATTTTCGTCACGTTGGAAAGCCCCAAACTTTCCAGCCGGATAACGGCCTTAGTGAGGTGATCAATGGCATCGAAGAAACTTTGTAAGGCTTGTACGCGTTCATAGACAAAATTCCACTCTTCATCCTCCACCCAGTTTTCCTCCATCACAGTAAGTGTCTCCCTAACCGAGCGGATGGCGCGGTCAAACTCGCTATTCTGTCTCTCTTTCAAAATGGAACGGATCGCGGCATAAAAATCAGCTTCGGCTTTGTAATAGTCCTTGCGATCACCGAGCTTGGAGGAACGATGGACGAGTCCCATGCGTGCAAGGGCCCGGATCTCTGTGCTGATCGCGCCTTTGGTGAGTCCCGTTTCCTGCACAATTTCATCGAGCGAGAGTGGTGTAGGGGAGAGATAAAGCACGGCGAAGATGGCTCCCATCCCTTTGGGGAAACCCCAGAATCGGCTGATCTGGCTTAATCCTTCTGTAAAGTCTTTCTTGATTTTCGTAATCGACTGTGTCATAGCTGTCTCGTTATGTTCGTTTAGTATTTACTAAACGTAGTATATGATAAACGAGATAAGTTGTCAAGAATAAAAAAGCCGCCATCGGCGGCTGGAGGCAAGAAAATTTGATTTTATTGAGGGATTTGTAACGCCTGATAAATTTCCGAATTGCTTAATCCGGCTGGCAATGCCTGATATTGGTTTATATAAAAGTTTACAATCTTTTGGTCGCCGTTGGATTGGAAGATCATGCTCACCCGCCCAGGTTGCGGACCGACAATTTGGTCGGGTGGAATGTTCTCGATCACTTGCATGACCTTCACGATCCATTCACCCAGCTCGGATTCATTCGTTAAATCATTGACTTGCAAGGTGATATTGAAATCCGTTTCCATCGCGCTAAAGCCGCCAATGCTGCCGTCTGCGAGCATGCAATTTTCTCCAAAGGCATAAGCGTTCGTTTGTGCCTCAGGTTGTAACGCCTGAATGGATTTTTGGAAGCTGCTGGATAATTCTGGTAAATCCTGATTTGCCCACTGATATCCACAGTCTTGCGGGTTTGGTGGGGCAGGAGTAGTCTCTCCATCAGGTGGTTGGTCAATGTGGGGAGTGCTTAGGGTAGCAATCAATGTTGGGTCTGGCACCACCGTTGTAGGGAAAGACAAAGGCGCGTCTGTGGCGGTAGGTGGAATAGGCTGAGGGGAGGCAACTCTTGTTGAACACGCGCACAGGATGAGGGTCCAGAGAAGAAACGTACGGAATATTCTTTGCATCAGAAACCTCTAATCGCTTATGCTTTTCTAGCTCATATGGGCAAATTTGATCATTGTGCAAGAAAGCTGATCACTTAGAGAAGTGACGTAAGAGATTCCCTAAATGTTCCGACACGTTTGAGTTACTTCTGGTTGAGAATATCCATCGCTGCGGCTGCGATCAGCGCCGAGCCGCGTATCAATGCCTCTTCATCGAAATCAAATTTGGGGTGGTGATGCCCGTAGTCAAGATGCCGTTCCTTGTTCGCCGAGCCAACAAAGAAAAAACAACCATTCACTTTTTCAAGCAAGAAGGCTGCATCTTCAGCGCCCATCGTCAGATAGCCAGCCGTGCGGAGATCAGAATCAGGCAGGAGGCGACGGGACGTCTCCTGCACTTTTTCACTGATTGACATATCGTTGACTAAGGCAGGCGTGATCCGTTTGATTGTGATTTCAGCCTGACAGCCCAATGATTCGGCAGTGCCGCGCACGATCTGTTCGAACCGTTCCAAGACTTTTTGCCTGACTCCGTTATCAAATGTGCGGATCGTGCCCCCAAGCGTTGCCTCCGCCGGAATGACATTGAAGGCTGTTCCGCTGTGAAATGTTGTGACGCTGACAACGGCTGTATCCAGGGGAGAGACATTCCGTGAGACAATGGTTTGAAGGGCGTTGACGATTTGGGCCGACGCAACAATTGGATCCATGGTCCCATCCGGGATGGCGCCATGACCACCTTTGCCGGTGATTTTTATGGTAAATAATTCAGCGCCTGCCATCATCGGTCCGCCGGCGATACCCAGCCAGCCCAGTGGCTGTTCATTCCATAAATGGAGGGCAAGAGCCATATCTACCTTTGGGCTTTCGAGCAAGCCATCCTGCATCATCATTTCTGCACCCCCGGTTTCTTCGCCATTGGTGCCTTCTTCAGAAGGTTGAAAGCAGAATTTAACTGTGCCAGCCAGTTGATCGCGATGAGCATTTAGGATCTTTGCGACGGTCAGTCCGATGGCAGTATGCCCGTCGTGTCCGCAGGCGTGCATGACGCCGTTATTTTGTGAAGCGTATTCGGCGCCAGTCTCTTCCGTAATAGGAAGTGCATCCATATCGAAGCGCAGCAAAAGCGTGGGTCCTGGCTTCGATCCTTCCAGCAGACCAACCACCCCTGTTTTGCCGACGCCCTTAGTCACTTCAATGCCAAGCGACTCGAGTTCCTTTGCCACGATTCCAGCTGTGCGAATCTCGCGAAATCCGAGTTCAGGGTGCATGTGGAAATCGCGGCGCAGGGATTGCGTGTATGGGAAAAGTTCTTCGGCTTGCTGAAGATAATCAATCATAAATAAGTCCTTTTCTATAGTTTATGTTCATAGATTTTATCCCAGCTTTCACAACTCCCGATTAAGACACAACTACCACTTCAATTTCTGTTAACCATTTGACCCACTGCCAGCCGCGCCGCGAAGGGACAACGGCACGCAAAGGAAAACCATGTGAGTGATTCAAAACCTCCATCCCGACGTGGGTGGCTAACAGAATCTCTGATGCCTGCTCAAGCGTGAAGGGCGCGCTGTAATCCAGGACGCCTCTCAAAACGATCCCTATGGCTTCCGGACGCAATTGGGCTTGCGCCAGTAACGTTGTGAGTGGAATACCGCGCCAGGTCTGTACAGTGTACCAGCCGCCTGTACAGTCAAGAGTGGCGGTCACTTCAGAGGTAGATATGGCAAGCAGATCTTTGTAACTCAAACTCAGTGGCTTTTTCACTGCACCTTTGATGGTCAGAGCCCAGGTTGATGGGTCGAGTCTGATTTTGCCTTGATCGGACGCAGTGGTAACAGGGTGAGTATTGCCGCGAAAGGAACCCTCTTCGCGCGAACCGGTGAAGCGATGTTGCGCGCCATTACTTTCCAAGGATTTTGCTAACATCTCAGATATCCCCCAGCCGGCAATCGCGGCTGCGCCCAGCCCCATCAGTTTGAGCGCTTGTCTTCGCCCAGCAAAATCAACTTTTTTAGGGTGAGGCCAACGCCGCCAAACATGGATGATGAAAAGCGGGGCTAGGCCGAGCGCAATTCCCCAATGCCATCCAATCCCAGAATAGGCATATTGACCAATCCACACATAATAAGGACCGATTTGCCAGGTCCACATTAAAACAAGGACTAAGATCGTAACCGTTGCCAGAGTAAGCAGGATGGAAATGAGGATCATCAGGCTGTGATCAACGCGCCGACTTAAACCGCGACTCAATGAGCGCAGAGCGATCGCGCCTTTCCATGGAATGAGCACAATGAGGGCCCAACCTGCAATACGATGAATCTCAAATAAAGAAGAGGGGAACGGCCAGACCAAACCATACAGGCCGGTTAAGCCAAGAACACAAAACAAGCTGAGGATAAGAGTGTTGATGAAGCGCAAACTTCTGCCGCCCATCAATGTCTCCTTTTGGTTACTAATAAATTGAATAGATCAAGTACTTCAGTGAATGCGCTTCGATCGCGCAGCACTCAGCGCGAGCGGACTAGCTGGCTACCTATATTTCACGACGCGGAAGTTTTCTTCGTAGTGCGGGTTTTCATCCGTGCTGTCTTCAGTGTGGCGGGATTTCATTCGTTCAAGAAATTTATCAGCATCCGCGATCTGTGATTTATGTTTGAGGATGGCGTCGAGCTTGGTTTGCCAGGTCTCGGTCACATCGATTTTTACATTGGGTTGCATAGTTAACGAGCACCAGACTTCCTTTGGCATGTGAGGGTCATAACCTTCTAACAGCAACTCAGGAAAAAAAACAGGGCTGCCTGCTGCGGGAAAGACAGCATCTATGACAGCTTGGCCTGCGGCGCGGTGATCTGGGTGGTTGACCCCATACGTGGCGAACAAGGTTTGAGGATCACAGGTGACGAGGATATCGGGCTTGAATTTGCGGATCACACGAACAATTTCGCGGCGTAAATTAAGGTCCGGCACGAGATAGCCATCGGCAGTATCCAGGAAATGAACCGCGTCTACGCCGATAATTTTCGCCGCTGCGATCTGCTCTTCATGTCGAATGGCACATAGTGCGTCGGTCGTCATTTCTACGGGAGTCGATTCGTTAAAGCCTTTATCGCCGCAGGTAATCAGCTGATACGTGATGTGATGTCCCTGGCGCGCCCATTTTGCCAATGTCGCACCGCAGAAGAACTCGGGATCGTCTGGGTGCGCGAGGATAACGAGAATGTTTTGAGGGGATTCCCAGTTGTCCATAGTGGCGGCAAATTTCAGCTTGAAGTGAAACGTTACGATTTACGATTTTTGCTTTTTCCGCAAGTACATCCGCCGCCTTCGTGACGGTCACATGGCGCTTCGGATTTGCGTCGCAATGCCTCAAGCTCGTCCCAGGGTTGAAGTTCTTGGTGGTCAAAAGTTTCTGTGAAGCGTTTGCCTTCTTCACCTTCAAGCAACACAATGACTTTATTGCTCATGGGCAGAACGTCGACCACTTTGCCTTCGCCTTTGGGCGTGACAACCCGTTTGTTGCGTTTGGGCAGTTGCTTGCGGGCTTCCACATATTGCTCATATTCGTAAATCAGACAACAGCGCAGGCGCCCACACATACCTGTGATCTCGTTGGGCGTGAGGGAGATGCCCTGCTCTTTCGCCATTTTGATGGAGATGGGCGAGAAGTCCGTCAGGAACTGGGAACAACAACGCGTCTCAAGCCCGCAGGCGCCCATGCCGCCGATGATCTTTGCCACATCGCGTGGACCAATCTGCCGCATTTCAATATGGGTATTGGGATAGAGATCATGCATGTCCTTTTTGAGCGACTTAAGATCGACTTTCTCCTCACCTTCGGTGCTGAAGAGGAAAGCGAGACGCGAGCCATCGTAGTTATATTCAGCAGCGATGATCTTGACTTCGGTCAGTCTCAGTTCGGAAGCGCGGGCGCGACAATTGATCATGGCTTCGGTCTGTTTGGATTGCCACGACTGGAGCAAAAGCAGGTCGCGCGGGGTGGCGCGTCGCTCCACGGACCGCCAACCGCCTTCTGGCTTGGGAGGCGTTTCTTTCACGACTTGAACAACTTCGCCCAGGTGCCTGCCGCGTGACGTATCTACGATGACGTGCTCGCCGACTCCCGCATCGGGGACGGCGGAAGTGTCAAAATGGTAAATCTTGCCTACTTTGGTGAAACGTACACCTATAATGTTTGTTTGCATGGGGTCAATTATACCGTATCGGAAATTGAAGAACCGATGCTGGGTTCACCTGATTGTCGGCAGCCAAAACCACTACCGGAACTGCAAGGTTCGTGGCTTTGACTCATTCTTTTAACTTTTCTTGGCAGGTTTTCCTATACACTTGGCTTCAAAATACTTGAAAGCCTTCCAGGCCCTTCCTTCGGGCAGGAAGTAAGAGGAACGTTCCATGGATGACCGCAGAAAAGAAACACGCCGAAGATTCTCCGCATTTACACCAGTGTATGATCTGTTTCCCAGAACATTGTTAGGTTACCTCGGGGATCTGAATATGCGTGGCGCGCTTGTCATTGGCAAAAATTTGACGACGATCAACAAAGAGACAATATTAGAAATCATCTTCCCTGGTGAGCTAGCTGATATAACAGTTGTCCCTGTCACCATTCCTGCGCGCATTGCCTGGTGCAGGGCAGATGAGCCCTCGCAATCTTACAGCATTGGAGTTGAGTTCACTGAGTTGACACCCCTCCATAAAGACCTAATCCAACAAATTCTGAAAAGATATCATTTCAGCCATACTCTTTCGGACGCTGATTTTGATCAGGAATGATAATGGAACCACCTATAAGAACAAGTGGCGCAATCACGTGATTAAATGATCGGGCAAATGGTCGGTGCGATTGAGGTAGGCAATATTGATCTCTTCCTTGTGAACGTCAAAGCGGCTGATGGAACAGTTGTTGAGCATAAACCAGGATCTCTTTCCAAGGGCAGCCTGCCGCCAAGGAAGTTTCAGCATGGCGCATATCAGGCGCATGAAAAAGCCACCATGACTGACAAATGCGACCCGATGTTCTGGCTGTCCCTCCCGATCTTGGTGACGAGCCACAATCTCCTCCAATACCTGATCAGCGCGCGGCTGGCGTTCCTCCTCTGTTTCGAACGGACGGTTCCACCATCCTGTTTCATCCAGCTCCTCTGGAAGGGTCAACGTAGGAAAGTTTTGTGCAAAAAATGAGCGTGGTCTACCGGGCAAGCCTGTACTATTGGACTTGTCCACGGGACTGCTTCGCTTGTCTCCACGACTGAAAATGCCACCTTCTTCATGGATCTCCTTCCACGCAATCAGGGGAATATCCAAAACTTGTGAAATTGGTGCAGCCGTATATACAGCGCGCTCCATCATGCTGGTATAGATGTGAGTGAGACCAAAGCCATAACGATTTTGAACATTCCAAACTTTGTCATCCGTGATTGTTTGATTTTTTTTCAGAAATTCTGCCAGGAGTCGGGCTTGCTCGTGTCCAATTTCGGTCAGGGCTGGGTCAGGACTTTCCTTGTAATCCTGATTATTCCAATTCGCGTTATTTTGGGATTGCCCATGCCGGATGAAATAGAGTTCCATAATATAGTATCATTTACCTCATCTTTTGATTTTTACTTATTATAGTCTGTAGGTCGAAGATGGTTTGCGCCATAAACTTGCAGGCGGGTATCAACGAAGGAGAGTGGTTCGTCCAAAATCTAATAACTAATTTGAGGCGAGAATCTTTATGAAATTGAATCTTGGTACAACCTCCCTGGTACTTTTCTTGCTGTCAGTCTTATTCCTCATTCTGCTGACAATCTTTGAATCCTCGCTTGCTGGACTATCTTTATCAGCAGAAAGGATATTAAGCCTGCTGTTTTTGGTCTTACCAGCAATTATTGGGGTTGTATTTGTCCATTTATTTCTGCTTTCTTTCGCGGGGTGAGGTGGAAATTACATCAGTCTTAACTTCAAATATTCAAGGATTTCATCAGGTTTCTTCGAGATATTAATTGGAACGATTTTATCTCCCAGTGTGATCTCATCTGCCATGCGCCCGGTACCACGCATCACAAACGTGGGGCGATCCTCCAAAACACTGTATCCAACATCTGTTCTTGAAATTTGCCCACCATTCACAAGGAGAGTGATTGATTTCTTATCGCCTGCAATCTGTGTCGCAATTTTCGAGATCCAGGCCGACTCATCTCCCCAGTCATTGCCGGGTATCAGGAAAAAGTGGGTATGATTCGGATCCAAAATGGATTGCGGTTCTTTTTTCATCAATAAACGATCGAATACAACTCCAATCAGTGGGAAGGAAAACTTGTTTTGTTTTCGCTGTTTCCCGATTTCAGTCATGATGCCGGCTTGTGTCCCGCCATCCACGACAATCGATCGAGTCTCTTCTGCCAACCTGGCAATAATTTTGATTGCCTTGCGCATGGGAAACTTCTCCAACCAGCCAATTCCACCCGCGCCGCCGACTAACACGATCACCGGATTTGGATGAGGGATTTTCAGTTCTGTCAGTGCTTCCTGAATGTCTTTGTCCTCTGTAATGTTTACCGCCCTCACTGTCACATCGTGTTTCAATGAAATTTGCCTGGTAAGCATATTTCTCTCCTCACACCAAAAGATATTTCCCTAAATAAAAATCATTATACCTTTTACCGCTTGTCTTATTAATACATTTAACGTTTCATAGTGATTTGTAAACACAAATTCAAATCTCAAGTTAAGCAAATTATGCGGCACTTTGTAAACAAAAAGACCTGACAAGCGTACGGCTTGTCAGGTCTTCTTATTCGCTACTTTCTATTTACTAATTCTATTCCACAATATTGATTGGCAACTCGTTCTTGGCGCTCAAGGCTGCGACACTAATTTGTGCAGCAATCTTCTGTGCAATCTCGCGCAAGGAGTTCGCCACCGGCGAATCAGGGTAAGACACCAAAATAGGTTTTCCACTATCGCCGCCGATACGTACATTCTGATCGATCGGGACTTTGCCGAGGAAGTTGGCTTGGGTTGCCTGTGCCAATTGCTCTCCGCCACCAGAGCCGAAAATGTCCATGCGGGTGCCATCGGGTAGATCGAGGTAGGACATGTTCTCTACGATGCCAAGAATTGGCACTTCCAACGTGCGGAACATATTCAAGCCGCGACTGGCATCTTCGAGCGACACCAACTGCGGAAGAGTTACGATCACCGCGCCACTGAGGGGCAGAGCTTGCGCAAGCGAGAGGGACGCGTCACCTGTGCCCGGCGGCAGATCAACGATCAAATAATCCAGCTCGCCCCATTCCACGTCGCCCAGAAATTGACGAATGGCGGAATTGAGCATAGGTCCGCGCCAGATGAGCGGCTGACCCGGTTTGACGAGCAGACCCATCGAGATCATCTTGATATCATATGCCTGGGCAGGAATGAGTCTCTGTCCTTTGGGGGGTGGGAGCTTTTCTACGCCAAGCATGGTGGGGATGTTGGGACCGTAAATGTCTGCATCCATCAGTCCAACGCGCGCCCCGCTTTGGGCAAGGGCCACTGCGATATTCACAGCAACCGTGGACTTGCCAACCCCGCCTTTGCCTGAACCAACGGCAATCGCATTGCGGATGGGCATATTGAGCAAGCCGCGCATACGACCATCGTTAGGAACGTCAGAGTCCCATTTAATATTAACGGACTTCACGCCCTCAACGGACATCACAGCTTGTCTGGCTTCCTTTTCGATCTGTCCACGCAATGGACAGGCTGGAGTCGTTAGCATGATCGTGAATGAGACGACATTATTATCTGCGATCTGTAATTCACGAATCATGTTTAATGTGACCAGGTCCTTGTTTAATTCAGGTTCCTGTACTTTACTCAGTGCGGCTAAAATTGCTTCTTTTGTAATTGTCATGTGTTTATTTTTCCAAGTAAGAATGCTCGCGTTGAGCGGAGTGCCATGTTCGTCGGCACACAGACGAAACGCAGTTGTAAACGATGCTTCGTCTCCACAACCTTCGACTTTCACTCAGGTTGCTCCGCTCAGCGCGAAGATAAGATTATGATGTTGCGGCTGGTTTCGCGGCGGCGCCTGCGGCTTTTGCAGCCTTGGCCGCTTCCTTTGCCTTGCGCTCTGCCTCATTGCGCTCATAGTTCAGTGGGCGGATGCTCTTATAGTAGGAAGCTGGTTTCAGCAATTTTTCCATATTGTATACGCTGCGACCATAGGATGCCAGCTCGAAGTCATGATCCATGATGATCGCGTCGAACGGACAATATTCGGCGCAGAAGCCGCAGTTCATGCAGATATCCGCATCGATGTAGAACTCGGTCGGCTCGGGGATTGGGCGACCTGTGTTCGGGTCGTTGGAACGCACAATCCAGATACATTGTGGCGGACAAACCTTAGCGCAGATGCCGCATGAGGTGCACCGTTGTTCCTTCGTGCCATCTGGCTTTTCATCGTAAACCAGAAATGGGACATAGCGTGCTTCTTCGGGCGCGATCAATCGTTCTTCAGGATACTGAATCGTGAAGATGCCTTTCGTTCCTGCGCTCGAGCGGTGCTCGATTCCCTCTTCAGTGTAGTAACGTTTCTTGCCGCGCAGCAGCCATGAGATGTCCTCAATGTATGTATCCCAGAATCGCTTCCAGGTAACGCTTAATCCTTTAAGAATACCTCTTCCGTACATGTTCTCTCCTTTAGCGATCCAACTCGCCCATCACAACATCAAGGACACCGAACAAAGCGACGAAATCCGCGATCTTGGTGCCAAGACAAATCTGCTCGAGTGGGGTGATATTGACAAACGATGGAGCGCGGACGTGATAGCGCCAGGCATTCGGCTTACCGTTCGAGACGACGTAAAAGCCAAGCTCACCTTTGGGTGGGTCCCTGGGGGATTTGCTTGATAGCCTGTTGCAAAATCCGCAGGGACTGCCAGATCTCATCCAGACGGATCAAATAATTATCGTACAGATCACCGTGCGAACGCATGGCTACATCAAATTCAAAGCGGTCATAGACGCTGTAGGGGTCCGCACGACGGAGGTCATACGGAACGCCTGCAGCACGCAGCACAGGACCTGTCACCGAATATTTGACAGCTGTCTCTCCATCAATCACATGGACGCCTTGCAAACGTGAGACCAGCACCTCGTTTTCCGTGAGGAAACGATCCATTTCATCGGTCTTGGCAGGCAGACGCTCGAAGACCAGATCTTTGATTTTCTGCATCACATCCTCGGGCACATCGCGCGCCACGCCGCCAAAGCGGAAGTAATTGCACATCATGCGGGCACCGGAAACCGCTTCGAAAATGTCCAGGATCAATTCACGTTCTTCGAAGGCATAGAGTGCCGGGGTGTACATCGCGCCCAGATCATTCAGCAGGTTCCCAATGAATATGAGGTGATTCTGAACGCGGGTCAGCTCCGCCATAATGACACGTATGTAATCCGCCCGTTCCGCCACAGGAATATTCATCAGTTTTTCGACGGCGAGCGCATACCCAAAGTTATTCGCCATCGAATTGAAGTAATCCAAGCGATCAGTAAAAGGCATGTTTTGGATGTACGTGTTGCGTTCGCCGATCTTTTCATGGTTGCGGTGTAGATAACCGATCACCGGTTTGAGACCCACAATGGTTTCGCCCTCCACAGTTAAGGCGGCACGAAATACGCCATGTGTGGACGGATGCTGCGGTCCCATGTTGAGCACGATGCGATCGGTGCCGAGACCGTCTTCCTGTTTGAGCGTGTAACGAGCCAGCGACCCATAAAGCAGCGCGTCACCTTCGGGGATCCATTTTTCGGGATCGAAGTTTTGCGGGAACTTCAAATTATCCTGGAGAGGATTCTTTTCCTCTGCCAAGTAGAATTTCCCATCGGGCCAGCGGCTTTTGAATGGCTTGAAATCTTCCTCGTAAAAAGCTTCCTTCCAATCCTTGCGAAGCGGATGACCTTCATAACCTTCCCACATGAGAATGCGGCGCAGATCAGGATGACCCGTGAAGCGGATGCCAAGCAGATCCCAGGCTTCACGTTCCTGAAAGTCGACGCCGGGCCAGAGGTTGATCAATGACGGAACCTCAACAGGATCTTCGCGCGGGACCTGAACTTTGAATTCCAAACCGGGACCGCCCGTTGTTTTATAAGCGTGATAGACCACTTCCATCTTGTTTTCAGGGAAGTAATCCACGCCTGTGACACTGGATAGCAGGTCATAGCCAAATTCATCTCGGAGCGCGGTTGCGACTTCAATCAGATTCTCTTTGGCAACAATCCAGCCTTTGTAGTTGGGACGAGTCTCAGCAGAGACAGCGTTTGGGAAACGCGCGCCCAAATCAAAGGATGAGGCTTGAGCGGTGGGAGCGGGGGAAACAGGTGTAGTCATCGCATCATCCTTCTTTCACTGATGTGGCTGCTTTGATCTCTGCATTGCGGCGCGGATCGATCAGGTCGGGTCCAAGGATCGGGACCGGCACTTCCACAGTATCGGGTCCCTTTCGGTACCAG
>WNFU01004388.1_pt1 | contig 23572 bp, 14 predicted proteins | sample 5400121 | NCBI WGS metagenome assembly WNFU01 (sample SAMN13153360, study PRJNA577476) | soil metagenome | isolation source: 100 cm soil or saprolite under grassland replicate 1 | place: USA:California | collected 2016-06-15
TCCACTTCGTCCCGTCCGCCAGATCGGCTTCGTAACGTCGGTCCAGGTTATCAAACTGATAGTTCACTCCGCTCACCGTTTCGCCTCCGGCCAGGGTCGCGCTCGCGCCCGCAAGCCGTCCAAGATTATCCCGATTGTACGTCTGCGTCATCACGGCATTTGTGCCCCGGAAAAAGTCCACGTTTTGAACGAACGGCGTGTTCGGCCTGAACGCATAGTCAAATTCGTGCAAGACGGTTCCGTCGTCCGGCGTTACGTCGGCAATGTAATCCAGCCAGGAGATGCTGTCATAGGCAAATCGTTGGCGCGTCGTAGGCGTGCCGCCGAGGCTCAACCCAAGAGTCGAAAGCCGGAATTGAGTGTCGTAGCCACGGGTCACGGCCACTCCCGACAGCAATCCTGCTGTGTAGGTTTCGTCTCCCGTCTGATCTCGATCCGTCCAACTGATATTGTGCGTGCCTGCCGCGTCGGCGACCGAGCGAAGCCGCCCGGCCCGGTCGTAATCCAGCGTCACCGGCGGCGTGCCGTCGGAGTACGAGATTCCCCGCAGCCGCCCGGCCGTGTCAACCGTGTAATCGGCCACCTGCTCGCGCCCATTTGTCTTTGTATCGAGGAAGTGTCCGGCGTCGTAGGTGTAAATCACTGCTTTGGCTCCCATGCCGCCGTCTGGACAAATCTTACGTTCAAGTAAACCGGAAGATTGGTCGTAAACCCATTGGGTCACATCCCCGGGCGGCGGATTGGGCCACGTGGACGCGGCCCAATTCACCGGGCCTCCGCTCGTGCGGAACGTCATCATATTCGTCATCCCGGCCGGAGTGTAATCGAAATAGGTCCAATTTCCGTTGGCGTCTTGAATGCCTTTCAGCCGCCCGGCATTCGTTGCACCCGCTGGGTAATAATCGTAGATTGTCGTCCGGGCCAAGCTGTCCGTTACGCTCATCAGCCGCCGTGTGACGGCTTCGTAAGCGTTCGTCACATTGCCGGTCACGGGATCAGCGACGGTCTCCAATTCGCCCAGAGGCGTGTAAGAGTACGTGTGCGGGGTGGAAATACCTGGCGGGGTTTCTAAGCGCAAGAGACCATCGCGAACAACGGAGGTTCGGACCTGACCGAGTTCCTGATCGTTGACCGTGGTCGTCCGCTCGCCGGACGAGCGCTCCAACGTCACGAAGGACACTGCGATACCGCCTCCAACGCGTTCGACAATATTGCTAGCGGCCAGATTGGTCGAGAGTGCCGCAGGCACGGTGGTTCTCTTCCTTTGAAGCAGAGTGGGCACGCCCACGTTATCCTGCAAATAACGCTGCACGGTACTGACATCTTCCCATACCCCGTTGGTGTTCGCGCTGAATTGACGGTCGAAGGTGGTAATAGGTTCGGTCGAGGCGGCGTCCAGCACGCCGTTCGTGTTCAGGTCAAGTCCCTGCGCCGAGAGCCGGGCCAGTTCATCATAAGTAAACAGTTGTGTCGCGCGTCCAGTTTCAGTGACTTCTGTCACCACCGCGCGCGTCTGGCTGTTGGCGTCCGCATCGTAATAGGTGTAACGGTCCCGGTTGCCGATTCCCTTGAATTGCAGTGTCCGCAGGAGGATTTCGTTTCCCAGCCAGTTCACCATGCGAGTTTGTTTGAGTTGCGTTCGCGCGCTGTCGCGATAAAGCGACCTTGCCTCGCGATAGGAACCCGGGGCCCAAGCGGCGGCCGAGTAATCGTAAAACTCGTCTTCGACGGCTGTGCCGGTCACGCTGCGCGGCTGGCGGTCTTTGAAATAGGAGGTTTCCGTGGTTGCCAGAGTGGGGAGGCTTTCAGTCACCACCTTGAACCCGTTCGTGTAGCTGGCGCTGACGAAATTCGTAAGGCCGTCAATGCCCACAGTGGCGGTCAATTCTCCGGCAAAGTTGTAAATCCAACGGCTTTGGGCACTCAAACCCCCAGCCGTTCGGGTTTCACTGATCCGATTTCCGAAAACGTCGTAATCGTATGTGAGCACCTGGTCGGCATCGCCGCCGCGGCCACGAATCATTTTTTGATGTACCCATTTCATTTCGTCATAGGTGTATTCGGTCCGCTGTCCGGAGTCGTCCTCCTCCCATTGCAGCGTGCCGTCCGGGTTGTAGGCCGCTTCATAGACCAGCCGACCATTCTGGTGGGATGCCACGAGGCGTCCATTCGTGTAATCGTGGGTCTTGCGATCGATTCGACGATCACTCGATGTTGCGCCTGTTCCGTCGCTCACGTAACTTTCTTCCAGCGTTTTGAACGCCGGCGCCGTCCCGGAAAACATTGAAAATGTCTCGGTGGCCGGATCCCAATAGCCATCCTCGTAATAAAAATCTCGCGTCTTCCCTGTGCGATCCAGGATGAAGGCTGTTCTCCGGCTGGTCAAGTCCTGCCATTGTTCCTCGTAGGCGTACTGCCCAGAAGGATCATCGACGTAGTCATAGGTGATCTTTCCCCATACTCCCTCATACGAAAAGTCGTGGTACGTTTCGCGGTAACCGACCAGTTGACCGTTGATGGTATTCGTGGTCGTTTCCAACAGGAGCTGATCCGTCAATGCGGAATAGGATGTTCCTGTCACTCGCCCGCCCGCGCTGCCTGCATCATTGTCCTTGAACGGTTGTTCGCGCCTTAATTCCCCGCCGCTGGAAACCGCCGGCGCAAAGCCGTTGCCGGAAAGGCGGTTTGGAATCCGTTCGGAATAGCCATCGGGATAGGTAGCCTGATAAAGCAGATTCCCAGGTTGCGAAGCCTGATCCCAGTAAACGAACGATGAAGCGAGGGCCTTGCCGTCGGGATCCTCCACCCGCTGCACCATAGCCTCAAAGATCTCTCCAGGGGCGCCCCAGTTGTAGAATTCCTGATACACTTCACGCGCTTTGTGTTGAAGGACGTTTTCCTTGTATCGGGAAATGGTCTCGATGCGCTGGGTGTTGTTTGCCGCAAGCGCGTATTCCCGCACCTCCTTCCATTTGCCGCCGAAGCGCGTGATGGTCATGGTTCCGGCGACGCCTGCGGTTCCCTCCCACTGGGCTTCGTGCAGCTCTGTGTTTGTCCCCTGCGTTTTAGTGAAGAGAACCCTTCCCGCCGGGACCGGATCGGGATTCTCCAGACGCCAGGTTAGAAGTGGCGCCCCACTCACAGGGAACAAGCCGGTGCTGGGATCGAAGACACCGACTTGCTCCTTGGGATAGACCACAATTTCGGATTCGTTCGTTGTTCCCTGAATATCAACCAGGCTCGCCTCAAGCTCGATCTGGCGCAAATGACCATTGGTGTCGCTTATGATTCTGTTTGCGTCGCTGCCGGCGGACAGGCTCAACCGCGCCGGCGCGTAGGCGGTTGCGTCCAGGACGTCCGCTTGATAGATCAGCCGCCCAAGGGTAAGAGTCCGCCCCACCGACCCCAGACTCATCTCCCAGCGCAAACGTCCAATGGGAGTCGCCACGGAATAATTGTTTGCCGAGGAGGCAGTGGGGCCATTGAATCCTGATCGGATCGGTTCCCAATCCATAGTAATTACGCTGGACTGCAGCTTGTTGGATTTCGGAGGTCGCATCATGAAAGCGCCGCCGGAACGGGGATTAGCGGGTCGACCCGGACTGCGCGTCCCTATCGATGCGTCGCGGAAAGGAGGTGATTTGGTTCCGACGCTTAACCCCAAGGCTGCCGCTCCTTCTCCAGGGCAATTGCCTGATAGATCGCCAACCTCATCGGTATCCATTAACTTTGGATTATCCGGCGTGGGGTCTCCGGTTGGCGCACCCAGGCCCGAACTTTCGCCAATGGTCGAATCGTCATTGGTTACGACACCTTTCATCCGAACGTGATTGGTAAAATAGAAGGTCGGCGTTGCGGGCACCCAGTTCGTCTTCCCCAGCTCGCTTCGATCAAAAAAGACTTTCAAGCACTCCAAACTCGGGCGCGTCCAATAGGTCGCCGGGTTCGGCTCATTGACATATTTGAAGTCGGTATAATTCGGGCTGGCGTTATTCGTTTCAAAGAAGTATTGGATCAGCACCGGCTCCTCGAGCTTGGGCTCGACTCTGACGTCTTGCGCCCATTGAACGCACTGATAACTTTCCACTCGATATTTTCCGGGATCGTTTTGGTCAGGCACGACCGAACCGCCGGACATGTTTATTGTGGGCAATTCAGTTGTTCCCACAGTAATTTTGACGGTGGCTGTTCCGGCCATGTTCGCCACACCTCGCAATTGGAACCGAACCTTCTGTTCCCCGGGGCAGGTGCAATCAACTGCCGGGACTTGCTGCATTCCAACGCCTGCCATCAGGCAGACAATCATGCACCATGTCTTGAAGTATTTCATGTATCGAGCGCGCATAACAAATGAATCTGTGATTATTCCAATGGCGTGTGGATTTTGATCGCTCCGGTTCCCCCGCCGGGCAGGTCGTTTACAGTGGGATTAGTTTCGAGCGCCCACTCCTCAAGGTTTGTCAATCCATCGCCGTCCGGGTCGCCGTCGGCTCCGTTATTTCCGGAGGCACTATAGGGATCGAGGCCGAATTGGATTTCCCAGCCGTCGGGCAGGCCATCCCCGTCGCTGTCCGGGCGGGCGGATATTTCTGAAGCGCTCAGCGGATAGTTGAAGGTCTCCAGATCATCAAATTGGCCTCGCGCCTGTTCAGTACCGTTGCGGCTGCTGCCAATGCTGAAGCCGTCCACTGCGCGAACGAAGGCGTCCGGATAATAGGCGACCCCCGTGCCATTGGTGACGACAGGTTGGGCATTGATATAAAAAGCGGAATTGCTCGGAGTGCAAGTCAGGGCTATTTGATACCACGTATTGGAGCTGAAACTGACAGACGCAACGAGGTTTGTGGTTGCAATACCATTGGTCTGGCTGATGAAGAAGACTTGGGTTCCGTCCGCGCTGATCGAAAGGTTCCAGCACCCGTAGCTGGCATTGCTCGTCCATTGGCCCACGCTGATCAACTGGCCAAGAGCCCCCGGACCGGTTCCGCCCGCGTTGGCGCCACTCCAATTGGGTTTGAACCGGAATACGATGGTGCCGTTCTGAACGTCGATGTTGGGCGCGTGATTGTCCTCAACGTCCTTGTATTTGAGATTGGCGGGGCTGGCATTGTCCACCTCGAGGACGTGATTGTTGGTGCCGTCCGCGACATTCAAAATGTTGGTGAAGAATTTCGGAATTTGGCCCATTTCACCCAGCCAGTTTGTGGTCTCGAAGCGCCAAAAACCGAGCCGGACGGCCGCACCCGAGCCGGACGCCAGTGGATAAACCGTGATGTTTGCCGCGCTGGAGACCCTGGCTGCACCCTGGTTGTCGATCGCTTTTGCAGTGAGGGAGTAACTGCCTGCTGAAACGTTGCTCCAGATAGCGTTGTAGGGAGTGCTGGTCGCTTCAGCGATTTTGTTGGTGCCCTGATAAAATTCGACCTTGGCGACACTCCCATCGGAATCGGTAGCGCTGGCGGACAGAGCAACACTGGCGGGTTCGAGGTACTGGGAGTTGTTCGCTGGACTGGTCAATGAAACACTCGGCGGACTGTTGACGACGATGACGACCGGCGCCGATGTCTTCGTGGCGCCGTTGTTATCGGTGGCGACCGACGTCAGCGTGTAGGTCCCGGCGGCCGCATTTTGCCAAGTGACGCTGTATGGAGCCGAGGTGCTAACGCCCACACTGGCTGCACCGGCGAAAAACTCAACCTTTGTGACTGTGCCGTCCGTATCCGAGGCGGTCGCAGAGATGGTGACGTTCGCCGGGGCAAGGAAAACAGCGTTGTTGGTCGGAGTGACAATGCTGACCGTGGGCGGTGTGTTGGTGTTGCTGAGCAGCAACTGCGGTTTGTTCGATGCCGCCTCCCTGGAATTGATCTGGATGTAACGCGTCGAGGTAGCGGCATTGGTTAGCGCCAAGCTGATGATGTTTCTGCCGGCCAGTTTTTCAGATTTCACATAACTGCCGACGTCCAATTCGTACCAGGTGAAAGTCGTTCCAGAGACTGTGGCACTGCCCAGGGCCGTGCCCAAGGAGGGTCGATTGTTCCAGGTAATCCCTGTTTCCGACCAGTTTGTATTGGAAACCGAATAGGCGGTCGTCCCAACCGTGGCGTTGCCGGACATGGCCGCGTTGATCCGCAGTTTTGCACCCGTGATCACCGGCACGTTGCTGAGATCAAACCTGAAAAAAGCGACTCGATGATCCCCTGAAGCGGAGAGCGCTTCCAACAATGTTGCGGTGCCGTAATTACTGGTTGGACTCGCCTCTTTCACGTGCGCATCCGCCACGGGAGATATCCCGGTGCTGACGCTCACCGTGATCGGTGTGGAGGTACGCGTGCCACCCCGGTTGTCAGTGGACTTCGCAGTCAACGTATAGGTTCCTGCCGGCGGATTTGTCCACGTAATGCTGTATGGACTGGTTGTGTCCATGCCGATCAATTGATCGCCGGCATAAAAGTCCACTCTGGCGACAGTTCCATCCCAGTCCGAAGCGGTCGCGGTGATGGGGATGTTGGCCGGCGTCGTGAAGGCCGATTTATTCGTCGGGCTTGTGATCGTAATGTACGGCAAAAGATTCGCATTGTTCGTCAGCAACGCCAGGCTGTGATAACCGCCTGCCGCGATCCCGATTACATTATTCAGACTGGCGGGAACGTTCGTTTGTCCGTAGACGTTCCATCCCCACGCCGTGACCGTGCCATCCGCCTTTAGGGCGAGGCTATGAACACCGCTGTGCCCGTTAATGGCGATGACGTTGCTCAGACCCGGAGGGACATTCGTCTCGCCGTCGGAATTAATACCCCAGGCGACCACCGTGCCATTTGTTTTCAGGGCCAGGCAGAAGTAAGTGCCGCCAGAGGCGTCGATAGCCGAGACACCGCTCAGCGTTGCGGCGATACTAACCTCTCCAAACTGGTCATCGCCCCATCCGACCAAAGTACCGTCATTCTTTAGGGCCAGACTGTCTGCGACACCGGCCGAAACGGCGACCACGCCACTCAGCCTACGGGGAACATCAGTTTCGCCGTAAAAGTTGGCCCCCCAGGCCACAACCGTGCCATCGCTTTTGAGCGCGAGGCTGTAGTTCCGGCCCGCTGAGACCCCGATGACGTTTACCAATCCGCTTGGGACGGTCGCTTTGCCATAACTATTATCGCCCCAAGCCACGACCGTCCCGTCATTCTTCAAAGCAAGGTTGTGCTCGAAGCCCGCGGAGATGGTAACGACATTGGACAGTCCAGCAGGGACATTGGTCTGTCCATAAGTATTGGCTCCCCACGCTTTGACAGTTCCGTCGTTCCGCAGGGCCAAGCTATACTCTTCGCCGGCAGCAACGGCGACGATGTTGTTGGTCATCCAAGGCTGGACAGCCAATTGGCCCGAGTCTGAACGGCCCCATGCCCAGATCACACTGAAGGCCAGGTTGGCAGGGAGGCTCGTCACTGAGCCGTATGGATTACTGACGATGACGGTGTAATCGCCTACGCTCGACGACTGGACACTTGGCAGGAACAGAGATGACCCGGTCTGGCCAACCAGATCGGTCCCATTAAATCGCCATTGGTAGCTCAGGGGCGCGGTGCCGGTGGCGGTCACAGTGAAAGTTGCGGCGCTGCCTGGCAGCACAACTACACTTTGCGGCTGAGTGACGATCGTCGGCGGCGTGCCGTCAACCAACTTCCCGATTCCGCGAGTCGTGGTCGCGTTCGTAACCACAGACTGCCCGGCAGTTTCTGGCTGCCGAATTGGCTCTGGCAATTGAAGCAGCCTGTAAAACGAGACCTCCGCAGCGCCCGTCGAGAAATCCAGGAAAACGTCTTGACCATCCAACGGAAAGACGTTCGTCGTCAGCGCGGTCCAACTGACGAGGTTGGTCGAAATTTGGATCAGGAACGGAGACCCAGGCTCACCCGCAGCCCGCAAATGAACTTGGCCGTTGGTCGAAACCGTGACGGACGAGATTATCGGAGGAACGACAGACGCCGCGACGGTGGGAGACGGCGGTGCCTGTTGGTCGGGAGCCGCTGCGAACATCACGGCAAAAGCTAACAGGAGTAGGCCTACGGCCGCACGAAAGTTTTTTGGGAGTGAAATCATATAGGCGGCTGATAATGTATTCAGGTCACTTCAGGAAAAGAGGGAAACAATTCCCTCGGTGAGCAGGTGTGTGATTGAAACGTCCTTCCTCGCCTCCGGCTCAGAGGGACCCTTCGCCCGACCTGAATGCGAGTGCTGTTTTGTCATCGGGTGTATCCTGGCTCCCCACGCATCGGCGGTTTTGAGCAGAATTATTTTTGATATTCTTCGCATGCACCTGGAAAACCTGGCACGATTCTTTCTGAGCTGCTCCGCTCATTCATCGAGGTTCCATATAATTAAGGCGTGAATTTTCGTGTCACATTGTGAATTTTCGTGTCACAACTGCAGAATTTTGCAGAATATTTTTCGGAAGCTCCGGTGTTTTGGGGACGAATGACGACACGGGATACTCATTTCCAATCAGTTGTGCGGTTTAGTAACAAAATCGAGATAGATAGCGGCTGCGCATCAGTGTTATCGGTAAAGCGTCGAGAATGAGGCGCGCTCGATTTTGGATGTTCTCGCTTGCAGCCGCGTTTGCATCCGTCAGGCGACAGTGGACACTCGGCCCGGTCGCCAAAAGACTACATGCGCTCGTTGCCATTTGTCCCGTTGCCTTTCTGCGACATGCGCGAGGCCCTCCAGGTCCTCCAAGTGTTTTGTCCTTTACAGGGCGAGTCTCGGTCTTACTCTCCGCGAAGGAGCTATGAGCCAATCACCCGATATGCGGCAGTTCCTCGACAGTTGGCCCTACGATCCGGAAAATTGCGTCCGGCTCGAAAGAGGTGTGGACGGGCGGGAGATTATTCTGGTCCGTCTGCCTATGGGCCTCGAGCAGTATGAAGTCGAGGGGAGGCCCGATGGTAAACGAGTGCAAAACTTGGAATCTGCATTGGAGTGTCAACGGACGCGGCTCGCGACGGCGAAAAGCGCGCGGGCGGAGGATGCATTCAAAATCGGTGCTGTGGATTGCATCGACTTGTTCAATGAGGGGACGCTCTGGTACTACCGTTCCCTGCACTTCTCCCGCCTCAAGGACTGGGTGCGCGTCGAACGCGACACGATGCGAAATCTGCAACTGCTCGATTTTCTCAAACGATTTGCCGAGCAGGAAGAGGACCGCGCGCAGCTTGAGCCCTGGCGGCGCGACCTGACGGGGGCAAATGCGGTCGCCCGCGCGATGATCCTTCTGGAGAAAGGGCAACATGGCGAAGCGCTCGAAATCGCGCGCGAGAGCATCGAAGGCGTTGGCGAACTGCCGAAAAGTCCCCGAGAGCTCGCTGAGTTGCTGCTTGAACAATTGCGCGGACCATTCACCAGCCTTCCGGTTTTTCGCCCGCGTGAAGACGCGGCGTTCCTGCTGAGAGGCGATTACTGGACGATCCGTTATCAAGGGCAAGTCGCGCGCCTGCGAGCCACTCGAGGCTTGAAGTGCCTGGCGTCGCTGTTGCGGAGTCCCGGAAAAGAGTTCCACGTCAGCGAGTTGATCGCTGAATTCGCGGAATTACCCGCCTTGACGGAAGTTGAAGCGGCAAGTCAGCCGGCATTGCCCGCCCAATTCCCCAGTGCGGACGCACTGAGTTCTGGCCCACTCCTCGATGCGCGGGCTAAAACGGCGTACCGGCACCGGCTGAAAGACCTGCGTCAAGATCTGACCGAAGCTGAACGCTTTGGTGATCGGGAACGAACTACAAGGGTTCAGGAGGAGATGAATTGTATCGCCGAACAACTGGCCGCTGCCGTCGGACTGGGTGGCAAGAAACGGCGGGCTGGGTCGCATGCCGAGAAGGCTCGCTCGACGGTCACCAAACGAATAAAGGATTCCATCAACAAAATCGGTGATGCAATCCCCGTGCTCGGTCGCCACCTCTCCGCGAGGATCAAGACCGGCTATTTCTGCTCCTACAATCCGCATCCTGATCGGCCAGTGGCCTGGAAGTTTTGATAAGTATCGAAAGCTCCGATGAATCAATGCGGCTCGCGAGCTTGTCGCCGTTCAAGGGGTTCCGGCGATCATCAGGTCAGGGCAATTGCGCGACTGCGGCGGGCGATTCCATAACGTCTCACTTTGCAAGGCCGTGTTGCGGCGACTCGCCGGGATCAGTTCGGTCCTTCTAATCTGATTCGGAAGGGAGAGTCGATAGCAATGGCGGTAGTGGACCACGTTGCGCAGCCGAATTGAAAGCCAGAACGCGGGCGCATTGTTACGACGGAAGTGCGCAGCCTCGAGAAAGAAGCGCCGCCGTTTGGGCTTTGCGATACGGAAAAGTCACGGTTGAAAGGCGTTTAAGCCCGTTGAATCGCGGCACTGAGTGGCGTTGAGCAAGGTTGAATCGGTGAACGCGCTTCAACAGTTTTCAACATGACGACTTAAGACCGCCATATGCGCGGCGAAAAACCTAACCGTTTGATTAGGGGTGTGGCGTCATCCCTGTAAGCATCCATATCGGATGCAAAACCATTGGCTCAGAATTGAGCCGGAATTGGAGTAAAAGCGATTGCGCCGAATGTACGATTTGAAGCGTCGCCAATGATTTGGCTGATGCGGGAATGGCGCGAATGTATTCACGGTTTGCATCGTGAATGCGAAGCCATGCAGTGAGGGGAAAATGCGACCGGTGAGGGATCGACATGGCTTTGCTGATGGCTGGACGCACTGAGCGCCCGGAACCGAATCGGTAAGCGGAACGGAGTCGCAGGGGTGGAGGGGGTGACGGAGTGAAGTGGCGATGCGGTTCCGGGCGTTGGGTGCCTCGCCGTATAGGTTCGACGATGAGGCGCTTTGTCTGGCCTGTTTCCGCATCTCAAGGAAAGCGGGCCAGTCAAAGCGCCGTTCCCAGGACGTTTGTCCCGCCTTAAATGAGTCATTCCGTTCGTGGATTCGTGGATTCGCGGCTTGTTGTCGACGCCACATGCGTGAGTTGAGAAGTTGTCACGAATGCCGTGGCTCATGTCGAAACGCACAATTTCATGACCGGTCGCCTTGGGGACGAAAACAGCGGTCGCCTCGTTGTTCCGAGGCCATTCAGTGATTGAAGGAGCGGACCGGATCGTGATCGCCATCGCTATGGTGATGTCCGGAAGCACTGAGCGCCTGGAACCGAATCGGTAAGCGGAACGGAGGCGCGGCTGGTGGAAGGGGGCGATGGAGTGGAGCGGCGAGGTGGTTCCGGGCGTTGAGTGCGTCGCCGTATAGGTTCGGGTTGGAGGCGCTTTGTCTGGCCTGTTTCCGAATCTCAAGGAAAGCGGACCAGTCAAAGCGCCGTTGAACGGGACTTCCGTCCCGCCTTGAAAGAGTTATTCCGTTCGTGGATTCTCGACTTGTTCTGGACGCTAATTGTGGGACTTGCGCGGTTGCCGATGGTTTGCCAGATGCGTGCGTCACTAACCGACCTCATTTCCTTCCTTTCATGGACCTGTTGGCAATACCAAAAGGAATATGCACCGACGCAATTGTATCGGCGGTACCTTCAAGGTGCTTCAACTGGTCGTCGAAAAAGATATGGGGCCGCAATACTCCCAGAACATGTTTCTTCTCGATCCCTCCGAGAAAAAAAGTCTCGTCGATGTTTATGCCCCACTTGTTCAATGTGGTGACTACGCGCTCGTTAGAAGGAGCGTTCCTGGCCGTGATAATGGCAATCCGCAATGCGGGTTTGTATCCCTTCTCGCAACGGGCTTTTGATAATTCGAGTTTCTGAATCTTAGAGATTTTCATTAGCAGATCCTTAAGTGGTCCTGGATTGTGCGGATGATCGCGTTTCTTATGCTCCGCGAGGTGGAAACTCTCAACATCGCCCGTCTTTTGAAAAACAGCTTCCGCCTCGTCATCCGCGAGCACCCCATCGAAGTCAAAGGCAATTTTCAGTTCGCTTACATTCATATCATCACTGGCATTGCTGGGCAAAACAACACCTGCTGGATAGCCTTGCTCGACCGCAGCGCGGACATCGGTTCTGTCGGCGCTGAGAAATATGGAGGCGTTGAATGCCGGGATATAGGGATGTGGAGATTTTCCCGCGAGGAAAGCACCCCGCGTGATTTGCAGTTCGTAGTGATTTGCTGACCGGTAAACGCGACGCCCAGAGTCCGGATCGTTTTTTGATAAAAACACGACCTCCACTGGTTGGTCTTTCGTATAGAGGTCATTGAGCTTTAAGAGCCGGCGAATAAAGGGCAATGCCACGCCAGGAGGAAGGGGGTCGTCGAGGCGCTCGCGCTGATATTTCCGATAGGCGTCTTCTCCACTTCTGCGAAACACTCCATCGGATTTAGTGAGGTCGAAAAGAGCACTGGAAGCTATCGCAATGACCAGTTTTTCTTCAATCGGAAATGGCATTGACTGGACATAAGCAGAAATGCTGCCGCGTTGAATCGATGAACAAAGCGAACTCAATGGTGGCCAGAAAACTGACAGTTTGAGCGAGCGTGACTAAAACGACGACAGTTGCATTCCCTTATTCGAGATCGCATTCGCCAGGTGATACCGAGGGGCGATGAAAGCCCGGAACCGAGTCGGGAAGCGGAACGGAGCCACGGCGGGTGGAAGGGGGAGACGGAGTGAAGCGGCGAAGCGGTTCCGGGCGTTGAGCCCCGCCGTATAGGTTCGGTTCGGAGGCGCTTTGTCTGGCTCGTTTCCGAACCTGAAGGAAAGCGGTCCAGTCAAAGCGCCGTTGCAGGGACGTTTGTCCGACGTTTGTCTCCATTTGGGCGACCCACGGTCCCGTCAAGGCAGTGACGGCCGCCATCGAGAGTTGATCCGCGCAGGTAGGGTTCAAGCGGAAATCCGGACGCCCGGTTGCGACTCGGAAACGAATCAAGGCAGCAACGGCACCGCATCCTCGGCTACAGGTTCCGCGTCGGGCGGCGAATCGGCGGCGATACGCTTCGCTGTTAATAGCAAAGTCGATGCGGTCGTTTGCTTGACTTAAAACCAAATCTGCCATTACAGGATTGTCATGCAACCTAACCCGCTGGCCGATTTGTCGATTCAACAACTCAAACGCGTTATCGCGATCCGGGAAAACATTGAGGGCCTTGAAAGGGAACTGGACCGCGTTATAGGCGGCAAATCTTCGCCTCCGCGTAACAAGCGGAAAGGCCGCGGGTCATCCCGAGCCAAATTCTCTGCGGCCATGAAAGCGACGTGGGCTACAGAAAAAATTCGGAAAGGCGCCTCGGTCAAGCCCCGCCTAGTGGGAAACGCGAGGGACGCGAGGAAACCGTCGCGATCCGGGCCATTGAAGCAACGGATTATCCGCAGATTGAAGGCGGCCGGGAATTCCGGAGTCACAGTCAAAGACCTGGCCGCAAAACTTGGGACGGGTTATTCCAACATCAGTGTGTGGTTCCACACGACCGCAAAAAAGGTGAAGGAAATCAAGAAAGTCGCCCCGGGCAGATTCGCCTGGACCGTCAGCTCAGACCGGTGACTTCGGCGCCTTCGAGAAAGTCGTTGTTGTGAAATCCGATTGCATGTCTGTTGACATGCAAAAGGTGCTCAAATAACATATTTGGCTCGGCACTTTATCAGGCCATTCGGGCGGCTCTGGCCACACTTCCTATCGTTGACGCCTGGTTGTTCCCAGACGAGCGGCAAAAACTCAGCGTGAATACTGAAAAATGGTCTGAACCAGATTTGGACAAGGTAAATGCGCGTGGCGCACGTGGCGTACCTGAGATCTTGTCAACGGCAGCGGATGGTGCTGGAATAGGGGTTGGAAAGGAATGTCATGAGTGACGAGATTGAAGGTCTGAGAAAAAGAGTTGAAGCACTCCAACGTGAGGTCGAGGAGATCAAGAAAGAGCGCGGGATCATGACCAGATACCTGGACACCTTGGCGACTAAAAGTGATGTTGGCTCTGCCAAACAGGCGATCCAAACACTCGTTGAGGCGCTGGCACGCGTTGCACACGGTTCTCCGCATTTATCGGCAGAGGAACAGGCAAAAATCAAGAAACTTCTGGGGCACGGATAGGCTATTAGCTCATTCGCCTTTTGAGTTGCACCGGGTCTTACGGTGCGGGTTAATTGTGAGAACTCTGGGCAAGACCCGATTCTTCTGCCGCCCCGGGGGGGACGAGTGGGGCGGAGAGCGAAAAAGGGGAGAGAAGCCGCCGGAGGAGCGGATTCCTCGACAGGCGTTGTCGTTTTGGCGAACGGCGTGCAGAAAATCCTTAGCGCGACCGGGCCGGGACCTGGACATGGAGATTTAGGCTGAGACCTTGAGACTGGTGTTTCGTAGGAGTGGTATCGCACACGATCGCACATGATCGAGAAGCTCGTTCAGCCGCCGCTCTGTGGGTTCTGCGTGGAACCAGACGGTCGGATGGAAATTGACGACACAACAACCGCTGGTCGCTCGATGCAGAAACATCGCGTTCGGAGGGAGCATGATTGAACAAACCTTTCGCCCCATTGCTGATAAAGTCCGTTTCCCAATCCTCGCAGCTGGCAGTGACCTGCCATGCGCTAACCTCATAGCCTGCCTCGACCTCGTGTTTTATGCGCCTGATGACTTGCCGGCCATGTATCAGGCAATCAGCGCGGAGGGTTCCCTGTGGCATTTGTACGGCGATACTCGTTGGCCTTCCCCGGCGGCCTGGGTCGAATTCGACACGAGCCGAACAGGGTTCTCAGGTGGCGCTGGCGTCCTCGTGCTGAACGTCGAAATCCCAGCTGACGAAGTGGACCCACTCGACTGGGTGGCGAGGAATGCTCCGCTACAGCAGATCTTCCCGCAGGACCAGAGCGAGATGGCCATCCAACAGCGGCAGGCGAGGTTTCAACAACAGTCGGCTTCGGAAGAAATCGTGCCCGGGCCCAATGATTTGACGCCCAGATACGCCCAGAGCTATTGCATCCACCGCAATCAAGGCGCGGTGCGGTTGGTCGCATGGTACACCGACATCCTCAATGGTGCCGGCATTCCAATCCCGCGTTACAGGCACGCAAACATCGGCCCCGACGACATCGATTTTTGCCGGTTTGCATTGCACTGCCTTTTTCGCCTAAACGGGGCCAGGCTCGCAGGCATGAAGTTCGTCGCCATTCCGCAGATCGAGCTCTGCGAACCGATCTACCTCGCAAAGGATCAGAAGAACCCAAGGTGGGCCAAGTTTCATCCATCGAGGATGCTGAAGACGCGGCCTGCACTTCGAGCCCTGCCTTCGCCCGAGAAGATGATCAAAGGCGCCATGTCCCAGACGGAGTTTGAGCGCGTAGTCGAAACGCGGAGGCGGGAGGAGGGCCTTGAGACTCTGGCCTACTCGATACCCGCGCGGCACGCACGGGAGCGCTTACCATTCCAGAATGATATCGATGCGTGCATAGCGGCATATACACACCGGGCAAGCGGAGGCGCCATCTACGTTTTGCCCGAACGCCTTGTGGAGGAGTTCTCTAACACAGACTGCGATGACGTCCGGGTAGGCGATCTGAAGCTCCCATTCGACAACCTGTTTATCAGATTCACCCCTCCAGAGCGCCTTTACCTGGCAGAAGGCGCACCTGTGGATGGTTGCTACATCGTGAAGCAGATGGACGAATATTTCGTCTCCGTGACCTCCTACTGGGAGGGAGTTGATTACGTTCGCTCGATTCCGCTCACCGCGCTCGATCTCAGGTTCAACTTGCACCTGCCGGCTGAGGACGCGGAGATGAGCATCAATGCCGCGGTTGAGAAGGGGATCGAAGCGTTCATGAAGGAGAATTCACCGCCGACGGAGGATTTGAGCCAAATGGTTACTCGGCCGGACGGCACGACTTGCTACGTCGAGGATGTCCGGGCCAGGAGCCGGAAACGGCGCATCGAGGTATTTCAGTCGCAAGAACCGGTCTTCCGGGCCTGTCTCAACATCATCATCAACGCGGCGTGCTTCATCTCCTTCCGTCCCGAGGACATCACTGAGGAATGGGATGGGGGGGTGCCCGAGTGGGTAATTGAAGCCCTCAACGACCCGAAGGGAACACGGCGCTCGCGCGACCGGAAACGCGATGCCTACCGGCACATCTCGAATAGCGACTACACTCGCATTAAGATCTGCGGGAAAAATCTGTTTGCCGATTTTCCCCACGGTGGTGCTACCGGTCATGGCGTCTCACCTCGGGCGCACTGGCGTCGCGGGCACTGGCGCCGGCAGAGGTATGGCCCAGCTTTGGCGTTTGTGATCCCACGCTGGATACGGCCGACAATCGTCAAGAAGGACAACAGCCCATTGGTCGAGTCTCGGATTTACGATGTCCACGAGTCCGCAACTGACCCACCACCGGGAAATAAGGCTCAATAAGGCCGACTCCTGCCCACTATCCAGGTTTGGCATCTCCTCGGGCGCGACGCCAGCCATTGCGAAGGTTGATTCCAGTCCGGAGTCGAAAGCGGCTCGGCTGAACGAATTTTTGTCGTTTGCGATGGGACAGATGCGCCGTCAATTTGCGGCCAGGCGTTTTCGCCCCGGTTTGCGGCGCGGCCGGATAACTTCACCGAGCACTTCATGGCAAATGGCGGCCATGGCCGTTTGGCTTCTCGGCAGGCAGTGCTGCGTGAGCAGGTCAGGAATGGCGCGATACGACGCGCGCTTCTCTCGCAACTCCGAGACGACATCCTTCACCGGGAGCAAGTCCTGGAATTTTCGCGGACGGCGGGCTCTGAATTCCGGGCCGCTTTGCGGACCGCGATTGTGTCAAACGCGGACATGGGCCAGAATTCTTTGGAAATGAATGGGAAAACTGATCGGTAACAAAGAGGACGGGACGAGGCCGTGATCAGGGTGTTCGCCAGCCACGCGCGGTCCACGGTTAGTGTAAGTGGGTTACCAGAACATGGATGCGGACAGGCGGTTCTGAGCGTTAAGCGCGCCGCCGGATCGGTTCGGTTTGGAGGTGCTTTGACTAGCTCGTTTCCGAATCATAAGGAAAGCGGGCCAGTCAAAGCACCGAATTGTACGTTCTGCCAATCCGCGTTGAGAATTGCAAAGCCGGTCCATTTCATGGGAAATTCACGCTCCTCAAGTAATCTTCCAATTTGAGGACCCGGTCATGACAATTCGCGGCTATTGCCGCGTCAGAAATCTCGCGGTCTCCAGTAACGACATAGACGGGTGCATCGTCGATTTCGTGTGAGGAACCGATCGAAAACGCTATCATCGTGTCCCATATAAAATTCCAACGTTTCTTCTTTGGATTGCTGAGCAGCGGCGGTTGTGGTGTGGCGAGTTTTTGGAGAAGCGCTGACATCAGATGGAACGGCACTGAAAACTCCTGACGCAATGCCGCAGTTTTCCGACGAAGCTCGTCTGGAGAGCCAATCTGCTCGTTTACCTTGGCCGCATGAGTCACGACCATCCATGTTGCCCATGCGTCCATAAAGAGGTCGCTAGTGAAAAAGACGCGCAGCTTCCGCAGAACTTCGCCGTCATCGCGTCCGCCGAACACAAGTCGCGCGGCGTTCGGATCGCAGTGTGCCACAACTATCCGCATTTGGTTCAGCCACGCTTGTTCCTGGGCCGCCACGGCGTTGGCGATCACCTTGATATTCTGTATTGCAATGGAATCGGTGAGATTTGGAGCGTTCTTCGCTATGTAAGTTACAAGGCTGCCCAAATTCTGACAGGTAACCTCGTGGCCGGACGGAAGCCGATGGAACAATTCTCGGCAAACGGTTGATTCCGCGTCGGCGAAAAGACAAATCCCGCCGTTTGAGGCTGTTGGCGACAAGGTGTGCTCACCAAGCATAATCACGGCGATGAGGCAGTCGCCATAGGCCGGGTCGCCAGCATCGGCCAGATGGGTAATCAATTCCCACACCACGACTGGACTGGCCAACACAAAGACTCCCGCGGTTTGCTCACAGCGCCGCAATTGGAGTGCCCTCACGCAGGCCTCACCCAGGGTCAAATCATGCGAGAAGCCCCGATAGGCGTTCGTGTCGAAGATGATGACCCTTTTTGTTCCGGCGGGGATCTGAGATTGTTTTGATGACATCGCTAAAGAATTACCACATGACGAATTGATTGGAGAATTGTCTCGACCTTTTTCTGAATTTTCAGGCGCTGGGCCACGACCATCATTTCCACCGTGAGAGCTACAGCGGAAAATGCCTACCTTCCAACTGTGTGGCGATCAGTTGCAAATCGTGGCGATTGGGGGCCGATCAAAGAAGTCCGCGTCCTGTTCCATCACGAATCTTGAAGACTGCTGCCGGGAAAGCTGCTTGAGGTTGGTGATGCGCCATTTTGCGCCGGAGGCAACCAGCGAAGTCCGACACTGAAGGGCGGCTGCCGCCCGCCTGCTTCGGCGAGTCTTTCGGGCAGCCGCCTGCGGCTTTTCGCCTCCTGTCGCTTCACTTCACTGAAAGACACCTTTTTCACAGCAACGATTCATACAGCGTTCGGGCATGGCAAACAAGTCTCGGCGGCGATAAGCGGGCGTTCTGAAAAGCGGAGCGGAACGGCGCGGGATTGAGATGGACGGACGGCCGTACACCGTCTGCGGTGTGCCGAGGCACGACGAAGGCTCGATGTCGTGCCTCGGTTAGTCCTTTCTGCGCTGGCTCATCCACCATTGGGTAATTCATGCGGTTGTGTAATATCCCGTCATGCGCTACAAGGTGGCTCCGATGACCCGGCAGAGAGTCAATGCCGTGATCGACGCAACATGCCACGGATCAAATTCAGCCCCGAGAATTCTGGGCCACTGGATGCAATTGTCGTGTCCTTTGACCTGACTGGCTTCTCAGAATTTTGCAACCGCCCGGACGCACACGTTGTCCTTCCCAGGTTTCTTTCTCGATTGTTCGATGAATTGAATGAGTTCTTGATGGGGGGATGGGGCGCCGCACTGGAGAACCTCGGGGAATTCGTCGGCGCGGGCAAGGAACGACGGAAGGTCGTGAAACCTGAATTCATCAAATTCACCGGCGACGGCGCAATAATGCTCTGGTTGACGGGCTGGGATGGCAAATTCAGCGATGCATTCTGCACCGCATTGGTTGGGGCGATGCGCAATCTTCGAGCACGCATTGCCACAATTGTTCCGGTGTGGGAAAAGGAGTGGCGTGTAGTTGGACTTCCGAGGCGGGCACGTTTCGGGATTGCTGCCGGGTCTGTTTATCCCCTCAAGGAACCAAGTGTCACACTCAACAGCCCCATAATAGATTTTGTGGGTCACTGCATTAACTTGGCGGTGCGACTGCAGGACCACTGTCCTGAGGTGGGCTTTCTCGTGCATAAGACGGTTCATCCATTGATTGATGGGCTCCTCGAACTGGAAGCCGTCGGGATAAAAGGCACGAGGAACGAGCCAGTGCTTGTGTTCGCGAGCGACCTGCAAGATTTGCCGAACGACTACCTCAAAACGAAGTTTCGACCTGTCTGAAGACGGGGCCGCAAATCTCCTCGGCTGTCGCTGCGATGCGAATTGAGGCAATCCTCCCGACTTAAGCTTTTAACGTTCAGTTCCCGAACCTTCCGAGCGGATCGACTTGTTCCGAGAAGCGATTGGACGCGCAGCCACTTTCGGTTGGCAAAATCGGCTATCTGAGTGCAGGAGTCGGCTTGCGGGCTGCTCGCGAAACAACCGCGACGCGGGGCGACATTGACAAATGCCCGGTGGAGCCGGAGCTTCACACCCTATGAGCGAATCGTTGAATACGCTGGAAGCAGAATATGATTTTGTTGCGATCGTTGATGTATTGCCAACAGACGAGCGGCAGACGGATCGGATTTCCGACAGGCTGAAACAATTGATCGAAGGTCTCGGGTGTTTCTGCGAGCGTGCGGACTGCAACACGAGGCGAGCGGTGATCGCGGCATTGCAGCATTTCCGTGACCGTGCTCGTGGAGGAAAAAAGTTTTGTCTCCATTTCGTGTCTCACGGAAGCGAGACAGGACTGTGGGTTAAGGCCACGGATGAATCAATCCCGTGGCGCGATTTGAGGTCATATTTGAGGGCGATGAATGTGGCCATGGACGGGGAGTTGGTTTTGAACATGTCCACCTGCGGAGGTCTACATGGGATCAAAGTCGTCGATCCGGCAGTCTGAATGAGCGCTTTTACTCCTCGTTGTCGGCGGGGAGGCCGATACAGCAGATCATCAAAGATCTGTCCGCGGACCCTGGCGGCGAGGTATTAGATTGCATCACCGCCGACGGCTACAAGCGTTTGTCGGTCGAGTAATTGTTTGTCTGCGCCACGGTTTGAGCGAAGGCGCGATTTCGAGGATCTCAGGGGACGTTTTGCCATGCCCATTTCTTTATGCGCGAACGGTCGGAATGGACGAAGCCGGGAACGCGTTGCTCGTTACTGGCCTGAACCGCGGGTGCGGATGGCGACTTTGGCCCGCTCAACTCGGTCCGTGCAGCATCGGCGTCAGCAGTCGGGCGTTCCCTAATGCGCAGCCCGAGTCGTCCACTCGACGGCCGCCGAAGAGAAATTTGATGGGAAGCTGTCGGACCATGTAGTAGCGAAACGGATCGGGCGAACAGAACGCGCTGTTCTGCAGCGCCGCCGACGCAACCGGAATCCACCCTTCATCGGTCCGCCAAGCGCCAAGAAACGTCGCGACAGCGAGAGAATGCGACGAAGAGCCACAATTCTGCGTAATCGCTCTTAATCCGCCCACTATCTGTTAACGCAGGCGCGCCTGGCTGCCGTACCGTATGGCGCATGCTTGCAGCCAAAGCGCAATACAGTGTAGGTGACGCCAAGAAGTATTTCCGGGAGCATCTGGCCGTTGGCGATTATTACACCGAAGGCCATCAGATGCCCGGCCACTGGTTCGGGAAGGGAGCGGACGACCTGGGATTGGCCGGCGTGACGACCGAAGAACAATTCGCGCGCCTGTGTGACAACCTCCATCCGCAAACGGGCCAACGATTGACGCAGCGGCAGAAAACAACCCGCGCGGAAATGGGCGCTGACGGGATGGAACACGGGACCGCCAATCGCCGGGTGTTTTACGATTTCACTTTTTCACCGCCCAAATCGGTTTCGATTGCGTCGCTGGTGGGCGATGACCCCCGAATTGTCCAGGCGCATGAACGGGCGGTCGCGATGGCGTTGAATCAATTACAGCCGTTCGCGGCCACGCGCGTACGGAAGAATGGCCAGTGCACCGACCGGACGACTGAAAACATCGTGGCGGCCGTTTTCCGGCACGACAGTTCCCGTGCGCTCGACCCGCATTTGCACAGCCATTGTATTCTGTTCAACGCGACGTTCGACCGGGTAGAAGGCCAATGGAAGGCGCTGCAGAACCACGACATGCTCGTGGCGCAGAAGTTCATTGAGAACGTCTATTACCACGAACTGGCCCGCGAACTGCGGGAGTTTGGCTACTCCATCGAGAACAAAGCGCGTGGTGATTTTGAGATTCTGGGAATTTCACCGGCCCTGATCGAAAAGTTCTCCAAACGGCATAGGGACATTGACCAAAAGACAAGGGAATTGCTCGCCAAACAACCTGAAAAAGCGAATGAGAACATCGCGGCCATTCGGGAGAACATCGCGCATCGCGCGCGTCCGCCGAAAGTTCGCGACCTTGGATTGTCGCGGCTGCAAGGATTATGGGACAAGCAATTAACCGCGCCAGAACGGGATTCGCTTCGGAAACTCCGGGTGCACGAGCCGCCAATGTTCTACACTCCCGCTGCGGTGGTCGAAAAAGCCGTCACTTGGGCCGAGGAACATCTGTTTGAGCGGCGGTCCCTCGTCAATGAACATGACATTTGGCGTCATGCGTTGGAATACACCCGAGGGGAGAACATCAGCCTCGCTGAGATTCAGGTCGTCTCTCGCGAGCGCGGATATATCCGCGACAAGAACAAACCGGGACGGGTCACGATTCGCGAACATCTGCAGCGCGAATGGGCCATCGTTTGCGCGGCGAAGGACGGGCGCTTCAAGTTCGCGCCATTCCAGGCTGAGTATCGGAGCGACAATCAGCAACTGGATGTTGAGCAGCGCGGGGCAGTAGAACGCCTCATGAATTCAAGGGGCTTCGTCACACTGTTTCGCGGCGGCGCAGGGACGGGAAAAAGTTTCACGCTGCGGGAAGTGCAACGGGAACTGCAAAAGACCGGGCGCTCGATTCAGGTCGTCGCACCGCAAAGGCAACAGGTGCTGGATTTGGAAAGCGCCGGTTTTGACCACGTGGAAACGGTCAGCGGATTGCTCGCTCGGCGGCAATTGCCTCGCGATGCCGTCTTGCTGGTGGATGAGGCCGGGCAAATCGGCGGAAAACAGATGCACGCGCTTTTGGCGCTCGCCGAGGATAATCACGCCCGCATCATTCTGTCCGGTGACACGCGCCAGCATGGCGCGGTGGAGGCTTCGGATGCACTCCGCGCCATTGAAAAGTATTCCGGTTTGGAGCCGGTTGAATTGACGAACATCCGCCGGCAGAATCCAGCGCTTGCCAGGTCGCTCAAAGAACGGGAGCACATCAAAGAATACCGGCAGGCGGTCAAGGAGGCTCGCGACGGCAAAGTGCCGGCGTCCTTTGCGCGCTTGGACCGAATGGGAGCAATCACCCAATGCAGCGTTGCGGACCATCACGAAAAGCTCACCGAGCGTTATTTGGAACTGGCGAAGGGACATGAATCAACGGTCATCGTCTCCCAGAGCTGGAATGAGATTCACAAAGTCAATGAGGCAGTTCGCGAGGCGCTCAAGCGCGAAAAGCTGGTCGGTGACAATGAAACGGTCGTCGCGGCGTTTCAGCCGGTGGACATGACGGAAGCGCAGAAACGGGACACACGTTCGTACGATGAAAACACGGTGCTTGTCTTCAACCGCGACGCGCGGGAGTTCAAGGCCGGCGACTCGGCGCGGCTGCATTCGCTCACCGACACGCATGTGGTTGTTGAGAGTGAAAACCGCGTTGTGCCTATTGCCTTCAAGTATTTGAGCAAAGTAACAGTCTGCCAGCGCAAGGAAATGGCGCTGGCTGCGGGCGACAGGCTGCAACTGAAAGCCAACGGGCGAAGCATTGAGAACAAAAAAGTGGCCAATGGGGAACTGGTCACAGTGAAATCGCTTTCCTCGGATGGTCGCATCGCCCTGGCCGATGGAAGGACATTGGATAAGAGATTCCGCCAGTTCGTTCGCGGCTACGCGGTCACGTCCTATGCTTCTCAAGGCAAGTCGGTAAATCACGTCCTGTTCTGCGATTCGGCGGCGAAGGGAGCGACAAATAATCAGCAATGGTACGTGACGATTTCACGCGGCAAGAAAGGGGTTCATATCTTCACAATGGATAAGGAGCAATTGCGCGAAAACATCACGCGCTCCGGGGATCGTCCGCTGGCTTTGGATGTTGCGCCGCGAGATAAAGGCTCGCGCACCGTGGCTGTGCGCCGAATCCAGGGATTATTGCGGGAGCGGGCCATGAAGCACCATGCAGAAGCGCAGCGTGTGTCGAATTCTCACGGCGTCGGTAGGTAGTGGAGAATTACGGCGCGTGCTTCGCGCTTCGATTGCAGTCCAAAAACGCGACGACTG
>WNFU01002804.1_pt1 | contig 23561 bp, 20 predicted proteins | sample 5400121 | NCBI WGS metagenome assembly WNFU01 (sample SAMN13153360, study PRJNA577476) | soil metagenome | isolation source: 100 cm soil or saprolite under grassland replicate 1 | place: USA:California | collected 2016-06-15
GTAATTGAGATAGAACCGGTTCTCACCAATATCGATAGCACGACTGAAATTATGAACAAAGTAACTGACCAAATCAACATAATCGGTGGCGCTATTAATCGTCAAGATTACGAGGCAGCAGAAGAAGGTCTAAAAGCAGCCAAGAATGAGATCGAAGACACAGAACCTCTGCTACAGGATCTTAGACGAAGGCTTGGCATTCAACGGTTTCAGGAGCAATTTCAACAACTATATGAACTTGTGACAGCTAATCGAGATTTACAGGACAAGCAACTCAAACTGCTGGAAACTGCAATTAGTCAAGGTAAAAGCGGTGCTGACGAGAAACACGATAAAACGATTCAGGAATTCAATGAAATCACTGCTACATTCAATAGCAACATACGAGAAGTTGATAGAATTATTGAAGATATTGTAAGTCAACTTCGCGAGGCTCATACAGCTCCATAGCTGCAATCACTGCCCGCGCCAGAGTAGGCCAAGTAAAGGCAAATGATTGGGAAGCGTTACAAACTCTACCGGGACAAACTTCCCGAACAATCGGGAATCTATCTAATGACTTGGGAATAAAGCTGTGCTATGCTGTATACTTCCAACTGGGACAAGAGAGTGTGACTTGTTGGCTTTACTTAGAAAAAGAAAATCTCTACTTGTCTGGTGAGATTTCCTTTATTAAAAAGGGACTCGAACCGCTAAATGCCCATTTCGATTGCTTTTGGGGCTGCATAACGGCCCAAAGCATTCACTTTTTCCCTGGAATCAAACCTTAGCATAGACAAAAACCGCTCAACATCATCTCTTGGAGGTTTTTGGGAAATGGATGCCCCTAAGGGGACGTGTTCCGAACTACCTTTCCCGTTTCCGGGAGTGGATAATCCTTGCACGAGAGAGCGAAGATAAACAAAAGATGAGTTCAACTCGTGTTCGATGCTCTCGCCATCGATGTCAACTATAATTCGCTTAGCCAAAATCTGCAAGCGAATCGTTGACTTTCTGTTAATTTCCAGCTAGCCGCGGCGATGAATCCCTGCCCTTGTGGCTTTTACGATGATTCCCAAAAGCCTTGCACCTGTGCTCACGCCCTGGTACGAAATATCAAAAACGGATCTTGGGTCCGCTTCTCGACAGAATTGACATTCAAGTTGAAGAGCCACGTGTCGATTATGAGAAGCTGACTGGAGATCGTATGGGTGAACTGAGCGAAGTAATTCGTGCGCGCGTGCAAGCAGCCAGAAATATTCAGCAAGTCCGATTCACGGATCCCGAATATCGAACTTTGAATAACGGCTGTACGACTGATATCGTTTGCAACGCCGATACGCGTTTGGGGGAGATAGGGCAATTCTGCAAGTTGCCGGAAGAGGCTCAAAGCCTGATGAGGGTGGCAATGACACAGCTCAATTTATCGGCGCGGGTTTATCATCGCACGCGAAGCGTAAAGGTGGCGCGCACCATCGCAAACCTGGCAGGAAATGAGGAACTTCAATCTGCTCATTTGGCAGAGGCGCTGCACGCTCCCCGGGAGCCTGAAGTTGATGCTGAGATGGCAGAGAGAAAAGCCACTTTCTACAAGTTGTTGTTTTTCCCTTGACAGACATTATTAACCCAGGTAATATATAGATATATATACATCTATACTAAACAGGGCAAAATATGTCTCCTATAGACAAATCTTGGTTCAAAATCAATCCTCAAAGCGCTCTGCCACTTTATTACCAGATCAAGCAAAACCTTCTTGAGATTGTGGAGAGCGGCAAGATTACTGCTGGGGAGCTTTTACCGGCCGAGGGCGAAATGGGTGAATATTATGGAGTCAGCCGCCTGACTGTTCGCCAGGCCGTGGGCGAATTAGTGCGCGAAGGGGTGCTGGTACGCGAACGCGGGCGGGGGACATTTGTAGCACGCCCCAAGACGACTCACTCGATGGTTCGCACATCTGGCTTTAGTGAACGTATTCGAGAAGCAGGTCAGATCCCTTCCAGTCAAGTATTAAGTTACGAAATTATCCCTGCTCCGGCCAATGTAGCTGAAAACCTGCAAATGGCTGAGGGCTCGCCTGTCTACAAGCTTGTTCGTCTGCGTTCAGTAGATGGGGAGCCGCAGATGATTGAAACAACCCACCTGCCTCAAGCCAGGTTCCCGGGCATGGAGAATATTGATTTTTCACAGGACTCGCTTTACAGCACTCTGGCAGATCGATTTGATTGTCTTGTGACCGCTGCCGACGAAGTCTTTGAGCCGATTCTTTTGACGAGTTACGAAGCTGGTCTCCTCGGGACGAAAACCAAAGCTGCCGCGCTTCTGCTTGAAATTGTTGCCTATGACCAATACGGCGACCGGGTCGAATATAACAAGTCTATCGTGCGCGGGGACAAAGCCCGGCTTTTGTTCCATGTGCGCCGACAAATTCTCAATGATCGGGAGACTCGCATTCAATGGGCATCATCGGAACTCTCCAAAAAGGATTAATTGTTTCCTGTCAGGCCAAGCTGGGCAACCCTTTGCGCAATCCGCAAGTGATGGCTGCGATGGCGCAGGCCGCCGAGGTAGGTGGGGCGGTAGGCATTCGCGCCAATGGTGCCGAGGATATTGCTGCCATACATAACTCGGTCAAGATTCCGATCATTGGGATTAATAAAGTTGTTCATTCCGGATTTGATGTTTTTATCACTCCCACGCTGGATTCTGCCCGGCAGGTGATGGCAGCCGGAGCCGACATCATCGCAATGGATGCCACTCTGCGACCCCGTCCCGATGGATTGTGTGTCGACCAAGCGATACAGTTATATCAGCGCGAGCTGGGTGTACCAATTATGGCTGACATTTCAACACTGGAAGAGGGACTAGCCGCCGCTGAAGCAGGCGCCGACATAATAGCGACCACGCTCTCCGGCTATACCTCCTACAGTCGACAGCAGGAGGCCCCCGACTTTTTGCTGATTGCCGAACTGGCCGCCCGCCTGCAAACACCAATCATTGCCGAGGGTCGGCTGATCAGCCCGGAGGACGCCCGCCGTGCTCTGGAACTAGGCGCGCACGCAGTGGTTGTCGGCACTGCTATTACTGCAGTAGACTGGGTCACGCGACGCTACGTGGCTGCCCTGCACGATTATCCCCCCGATTTATCCGAAAATGAATCACAGAGTCCATCATGAATGTCTCTCCGCCACCTCCTCAGCCTGCGGAAATTATCCTGCTTCCATTAGATGATCGTCCGGTCAACTATGACTACCCCCGCATGTTGGCTTCTGTTGCGGGTGTTCCTATGAAATTACCGCCGCGCGAATGGCTAGGAAATCCCTGGCGTAGCTCGCAGCACGAGAATCTGGTCGAATGGCTGAGAGACGCTTCTCCAAATGCAGAGGCGGTGATTGTAGCGATTGATACACTCGCCTATGGTGGATTGATCCCATCACGCGTGATCCCTGATGCCTTTGAAACGGTCGTTGAACGTTTGGGAATCCTGTCTGAACTCAAGGCCGCCAACCCCAAGCGGCCAATTTACGCTTCCAGCGTCATCCAGCGTGTCAGCAGGGCGAATTCCAGTGAGGAAGAAAAACCGTATTGGGCAGAATACGGCAGCCGAATGTTTCGTTTATCGTATCTGGAACATAAGACGGCGCTGAATGAGGCCTCGGTGGATGAAATCGCGGAAAGGGACGCGTTATTGCAGGACATCCCGGCTGAAATCTATTCCGACTATATGGACATTCGGGCGCGGAACCATAAAGTCAACCGCTATATGCTCGATGTTGCCAAAAACGGTGTCGTTGATTATCTGCTCCTGCCCCAGGATGACACTGCTGACTACGGTTGGAACATCGCTGAAGCCCGCCATCTGCAAATGCTTATTCGGCGCGAAGGGCTGACGGAACGTGCCATTACCTACCCTGGCGCCGATGAAATCGGTTGCCTGCTATTGGCACGTCATGTTTGTGCCCAAAGTGGTTTTACTCCAAGAGTATTCCCCCGTTTTAGTAGTTCAAGTTCAGCCACGCTGATCACGGAGTATGAGGACCGCCCCATGCTCGAACTCCTCAAAGCACACTTAGCCCCGCTAGACGGTGTTGTTGCCGACGATCTAGACGAAGCGGATTTTCTGCTTTTTATCAACGCCCCAGCGTTAAAACAAGGCGTGGGCGAATTGCAATGGGCAGCCCATTGTTCCAAAGATGAATTGTTGCACAAAATCCCAGGAGCCTTGAAACGGTACGCCGAGGATTTGTATAGCGATGAATATTTTCAGATGACTCGCCGGGAGATGCAGACTCCCCTGCGTAGCCCTGAGGAGTTTTGTCGCGCCATTGTGAATGCTGTTCGTGGAGGAAAACAAGTTGCTCTTGCAGATGTGGCTTTTGTCAATGGAAGCGACCTGATTCTGGGAAATCAACTTGTCCATCACCCTGAGATTGCCCGGTTGGCGGGGTATGGAGGCTGGAATACTGCCGGAAATACCCTGGGATCAGTTATCGCCCAGACAGTCATTTATATGGTTGCGCTAAAAGACGATATCCAGCTGGAACAACGTAAAGCTCATTTGGAATTCCTTTTCCTGCGCTTTCTCGATGATTATTGCTACCAAGCGCTGGAGCGATCTCTGTGCATGTTGGAGGATTTGCCTGTGTATGGACTATCACCCACCGAAGCGCGTCTGCCTGATGGGGAAATTGCTCGAAATATCGAAAAAAAGGTTGCGGAGCGGTTGGAAAAACAAGCCAAAATACTGGAGAAGCTATTTCAAGATGCAGGTGTATTAAAGGCTGCTCGACTATTTGACATATATTTGCCATGGCAAAGATTGTTCGAAATTGGCTGCACGGTGAGTGCAGATCTGCAAGTAGAAGGAGGTGCTTGACTGTTCGTGCGTAGTTCGTCTGGACCGTAAAAATTTATTTTGACCAATCCAAAATCTATAAAGAAAGAAGGAGACACATGAAAAAGTTTGCGTTCACCATTTTGCTAGTTGCCATTCTGCTTCTGTCTGCCTGTGGTGCCCCGGCCCCTGCCCAGGCTCCGGCGGCGCCTGCAGCTGGAGAGCCAGTTGAGATTACCATTTGGGATTTCTATGGTGATACCACGCCCATTAAGCCTCTCATTCCTCAGTTTGAAAAAGAAAACCCCGGGATCAAGGTTAAATTTGAGGAAGTCGGCTGGGATGGATTCTGGCAGAAACTCCCCGTTGCGATTTCCTCCGGCGAAGTTCCCGATGTTGTTACGACCGGCTTGATGTGGGCCCCTGAATACAAAGTTTCTGGCGCATACCTGGATGTCATGCCCCTTAGTAAGGGCATGATTAATGGCAAAAAATTCGAAGATGTGTTGCCCCAAGGCATGTTGGAGGCTGCCCGCGACGGGGAAAAGGTCTATGGTATTCCCTTCGACTTCGATGCATACGCTCTCTACTATCGTGCCGATCTGTTCGAAGCAGCCGGCATAACTGAAATCCCGGACACCTGGGATGGTCTTGCAGAGGCCTTCAAGAAGGTATCTGACCCCGCCAAGGGAGTTTACGGCGTTGCTTATGATGCTTCCTGGTCATCTTGGGATCCTTACCTGTATGCCTTTGGAGGCCAATACCTGGACGATTCAGGGAAGGCGGTTTTCAACTCACCCGAGGCGGTGGCATCGGTCAAATTCATCCAGAATATGATTGCGGACAAAAGCGCCCTGTTGCAAACAGCCGATACCGGTGACACCGTCACCCTGGTCAAAAGTGGGCAGGTTGCTTCCTTCATCAATGGTCCGTACATGATGGGCGTTTTACGCACTTCGGCACCGGAACTGTCTGGGAAATGGAAAGTTGCCATGCTGCCCACCAAAGATGATAAGTTCGGTACCCACATTGGCGGCGTTCACCTTTCTATTATGGCCAAGTCCAAGCATCCAGCCGAAGCATGGAAGCTTGTTGAGTTCCTCAATCGTACGGACAGCGAAATCGCGGTTTGGAAGACATCCGGTGCTGCTCCGGCCCAGTTGGATGCTCTCGCGAGCGCCGAAGTGGCTGCCCCGGATCCCTATTTTAGCAATCAGGCGGCTATTTCAATCTTCAAAGACACGGTCAGCGCTGGACGGCCAAATCCAACCATTAAGGAATGGACTCAAGTCGCTACCATTGTCTCTGATGCGCTGTCCGAGATTTTTGTAGGAAATGCAGATGTTCAAAAGACCCTGGATAATGCAGTTGCCAAAGCCAATGAAGTGATGGGCAAATAAGTTCTTTTTGATATTGCGTCCGGTACGCACATTGCGTACCGGACGCATCCCAAGCTTGTTTGAGAAAGGTGATAAAGCGTGACCACACTAAACAGGACTCTTAAATATGCCTGGAAAGGGAGAAACGGCTATTTATTCACGCTTATTCCCCTGGTATCTATAACAATTTTTTTCTTTGTCCCCTTTGTACGAGCGATCTTTATCAGCTTCAATGAATATGATGGCACCAACCTGACTTGGGTTGGCACAAAAAACTATCTTACCCTCTTCCAAGATGAAAATTTCATCAAGGCCATTCAAAATACATTGCTTTTCACCATTGAATCCCTAGTTGTAGGGGTGGGAATTGCTCTCATCTCAGCCCTCATTATTCACCAGATCTCAACCGGCAAAAGTTTCTTTAGAGGCGCTTTTTTCCTGCCGGTTGTGACGAATATGGTGGCAGTGTCCATGCTCTGGAGAATGCTGTATTTGCAGCGCGGCTTGATTAACGGATTGCTGGGATTTATTGGACTGGGGCCAATCTCTTTCCTGGGAAGTCCAGATAACGCATTGCATGCCGTTGTTATCACCAGCGCCTGGCAAGGCTTCGGTTATTCCCTGGTGATCTTCCTGGCGGCCCTGGAAAGCATCCCAAAAGACTACTACGAGGCTGCCATGCTGGATGGCGCCAATTTCTTTCAACAGTTCTGGTATGTGACGATCCCAAGCCTTCGTTATACTTTTCTTTTCCTATCTATCACGGGTGTTTCAGGCGCAGTGATGGTTTTTACCCAGATTTACACGATGACTGGTGGAGGGCCTCTGAACGCAACGACAACTGTCATGTTCGATTTGTTTGACCGCTTCACCCATTTGCGTTTAGGAGAAGCCAATGCGATCGGGGTGATCATCTTTTTATTTTTGTTGGCTTTTTCCATTCTCAACTTGCGTATCGGCCGGGAACGTGATGAATAGCATGGAGTAAACATCATGCGACAACCAAATCTGCTTCAGCGCAAGATCATCATCAAAACCTTCCTTTACACCTTTCTGGTTGTCGGTACGGTGTTGACCCTCTTCCCATTCCTATGGATGTTCCTCGCTACCTTCAAAACCGAGGCCGAAATCTTTGCAGTTCCCCCAACGCTGATGCCTACATCGTTTCAGTTCGACAATTACATCTACGTATGGAATAGTCTGGGAAATTTCCCGCGCTTTTTATTCAACAGTGTTTTTGTCACGGTTGCAGTCGTCCTTCTTAACCTGTTCTTTGATTCGTTGGCAGCCTTTGCTTTTGCCAAATTGAAATTTCCCGGGCGGGATGCCCTGTTTTCCATTTTCTTGGTAACCATGCTTGTGCCTGGCCAAGTTCTGCTCATCGAGCTGTACCGCATCGTGCAAAAATTAGGTTGGATTAATAGTTACCAGGCGCTCATCTTTCCATCGGCTATTTCTGCTTTTGGGATTTTCCTTATCTGGCAATATATGAAAAACATTCCGGATGACTTTATTGAGGCTGCCCGCATCGAAGGCGCAGGCGACTTTATGATTTTTTGGAAGATCTATATGCCGCTTTCCGCTCCTGCCATGGCCGTGCTTGCTATTTTTACCTATATCGGCACCTGGAATGACTTCCTGTGGCCACTGATTGTGACCAACAGCGATGAACTACGGACACTTGTTGTTGGACTGGCCCTGATGCAGGGGAACAACGTCATGCATTGGACATGGTTAATGACAGGCGCGTTTATCAGCGTTGCCCCGGTTATTCTTTTTTATATTATTGCTCAAAAGTATTTTATTGCCGGACTAACTGCTGGCGGGGTAAAAGGATAGAATGGATATCCCCTCTGACTCTGGCACGCTCGGCGCAATTGACATCGGCGGCACAAAAATTGCGGTGGGGTTAGTGACAGAATCAGGTCACCTGCTTGATTCAGTTTCCCTCCCGACCCGCCCCGAACAACCTTATTCCGCCGCGCTCGGGGATGTGATAGCCGCCCTTGAAAAACTGATTCAAACCAACAAAGCGACTCTACGTGGAATCGGACTCGGCGCCACCGGACGCATCACTCCGACCTCGGGCATGATTCAGACCAACCCATTCTTACCCAACTGGAGCGCCTGCTACCCAGCCCAGGATCTATCTGCCCACTTTGGCATTACCACAGCCATCGAAAACGATGCCGATTCAGCCGCCCTTGCTGAATATCAATGGGGAGCAGGTGCCGGGGCCGAGCGATTGATCTACGTCACCATCAGTACTGGCATCGGCGGCGGGATCATGTTGAATGGAAAACTCTATCGCGGCGTGGATGATTCCCATCCTGAAATTGGACATCACAGCATCGACCCGAATGGTCCCGTATGTTTCTGTGGCGCAAACGGATGTTGGGAACGCATGGCAAGCGGCACAGCCCTAACCCTCTGGGCGCGCGAAAATGGCGGTGAAGCAGATTGGGACGCACGCACCATTTGTGACCTGGCTGAACGTGGAAATTCTGTTGCGTGCCTAGCGGTTGCCCGTGAGGCTCATTATTTGGGAATCGGCTTGGCAAACCTAATCACCATCTTTTCTCCTGATCACCTTATTCTCGGTGGCGGCTTAATGCAGCGCTGGGAACTCTTCCGCGAAAATGTCGAAGCCACAATCCGGGGTCAGTGCGGACTCGTGCCCTGGCAAAAGATACACCTGACGATCTCGCAATTACAACATACCGGACTGTTGGGAGCCGCCGCCGTCTGGATTCATCATTATAGAGCCCAAATATTCTAGCCCACTGGCATTGCTAGATTTATGCATCAGCGATTTCCATGGAGGTACTTCGGGGATATTTATTGTTAGTGATCATGGCGACACCATCGTGTAAGCTGCCAAAACCATTCGCATGTTCCTTGTTTAGCATGAAAAACTTGTCGGATTGTGTACATCTTGAATGAAACCTTAGCATAGACAAAAACCGCTCAACATGATCTGTTGGCGGTTTCTGGGAAATTGATGCCCCTAAGGGGACGTGTTCCGAACTACCTTTCCCGTTTCCGGGAGTGGATAATCCTTGCACGAGGGAGCGAGGATAAACAAAAGGTGAGTTCAATTCGTGCTCAATGATCTCGCCTTGCGGGTCAACTATAATTTGCTTAGCAAAAATCTGCAAGAGGGTGAAATGTTATAAATAAAAAAGGTTTTCGAAACCCTTAATCTTGATTCACAATTCTCTCAGTATTTAATGAACGCGATGTTAGAAAATGCTTGAACGACGACAGTTGTCAAGCTGTGGTGATACCATTACTATGACAGTTAGTTGATAATCCTGCAGTTACTCATTATTAAAGAGCATTCCAACTTGCGTAACCAATACCAATCACGATTGCACTAATCGCCACCTTTGCCACATCCACCTTGAAATACGTAATTGCGAAAAAAGCTAGAACGGCAATGATAATGCTCGGTATGCCGATCAGCGCCCCAGGCACCAGTTCAAGTGATACGACAAGGATAACTCCTACAACTGCCGCACTAACTCCGGCAAGGAATGCATGAACAAAGCGATTATTGCGGACTTGCTCAATGTAACGCGCGCCTAGAATAATAAAAATGAAAGATGGCAGAAAAACGAAAAACGTTGCGATCACTGCACCCGGTACTCCACCAGCTAAATAACCAACGAATGTTGTAAATAGCATGAAGGGTCCAGGCGTCGCCACACTGAGAGCGACTCCATCCAAGAGTTGTGGAACAGTAAGCCAGTGATATTGGTCTACTGCCCCATGTTGCACAAAGGCAAGGGAAGCGTATGCACCGCCAAAACTAAAAAGGCCCGTCTTGAGAAATAGCCAGATCATTTGTAGCCAGCGGTTGTCAATGACTAGTGACAGGCTAAGAGAGCTCATAACTAGCATGGGCAATACATTTGGCGCCTGCTTGGTCTGAGGCAAGCTTTCCATCACAAGCAAATTTATAACTCCCGCGATGAGTAACACAATGGGAAAGTCAACTCCAAGAAAATAGAGCGCTAAAACTGCTAAGACAAGAATTGTTGCTAGCCGGACATTTTGGATTGCCGCTTGTCCCAGCTTGATGATTCCCGCGGCAATAATTCCAAGCACCGCAGGTTTCAAAACATAAAGCACATCATTCACGGCTGGCAGATTGCCATAAGTTACATATAAATAGCTCAGAACGATCATCACAAGAGCACCCGGAATAATAAAGGTAAGCCCTGCAAGAATTGCTCCGAGAATGCCCTTCTTGAGATAACCTACGTAAATGGCAAGTTGAAGCGCCTCCGGGCCTGGCAGCATATGGGCAAACCCCATGATCTTGACGAAGCGATCTTGCGACAGCCAATGACTGCGCTCGACCATCTTGTTATACATCATGGTAATCTGGGCAACGGGTCCGCCAATGTTGATAAATCCCAGGAGGAGAAAATACAAAAATACCTCCCGCGCCGCTGGCATTTGCTCATCCTGGGCTTGCTCTACTGCTTGTTTCTGTTCCATCTTTGACTCCTTAAGTTACTCATCCAAATAAATAGCGGCGCGATGAGATTCGGGAAAAAACGCATAGACTTTGTTTTGAGTTGTATCAAAACCAATCGTATGAGCACCCTTTTCCGTCGAAATTGTATCAATGCGCTTGAGTGAATCGGTGTCAAACAAATCAATTACACCAGGATCACCCACTGCAACGTATAGATGTTTGTGCTTTGCATTGAAAAAGATCACATCAGGCGAACCGCTCAAATCTGCGTCGAGCAGGATCTTTCCGGTAGACGCATCCAGCGCGAAGAGCTTCCCCGCATCGCACGCACAGAAAAGACGATTGGTGGCGGGGTCGAAATCGAGTCCATGTGGCCCTTTGGCTGGAATCTCCATCCAACGAGCAATGCGCGTCGGGTTTGCCGATTCCACGACCCCAATCTGAAATGGGTCAGCAATATTGACATAGAAACACTCTGAAACAGAATCAAAGATTGTCCAACGTGTGCGACCAGGCACGGGAATGGAATGGGTCATCTGACGGCGTTCAATATCCACAATTGAAAGCGTATATGAATTTGGAATGTCAGGGTTGCCAACATTGGCTGCAAGCAACAATTCCCGTTTTGGGTCGAAGGAAAGACCATTGGGGCGAATTCCAACCTCGATTTTAATTGTCTTGGCTTCTTTATCAGGTGCAAAGATTGAGACCGTGTCTTCGCCACGATTGGATGTGAACACAAGATTGCGCTCTTCAGATACCAGTGCACCAGCTATGCCTGTCAAATCGGGAATGGAGTGCAAATAACCGTCGCTAGTGCAATCAATGACATCAATCGCGTCGTTTGCCGTATGCGCCACATATAGTAGATGCTTGCCGTGATGAACCGCCGCGTGATCAAACCCGCCCGCCTGCTTATGCATAGGTAGGAGAATATAACCTTTCAGTTTCAGGCTCATACTGAAGTCCTTTTGATAGTGGAAAATTCAGGCTATAAGCGAATTATTTGTTGCCCTTAGCGACATCCATTCTGCACCACGCATACAAAGCGTCATAGACTTCAAACTGATGTGCAAGATTCTCTTCGTCCTCTGGGAAGCGAAGACTATAGCCACTGGCAATTGCTTCAAGGCCACGCGCAAGAGGGTCAGTATCAATATCCTTGGCTACATCAGCGGCATGAACGATCTTTGCAAGCCGTAAAAGCCCCGGCTCTTTGAGTCCATATTTGAGAATGATGGATTCAAAGGAGCAACGTCCATCTTCAGCGTGGCCTAATTCGACGCCGGGCGCGTCAAAGGGAATCGCACCGGTTTCTTTAACAATTTGCTCAATCTGATTGGTAGGAGCGAACAAGAATTCTGCTTCGTTATCAATGAAACGTGTGACGAGCCAAGGACAAGCCACGCGGTCAACATGTACATGAGAACGGGTGATCCATTTCATGTTCTTTACTCCTTTTCTTGAAATATTTAGGGTTGTAATTCATAGACTTGTATTTCTGCTTGCTGCTCTCCCTCATGTGGTACGGCAACATACAAACGATTTAATTCAGGAAACCAAAGTCCAGTTCGAGCGCCCTTTGCTGTTGTCAGGCGCGTCAAACGTTGATATTGATCAGCGTCCTTTTGAGAAAATATATCAATATACCCCTCACCCCCGATCACAAAGATCAATTTATGAGTAGCATCATAGAAAATATCATCTACATCACCCACACTTTCAAAGTTGGCGACCGACTTCCCCGTTTCGGTGTCAAAAATAACAAGCTTGGCCGGCACTCGAAAGCCGACAAATAACCGATGCTGGTTTTCATCCAGAGCCATTGGGAAATTAGCAAGAGCACTGGTCATGAACCATGTCGAAATTACCTTCTTTTGACCACGATCTACAACTGCTATTTGATTGGCGGAGGGAATGTTGACAAATATCTTTGATCCTGATGACTGTAATTGAAATGATTCGGGATGACCAGCCAACTTTATGTTGCTCTCTTCTTTTCCGCTTTCCGTGTTGATAAAGCTCAAGTCGCCGTCGCCATAACCAACAACGACAGAATTGGAATTGCTGTCATAGCGGATATTATCTGCATCGCCCGATAATTCCACGCGACCCAGCTCAGCAAAAGAATTACCGTCGAAAACCTGACAAAGCCCGTTGCCCGCATTCGTTACAAAAATCTTGTTGAGGCCTGGTATGAACAGCGCACTTTGAGGCTCGCTTAACTCGGTAATCGAATGAATTACTTTACCTTCCCTTAAATCAAGGACTTCAACGCTGTTACTACCCAAAGCCGCGACAAATAATCTCAGACCTTTGATGTCAATTGATAGATGATCAATCCGCCCTTTAACGTTTGCCAAGGGAATAGTTTCGATTAAATGCAATACTCCATTTTTTCTTGCACTTGAAGGAGTAAATCTGCTAGAGGATTTTATTTGTTTCCAACCCACAATTAGGATTACTACTAACAGTAAAAATATCAGAATTTACCTGAACATATACTTTTGCTTTTTTATCCAATAGTAAAAAGATATAAGAGCGTTTGTAAAATTCATCGGCTTTCCATCGACAGTTGAGCGTAAAGCGCGTCGTAAACAATCGCTCCTCGTTCAAGTGCAATGTAGTCATCAGGGCTCGATAGTCGGATGCCTCGGCAGATCATATCCAAACCTGCGGCGACAGGCTCGACATTTACTTCTTGAACAATATCGGCTTCATCAATGATGTTCGCAATGTGCATCAAGACTGGGTCTTTCAGATTATTTTCTTTGAGCAGGGTATAAAAGGTGCAATGACCACGGTGATGAGAATAGCGCGCACCTGGAATATCAAACGGCTCTGCGCCTTTAGGCAAAGTTTTTTCTCCCGCTGGGATAAACAGGAACTCCGCTTTTCGGTCAATCCACCGACGGATAAGCCAGATGCAAGCCATACGGTCCACACCGATATTCTCCCAGGTCACCCATTTCATGTCGTCTCTCCTCGCAACTCTAAAAGCTTTGCCTTAACCTGTTGTCCCACTTCCGACCGAAAATAGTCTTTGCTGATAATTTGTTGATATTCTTGTGAAAGTTTAGTCAAATCCGGATTCTTTGTATCCAGCTTTTTCAGCAACCCTTTGAATTCTCCATCAACCTGCTGCTTAAATTGATCCATCAGAGTTTCTTCTGGGAGCCCCAGCACCAGATTGGCTCTCCATAAATTAACATTCCCGTGCATTTCCTGAATTTCGGCAGCTAGCCATTGGAAATGTTCTGCGGTTCTTGGCGTATCCGGTAAAACCCAGACTACGTCATTCAGCAAAATTGCGCCAAGGCGCTTAAGCTTTCGCCAAACGTAGACACGCAAGGCGGATGGGTGGGCTGGCAGTTTGTAGTTAAGGAGCAACCAACTGTTCATGTTAATGTAACAATGGTTACATTATATCATAATTGCTGCTTGCTGATTTGAATGTGTTGGTACTTTATGGTTTTTCGTGTTTTGGCTCTTATGTGGTCTGGTTTATGCTTCTTGCATGAGAAATAAGTATGCCAGGGACAAACTTGCCGCCAAAACGAGCCTTGCCGTTAGTTCGACCGAGTTTTGCCAATGTGAATTTGATGAAGGCTAAATTATGGGGAGATATCTACTGAAAAACGTATGGCTTTTTGTGCATAGCATGAGCATGGCTGGCTCACCTGTTTTTGAATTCTAAAAATCGTGCAAAAAACCTGTGACCACGGCGATATTTTCAGTCACTATTTCCCCAGTATTTGATGAACGCGATATTCGCGAAGGCTTGGGCGGTGGCAGTGGTCATGTGATGATGAAAACACCAAATCAGACTGGCGCATACCATTATGCATTTAGCAGGCAGTGGAAAGATCCAAACGCGTTATCACATCGTATATAATTAATAGAGGAACTCTCATTACGCGCGCAACGAGGTGTCTATGAGAGTTTCCCTATAAATTCACTCCAGGACTGGAAGGGTGGCAGATCAGTGTCTTGGGAGTTCCCTCCACCAAGTCTCAATGCAGCACAAGTACAAGTTCAGATGAAGAAAATCAATTTAGAGAGGTGTTTCCATGAATAGCAAATTTAGAATCAGGAGACTGTCAAGGGGCCTCACAGTTTTCCTCATCGTGACTCTTTTGAGCCTTACCATGCCTGTGGAGGTAGCCCAGGCAGCGACGAGATTTGTGCTCGTCAAGACAATCCTCAGCCCTACTCCTTCTGGGGGTAGCTTCTTCGGCCAAGCGATGGCAGTAGCGGGCGACCGGTTTGTCGTCGGATCCCGTGATTGCACCGGGACAGCTTGTGGGGCCGTCCACGTGTTCGACAGCAACGGCAACTTTGTCAGATCCATTTTCCCTCCCACAGCCGCGACGTTCTCGTTCACGGCCTTCGGCGACTCAGTCGGAGCGATGGGCAGCAATATTCTCGTCGGTGATACTCTCGATGATACGGCTGGGGAGGACGCGGGTGCCGCTTACCTGTTCGATGGCACGACTGGTAATCTGCTCCAGACCTTTCTAAACCCTAACCCTGACCATCCCCCTTTTTCCCGCGACTTCTTCGGTAATTCTGTCACAGGCTTTGGGGATGACGTTCTCGTCTCTGCTCCGGATGAGGACATTGCGGGCGAGGACACTGGCGCCGTTTATCTCTTCGACGGAGCCACTGGCCAGCTCCTCCGGACCTTCCTTAGCCCCACCCCGGATGTCGACGACCTCTTTGGCTCGGCCATCGCTGTCGTCGGAAACAATATTGCAATTGCCGCAAGTTTGGACAGCACTGCGGCCGTAAACGGGGCACTGTGTATCTTTTCGATGGAAATGGGAACCTGATCACGACCATTGTCAGCCCGCAGCCGGTGCAGTTTGGCGGCTTTGGGAATGCTCTCGCAGCTTTTGGGGACAACCTGCTGATCGCAGAGCAAAGAGGCTTCACGGGTAACCTTCGGGCAGGGGTAGTTCACTTATTCGACGGCACTACTGGCGCGTTTATCCGCAGCTACTTCAATCCGACCCCTGAAAATTTTGAGTTCTTCGGCAACTCGTTGGCAGTCTCGGGCAATAATATCCTGGTTGGAGCACTTCGGAATATCAAAGGCAATTCCTTTCTTGGCGCTGCCTATCTCTTTGATGGCACGACCGGAGACTTGATCGAAACGTTCCTTAACCCCGATCCTTCGGTGCAGGATAGTTTCGCCCAACAGGTGGCGATAATCGGCAACAGCGTCCTGATCTCGTCTCCGTTTCAATCCAGTGATCCAGCGAACATATCGGGTGACGGCGTCGCCTATCTGTTCCAGCCTAAGAAAACCAAATAGGTGGTTGTCCTTCTGTGATCTCGCGGTGATAAAAAATGAGCTTTCGACGAGGGGCATTACACGAACTACACCAATCCTGTCGAAAGGCCCACCCATCTCGTTGCCGAAAACACCAAGCCAAGAAACGGTCCGTTTCGTGGCTCTACTAACACACACTAGTTTTAGAAATGAGGTGAAAAAATGCAATGGCTTAGCAAGAAGACTGTATTTAGTTTTCTACTATCAATGTTGCTTCTTACGCAGGTTGCCGCAGGCACTCGGTTCAAATCGTTCCGAATCCCCACCAGTAACAGCGAGCCAGAGGGCATCACTCTGGGCCCCGACGGCAATATGTGGTTCACCGAGACAGCCGCCAATCAGATTGGCCGCATCGACGCGAAGGGCAACATCACTGAGTTCGTTGTTCCTCAGCCACTTTCATCGCCTGTGGATATCGTTGCAGGAGCAGACGGCGCACTATGGTTCACCGAAGCATCTGGCTTTCCCGAAGGCATAGGGAGAGTGACAACCGGCGGTGTGTTCACGGGTTTTGCCCCCGACTGTGCCGGAGGCCAGCCGTGTAGCCTGACTCCTAGAGGGATTGCTGCGACTCCGGACGGGCTAATCTGGTTCGGTGATTCGGCCAGCAACTCTGTCGTCAAGCTGGACCCCGCCACCGGGGTCATGACCTTCTTTGCAATCCCGTCCAACGGCCGCCCGACCGACATCACGCTGGGCCCAGATGGCGCGTTGTGGTTCTGCGAAGGCATCAGCGATCAAATCGGCCGGATGGATGAGGCCGGGAATTTCACCCTATTCGGCCCCGTGACCGGTCCGAACGATCCCATTGCAATCACCACAGGCCCGGATGGCAACCTGTGGTTCGTTAACAAGTTCGAAAACATCATTGGCCGGGTCACCACCAGCGGCGTAATCACCGAGTTTACGATTCCCACTGCCAACGCCCAGCCGCAGGATATTACGGCGGGCCCGGATGGTAACCTGTACTTCACTGAACCACGCATCAATGAAATCGTACAGATCACTCCCAATGGTGTCTTCACGGACGTGCAGGCTATTAAACCCGCTGGCAGCCCATGGGCAATCACAAAAGACGCAGCTCGCAACCTTTGGTTCACCCAGATCGATGGCAACAAGATTTCAAAACTCGCGATACCGTAATTCGTAAGTCTACCAGCAGTGGACAATCTACTACTGGTAGGCTGACCTCTCTTTTGAAATTAGGCAAGGCATCTTGCACGATGCATCAAGAGATCGATTGGCTCTTACAAGATGGCGTAACAAATGGGCCTGAAAACCGTATAAATTCACTCCAAGACCACTAGGGTGGTATAACTGCGTCTTGTGAGCTCCGTTCACCAAGTCTCATTGCGGCAAAAAAAGAACTTCCGATGAAGAAAACGAGTCTAAGGAGGTGTCTGTATGAAAAGCATATTTAAAAACGCGAGGCGGCGAGCTGACGCCGCCAAACATGAGCGTACAAGGAGGTTGGTGATGAAGCACTTACTCGTGACCATCACAGCAGTATTCCTGGTGCTTGCTTTGGTTTTGGTTATGTCCCCAGCCTCAGTGGCGCTCGCCCATCCGCCCGGGATCACAACGCGCGTCAGCGTGAGCAGCGGGGGAACCGAGGGAAACCAGCAGAGCGAGCGGTCAGCCGTCAGCGGCGACGGCCGCTTCGTGGTGTTCGTGTCCCTCGCTGACAACCTCGTCCCCGGGGACACCAACAACGAGGCCGACATCTTCGTCCACGACCGTCTGACGGGAACCACGGAGCGGGTCAGCGTATCGAGCAAGGAGGAGCAGGCGAACGGGGACAGCAGCTTCTTGGGATTATTCCAGGAGCCAGCGATCAGCGCCGACGGTCGCTTCGTGGCCTTTGCTTCCACGGCCACGAACCTGGTCGCTCACGACACCAACAACGCAGAGGACATTTTCGTCCGCGACCGCCTCATGGGAACCACCGAGCGGGTCAGCCTGACCGGCAGCGGCGGTCAGGCCAACGCGGACAGCTCCTTCGCGTCGATCAGCGCGGACGGGCAGTTCGTGGCCTTCGGGTCGTTCGCCGACAACCTGGTCGCCGGGGATACCAACTTCACCTCTGACGTCTTCGTGCGCGACCGCCTGAACGGCACCACCGAGCGGGTCAGCGTGAGTAGCGCCGGGGCGGAGGGGAACAGCGCCTCGGACGGGAATGCCATCAGCGCCGATGGCCGGTTCGTGGCCTTCGAGTCATTCGCCTTCAACCTCGTCCCCGGTGACACTGACGATGCCGCAGTCGACATCTTCCTCAGGGATCGACAGAATGGGACCACAGAAGGAGTGAGCCTCGTCCCGGCGGGCTCGTCGGGCTTGGTGCAGCATAGCACCTCCCCCGCTATCAGCGCCGACGGCCGGTTCGTGGCCTTCGACTCCACCGAGACGAATCTCGTCCCGGGGGATAACAATGGTCGGCGAGATATCTTTGTCCGCGACCGCCAGACCGGGATCCTCGAGCGGGTCAGCCTGACCGACGCCGATGGCGAGAGCAACGAAGACAGCTTCACCCCGGACATTAGCGCTGACGGCCGCTTCGTCGTCTTCGGCTCGCTGGCGAGCAATCTAGTTGCCGGCGACACCAACCAAGCCAGCGACATCTTCGTGCGGGACCGCGTCGCCGGCACAACCGTCCGTGACAGCGTCAGCACTGCTGGGGCCGAAGGGGATTTGTTTGCAGATAGCTTCACTCCCTCCACCAGCGCCGACGGTCAGGTGGTCGCGTTCCATTCGGAGGCGGCGCTGGCTCCGGGCGGCACCGCCTTCACCGACGTGTACGTCCACGATGAGCGGCTGCCTACCGACCTGTCGGTCACCAAGTCGGACTCGCCTGACCCGGTGCGTAGGAACAGGGATCTGACCTATATCATCGTGGTCATGAACAACGGCGCCTCGGCCGACCCGGCCAGCCTGACCGATCTGCTGCCGGCGAGCGTGCGCTTCGTCTCGGCCACGTCGACCACCGGGAGCTGCGCGCAGGTGGGCACCACCGTTACCTGCGACCTGGGAACGCTGGGCGCCGGCGCAAGCGCGACCGTGACCATCGTGGTGAAGCCAATGACCATCGGCACTATCACCAACACCGCCCAGGTGACTGGCCTGCAACCCGATCCGAACCAGGCCAATAACACGGACACTGAGACGACAATGGTTACACGTTAACAGGTTTCGCTGGAAGGTGGAATAGCTCCGCTAGTCAGGGCTATTCCACCTTGAGGTTTGCGGCCACTTACGGCCCATTGAGCAAGGAACTTCCAGGACTCCTACTAGAAGTTCGACTTTCGCTGGATGTTTCGATACAGCCCTATATGATAGGCTGTGCTCAATATTGGTAAAAGGAGTTGACTATGAACACAGCATTCAGACGGTTTTTTCGGTTTTCTCAAGCCAAGTGTGATACGGGCCGGAAGCCAAAACGCCAGAGGAACTGTGAAACTTCGGCTTCTAAAGTCCGCTACTGTTACCGTTGTCGCGTATACTTTGATGAGTACTTCATTGTCCTTCGGCGCGGGTTTGTTCACCTCTTGGTATTCAAGAACATCAGGCGAACCATATTTTTCATAAATAACTGCTTTCATTTGAGAATCCTTTCTGAGCTGGATGTGTTCGTTTAAGCTTCACTTACGGCAACTTTGGACGATCCGAAATTGACTGGGGATGAATTGAATCCCTTGACGATTAGCCATACGGCCAGAACCATTTCCTGCACGGCCATTGGAAGAACCAAAACCATCGGGATGGTCCCAATCGGACCGGGGAGGCTGAACAGACCTAAAACGCCGGAAACGAAATAGGGTATCGCTGCACGAAGACCCCAGCCGGATAACCAGCGTGGCATGAGTTTTGATTGATAGAGCACATAGTAGAACATCAAAGCACCCAGGATAAAAACGATCGCCAAAACATGACTGATCTGATCATGCGCTTGCAGGACTAAATCGCCTAAAGATTGAAAAAAGGGAGCTTCCGTGGCACTTTCTCCTGGTCCACGAACCCGCAGAATATCACTGTCCGCAGCAGCCTCGGCGGTTCAGCCTCCAGGAACGTGTCCTCGCGCTGAGTCTGTGCGGATCAATGGGATTCGACACATATTCGCCGTGCCTGCTCTTCACAAGCTGGAAGGTGATTTATTATTAAAAAGTTCGCGGCGGATCTTCTCAAAGACCCGCCGCGATACGTTTAGGTATCTCTGAATAAAATGGGCTTTTTATCGTGCAGATCAGTCCCGCTGGGTTTGCCCTGCTTTGACTCTCATGCGGTTTGTTTTACCTTGGCCGCTTGAGAAAAAAGTACGTCGGTGCAGTGTCATAGGGTAATGATACGATCACCGCGAAACGCGAATTTCGCAGGGAGTAAAAAATCCAATTGCGCACTAAAAGCGTAACAATTTAATATAGGAAGTCCCATTCGTTGGATAACGAGATGTCTATGAGACTTTCCTAATAACATTCAGTCCAGGGTGCCAAGGGTGGTATATCAAATCTCATTGCGGCAAAAGTACAAGTCGGAAGGAAGAAAACCAATCATAAGGAGCTAAAAATGAGTATACATAAAATAAGCATATATTCCAGTGCAGAACGCATTGCTCAATCAATTCTCATCGTCCTGGTGGTCATCGCACTGCTAAGTCCTACGCCAGCGCTCGCCCATCTGCCTGGCGTCACAGAATGGGTCAGTGTCAGTAGCGACGGCGTCGGAGCGAACCACCAGAGTGACGTGCCTGCAATCAGCGCCGATGGCCGCTTCATCGTCTTCGTGTCGCTGGCCGACAACCTCGTCCCCGGCGATACGAACGGTTTCTTTGACACGTTTGTCCACGATCGATTCACCAACACTACCGAGCGCGTCAGCGTGGACAGCCGCGGACGCCAGGGAAACAATGACAGCGGGTTGGTGGGTGTGGCAGCCTATCCCGCGATCAGCGCCGACGGCCGATTCGTCGCCTTCGTCTCCCAGGCCGATAACTTGGTCTCCGGGGACAGGAACCAGCAAGCTGACGTTTTCGTGCGCGACCGCCTGCTAGGCACGACCGAGTGCGTCAGCGTCAGCAGCACTAGAGAGGAAGCAGACGGGATCAGCGAGGGCCCGGCGATCACCGCCGATGGCCGCTTGATTGTTTTTCAGTCAGATGCCCAGAATCTCGTCCCCGGGGGCAATCCCTTCCTGTTCGTGAACCAGATCTACGTTCACAATCGCATAGAGGGTACGACCGAGATCGTCAGCGTCAACAATGCTGGTGAAGCAGGAAACAGTTCGAGCATTCGAGCGGATATTAGTCCCGACGGCAGGTTTGTCGCTTTTAGCTCAGATGCAAATAACCTCGTTCCTGGGCTGCAATTCGGCCACCAGGTATACTTGCGCGACCTGTTGACGGGCACGACAATGCGGATCAGCGAAGACGCGGCCGGCAATCCTGGCGATGGCACCAGTGTTCTGCCGAAGGTCAGCACGGCTGGTGGTTTTGTGGTATTCCAAACCAACACGGGCAACCTGATCGGGGATGGAAATCACGAGTCGCACATCCTCGGCACAGTTCCCGGGACGCATGTATTCGAGCGCATCAGCGCAACCAGCACGGGTGAGCCAGCGAACCTGCTCAGCGAGCACCCCGATATCACCTTGGGCGACCGTTTTGTCACCTTCTTCTCACTCGCGTCGAATCTCGTCCCAGGAGACACCAACAATCGTCGTGATATCTTCGTGAAAGATCGCCAAACCGGAACGGTCGTTCGAGTGAGCGAAAGCACGGCCGGTGAGCAAGGGAATTCGGAGAGCGAGTGGCCGTCGATTTCGGCTGATGCCCTGGTCATTGCGTTCGAATCAAGCTCCGATAACCTTGTTCCAGGCGCTAACGGCGGCATTTTCGTGCACGACGACCGTCCACCTGCCGACCTCTCGGTGGCAAAATTTGACTCGCCTGACCCGGTAGCCAAAGGTGCGACTCTGACATACAGCGTGGTTGTCACCAACAATGGTCCAGGCGCAGCAATCACGGTGCAATTGACCGACTCGCTTCCAGCGAACGTGCGTTTTGTCTCGGTAATGGTTCCTGATGGGAGCTGCACCGAGGTGGATGGGTTCATTACATGCGAAAGGTTCAGTCTTGCTGTTGGCGCCAGCTGGACCGTGACCATCGTCGTAACGCCTAAAAAGGCAGGTGTTATCACCAACACTGTGCAGGTCAGCAGTTTGTCACCTGATCCAAATCAGGCCAATAACATGGATACTGAAGAAACGACAGTCATCTCGCGCTAGAGTGTTCTAATGCAGTAAATTAGCTGAGATCAAAAAATTCACCCCAGGTGTGTAGAAGCTCTCTGGAAACCGGAGGGTGATTTATTGAAAAGTTCGCGGCGGATCTTTGAGGAGAATCCGCCGCGACACATTTAAGGTTTGAGGTCTTTCGCCCAAAACGAACCTTACAGTCAGTTCGACCGAGTTTGCCTTCTGGCTACTTGATGAACCCGAGGTCGGGATTTTGACCTTCGTGCACTTATTGATTTGCTAAATACTGGGAAACACCTGGGCAAAAAGTCCGTCCGCCAAGGTCTTTTGGGCCAAGATCATCCTTGCGGTTAGTTCAATCGAGTTTTGCCAAAAGATATTTGATGAACGCGATATTGGCCGAGGCTTGGGCAGTGGTCATATATGGAGAAATTCCTGATTACGCACGGCCAAAAGCCCTGAGCAATACTGGTGAGAGGAGACAAGCATGACGACCGCCGCAAAATTAGGTTTTTGACTTTGAGTAATCATTGTCATATTGCACTATATTGGGGAACGAGTGGGCAAAAAGCCAGAATTATTCGTACCATTAGCTCTAATTGTGCGACTTGATATCGTTGATTGGCACCAGATCTAACTTTCCCCTCTGTTCAAAACGCAAACCAGCCACAAACTCCTCTACGTTTTCGGAATTGTGACCGGTTGTATCAAGTTTTGATGCCCCCAAGGGGACTCGAACCCCTGTTTGAGCCTTGAGAGGGCTCCGTCCTGGGCCGCTAGACGATGGAGGCGTCTACTATCGTTAGCAAATATCAAAAACGTATATCAGGCCCTATCCTCGATAGGATTGATATACATATCGAAGTTCCCAGCATAGATTACGAAAAGTTGAGTGGCGACCGAGCAGAGGGGAGACCTCTGCATCAATTCGTGCTCGTGTCCAAGCCGCGCGTGTTATGCAGACGCGACGTTTTTCGAACAATGGATCATCTGATATTGTTTGCAATGCCGACATACGCGTGGAAGAGATCCCGCAGTTCTGTAAGCTGCCGAATGAAGATAGGTGCTTGATGTAGGCGGCGACATCGTGCTGTGCATGAGCCAGCTCAATCTGTCGGCGCGGGCGCGTCACCGCACGCAAAGCGTAAAACTGGCGCGTACGATTGCGGATTTAGCGGGATGTGAGGCAATACAAGCGGTGCATTTGGCAGAGGCGCTGCACGCTTCGCGTAGACCGAAGTTGAGGTTGAGTTAATATTGGTCTAGAATTCTCCCTGGGAATAATGTTGAAGACCTTCGGTCCAA
>WNFU01004341.1_pt1 | contig 23557 bp, 22 predicted proteins | sample 5400121 | NCBI WGS metagenome assembly WNFU01 (sample SAMN13153360, study PRJNA577476) | soil metagenome | isolation source: 100 cm soil or saprolite under grassland replicate 1 | place: USA:California | collected 2016-06-15
TGCATGCGCTGACCGGCTGGCGCGCCCGCACGAGCTTCGACGAGGGGCTCGCGCGCACGGTCAGGTGGTACAGCGACAATGAGGCTTGGTGGAAGGGCCTACTCCGGACCGGCGGACGCGTCTCCTCGTCCTAGGCGCGGGCCCCGCGCAGCTTGGGCTGCTCGCGGCTGCCCGCAAGCGGGGCCTGTACGTGATCGCCGTCGATCGAGATCCGGATGCGCCCGGCTTCCGCTACGCGGACCGGCGCGCGATCGTCTCGGCCGAGGACGAGCACGGCATCGCGCGGCTCGCGGAGGCGGAGCGCGTCGACGGCGTGATTGCACCGGGGATCGACTGGCCGGTCGGCATCGCCGCGCGCGTCGCCGCGAAGCGCGGACTTCCGCATCCCCTGACGCCCCAAGCCGCCGTCCTCGCGACGTCGAAGGCGCGCCAGCGGGAGCGTTTCGCCTCTGCGGACGTGCCGCAGCCGCAGTACCAGTCGTGCCGGACCCTCGACGAGGCGCGGTGGGCGGCGGACGAGTTCGGATATCCATGCGTCGTCAAGGCGCCCGACCGGCAGGGACAGCGCGGGCTCTCCGTCGTTTCGGAACGTCACGCGCTCGAGGGCGCGGTCGCGACGGCGCTCGAACTCTCGCGGAGCGGCGCGTTCCTCGTCGAGAAGCTCGTCGAGGGCCGGGAGGTGACGGTCAACGGCTTCCTGTTGGGCGGTCGGTTCAACGCGTTGACGATCACCGACCGGCACCTCGCAGCGCCGCCGGCGTTCGGCGTCGCCCTCGCGCACTCCTGGCCGTGCGCGCAGCCGACGGCACAGATCGCGAAGGCGATCGACGCCGCGCGGAAGGCTGCGAACGCGCTCGGTATCACCGACGGGCCGACCTACACGCAGGTGATCGTCTCGGAGGCGGGCGCGGTGATCGGCGAGCTGGCGGCGCGGCTCGGCGGCGGCCACGACGCCGAGCTTTGCCGTGCTGCCCTTCGCGTCGACCTCAACCAGCTGGCGATCTCCGCCGCGCTCGGCGAAGAGGTGCGGCGCAACCGGCTCGCGCCGCAGGCGCGCGTTGGCGGCGCGTGCATCCGCTTTCTCGTCGCGCAACCCGGTCAGCTGCGCGCTGTGAGAGGCCTGGCCGAAGCCTTCGACGTCGAAGGCGTGCGCGGGATCCGCATCTACCGCAAGCCCGGCCATGTGTTCGAGCCGTTGCGCAGCGGCTCCGACCGCGCGGGCGCCATCCTCGCCGTCGGCGACTCCGCAGAGGACGCCCTCGAGCGCGCGAATCGCGCGCGGAGCCTCGTCCGCTTCGAGACCGAAAACGCGCGCGTCGTTGCGTAAAGGCGAACGCCTCGGCTTCCAGCCGCCCGCGATCGGCGAAGAGGAGATCGCCGCCGTCGCCGAGACGCTGCGCTCCGGCTGGCTGACGACAGGCCCGAAGACTGCGGAGCTCGAGCGGCGGGCTGCGGAGCTGCTCGAGGCCGAGCACGTGATCGCCGTCGCCTCGGGCACGGCGGCCATGCACCTGTCGCTCGTCGCGCTCGGGATCGGCCTCGGCGACGAGGTGATCACGACGCCGATCACGTGGCCGGCGACCGCCAACGTGATCGTGCATACCGGGGCGGCGCCCGTGTTCGCCGACGTGCGCGAGGACGACCTGAACATCGATCCGGCGCGCGTCGCCGACCTCGTCGGCGAGCAAACGAAGGCGATCCTGCCGGTCCACCTCGCGGGACAGCCGTGCGACCTCGACCCGCTGTGGCAGCTGGGCCTACCGATGGTCGAGGATGCCGCGCACGCGTTCGAGAGCGCCTACCACGGGCGCAAGCTCGGCGGCCTCTCCGACGCAACCTGCTTCTCGCTCTACGCGACGAAGAACGTCGCCGCCGGCGAGGGCGGGCTGATCGCGACGAACCGCGCGGACGTCGCGGACTCGATTCGCGAGCTGCGGCTGATGCGCCGCGGCGACGGCTCGCTGTACGACATCAGCGTGCCGGGCTACAAGGCGAACCTGTCCGACGTCCTCGCCGCGATCGCGCTCGTCCAGCTCGACAAGCTCGCACGGCACGCGGAGATTCGCGCGCGACAGTTCGCGCTTTACGACGCGGCCGTCGGGGAGCTCGACGGCATCACGCCGCTCGTGCGAGACCCGCGCGACACGCACGCACTCCACCTGTACATCGTTCGGATCGACGCCGAGCGAGCCGGCGCGACGCGCGACGAGTACCAGCGTGCGCTCGGGGACGAGGGAATCTCGACGAGCATCCACTTCCTGCCCGTGCACCGCCTCACGTGGTATCGCGAGCGCTTCAGCGCAGACTGCCCGGTCGCAGAGCGCGCAGGGTCCGAGGTGCTGTCGCTGCCGCTGTCGCCGGCGCACTCGGACGAGGACATTCGCGGCGCTGCCGAGGCGCTGCGGCGCGTGCACGCGCGGTTTACGACCTGAGAGACGCCGTTGCCTGACGACCGCGTACGTCAAGCGCCGCCCCTCTCTGGTCCTCGCACTACGCTGGTCCTGCATGCGCCGCCTCCTCCGTCTCGTCTTGACGCTCGTCGTCACAGGACTTGCGGTCGGCTATCTCGTCTGGAAGATCGACGTCTCGCAAACGTGGCACATCCTCTCGCACGCGAGCGTCGGCTGGTTCCTCGTCGCGGTCGCGATCATGGCCGCGACGGTCTGGCCGATGGCCTGGCGCTGGCAGCGCCTGCTGCTCGCGCAGCAGATTCGCGACCGTCTCGGCTGGCTCGCCCGTGCGTACTTCACGGCGTACACGGCCGGACAGATCCTCCCGACGTCGATCGGCGGCGACGCGATGCGCATCTTCGAGACGTCGCGCCGGCATCCCGGGAATACCGGCGCGATCGCCGGCACCGTGCTGCTCGAGCGTGCGCTCGGCGGCGCCGCCACCGTGACGCTCGCCGCGGTCGGCTTCGCACTCGCCGTCGGACGCTACGACGTCGGCGCGTACATCTGGATCGAGGCCGCGTTCGTCGTCGCGACGACGCTGCTCGCCGTCGTGCTCTTCTCGCGCCGCATTCGCCGGCCGCTCGCGTCGGCCGTCCCGCTGCTGCGGCGGCTGCGCGTGGAGCGGCCGCTGCGCGCCGTGTACGAGGCGATCCACCAGTACCGCACCCGCCTCGGCCTCCTCGGCCGTGTGTTTTTGCTCACGCTCTTCGTACAGGCTGTTCGCGTGCTCGCGATCTGGGCGGCGGGCAAGGGCGTCGGCGTGTCGCTCTCGCCGCGACCGTACTACGTGATGGGGCCGCTGCTGTTTCTCGTGCTGCTCGTGCCGTTCACGATCAACGGCATCGCCGTGCGCGAGTCGTTCTTCGTGAGCTTCCTCGGCGGTCTCGGCGTCGATCCGAGCCGAGCGTTCGCGACCGGATTTCTCTTCTTCGCCGTCACGATCACGGTGTCGATCCCGGGTGCGCTGATTCTCGGCTGGGAGAACCTCCGGCGCCGCGCACCGCGCGCGGACCCGGTAGGCCCCTGATGTGGGCCGATCCTGAGGTCGTAGCAATCGTCGCGGCGCTCGTGTTCGGCAGCGTCGTCGGACTGCCGGGGCTCCACCGGGCGGTTCGGCAGCGACGCCGCGCGCTGCGGACGTGCCTGAGCTGCGGGCGGACTCTGCTGCTCGGCGAGCGCACGTGCGACTGCGAGAGCCCGGAATGATCCGGCTGCCGTCGCGGCGGCAACTTGCAGTGGCAGGCGGTTATGCAGCCGCGGCCGCTCTCTACGTCCTGATCGGCGTGCTCGTCGTGGACTTCCTGCTATCGGTGTTCGTCGCCGTCGCCTACTTGCTGCTGGTCGCGTGGATCGTCCCGGCCGGCGTGCGGAGGCTGCTGTGAGCTGGTCCGCACATGATCTGGAGCCCTACGCGATCCAGCGCCACTCGCGGTGGAAGATCGCGTTCGTACCGCTGCTGCTCGGCTCGTACTCGCCCGACCTGATGACGAAGTGGTACGTCTACGGAATCCACCTCGGCGGGATCGAGTTGAAGGCGGACAACCCGGCGCAGTTTCACCGCGGCTGGCCGGGCCTCGGGTTTACGCACTCCTTCCTCTACGGCGTCGTCGTCTGCCTGATCTTCTGGAAGCTGCTCGGCAGCAAGAACTGGGGCGTCAGCTTCCTCATCGGCCAGTGGGCGCACGCGCTCACGGACGCGGGCGACACCGTCGGCACGATGCTGTTCTTTCCGTGGACGTTCCACGTCCACTTCGACGCGTGGGCGTACGCGGGCCAGACGGGCCGGCTGACGGACGCGGCCGCCTACTTCAGCGGCCTGGGCGGAATGTGGGACGCCGTGTGGATCGTGTACGGGCTCTTCAGCTGGCAGGTGCTGACGCGGTCGTACTTCGAGACGCACGTATTTACCGCTGATGCGTTCTGGAGCAAGGCGAGTCGCGTCATCCCGCTCGGCGCGTTGCTCGTGTTCTACCGCGCCGCGTTCTTCTACGGGACGAGCCGCTGGATCGCGTGGACGGTCTGGGCGCACGTCGTACACAGCTATCCGTACGACCTCTCGTGGGGTGGTCCGCACTGGGTGCCCGCGGAGCACCCGTGAAACGCTCCGACGTCTCGGTCGCCGTCGTGACGTACAACGCGCTGCCCTGGCTCGAGCAGTGCCTCACGAGCGTCGCCGGTCACGAGACCGTGGTCGTCGACCACGGCTCGACGGACGGCACCGTCGCCTTCGTACGCGACAGGTTCGCGGCGGTACGTCTTATCGAGCAGGAGAACCGCGGCCTCGCCGCCGGCTGGAACCGTGGCATCGGCGAGACGTCCGGCGCCTACGTGCTGATCCTGAATGCCGACGCGTGGGCGGTCGGCGACGCGATCGACCGGCTCGCCGAGTTCGCCGACGCGCATCCGCGTGCGGCGATCGTCGGACCGCGGCTGCGCCATCCGGACGGCCGCCCGCAGCCGTCGGTGCGCGGCTTTCCGACTCCCTGGCGGCTGGCCACCGAGTACCTGTTCTTGCGGAAGCTCGCGCCGCGGTCGCACGCGCTGAACGCGTTCTACGCGGAGAACTTCGACCACGCGCGCGTGCGCGAGGCGGAGTTCGTCATGGGCGCGGTGATGTTCGCGCGGCGGGCGGCGATCGACGAAGTCGGCCTGCTCGACGAGAGCTTCTTCCTCTTCAGCGAGGAGACGGACTGGTGCTACCGCTTCCGCCGCGCCGGCTGGCAGGTGCTCTTCACGCCGGACGCAGAGTTCGCCCATGTCTACGGCGCCGCGCACCAGGGGCGGATGTTCCGCGAGAACGTTCGCGGCAACCTGCGCTTCATCGCGAAGCACCAAGGTGCTCGCGCCGCCGCACGGGCGCGCTGGGTGCTGCTCGTCGGGTGCCTGCTGCGCGCGCCGCGCGACCGGCAATACCTGCGGATTGCGCGCTGGCTCGCGCGCCGGCCGGTTCCCGAGCTGCTGGCTGGGTGATAGCGCGCACGGCATACGTCGCGGCCGTGCTCGTCGGACTCGGAATCTCGCGGCTGCTGCCCGAGCACGGCGTCGGCCTCTTTCTTCGACTCGGCGCGGCGACGCTCGTCGTCTTGCTGCCGGGAAGATTGATCGCGCGCGCGCTCGGGCCCTCGGTGCCGTGTTCCTCATTCGCTCGTCGTTTGCTCTCGCGCTGTGGATCCTGCTCGCGATCACGTTGGGGGCGCTGTTCTTGCCTCGCCGCGAGCCCGGACCCCGTCGATCGCGCGGTCGCAGCCTCGTCGCTCTCGCGGGCCTCGTTCTGGGCACGTTGCTCTGGCACGTCGCGCCCAAGGCGCTCGTCGGCGACACTCCGTTCCACCTTGCGCGCGTGCGGAAGCTCGTCGAGCTCGGCTCGCTGACGCCGGGACGTCTCGACGAGCTCGTCGGCGGGGGGCTGCATCCCGGCTACGCCTTCCCGCTCTGGCACGCGTTCCTTGCCGCCGTCTCCAAGCTCGCCGGCGTCGACCCGGCGCTCGTCCTCCAGCACGAGAGCGCGCTGCTCGTCCCGCTGGCCGCCCTCGTCGCGTTCGAAGCCGGCGCCGCGCTGTTCGGCTCGTCGGCGCTCGGTGCGGCCACTGCGGCGGCGCAGGTGGCGCTGGTCGCGTTTGCCGCCGGCCACGGCGGCGCCTATCCGCTGCTCGCGCGCCCGGCCCCCGCCGCGCGCCAGCTGCTCGTGCCGGCCGTGCTCGCGCTCGTCTTCGCCTACGTGCGCAAGCCCGACTGGCGGCTCGCGGCTTCGATCGCCGTGGCCGCGATCGCCCTCGTGCTCGTCCACCCGACATACGCGGTCTTCCTCTGCATTCCGCTTGCGGGTTGGCTGGTCGCCGACGCGCTCGCGCGTGGACGGCACACGTGGCGTGTCGCAACCGGCCTCGGCGCCGTCGCCCTGCCGGCCGGCGCTGTGTCACTCGCGCTGCTGCCGATCGCGCGCGACACGGTCTCGCACGAACCGTCGGCGGCGGCGTTGCAGCGCTCGCTCGCGCACTACCGCGACCAGCTCGTCGTCGACGGGACGAGCTACCATCTCGCGCCGCAGGTGTTCGGCCGCAACGGTGCAATTGCGGTTGCGGCTCTGATCCTCGTCCCGTTTGCCGGGCTCGCATGGCGGCGGCGGTGGGGACCGTTCGTGCTTGGCGGCTCGCTCGCCGTGCTCGCCGTCATGCTCGTGCCGTTCCTCTTCGAGCGTTTCTCGGACGCGGTGTCGCTGTCGCAGTCGCGCCGTGCCGCCGGCTTCCTGCCCTTCGCGTTCGCCTTCGTCGGCGGCGTCGCCGTCCTCACACGCCTGCTCGCGGTCTTCGCGCTGCCGCTCGCGCTTCTGGCGGGAGTCGTGTTCCAGCTCCTCTGGCCGGGCGACTTCGGCTTCCGGCTCGAGAACGGCGGTCCCGGGCACGCAACGTGGTTCGCGGTGGCCGGGGGTGTGCTCGCGCTCGTCGCCGCGCCCCTCGTCGCCCGGCGCGTGCAACTCGACTTCGACCGCAGGGACTGGCTGGCCGCGGTCGCGGCGGGGCTGTTCGTGCTGCCGGTCGCCGTGCACGGCTTCACGCACTGGAGCACGGCCACGACCGCCGACCCACAGGCGCTCACGCCCGGCCTCATCCGCGCGCTGCGCGAGGACGTCCCGGAGCGCGGCGTCGTCTTCTCCGATCCGGAGACGAGCTACCGCATCGCCGCGGCCGCGCCGGTGCTGATCGTCGCCGCGCCCGTCGAACACGTCGCCGACACGAAGCAGAACCGGCCGCGCGAGCGCAAACGCGCCACGCTCGCGTTCGACGCGACGGGAGATCTCGCGATTCCGCGGCGCTACCACGCACAGTGGCTGGTCGTCGCGCGCTTCCGCCGGCACCCGACGCTCGCGCTGCGGCCGGTATACAGGGACGCGCGCTTTGTCCTCTACCGGCTCTGATGTGAAGGTGCTGCTCGTCACGCTGTACTTCCCGCCTGCGGGCGGCGGCGGCGTGCAGCGCCCGCTCAAGTTCGCGACGCACCTGCCGGCACTCGGGATCGAGACGCACGTGCTGGCTCCGGACAATCCGAAGTGGATTCACATGGACGAGGAGCTGAGCGCGCCGACGCAGGCGTGGGTCCACCGCGTGCGCTACGTCGGGCCGCGGGGCCGCAGGCCGTCGGAGGAGCTGCACGGAAAGCACGGGCTCGAGCGCGCGCTGACCCAGGCACGGTTGCTGCCGCGACGGCTGATCGTTCCCGACGAGGCTGCGACGTGGAACGTCACCGCGATCCCGGCGGCGTTGCGAATCGCGCGCGCGGAGAAGATCGACGTCGTGCTCACGACGTCTCCGCCTGGGTCCGTGCATCTCGTCGGCGCGGCCGTGAAGCGTACGCTCGGCGTTCGCTGGATTGCCGACCTCCGGGACTCGTTGCTCGCGCACCAGGACCGGCGTGCGGACACGCTCGCCGTGCGCGTGAAGTCCCGGACCGTTCGCATCGTCGGCGGCGTTGTGGCGCGTAACGCAGATGCGATCGTCACCGCGTTCGACTCGATCGGGGAGGAGATGCGCGCGCTCTCGCCGACTGGACGCGTCGTCACGATCCCGAACGGCAGCGACTTCGACGACTTCGAAGGCATGGCGTACACGCCGGGTGAGCGGTTTCGGATCACGCACACCGGCGCCTTCTTCGGCCAGCGCGACCCGAAGCCGTTCCTGCGCGCGGTCGCCGACTCGGACCTCGACGACGTCGTCATCCGCTTCGTCGGCGGTTTCCGCGCCGCCGATCGCGAGTTTGCCGAGTCGCTGGGGCTCGGCGACCGGATCGAGGTGATCCCCTTCGTGCCGCGTCGCCGCTCGCTCGAGCTGCAACGCGACTCGGAGGCGCTGCTGCTGATCGCGTCCGAGGCCGGCGGCCGGGGAACGGGTGTCATCCCCGGCAAGGTGTTCGAATACCTCGCGGCGGAACGGCCGATCCTCGCCGCGGTGCCGCCGGGAGGCGCGGCAGCGCGGTTGATCGAGGAGGTCGGCGCCGGCGTCGTCGCTTCGGCCGACGACGTCGACGCGCTGCGGGCGGCGCTGCTCGAGCTCCACGGGCGGTGGCAGCGCGGCGAGCTGGACATCGTACTCGCGCCGGAAGCGCGCGACCGCGTCTCGCGACGGGCGCGCGTCGCGGAGCTCGCGGAGCTCGTGCGCGATGTCGCGCGATGAAGGTCGTCGTTCTCACGACGTCGTACCCGCGGTCGGCGGACGACTCGGCCGGGCGCTTCGTCGCGGGCGCAGTCGAGCAGCTGCGCGCGCGCGGGGTCGACGTCGAGGTCGTGTCGCCGCTGTCGTTCCGGCATTTCGGCATCGCGTACGGGGAAGGCGTGGCCGGGAACCTCCGGCGCCGCCCGTGGCTCGCCCTCGCGCTGCCGCTCCTGCTCGTCTCGTTCGCGCGAGCTGCGCGGCGGGCCGCGCGCGACGCCGATCTCGTGCACGCACACTGGCTGCCGGCCGGCGCCGTCGCGCTTGCGACCGGCCGTCCGGTCGTCCTCACCGTGCACGGCACCGACGTCGAGCTCGCGCGGCGCGCGCGCCTGCCGGCGCGGGCGATCTTTGGCCGCATGCGCGTCGTGCTCGCGGTGTCGAACACGCTCGCGGAGGAGGCGCGGCAGCTCGGCGCGCGCGACGTTCGGGTGGTGCCGAACGGCATCGACGTGCCGAACGAGATCGGGAAGGAAGCGGAGCCCCCGGAGATCCTCTTCGCCGGCCGGCTCTCGGAGGAAAAGGGAGTCCTCGAGCTCGTGGAAGCAGCGAGGGGCCTCGAGCTCGTGGTCGTGGGCGACGGTCCGCTCCGCGCGCGCGTGCCGCAGGCGCGCGGCTGGGTGCCACGCGAGGAGCTCGAGCGGCTATTCGCGCGTGCGGCGATCGTCGCGTGCCCCTCGCACCGCGAGGGGTTCGGCGTCGTCTGCGCGGAGGCGATGGCACACGGCCGTCCCGTGGTTGCGAGCTCTGTCGGCGGCCTGCGCGACCTCGTGGCCGACGGGGAGACGGGTCTGCTCGTCCCGCCGCGCGACGTTGCGGCGCTGCGTGGCGCGCTCGAGCGGCTGCTCGCCGACGCCGGGCTGAGGCGGCGGCTCGGAACGGCGGCTCGGGAGCGGGTACAGGCGTGCTGTTCGTGGGAGCGTGTCACGGAATTGACGCTGCGCGCGTACCAGGACGCGCGGTGAAAACATTTCTGCGGCCGCTCGCCCGGCTCGCCGTCAACGTGTCCGTCGCGCGCCGGCCGGTGCGCGAGGTTCGCGTCCGGGCCGGCGAGCTGGCAGGCGCGCGACTGCTGCTCGACCTCCGCTACGAGAAGGCGTACTGGCTCGGCACGCACGAGCCGGCAATCCAGGCGGCGCTGCTCCGGCTGTTCGGACCGGGAGACGTCGTCTACGACGTCGGCGCGCACGCGGGCTTCTTCGCGGTTCTCGCGCAGCGCGCAGCCGGCGTATCGGGTCGCGTGGTCGCCTTCGAGCCGAATCCCGACGTCGCCGAGCGCTTGCGCAGCACCCTCGAGCTGAACGGCGGCGCCTCTGCCCGCGTCGTCGCACGTCCGGTCGCCGACGCGCGGCGCGCCGTCGTGCTGGTGGCGGGTCCGGCGCCGCAGGAGGACAGCCTCAGGCTGCCGCCGCCGGACTGACAGGGGGCGCGCGGCGTCCGCCGCTCGAGCTCGAGGCCGTGACCCTCGACGAAGTAGTGGAAGCAGGTGAGCGCGTCCCCGACGTGATCAAGATCGACGTCGAGGGTGCGGAGCTCGCCGTCCTGCAGGGAGCGCGCCGGGCTATCGCGTCGGCCGGCCGCAGATCGTCTGCGAGCTGCACGCGTGGGCTGCGCCGGCGGAGACGCTCGCCTACGCGGCGGAGCTCGGGCTCACGCCGACCGATCTGGAGCGGCGCCCGGTGACGGCGGCAGAGATCGAGAAAGGGGAATCCGCCCCGGCGGCGCCGTGCAGGTTCTCCTACTGCAAGGCGAGGCGTAGAGTCGGTCGTCAACCCTCCGAGTCAGCAGACCCAATCTGCTTGGGTCCTACATTTAGGCCCTGTTCGGCCGCCGCGAGAAGCGTGCCGAGGACGAGCGGCAGCAGGAGCCTGTAGGCGGCGAGGCTCGTCACGTCTGACCAGCGCGGCTCTGTGTTGGTCTACGCTCGCGCCTTCAGGGTGCCGCGGAGCAGGAAGAGACCGGCGGCAATGAACGGAAGAAAGTTGAGGGCGTGGATCACGAGCGCGCAGGAAAGGGCGCGCGAATCGGGGACGCCGTAGGCACGGAACGCGACGAGGGCGGCAGCCTCGAAGACACCCACCGCCGACGGTGACGAGGGCAGGATCATGGCCAGGTTCGTCGCGATGACGACAAGGAGCGCGGCCGCGAACGACAGCCCGACGTGGAAGCCGCGGATCACAAACCACGTCGACGCCGCGAGTGCAAGCCAGCCGAGCGTCGTCCACACGAGCGCTCCAAGCATCAGGCTCGGCCGGCGGAGCCCGGCGAGCCCCTGACCGAGGCCCTCGCCGACACGACCAAGTCGCTCAAGTGAGACGAATGGGAGCCGTGCGAGCGGCCTCAGCACAAAGTGAACGGGGCGTATCCCGAAGACGGCGAAGACGACGATCGCGGCCGCGAGCCCGGCTGCCAGGGCAACGGCGAACACGACGGCGCCCTGCATCCATGTGACCCGAGGGAGCCACGGATACGCGACGAAGAGAAGGACGAGCAGCACGAGCACGTCGTAGGCGCGCTCGACCACGATCGTCGCGGACGCTTCCGCGCGGGACGTTCCCGCTCGCTGCCTGAGCGCCAGCACCCGTGCCGCCTCGCCGGCACGTGCGGGGAGAACACTGTTGAAGAAGTAGCCGATGAGGAGGGAGGTCACTACAGCTCGAGTGCCAGGCCGCGTCTCTGGCGTGAACAGGTAGTGCCAGCGGAGCGCCTTGACGAGAATGGCCACGCCTAGAAGTACGAACGCCGGCAGGAGCCACCAGTAATTGCTCGTCCGCAGTCCATTCCAGACCTCGGCGAACTGAACATGACGCACCGCGAGAAACGCGAACAGCGCGCTGACGAGCAGCCCTGCCCAGGAAAGCGCGGAACGGAGCGCGCGCTTCTGCATCCGTGCGGAAAGGCTCCGCGAGCTCGACGTCTCGGGGCCGTCTGCCGTGCTCACTCGCCCGCTCCAGTATCGACCTGGCGAACGATCCGCAACTTCTTCAGCGTCTCCTCAGCCTTGCTGAAGTAGTCGGCAGGCTGCTGCTTCGACAGGATCCATTCGGCGTAGCGCCGAACTCCCTCTACAACAGGGACACTCGGCTCCCACCCTCGCGCTCTTAGCTTCGAACTGTCGGCAATGAGGTGGCGAAAGTCCATCGGCCGGTACTCACCGGTTGTCGTGGGATCCACCTCGACGCCGTATGCGTCGCGCAGCAGGCACGCGAACTCCATAACTGACGTGGCGACACCGGTACCAACGTTGAACACCTCGCCGTTCGCCGAGTCGTCCTCCATCACGAGGACATTCGCGCGCGCGACGTCGCCGACGAAGGTGAAGTCGCGCACCTGGCGTCCATCCTCGTAGATCACCGGCGGCAGGTCGTTGAGGAGGCGCGTCGAGAAGATCGAGCAGACACCCGTGTAAGGATTGAAGATCGACTGCCGGGGCCCGTAGGTCAGCGCATAGCGCAGCGAGACGGCCGGTATGTCCCACTCACGTCCGAGCGAGAGCGTGAGTTGCTCCTCGAAGTACTTGGACAGTGCGTACACGCCGGTGAACTTCAGGGGCGCGTCCTCCTCGATCGGTGTGCCCCGGGTGGGGCGTCCGCAGGTAGGGCAACGCACTTCCCACTCGGCGCGATCGAATTGCTCGAGCGCTCGTTGCTGGGGGTAGCACGGACCGCACACGTCGCACACGTACTTGCCCTCGCCGTACACGGCCTGCGACGACGCTGTGACCACCTTCCTGACATCGAGCCCTTTCGTGCGGATCACCTCGAAGATGCGCGAGGTGCCGGTCGCGTTCACGTCGGTCATCTTCGTGAGCTCGGGCGCAAAGCCGCCGTACGCCGCCTGGTGGAAGATCACGTCGACACCGGTCACTCCGCGCTCGACGTCGTCGATGCTGCGCATGTCCCCCTGGACGAACTCCACGTCGATCGGAACCCAGTCGGGCTTGCCCTCCAGGTGCGTCGTCGGCTCGAGGTTGTCGAACACCCGGACGTCGTATCCCTGCTCCAGGAGGAGATCGACAATGTGCGAGCCGATCAAGCCTGCGCCCCCTGTAACGAGCGCCTTCACGCAGGCCCCACGATCTCCGCGAGCGCCGACGCCGAGTACTCCACATGTTCCGGGGGCATCTCCGGGTAGATCGGCAGGCTGAGGACGCGGTCGCAGGCGCGCTCGGTGTGCGGGAAGGCGCCGCGCTCGTAGCCAAGCGCAGCGTAGGCCTTTTGCAAATGAACAGGAACCGGGTAGTGGATGGCGGTTGCAACGCCGCGTTGATCGAGCGCTGCGCGGACCGAATCTCGGTCGTCTGCGTAAACGGCGAACAGGTGGTACACGGATTCGTCGCCTGGGCTGTCGTGAGGCAGATCGACCCTCGTTTCGGTGAGCAGGTCTCGGTACAACGCGGCAAGCTCGCGCCGCTTCGCCGTCCAATCGTCGAGTCGTCTGAGCTTAATTCGCAGGACAGCGCCCTGGAAGCCGTCCATCCTGTAGTTGAATCCGACGGCATCGTGCCAGTAGCGCGTCGCCTCGCCGTGCGCTCGCATCGTGCGCGCGTAACGAGCAACGTCTTCGTCGTTTGTCGTGAGTGCGCCACCTTCCCCATACGCTCCGAGATTCTTCGCCGGATAGAAGCTGAATGTGGAGGCGAACCCGAACGTGCCGACACGCATGCCTCTGTAGGACGCGCCGTGGGCCTGCGAGGCATCCTCGATCACGCGTAGACCATGACGCTCGGCTACGGCGAGAATTGGGTCGAAATCGGCCGGCCGACCGTAGAGGTGGACCGGGATGATCGCGCGCGTGCGCTCCGTGATCGCCGCCTCGAGCAGTTCCGGATCGATGTTCCCCGTCTCCGGGAGGATGTCGACGAAAACCGGTCGCGCGCCCGTGTAAGAGATGGCCTCTGCCGTCGCGATGAACGTGTTCGGGGTTGTGACCACCTCGTCGCCAGGCTGAACTTCGGCAGCCAGAAGCGCCAAGTGGAGGGCGCTCGTTCCCGAGTTGAGGGCGACGCAGTGGGTCGCGCCGCAGTAGTCGGCGAACTCGCGCTCGAAGCGCTCGACCTCGTCGCCGAGGATGAACGCGGCGTCCCGGCACACGCGGTCGAGGCTCTCGAGGATCTCCTGACGCAGATCCAGGTACTGGACAGAAAGGTCGAAGTACGGCACCTGCATACCTAACTCTTCACTCCGAAGCGGAGGTAGAAGAGAGGCTTCAGATTCGTCAACCAGTCGCGAATACGCACCTTGCTGTAAGAGCCGTCGGCCGCCGGACGATAGATCTTCGAGACGGCCACCTCCGTAACCCGGTAGCGGAGCTGGGCGACCTTGTAGTGGAGATAGAACTCGATCTCGTAGGAGTGGCCGAGCCACTCTTGCGCCCACCCGATTCGCTCGTCGCGCAGGATGTCTGTCCGGTAGGCCCGAAAGCCGTTCGTGCAGTCCGTGTAGCGTCGCATGAGAAAGAGCGAAAACGTCCACGTGAAGAGGCGGATCGCTATGGAACGGTGCGACGGAAGCCCCTCGCTGTGGCCGCCTTTGAGGTAACGGGACCCCTGGACGTAGTCGGCCTCGTCGCTCAGGATCGGATCGAGGAGTAGCTCGATCTGAGCGGGGTCGTCTTTCCCGTTGCCGGCCATGATGACGAAGATGTCGTAGCCGCGCTCCAGCGCGTATCTATACGCCGAGCGAATCGCGTCACCGCAACCTTGGCGATGAGGGTGTGTGATGACCGTGCAGTACTCGTAACCGCGCATGATCTCAGGCGTTCGGTCCGTCGACCCGTCATCCACCGCGACCACCTCCTGCACGGTCCCCCTCTCGATGACAGGTCCGTAACGGTCGAGAAGAGGCCCGATCTGGGCCTCCTCGTTGTAGACCGGCAGGAACGCGACGATCCGAGGAGTCAGCGCGCCGAAGCCTCGGTGGGATCAGGCGTCAATTCCCTCAGTTTCCGGGCCGGGTTCCCCGCCACGACCGTGTGGGGTTCGACATCTTTCGTGACGACGCTTCCGGCGCCTACGAGCGCACCCTCGCCGATCGTGACGCCGCAGAGGATGACTGCGCCGCTACCAATCGACGCTCGGCGCCGGACCCTCGTCTCGACAACCTGCCAGTCGTCTTGTCCCTGCAAGACGCCCTCGCCCGTCGCCGCCTCCGGGTAGCGGTCGTTGACGAACACGACGTGGTGGCCGATGAAGCATTCGTCCTCGATCGTGACCCCTTCGCAAATGAACGTGTGGGTCGAGATCTTGCAGCGCTTCCCCACGAAGGCGTTTCGCTGGATCTCGACGAATGTACCGATGCGCGTGCCGTCTCCCACCGAGCAGCCGTACAAGTTGACGAAGTCGTGGATCTCGACGCCGTCACCGAGTCGGACGTCCGAGGCGATACGACGAAGACGGGGGTCCGCGCTCATACCCTGACGCGCTTCCCTTTCGCTGCAAGAGATCGGCTGGCTGCATCGAGCACCTTGACAACGGTGAGGCCGGCGGCTCCGCTGGACAACGGCACTTTCTTGAACCGCACGCAGTCGGCGAAGTGGGCGCATTCGACGCCAAGCGCCTCACCGAACTCGAGCTTCGGTGCCCACATGTCGCCTGTGCGGTAGTCGACGAGCGTGGCGTAGATACCTTCCTGCGTCGTGACCTTGATCCCGCTGTCGTAGACCCGGACCTTCTCGCTCGGCTCCATGTCGTCGTACACGAGCATCCTGCGGTCGCCGCCGATCAAGATCTGTCGCACCTTCACGGGCGAGAGCCAGTTGACGTGGAAGTGCGCGATAAAGCTGTCGTCGAAATAGAGCGTGATGTACGCCATATCCGCATTTCCGGTGCCGACGTGATCCGATCCGATCGCCGAGACCTGCTCAGGCTTTTTCGGAATGAGATACGTGAGGATCGAGAGATCATGCGGCGCCAAATCCCACAGCACGTCGATGTCGTGCTGGAAGATGCCGAGGTTCACCCGGACCGAGTCGAAGTAGTAGAGATCGCCCAGTTCGCCCGCATCGAGCAGTTCCTTCATGCGCCGAACGGCACCCGTGTAAATGAACGTGTGGTCGACCATCAGGACTAGCCCGTTTTTCTCGGCCAGCTCGATCAGTTCTTCACCCTCGGTGACCGTCCGCGTCATGGGCTTCTCGACGAGAACGTGTTTGCCCTGCTCGAGCGCGCGCTTCGCGAGGTCGTAGTGTGTCGAAACCGGAGTAGCCACGACGACAGCGTCGACCGCGGGGTCGTCGATGATGGCGTCGGCGTCTTCGTTCACCTTGAGAGTGGGATACCGTCGCTCAGCAAGCGCCCTTCTTTCGGGGCGCTTGTCCGCGCACCAGATGACTTGGGCGACCTCGGTCTCCATGAGATTGCGGACCAGATTTGGACCCCAGTACCCGTACCCGATGACGCCGACGTTGATCAAGCCGCAGTCTCCTTCAGTCGCGAGTCCATGGGCTCAGCCGACGGCCCGTACCCCGTGTGGGGCACGATATGACGGAGCGCGCTTCGGAGACGGATCGAAGACGTCGACCTGATAATTCGACCGCGGGTAGGCGAGGTGAACACTCTTCGGGTACCGGGCGTCAACGACGCCGAGCCTACCGATGGCAACTGATCGTCAGCGCCGGACTACCGTTGGCGGAACGCTGGACGGCGGCGAGAGCGCCCCGGGAACGGATATGTCGCGACGTGAGGTCTCCACGACGGCACGCGCGTCGAGCAGTGCGACGTCGTCTGCCTCCGCGTGCACGGATCCGAGCTGCCGAGGCACCCACCTATTACTCTTTGAAAGAAATAAAAAACTGCCGCCTCGGTAGCGGCCCCTCAGCCACCCCGCGTACTCGAACGAAAGGATTGCGCGATCGGCTTCGCGGAGGAGCGGTCTGCGGCTACGCACGCAACCGGCGCTGGACGTTCGCCGCGCTCGACGCAGCGCGCGCCGCTGCTCTACGTCGTTGTCCAGCCCGCCGGCGCCGCGTCGACGGCCTGCTCGGTGTTCCTTTTCGTCCATTTCGTTGGGATCGGCGAGGTAGGAGGCGCATCCGGCGGCGATTCCGCAGCTGACGCTCGCGATGTTGATGGCGAATCTGGTCTGGACGTTCGCCGGCGTGCCAGCGTCCGCGCCCAAGGCTCACGAATGTGAAGGGCGCGAAGCTCGCCCGACTTCCGCGCGGCCGCTCGCGTCAGCGCCGAGAGCTAGTGACGTGAGTCGTTGATCCGCTGGCAGTAGGAGGCGAGGCTGTCGAGGATCTCGTCGGCGCTCTTGTGCCAGACGTAGGGTTTTGGTCTTCGGTCCAGTTGGTGATCCAAGTGCGGATCGAGGCGACCAGGTCACGGACCGAGCGATGGGCCGCGCGCTTGATCCACTTCGTCGTCAGCTCCGCGAACAGCGCTCGACGAGGTTGAGCCAGGAGCTGTAGGTGGGCGTGAAATGGAGCGTGAAGCGCGGATGGCGAACGAGCCAGCGCTGAATCGAGGGGGTCTTGTGGGTCGAGGAGTTGTCGAGGACGACGTCAACGTCGAGGTGTGCCGGTACCGAGTTGTCGATCAGGTCTAAGCCGGGCCAGTGGCGAGATCAGTCCTCAGCTCACCGCTTTCTTCACGAGCGCGACGATCCTTGCCTCTTCGGTGGCAGTCAACTCCTTAAGCGCGAAGGCGACCGGCCAGAGGGCGCCTTCGTCGAGGTTCGCCCTGTCGCTGAAGCCGAAGGTCGCGTACCTCGTTTTGAACTTCTGCGCGCTTTGGAAGAAGCAGACGACCTTGCCGTCCTTGGCATACGCGGGCATCCCGTACCAGGTCTTCGGCGAGAGGGCTGGCGCGCTGGCTTTGATGATCGCATGGAGCCGCTCAGCCATGGCGCGATCCTGCTCCTGCATCGCGGCGATCTTCGCGAGCACGTCGCCTTCCCCGTCCGCCTTGTCCTTCTTCCGGCGCGCGTCCGCCTTCAGCTCTTGGGCGCGCTCCTTCATCGCGGCTCGTTCCTCGTCCGTGAATCCGTTGGACTTCCTGTTGGTCGCGGTGGTGCTCTTGGCGGACTTCTGCGTGTCCTTCTTTGGGCTCATAGAAACCTCCTCACACCGACTTGGCTTGGAAACCTCGCCGCAGTTCGAGTGCGGACCCGCGCTACTGTGATGCGCCGCCTGACACGCGTTTCTCGGTCTTCCCGGCGCCCTTCTCGATCGTCCGGCTCAGCCCAATCGAACCCGCCCGCCGCGTAACCGTCGAGCGATGCGATCACGGAGTAGATCGGCCCGGCCACCGTGCTGCTCCGTTCATGAGTCCGCCATGCGCGCCCTGGAGTTTGCGGGAGCTACGCCACGATTTGCTCAAGACACTCGATCGCGACCCGCCGCCGGAAAAGCTCCTGCAAAGCGCCAAATCTGTGTTGCCCGTATTGACGCGGACGTGCCCCCTCCTTCGATAATGAGGTCTCTGTGGTCCCAAAAGACGCCAAGTCCTGCGAACCCGAAGATCCGCAGGACTTGCGAGGCCAACACTCTCGACTCGAAGCCGCCGGCGAAGCCCGCGTCTCAGCTGGCTAAGGCTACTGTCGTCCCCGCGCGGCGGTAGCTCCGCGAGCGGGCAGCGAACATCAGCCCGGCGGCCGCGAGCAGCGCGCCTCCGAACAGGCTCAGCCCGATTCCGATCCAGAGCAGCGCCGGGACCTTGACGCCGACGCCGATCGTCGCGGCGACATCGCGAGAGCCGTCGGCATTCATCACGACGATCGACCAGGTGCCGGAGCGGAGCTTCCACGCCAGGGGGCTGCTGGTACCGGAGACGGCTGCTGCCCAGAACAGTTCGTTTGCGGGTCGGCCGGGGTCGACCGTCCCCGTGTGGTCAACGTAGGTGACCTTGAATGGATCGAGGTCGAGATTGGTCGCTTCCGTGTACTCGACGCGGGCAAGGTAGGCGTCCACGGTGGCCTTCGGCGCGATGCCGACGAACAACGGCTTGGCGCCGGAGGCGTCGAGCCGGACATTGCCTGCGAGCCACGTGGGAACGTAGCTCCCGACCGTGATGCCCTCGGTCGCAATCGCGCGCGTATGCGTCTGGTAGCTGTGCGCGTTCGCGGAGAAGTAGCCGTTGCCGTCCCGCTCCCAGGTGTCGGCCCAGATTGACGTTCCGCCCGCCGCGACCATTATCGCGCCGAGCACGGCTGCGACCCAGGCTCCAATCGTGAGACCGGTGCGCTTCTTCGGATTGTTTGCTGAAGCGGTCATGAGCGAGATCCCTTTCTCTGTTCTTGCTTGGCGGTCGGAACTACGCGGAGGCGGGCGTCGGCTTGGCCTTCGGCGCGGCTTCCGGCTCGCGCCGCTCGGACTGAGGAAGCCACTCGAGCCACTTGGGCAGGTACCAGTTCCAGTCGCCGAGCAGCTTCATCGTTGCGGGCAGGAGCACGGCGCGGACGATGGTGGCGTCGATCAGGATCGCCGCGGCAAGCCCGACGCCGAACTGCTTGAAGAACGGCATCGAGAGTGTCCCGAAGACCGCGAACACGCAGACCATGACGATCGCGGCGCTGGTGACGACGCCGGCGGTCGATTTGATCCCGTGCCGGACTGCGTCGTCCATCGTGGCGCCGCGGTCGAACGTCTCGCGGATGCGGCTGATGATGAAGACGTGGTAGTCCATCGAGAGCCCGAACAGGATCACGAACAGCAGCAGCGGCACGACCGCCTCGATCCCGTCTGCGGAGCCTGCGCCGAGAAGGCCCTTGCCGAGGCGGTGCTGGAAGACGAGCACGAGCACGCCGTAGGCGGCGCCGACCGAGAGCAGGTTGAGCAGGATCGCCTTGGCTGCGATGACGAGCGAGCGGAACGCGATCAGCATCAGCGCGAACGCGAGCACGAGGACGAAGGCGACGACGGGCAGCAGGTTCGACTTCAGTGCGGCGGCCTGGTCCTTCCACGCTGCCGTCAGCCCGGTGACGCCTGCCTCCGTATTCGGCACGGCGCCGACCGTCTCGGGGACGATCGTGTCGCGCAGGAGGTGGAAGGCAGCGTTCGAGGCGGCGTCGGTTCCGTTCCCCGCGATTGGGACGGTGATGTTCGCGACCGTGCCCTGCTTGTTGACGTCGAGAATGATCGGCTCGAAGGCGCGGCCGCTCGCGAGCGCCCGCCGCTCGAGCTGCGCGATCGCTGCGCGCATTGCCGGCGTGTGCAGGCTCGGGGCTTTGACGACGACGTTGGCTGGCAGCGCCGAGCCGGGGAACGCCTGCTGCATCCGCTCGTACGTCTTGATCACCTCGAGCGACTTCGGGAACGACTCCGCCCCCTGGGGCGCGAGATGCAGCTGCAGCGCCGGCGCGGCGAGCGCCAGCAGCAGCCCGGCGGCGAGGGCCGCCGACAGCGCGGGCCGGCGCAGGACGCGGTCGACGATCGCGCCCCAGAACCGGCCCTCGCCGTCGTCGCGGCGGTGGCGGCCGACGAGCGGGACGCGCAGCCGGTCGACCTTGTCGCCGAGCCGCGAGAGCAGCGCCGGGAGCACCGTCAGCGAGCCGAGCACCGCAACGGCGACGACGAGAATCGTGGCGACCGCAAGCGACGCGAAGATCGAGTCGCCCGTGAGGAGCAAGCCCGCCATCGCTGCCATCACCGTCAGCCCGGAGATCAGCACCGAGCGTCCGGAGGTCGCCGCGGCGGCCTCGAGCGCGGCCTCCGCGCTGCGCCCGGCCGCTCGCTCCTGGCGTTCGCGCTTCAAGTAGAACATCGAGTAGTCGACGCCGACCGCGAGCCCGATCAGGAGCACCATCGCCTGGGCCTCGAGCGCGACCGGCAGCAGGTGGCTGGGCAGCGCGATCAGCCCGAACGTCGCGAAGACGGCCGTCAGCCCGAGCAGCAGCGGAATCCCGGCCGCGACGAGCGCGCCGAACGCGAGCACGAGGATGAGCAGCGTGACCGGGAGCGAAAGCATCCCCGCCTTCCCAAGGTCGTTGCCGTAGGCGGTCTCGACGCCCTTCTGCGCGCTGCCATCGCCGAACTCGCCGATGGCGAAGCCCGGATGCGGCCGCTGCGCGGCGGCGACCGCGTCCAGGACCGGCTGGATCTTGTCGGCTGCCTTGGTCTTGTCACCGCGGATCTGAAAGTCGACGAGCGCGGCGTGTTGGTTCCTGGAGATCGCTCCGCGGTGGACCTGCTGCACCACCGTGAGTTTCGAGACGGCGCCGATCACGTCTTTGATCGCCGCCGTAAAGGCAACGTCGCCCACCCGTGCGGAGCGGCTCTCGATCAGCACGCTCTCGCCGGCGGGCTGCTTGAAGCCCGCGTCGAGGATCTTCTGCATCCGACCCGACTCGCCGGGGCCGGCGTTGCTGTCGACGTTCTTCGTGCCGACGAGGCCGCCGAGCGCAAACGCGACGACGACGAATGCGAGCCAGCCGAAGGTGGCTGTCTTCCAGTGGCTCGCACTCCAGCGGCCCATGCGGGCAGCAAGACCGTGTTGTTGTGGGAGGGACGTGGGTGTCGGAGTGCTCATCGTGACCGTCCTTTCGCTGATCGAGTCGATGCCTCCACGCTAGGAGGCCGCGATCGGACGAGCGTCGTCGCGGGGTCGCGTTCGCTCTCAGACCTGGCGACGATCTCCTCTCCTACTCAGGTAGGAGGCGTCCGAAGCGCGGCAGGAGTACGGTCGCGGTATGAGCCGGCTATGGCCCTTCGCGCGCAGGCACGGGTTCGACGTTCTGATCGTGATCACGGCCGTCGAGAGCGCGCTCGAGGTGGCCTTCCGCGACAACCCCGGGCGATCACCGCAGACGACTCTCTGGTTCGCCGTGCCGGCCGTCGCGGGCGGGGTCCTGCTTCTGCTCGGCCGCCGTCGCTTTCCCTTCGGCGCGCCTGCGATCTTCTGGCTGGGCGCAGCCGCGGTCTCTTTCCTCGACGGGCGGCTCGTCGTTTTCACCTACGGCATCGAGTTGGCCGGATTCGCCGCAGCGTTGTTGCTCGGCAACGTCCGCTCGGCCGAGCAGGCGCGGGCGGGGCTGGCGATCGTGGTCGGCGGCGCGGCGATCATCGCCTACAACGATCCGAACCACACCCCGGGAGAGCTCGTCTTCATCCCGCTCCTGTTCGCGATCGCCTGGCTCGTCGGCTTCGCCCTGCGCGGGCACGCCGTGCAGGCGGAGGCGGCGGAGGCGCGGGCGAACCAGGCCGAGCGTGAACGCGAGGCGGTGGCCCGACTCGCGGTCGCCGAGGAGCGCGCGCGAATCGCCCGCGAACTGCACGACATCGTCGCCCACGCAGTCAGCGTCATGGTGCTCCAAGTCGGCGCGGTGCGACACAGACTGCCCGACGAGCTCGCAGACGACCGCGACGCGCTTCGGGATGTCGAAGGCGCCGGGCGTGCCGCGCTGACCGAGATGCGCCGCCTACTCGGCGCGATGCGACGCCACGGGGACGGAGTGGAGCTGACACCGCAACCGGGTCTCGGCAGCCTCGAGCCGCTGCTCGACGAGATCCGCCACGCTGGACTTGCCGTCGACCTGCACATCGAGGGAGAGCGAGTGCCCCTTCCCCATGCCATCGACCTCTCCGCCTACAGGATCGTCCAGGAGGGACTGACGAACGCGCTCAAACACGCCAACGCCAGCCATGCCGACGTCGTCGTGCGCTACCGGCCCGACGAACTCCAGATCGACGTGCGCGACGACGGCCACGGACCCTCCACGAGCGACGGGCTAGGCCACGGGCTCGTCGGAATCCGCGAACGCGTCAAGCTCTACGGCGGCGAGATGAACGCCGGCGCCGCCAACGGACGCGGCTTCGTCCTCAGCACCCGCCTCCCGCTCGCAGGGGGCGGACAATGAGCATCCGCGTCCTCGTCGCCGACGACCAGTCGATGGTCCGCGCCGGCTTCCGCATGCTCCTCGCCAACGAAGACGACATCGAAGTCGTCGCCGAAGCAAGCAACGGCCTCGAAGCAGTCGACAAGGCCGAGCGCTTCGACCCGACCGTCGTCCTGATGGACATCCGCATGCCCGAGCTCGACGGCCTCGAAGCAACGCGGCGCATCCTCGCCGCCGACCCCGCAGCACGGATCCTCATCCTCACCACCTTCGACCTCGACCAATACATCTACGAAGCGCTCAAAGCCGGGGCAAGCGGGTTCGTGCTCAAGGACGACCCACCCGAGCAGCTGATCGCCGCGATCCACACCGTCGCCGCCGGCGACGCCCTTCTCTCACCCTCCGTCACCAAACGCGTCATCAAGCAGTTCACGCACATCCCGCGCCCCACACCGCTGCCGGAACTCGACGAACTCACCGCACGAGAACGCGACATCCTCCGCCTGATCGCCGAAGGCCTCTCCAACGCGGAAATCGGAGAACGCCTCTACATCAGCGAGACGACCGTCAAGACCCACGTCACCCACGTCCTCCAGAAGCTCAACCTCCGCGACCGCGTCCAAGCCGTCGTCCTCGCCTACCAAAGCGGCCTCACCGATGCCGCCGCGGCCGTTGAGCGAGGCGCCGCGTCGACATCGCATTGACCTCACGCCCTGGAAACATCATGGAAACGACCGGGCGACGAGGCGAAGCTCGGCGCAACGGTCTGCGTCACACCTGTCATCAATGCTCCGCACGCCGAACCGGCAGGGTTCATGGTGGTGATTAGCCAGACGCACGTCATCGGATCTCGATGTCGTGAGGTGCAAATCCGCGCATACGGCTCTCGTTGTCCGTTGCGGGAACAGACAACGCGCCGCGGGTACGAGACGGGTACGTCAGCCTGAGCGCGTGCGATCACCCGCGGGCACTGGCGACACAAGCCGACGGGTAAGCGTTCAGGCCCTGGGCAGGGACCAGGCGTTTTTCGGCGAAGTGTTTTGGTGTGGAGCGGGCTGAGGCCGAGGCGATCTTCGATGGTGATCGGGAGACGGCTGTGGCGTTGTTGTTGCGGGTGGGGGAGCTGGTC
>WNFU01003248.1_pt1 | contig 23544 bp, 24 predicted proteins | sample 5400121 | NCBI WGS metagenome assembly WNFU01 (sample SAMN13153360, study PRJNA577476) | soil metagenome | isolation source: 100 cm soil or saprolite under grassland replicate 1 | place: USA:California | collected 2016-06-15
CGGTACTTCCCGGAGCTGCGGCCCCTCGGCGATCTCCTCCCACCCCACTCGGCGCTCGACGGCGAGATCGTGATCGCGCGGGACGGAGCACTCGATTTCGACTCGATGCAGATGCGGCTCCATCCGGCGGAATCGCGCGTCCGCAAGCTCTCCGCCGAGATTCCTGCGCAGTTCGTCGTTTTCGACGTCCTGCTCTGGGACGGCGAGCCGGTCTGGAAGCAACCGCTCGAGGAGCGGCGCGCCCGCGTCGAGGGTCTGGACGGTTTTCGAATCTCGCCGTGCACGCGCGACGCGGCCGACGCGCGCGGGTGGCTCGACCGCTTCGAGACGATGGGGCTCGACGGCGTCGTCGCGAAGAAGCTGGGTGTCCCCTACCTCCCCGGCTCGCGCGAGGGCGTCGTGAAGATCAAGGAGGAGAAGACCGCCGACTGTGTCGTCGTCGGGCTTCGCCGCAAGAAGGACGGCGAGAAGATCGCGACGCTCCTGCTCGGCCTGTATCGCGAGGACGGCGGCATCGACTACGTCGGCTCGTGCGCCGTGGCCGCGCGTGCGCATGACGACATCGCCGCGCGCGTCGTGCCGCTGCTGGAGGACGCACCGGAACGGCGCTTCTCGGAGCCGAACCGGTGGGGCACGGGTGAGCTCGAGGAAGCCGCCGTCCGGCCGGAGCTCGTCGTCGAGGTGCGATACGACAAGGTGCAGGGAAACCGCTTTCGTCACGGGACGAAGCTGCTCCGTTTTCGTCCTGACAAGGACGCCGCGCAGTGCACGTGGGATCAGGTGCGCCCGAAACGCCGCCGAGGCGACCCTACGGTCGAGGACCTTCTAGCCCCAGCTTCGCGAACCGGCTGACAAGCGACGGGCGCCGCCGCCACATCGCCTTCATCGGATCGTCGACCGCGTCGACTCGCGCGCGCATCGTCTCGAGCGTGAATGCCTCCGGCTCGACGTTCGCCGCTTCGTCCCAGAGCAGCGGCGCCGAGACGCGTGCGTCCGGTGTCGGACGCACGGAATAGGCGCACGCGATCGTACGATCGCGTGCGTTCTGTCCGAAGTCGACGAACACACCGCGACGGTCGGCGACACGCCACGTCGTCGTCGCAACGTCCTGGTCGCCGATGCGGCGTTCCACCTCCTCGGCCAGCGCCTTCGCGAACCGCCGCACGTCGGGGAACCGGAGCTCCGCCTTGATCGGTGCGAGAATGTGCAGCCCCGTCGCGCCGGACGTCTTCGGGTACGACGCGAGGTCGAGCTCGTCCATTACCTGTTTCACGACCAGCGCGATCTCGCGCACGTACTGCCACTGACCGTCGAACGTCGGGTCGAGGTCGATCAGCACGTAGTCCGGCGCCTCGATGTCGTCGATGCGCGAGTGCCACGTGTGCAGCTCGATGCAGCCGAGGTTGATCGCCCACGCGAGTGCGGCGGCGTTGTCGATCACGGCGAAGACGGTGCTGTGCCCGCTCGGGAACTTGACGAACTGCTCGCCCACGTAATCCGGGTGCGGCGGGACGCGCTTCTGGTGGAAGAACTCGCCGTCGACGCCGTTCGGGTACCGCTTCATGTGGAAGAGGCGCCGTCGGAGATGCGGCAGCACACACTCGGCGAGCTCGACGTAGTAGCCGACGAGATCCGCCTTCGTCAGCCCGCGCTCGGGGAAGAAGAGCTTGTCGGGGTTCGAGACCCGGACCTCGTGCCGCCCGACGCGCATGACCGCGCAGTATCGCGTCCCAAAAAGGGGAAAGGGCCCGCCGCTTAGTGCGGACGAGCCCTGAGGTTGTGCCGGGAGAGTGAGAGTGAGGCCGGCACAAGTGATCTTGCCGCGGATCACACGCGCAGCCATCCTCCCGACGGGGGATTTGCCGCCTGATGATGGGATACCCTGTGCGGGCGAAATTTGCCCGGAGAAGTGGCCGAGTGGCTGAAGGCAGCGCCCTGCTAAGGCGTTAAGGGGGTTCATACCTCCTTCGAGGGTTCGAATCCCTCCTTCTCCGCCTCTGACCCCGCCGCCGGGGTCGGTCGGGAGGGGTGGCAGAAGGGTTCAAATCCCTCCCCCTCCGCCTCACCGAGAAACCGCATGATTATGCGGTTTCTCGGTTTTTCGTATATTCAGTTGAGGCGACGGTCGTAGTCAAATCTGACGACGCCTTGGTGCCAAACTTGATAACGCCCGCGGCGGTCTGCCTGAGCGCCGCACAGTTCGGCGCTGTCCTTGAGGCGCCGACAACGCTCCGCCTCAACGACGTGGATGACGGGACGCTTGCGACGTGGCGTCGCTGTGTCCCGTCCTCGCCGAAGGACGCAGGGGGCCCCCGCGAAGGGGACCTAGCTTGCGAAGTCGGGAGCTAAGCGGGTCTGGAGCGCTCCGGCCTTGGATCCCGCCCGCTGATACTGGGATCGAAGGCCTGCTTCCACCGTGCACGCCTGTATGCCCCGGGGACGCGACGCTGCGGCGAGTTGAACGGCTTCACAGCGCGAGGGATCGAGACCAACCCGTGATTCCGGGGACCGGGCGACCGCTCTAAACGGTCGGCCGGTCGCGGGCCGGGCTGCTGCTACTGGACGACCTCGAACGCGCGCATCATGTCGTTCTCCTCGTGCTCGAGGATGTGACAGTGCCAGACGTACTGCGGGTTGGTGACGCCGGGCGGAAGCACGATCGTGCCCTCGTCAGGCAGTTCGAACCTGGCACGGATTCGGGTGACCTGCCCGGGGTGGGCCTGGACGGTGTCCTTGCGGCCGTTCTCGTTGGCGGCGGCGGGCACGGCAGGTCCGGTGTACGTGATCGCCTGCGTTGTGGCGTCGTAGGCCGCGACGTTGAACGGCCTGCGATCGATGACTTCGAAGGTCACGAGGTGCAGGTGGATCGGGTGTGTGTCGGCCGTCGTGTTGACGAGCAGCCAGTCCTCGACGGCATTGGACGCCGGCTTGGTCGTGACGTCGGGCAGATGCGTCTGCTCGTCGAGGTACGGCGCGTCCTCGACGTTGAGGGTGATCGGAGCGTCGGTGAGCGGGTCGAGCGTCTCCGACAGGTGCTGCACGCGCGTGACGGACGGCGCAGGCAGAGCCGGGAGCTCCGGCAGTTGCAGGTTGGCCGCCGGCGTCGTCTCGTCGGCACCTTGCAGCTCCTCGCTGACGCGGATCTTCAGCAGCTGCGACAGCGTCGCGCGCCCGCCCATCGGGTACGGCGCCCGCGCGTTGTTCGTGACGATGAACGAGCGGTTGCGCTGCCTGGCGAAGTCGATGATCACATCGGCGCGCTCGCCCGGAGCGATCAGCAGCGCCGTCATCGGCACGGGTGCGCGCAACAATCCGCCCTCGGCCCCGATCTGCGCGAAGGGCAAGGCCCTGCCGCTGTTCTCCTCGGCGAACTGGAGGTTGTAGAACCGCGCTTGGGATCCGTTGACGATCCGGAACCGGTACCGGCACGGCTCGACGTCGACAAACGGCCAGATCTTGGCGTTGACGACCGCGACATCGCCGAAGAACTCCGGCACCCACTGCGGGTGATACCCGGTCACGCCCTGCGTCGGGTAGAACATGCTCCCGTCAGCGTTGAACGTCTTGTCCTGCAGTACGAGGGGAATCTCGTACGGGCCGGCGGGCAGACCAAGCGGGTTGCCGGCCTCCCCTGTGTCCTGGTCGTCGCGGATCAAGTAGATCCCTGCGAGCCCGGCGTAGACGTTCGTGCGGGTGTTGCCGAGCGCGTGGTCGTGATACCAGACCATGCTGGCGCGCTGCTCGTTGTAGTACGTGAACGTGTTCGTGATGTAGTGCGGTCCCTTCTCGCCGCCCTTGGTGAACCACTGCAGCGGCGTCCCGTCGAACTGCGGATGATTTTCACCGCCGTGCAGATGCGCCACGATCCGGGCCGGATCCCCTGGCATCACGGCGCCCATGATCGTCGGATCGTTGGGCAGGAACGCGTTGCAGAGCTCGTTGCGCCAGTCGATCGTCACCGACGTCTCCACGTCGTCGTTGGGGCGCCTGGTCGCCTCGATCGTCGGCCCCAGGTACGGCAAGCCCGCCTGCGGATTGTCGGACCAATAACCCCATGTCCTCGTCGCCGGGAGGTTCGGGTGGAACCTCCACGTCGTCGACTCCCTCGCCGCGATCGCGAAGCGCTTGCCCCCGCCCCGGCCGTCGAGCACGGGCGGCACCGGCAATGCCTCTACCCACTTCCTCAACCTTGGCGTGGCGCCCACCGTTGCGGGCGCGGCCGTCGCAAACGACGCGCGGCTAACCACGAGCCCGGCGCCGCCGATCGCTCCCCGCTGTAGAAGCTGCCGTCTCGTCAACATGACGCTCTCCTCTCTAATCCCGCCAGAATCCGTCCCCAGGCCCGGTTGCTTATTCGTTCCAACTGCTGTCGGGGGGTTCGCCCTACGTAACCACGTCGGTGACATCTGCACATCGGCAATCGAGAACGCTGCTCTGCGGATAACTTCGGCTTCCTGTCACGGAAAAGCCGCTACCGACTCGTGGGCTGGGCTTTCGTGTGGTCTGCGTGCTCTCAGCCGCCGTCGCGCCTCCCTTCGAGTGCGCAGAAGAACGTTCTTGGAAGAGCTCGATCATCACGCGCCCGCGTCTCCGACGAGCTGGCGGAGTGATTCGACCTGCTCTTGGAGGCTGCCGCAGACCGCCTCGCAGAGCGAGAAGACGCCCTCGTCAATGATTCGGTAGTACGCAAAGTTCCCTTGCTTGCGGCGGCCGACGATTCCGGATCGCTGCAGTACACCAAGGTGCTTTGAGACGTTCTGTTGCGTCGTCCCGATCAGCTCGGTCAGCTCGAGCACGGTTGCCTCGCCCTCGCGCAGTCGGTCGAGCAATTTGATCCGCGTCGGCTCGCTCAGCGCCCGGAAGCGCTCGGCGATCAGCTCGACAAGGTCACCGGGCAGCGGATGCGAGACTGTCATCTCGCTCTCCGCGCGGGCGGTGAGGGCCTCGAGGAGTGGGCCCTCACCTGTGGCTTCGACACGGTCATGCGGGTGTCGGGCTGGTGAGATGGTGGAACGCGTTCCTGGTCAGCACGCGACCGCCGAACAGGCCGGCGCCGGCGAGCAGGAGCAGGAGTGCGCCGGGGACGACGAAGAAGACGGTGAACAGCCGGAAGTCGGGCAGGCTGTTGACCTGCTTGTAGTTGTCCACATTCGCCTGCATCGTCGTGACCAGCGGTTTGTAGTGCGCGAGACCCGCTGGGACCTGGCTGAAGATGCCGACGTTCTGCTGCATGGTTCCCAGCAGGCCGCCGAAGTCGCGCTGCATCGCTGGGAGGTTCTCCAGCATCGCCGCCATCGACGGCAGCTGCGTGCCCATTAGCGCCCGCACCTGCGCAGGTGTCATGTGCAGAGCCTGCGCGAGCATTGGCACGAGCTTTGCAGCGTCGGTCTGCATGCCACCGAAGCCCTTCAGATACGTCTGGAACTTCGCGACGTTCGCAGCGCTCATCATCGGCGTCACCTTGCCGAGCGGCACGAACACCTCGTTGTAGTAGCGGGCCGTGGTGTTGACCTGAGCGGGCTGCATGATTGGCTGGAAGCCAGTCATCATCCGCTGGCCGGCCGCCGTCTTGCCGGGCAGTCCGAGGGCCAGCGGCGCGATCACGAGCGTCAGGCCGATCGCGAGCACAGCCCACAACAGCTTGCGATTCATGGTGACCTCCTTTGTCTCCTCGATCCTCGCCGCGGACCGCACTGGTGCCATCCGCAGCGGCGCTGATCCCATTACGGACAACTACTCAGCTGAGTAGTTGTCCGCACCTGGTTCCGCGCGCCCCCCGATGGCGCGCGAGTGCGGCGCGATCAGGCTGCAGTAGATCCATGAGTCTCACGGCCTCAGCCCGCTCGATCCCCGGCACTCTCCGGCAAGAGGTCGTGATCGACGGCCAGCATCGCCTCATCACCGACGAGCCCGTACAGGTCGGCGGTGACGGAAGCGGACCGGCGCCGCACGAGCTGTTCCCGGCCGCGCTCGCGGCGTGCGTCTCGACGACGCTCGTGATGTACGCGCGGACGAAGGGCTGGGAACTGGGCGAGGTGGCGGTCGAGGTCGACTACGACCATCGCTCGACGCCGCGGAGATTCCAGATCGCAATTCGGCTCGGCGGCGACCTCGGCGACGCACAGCTGGAGCGCCTGGAGCGAGTCGCAAGCGCCTGCCCGCTTCGCCGCTCGATCGAGGCAGGCATCGAGTTCGTCGAGACACTCGAGCGTGACGAAGGTGCGGCCGGCCGCGAGCCGGTGAGACTAGGAGGCGCACAATGAGCAGGAAGCAAATCGTGATTCTGGGCGGCGGCACGGGCGGCACGATGACGGCCAACCGTTTGCGGCGGCGCTTCGACGCCGACGCGGCGGAGATCCACGTCGTCGACCGCGACGACCGACACGTCTACCAACCCGGGCTGCTGTTCGTCCCGTTCGGGCTCGCGCACGTGAACGAGATCGTGCGTCCGCGCCGACGTCAGCTACGAGACGGGATCGTCTTTCACGAGGGCGAGGTCGAGTCCGTCTCACTCGACAACGACGAGGTCCGGCTCGACGGCGGAACGCGGCTCCCCTACGACGTGCTCGTCGTCGCGAGCGGAGTGCGCCTGCAGCCGGAAGAGACAGAAGGCATGACCGGTCCCGGTTGGAACGAGCGGGTCTTCACCTTTTACGACCCCGTAGGCGCCGAGGCGCTGGGTGCTGCGCTCGAGCGCTTCGACGGCGGCCGCCTGGTCGTGAACCTCGTCGACATGCCGATCAAGTGCCCGGTTGCGCCACTCGAGTTCGCTTTTCTCGCCGACTGGTACCTGCGCGAGCAAGGCGTCCGCGCACAAACCGAGCTCGTCTACGCAACTCCACTGGACGGGGCGTTCACCAAACCGATCGCCTCGCAGCACCTGACCGGGTTGCTCGCCAGCAAGGAGATCGAGCTGGTGACCGAGTTCAACGCCGGCGAGGTCGACGGGGTCGGCGGCAAGCTCAGCTCGTACGACGGACGTGAGCTCGACTTCGACCTGCTCGTCACCATCCCTTTGCACGGCGGCGGCGCCTACCTGGACCGCTCACCCGGGCTCGGCGACGCACTCGGCTTCGTCCCCACCGATAAGCAGACGCTCCAGACGCTCGCGAAGCCGAACGTGTTCGCACTCGGCGACGCGACCGACCTGCCCACCTCGAAGGCCGGCTCGGTCACCCACTTCGAAGCCGAGGTGCTGACCGAAAACGTCGCCCGCTTCCTCGCCGACCGGGAGTTCGAGGCCGGCTACGACGGCCACGCCAACTGCTTCATCGAGACCGGCTTCCGCAAAGCGCTGCTGATCGACTTCAACTACGAGACCGAGCCGCTGCCCGGCCACTTTCCCGGCGCGTTCGGCCTGCCGCTGCTGCGCGAGTCGCGGCTCAACCACCTGGGCAAGCTCGCGTTCCAGTGGGTCTACTGGCACGCGCTACTGCCCGGCCGCGAACTCCCCGGCATCGGCCCCGCGATGCCGACCGCCGGCAAGAAGCGCACCGCTATCCACGCCTGAGCAAAGGAGACCGACAATGACTATGACCCTGATCGCTGATGCCCCGGTCGACGTCGACGCCGAGGGCTTCCTCACCAGTCCCGACCAGTGGAACGAGCAGATCGCCCGGGCGATCGCCACCGAAAACGGCGTCCCCGAGCTGACCGAGCGGCATTGGCTTGTCGTCAGGTTCATGCGCGAGCGCTACCTCGCCACCGGTACCGCCCCCTCGATCCGCTCGCTCGGCAAGGAGTCGGGCGTCCCCATCAAGGAGCTCTACCAACTCTTCCCCAAAGGGCCGGCCAAGCTCGCCGCCAAGATCGGCGGCATCCCCAAGCCGAAGGGCTGCATTTAGAAAGGAGCAGACCATGACGGAGCTACTCGAACAACCAAAGAAGGCGGCTTCTGAGCCGCAGATGATCGAGAAGGTCGCGATCGTCATCTCGAAAGGCTCGCTGGAAGGCATCTACCCCGGCCTGATCATGGCGAACGGCGCTCGCATGGAAGGGATCGAAGCCGATCTGTTCTTCACCTTCTTCGGCCTCGACGCGATCCGCAAGGACCGGTTCGAAAAGATCAAGGTCGCCACGGTCGGCAACCCCGGCATGCACCTGCCCACCTGGATCGGCGCGCTCCCGGGCTTCGCCGCGCTGGCCACGAGGATGATGAAGCGGCAGATGGAGACCATCGACATCCCGCCCATCCCCGAATTCATCGAGCTCGTCGCCGACTCCGGCGCCCACCTCTACGCCTGCAAAGCAACCGTCGACATGTTCGGCCTCACCATGGACGACTTCGTCCCCCAGGTCGACGAGATCATCAGCGTCGGCGAGTTCTACGAAAAAGCCGTCGGCGGCCAGATCATCTTCACCTAGGGAAATGCTCAAAGGAGGAGTGATGAGCACGCATGCACTTGAGCGGCGCACGCAGCATCGCGTCCGGGTGCGGCTCGGACTATCAAGTCACTGGGCCTGGCTGGCTCGGGGTTTCGTCCTCGCGTTCGCCCTCCCCTTCCTGCTCGCTGATCTCGTCGAGATCAACCGCGACGTCTTCTACGGCCTCTACGCAATCGCCGTGCTCGGGCTCATCGGTCTTTGGGCTCGCTCGACCGGCTACGACCTCGTCGCCGCAAGCAAGCGGCGCTGGGCGTGGGCAGTCGGACTCGGCGGTCTGTTTGCTGCCGTCATGGCATTCATGGTTTTGCGAACGGAGGACGCCACCACCCGACCTGACGGGCTAAAGCTGATCGGAGCCGTGCTCTGGCGAGGAGTCCTCTACGGCGTCACCGATGGCCTGCTCTTGTCGGTATTCCCGATCCTGGTCGTCTTCGCCGCACTTGCGGGAAGCCGACTGAATGATCGCTTCGCCGGCAAGCTCGCGATCGGCGCCGTTGCACTGATCGCGTCACTCGCAATGACAGCGGTGTACCACGCCGGCTACAGCGACTTCCGGTCCGGCACGGTAAGCAAGCCCCTGACGGGAGACGCGCTCTGGAGCATTCCGACCCTCGTGACACTCAACCAGTCGGAGCACCAATCGCACACGCCGGCCTGCACGTGACTGCCGTACTGCACAGTTCCGACACCGACACATTCCTGCCGCCCCACAATTGACCCGTACCTGGGTGGGGCTGCTGGCACGACAGCCCCACCCAGTTCGCAGCCGAGTGGCGCCCGCTGCTCTTCGCGCGCTTCACCTCGGCTGGACGCAGCCGCTTCGTGTGCCGGCGCCTGCGGCACCGACGCTACGAGCACGTCGCGGTCAACCCGGAACGTGCACGAAGTCGAAGGCGATCCGTGTCCTCCTTGCTGGGGCGCCTACGCGTTGAGGTGGCAGCCGCCGAGCTTGACAAGCCGGGGGAGCGGCGTAGGCTCCTCGCAAACGTAAGGAGGGCAGGCAGTGCACCTCAGTTACCGCGAGTGGTGGGCGTTGATCCACGGAATCATCTTTGGCGCCTTCTTCCTGCTCGCGTTCTCGGGCGGCTTGGCAGGACTGTGGAGCCTGCGCAGCGAGTGGGTAACCACCCGGGGGCTGCACGAACGACTGCGCCGACTGAAGATCGGCATCGTCACGATGGCGGTCGCCGCCTGGGGCACCGTCATCACTGGAACCTGGATCGTCTACCCCTGGTACCGCTCGAAGTCCCCTGACAGCCCAAAATCGACGCTGACGGCCGACCCAACCACCGCCGATTGGCACACCTTCGGCATGGAATGGAAGGAACACATCGCCTGGATCGCTCCCATCTTGGCCACGGTCGCCGCCGGCCTGGTCGTCTACTACGGCGCCCACCTCGCCCGCAACCGCACGGTGCGCAACATCGCGATTGGCTTCTTCGTTGCCGCCTTCGGCACCGCGGCCGTCGCCGGCATCTTCGGCGCACTGATCACCAAAGCGGCCCCCGTCCACTAACACCAATAAGGAGAAGATGGCCACACCAGCCGAGATCGAGCAAAAGCCGCCCGTAGCGGTCGCGACCACCGAAGCCGAACCTCCATCCGGCCCGGCGGCCGCGCTGATCCTCGCCGGCGGGATCGGCGTCTTCTGCATGGGCCTTGTCACCACGCTCGGGGAGGCCTCGACCGGGATTGCCGATGGGCTGCAATGGAACGACCGAGTCGGGCCGCTCTCCGGCAAGACCCTGATCACCGTAATCGTCTTCGCCGTCGCCTGGGCTCTCCTCACCGCCCTCTGGCGCCGAGCGAATCCACCACTTCGATCGATCACCATCGCGAGCACCGCACTGATCGTGCTCGGACTCGTCGGTACCTTCCCCACCTTTTTCCAAGCGTTCGAGTAACACGCCGCTCACCAGGCGGGGCCGGGGACGGGTCGACCAACCGTTTGGGAGAACATCAGCCGACTTCCGCAGCAGGCGTCTCGCCTCGCTGTGGAATTGCCGCATGCTCGACTGGCACAACCACGGATGGCGCAGTGGACCTCGGGCCGTACGATCGGAGCCATGGTCGTGAACATCCTCGAGAAGCTGAAACCGCGCCGGCGCTCTGCGGGTCACCCCTCGGCTCAGTTCAGCACCACGCTCCGCGTGCACCTCGACAACCGCCCCGGCTCGTTCGCGGCCGTTGCGGAGGCGATCGGCGACGCCGGTGGTCTACTCGACGCAATTGACCTCGTCCGGGTCGAAGACGAGAAGAAGGTTCGCGACATCACCGTTCTCGCGACCGGCGCCGACCACGTCGAGCGTATTGTCGAGGCCGTCCGCGGGGTGGACGGCGTCGAGGTCGAGCACGTCTCCGACAGGACGTTCCTTCTGCATCTCGGCGGCAAGCTCGAGGTTGTGCCGAAGACGCCGCTGAAGACGCGAGACGACTTGTCGATGGCGTACACGCCAGGCGTGGCGCGCGTTTCGCAGGCGATTGCCGATGACCCGTCGAGGGCTTGGACGCTGACGATGAAGCAGAACAGCGTCGCTGTCGTCAGCGACGGGACCGCAGTGCTGGGGCTCGGCGAAATCGGCCCTGCGGCCGCGATGCCCGTGATGGAAGGCAAGGCGGCGCTCTTCAAGGAGTTCGGCGGGGTCGACGCGTTCCCGATCTGCCTCGACACGACGGACGTCGACGAGATCGTGCGCGTCGTGACGGCGATCGCGCCCGGGTTCGGCGGCGTGAACCTCGAGGACATCGCGTCTCCCCGCTGCTTCGTGATCGAGCGGCGGCTTCAGACGCTCGACATTCCGGTCTTCCACGACGACCAGCACGGGACGGCGATCGTCGTCCTGGCAGGGCTGTTGAACGCGCTCCGCGTGGTCGGCAAGCAGATCGAGGACGTGCGCATCATCGTCACGGGTGTCGGCGCCGCCGGCATCGCGGTGACGAAGACGCTGCTCGCCGCGGGCGTCACGGATATCGTCGGTTGCGATAGCCGGGGCGTTGTTGAGCGAAGTCGCACGGATCTGAGCGACGTCAAGCGGGAGTTCGCCGAGCTGACGAACCCGCGCGACGTCAGGGGGGCGGCCGACGACGCGCTCGCAGGCGCCGACGTTTTCATCGGCCTCTCGCAACCGGGAGCGGTGAGCGCCGACGCCGTGCGCACGATGGCGAAGGGTGCGATCGCGTTCGCGATGGCGAATCCGACGCCCGAAGTCCTGCCCGAAGAATTCGAGGAAGCGGAGATCGCGGTCTTCGCGACCGGTCGGTCGGACTATCCGAACCAGATCAACAACGTCCTCGCGTTCCCCGGCGTCTTCCGCGGAGCGCTGGACGTTCGCGCCACGACGATCAATCACGAGATGCAGCTCGCCGCTGCCGAGGCGATCGCCTCGATCGTCGACGAGAAGCATCGCGCAGCGGACTACATCATCCCGGGCGTGTTCAACCGGGACGTAGCCCCTGCCGTCGCCCGCGCGGTCGCCGAGGCGGCGCGTCGAACCGGCGTCGCCCGGCGCTGACGCTACGGGTTTCCCGCAACGCCCATCAGCAACGGTACCGATGGCGGAGATCGAGCGGTCGAACAGGCTGGTCCCATGGAATGCGCGATCCAAAAGACGCTCGGCGTGCCCCAGGAGTGTACCGGCGCCTCGTGCCCGTTCTGGGAGACCGGTGACAGCGCGATCCCGGACGGCTGCTTCGTGGAAAGGCGCCTAGGGACCGACCTTGACAACCGCGCGCTCGCCGGGTGGCTCGTCGGATTGCGCCGCGCACTCGAACGCACTCGAATCGAGCAGGGGAGGCTCACATGAAGGTCACAGACGTGATGAATAGAGACGTCGTCGTCGTCAGCCCGCGCATGCCGCTGAAGGACGTCGCACGCGTCCTCGTTAACCGCCACTTCTCGGGCGTCCCGGTCGTCGATGACGACGGCGTGGTGCTCGGAGTCGTGTCGGAGGCGGACATCCTTGCGAAGGAGCGTGAGCCCCGCGGCGCCTCGTCCATCTTCGGTCGCGCACTCGAGCTCGAGACTTGGGGCGACAAGCACGACGCGCGCGATGCCGGCGACGCGATGACCGCGCCTGCCGTGACGATCAGCCCGCAGCGCCGCGTCGCCGAAGCCGCTTCGTTGATGCTCGACCGCGGCGTGAATCGCCTTCCGGTTGTCGACGCCGACGAGAAGCTCGTCGGGATCGTGACCCGAGCCGACCTCGTTCGCGCGTTCGTCCGCGACGACTCCGTAATCGAGCGTGAGATTCGCGACGACGTTCTTCTGCGCACGATGTGGGAATCGCCGGATCGCTTCGGCGTCAGAGTCCGCGGCGGCGAGGTCTTGCTCGCCGGGAGAGTGAACGACGCCCAGTCCGCAGGCGCCCTGGTCCGCTTCGTCGAACGCGTTCCCGGAGTCGTGAACGTTCGTACGAGGATCACGTGGTAACAGACGTGTTCGAGGAGCTGTCGCCGGCGCTCGCCGAGGACGAGGCGCTCTTCGAGGCCGACCGGTGCCTGGAGTGCGGCGGACCGCACGCTCCGGCACCGTGTTCGGTCGCGTGTCCCGCCGGGATCGACATCGCGTCGTTCGTCGCGTCGATCGCGGACGGCAACCCCGCTGACGCGGCGGCGACGATCTTCGCGGAGAACTTGCTCGGCGGAACGTGTGCGCGTGTCTGCCCGGTCGAAGCGCTGTGCGTCGGCGCGTGCGTGCTGTCGGAAACCGGCCGTGCGCCGATCCCGATCGGCCTGCTGCAGCGCTACGCAACCGATTGGGCGTTCGCGCATGGGCATCCCTTGCGCGCGCGCATCCGCCAACGCCATGGCGGCAAGGTGGCCGTGATCGGTGCCGGGCCGGCGGGACTCGTGTGCGCCGGCGAGGCCGCCGCACTCGGCCACATGGTTACCGTGTTCGACGAGCGCGAGGAGCCCGGCGGCCTCGTCCGGTACGCAATCGCGCCCTACCGCCAGCTGAGCGAGCCCCTGCCGGACGAACTGCACGGCCTCCGCGAGTTGGAAGTCGACTTTCGCTTCGGTGCCGCGATCGACTCGCCGCACGCACTGCGGAACCTCGAGGACGAGTTCGACGCAATCTTCCTCGGCATCGGAATGGGCGGGGACGTCAACGTGCACTACGACGGCGACGAGCTCGAGGGCGTCTGGTCCTCGCTGCCGTTCATCCAAGCGATCAAGACGGGCGCGCCTCCCCGCATCGGACGCCACGTCGCCGTGATCGGCGGCGGCAACACGGCGGTCGACGTCGCCCGCGAGGCTCTACGCCTGGGCGCGGTCGACGTCACAGTCGTCTACCGTCGGACCGAGGCCGAGATGCCCGCTTTCGCGCACGAGGTCGAAGAGGCGCGCGACGAAGGTGTGCATTTTGAGTTCTTGACCGTCCCGCTGCGCTTCGTCGGTGACGGGAAGCTCGAGGCGATCGAGTGCCGTCACGCAAGGCTCGGCGAGCCGGACGAGTCCGGACGCCGCCGCCCCGAGGAAGTGCCGGGGACAGAGTTCGTGCTCCACTGCGACACCGTCGTCAAGGCGATCGGCCAGCGGCCGCGCGCCGAGTTCCTCTCGTGGATCGACGGCGTCGAGCTCGAGCACGGCATCGTGCGAGTCGACCAAGACGGACGCACTGGGAATCCGAAGTACTTCACCGCCGGTGATGTGACGAACGGCGGCGCGACGGTCGTTGAAGCCGTCCGCGGAGCCAAGCTCGCAGCACGCGCGATCGACGCGTACGTGTGGGGGACGATGTGATCGAGGTGCGCTGGCATGCACGCGCAGGGCAGGGCGCGAAGAGCGCCGCGCAGCTGCTCGCGGAGGCCTCGCTGCGATCAGGCAAGAGCGCACAGGCGTTCCCCGAGTACGGACCCGAGCGCCGCGGCGCGCCGATGCGGGCGTACACGCGCGTCGACGACAAGCCGATCCGCCGCCACGACGCGGTCACGCGGCCGAATGTCGTCGCCGTGCTCGAGCCGTCGCTCGTGCGCGAAATGGACGTCACAGACGGCCTCGCCGACGGTGGAACCGTCGTCCTGAATGCCGCTGAGGCGCCGGCCGAGCTGAACCACGTCCACGTCGTGTGCGTTCCCGCGACGGGCAATGTCAACGTCGTGCTCGCGGGTGCGGTCGCCGCGCTCGCCGGAACCCCGGCCGAGCAGGTCGCGGACGCAGCGGTCCAGCTCCTCGGCAAGAAGGTCCCGGCGCAGGAGCTCAGGGACGCGGTCCTGCAGGGATACGCATGCCCGCGCTGAAGCCGTGGCAAGAGCTTCCCCTCGGCGGCACCGTCGTCCGGGACGACGCCGCGCAGCCCGAGACAGGCGGCTGGCGCACCGGCGTGAAACCGCGCGCCGACGTGGACGCCTGCGTGAACTGCCTCCTCTGCTGGCTCTATTGCCCGGACTCCGCCGTCGTCCTCGAGGTGACGACGTTCGTAGGCTTCGACGAGCGCTACTGCAAGGGCTGCGAGATCTGCGCCGAGATCTGCCCCGTGAACGCGATCGAGATGGTGCCCGATGCGGACTAAGGCACCGCAGCTGCTCACCGGCGGCGAGGCTGTGGCGCACGCGATGCGACAGATCGACCCGGACGTCGTGCCGGTGTACCCGATCACGCCGCAGACGCCGATCATCCAGAAGTTCGCCTCGTTCGTCGCTGACGGTAAGGCCGAAACGGAGATCATCAACGTCGAGTCCGAGCATTCGGCGATGTCCGCCGCGATCGGCGCGGCGCTCGCCGGCGCACGAACGATCACGGCGACGTCCTCGCAGGGTCTTGCATTGATGGCGGAGGTCGTGTACATCGCCGCGGCGATGCGCGCGCCCATCGTCGTCGCGATCGGCAACCGCGCGCTCTCAGGTCCGATCAACATCCACGCAGATCACTCCGACTCGATGCTGGTGCGCGACTCGGGCGTCATCCAGCTCTTCGCGGAGAACGCTCAGGAGGCGTACGACCTGATGCTGCTCGCGACGCGGCTGGCCGAGCACCCCGACGTTCTCCTCCCGGTCTTCGTCTGCCAGGACGGCTTCACGATCACGCACTCGGCGGAGCCGGTCGAACTGCTCGACGACGAAGCGGTGCGCGAGTTCGTCGGCGAGTACCGCATCCCGTTTCCGCTGCTCGACATCGCGCGGCCGACCTCGCAAGGGACCTTCGCGATGCCCGACTACTACTTCGAGCTCCGGCACCACCTTGACGTCGCGATGGACGCAGCACGCGACGCGCTGCCCGCGCTGTCGAACGAATTGAGTCTCCGGACCGGGCGCACTTATCCCGCGCTCGAGGAGTACGAGCTCGCGGGCGCCGAGCGCGTTGTCATCGCGATGGGCTCCACCGCCGGCACCGCAAAGGACGTCGTGGACGAGCTTCGTGCGGCGGGCGAGCCGGTCGGCCTCGTGCGCGTCGTGTCGTTCAGGCCCTTTCCCGCCACAGAGCTCCGCTCCGCGCTGGCCGACGCGCACGACGTGTTCGTCCTCGACCGCGCTGCCTCGCCGGGCGCAGCAGCACCGCTCTTCGCAGAAGCGGCCGCGGCACTGTACGGGTCGAGGGCGACGCTGCACAGTCACGTGTACGGCCTCGGCGGACGCGACCTCGGTCCCGACGGGCTGCGCGAGCTCTTCGCCGGCGACGCGACCGCGTACATCGGGTTGAGGAGTGCGCCGTGTCCCGCCTGAAGACGATCGTGCGCGCCGAGCGCGTGCCGCCGCTGCGCGGAGGCCACTCCCTGTGCCAAGGCTGCGGCATCCCAATGGTCGTGCGCACCGTGCTCGACTCGATCGAGACGCCGACCGTCGTGATCAGCGCAACCGGCTGCCTCGAAGTCGCAACGACGCGTTTCCCAACAACTGCCTGGAACGTGCCCTGGCTGCACGTCGCGTTCGAGAACTCCGCGGCGGTCGCGAGCGGCGTCGAGTCCGCATACCGCGCACTCCGGGCGCGCAATGCGATCGAGGACGACCTTACGTTCGTCGTCTTCGCCGGCGACGGCGGCACGTACGACATCGGCCTGCAGGCGCTGTCCGGTGCGCTCGAGCGCGGCCACCGTTTCGTGTTCGTCTGCTACGACAACGAGGCGTACATGAACACCGGCGTCCAGCGCTCCGGGGCTACGCCGTTCGGCGCTTCGACGACGACGAGCCCCAGCGGGACCGAGTCGCTCGGCAAGGCGCAGGAGCGGAAGGACATGACGGCGATCGCAGTCGCGCACCACATCCCCTACGTTGCGCAGGCGGCGAGCTCGCACTGGGACGACCTCAGCCGCAAAGCCGCGAAGGCCGGGCGCGCAAACGGCCCCGCGTTCCTCAACGTGCTGACCGACTGCCCACTCGGCTGGGGCCACGAGCCCCGCATCTCACCGCACGTCGTCGACACCGCCGTCGAGACCTGTTTCTGGCCACTCTACGAGGTCGAGGATGGGCAGTACCGGCTGTCGTACCGGCCGAAGGAGAAGCTGCCCGTCGAACGCTGGCTCACGCCGCAAAAACGCTTCGCGCATCTGCTGAAGTCCGAGAACGCCGACTCACTCGCGCACGTGCAGCAGCGCGTGGACGACGAGTGGGCGCGCCTTCTCGAGCTCTGCGTCTGACGCTCGACCGGCTCGAGGACGCGCCGCGGGAAAGAACGGATGCCGCAAGCGTCAAATCCCTGATGTCGGCGGCGCAATGAGCTGATATGCCGCAGGCCAGGGACATCGCCGCTCGCGGAAAGGAGTCTCACATGGCCACCGTGATCACGCCGAGAATCAGTCGGCCGAGCCCGGGCTTCTGCCCATGGGCCGTCTGGCATTGCTGGAGCACGCACTGATGATGCCCATCATGCTCATCCCGATGTTCTTCCGGCTCGACCTCTACACGGGTCGAACCGGCCAGATCGCGCACGCCCAACACGCCGCCCGGCGCGCTACAGACCTAATGTGAAACTCACGGCTCTTGCCCCCGGCGGCAACTCGTGTCCCGCCGAATCTGGTCGCGTCTCCTGGCGACGCGCCACCACAACACCAGCATTCCACCCCGGAGCACACCAGGTGGGCGATCTCGTCGCCTACATCCGCGCCGGCCTGCCGTCGGTGCCTGGGGCGACGCCGCGCCCGGTGATCACCGGCCAGGGCCCCTGCGGTCGAGGGCGCGCTCCGCTACCAGCGGTATGGCTGCGTCAACTGCCACGGCCCGAACAGGCTCGGCGGCGTGCCGAACCCGCAGTCGCCGGACAAGGCGATCCCAGCGCAGTCCAAAAACCGGCTAGCGCCGCCTGCGCGCGTCAGTACTTTCCGCACGAGGTTGCGATCCTTCGCGGATGCCCCGCGAATGCGCCAGCGCTTTGCTTCGCCTGCACGAGTGGAAAGGAGCAGTCTTGTCCGCCCAGGGCGTTCGCAGCCGTCCGCACGAGTACGCCGTCGGCTGGCGCACCGGTGCCGGCCCGACCTCCAGCGGCGCGGCTCGCCGAGGAGCGCTTCGGCTGGACGCCCACGAGTTGACGAACAACAGCCGGCCGCTGTCTCCGGCGGGCAGCCGTCAGAAACCGAGACCGATCCCGGCCCGCCCGCGCGCCTGACGCGTGGCCTGGCGCAGGCCGAGCATTCCGACCGGCCGCTCGCCGTCGATGACGGGTAGGTGGTGGAAGCCGTACTCGGTCATCAGGGTTACTGCTGCCTCGATCGGTGTGGCGGCTGAGACGGTGACGGGCTCGGCCGTCATCCACTCGCGGACGGGTGCCTCGCCCGAGTGGACGCGGCCCGCGAAGGCGCGGAGCAGGTCGCGTGAGGTGAGGATGCCGATCAGCCGCCCGTAGTCGGCGACGAGGGCCGAGCCACGGTCGCGGGCGCGCATCTTCTCGGCGACCTCCCCGAGCGTGTCCTCGGGCGCAACCAGGAGCGGATCGGCCGACATGACCTCGGCCACCGTGACACCACCCTCAGATTCAGGATCTGGCCCTACCTCCAAGCGCCCCGCAGCCAAACCCTCGACCTTGGCGACGTCCAGCTCGACCTCAACGCGCACGGCGCCCGGGCCGGCTGGCGCCTCGGGTGGGCTCTCGACGCCGGCGAAGGCGCCGAGGAAGGGCGCCAGGTAGCGGCCGACGATCTTCGCCGGCGGCCACCAGAGCGGCTCGGGACTGGCCTCCGACACGTCGCCTGCGCCGCCGGTGATCTCGTGCCTGAGGTAGCGCGGCTGTCGTCCCGTCAGCAGCAGCCCGCGCAGCACTGGGCGGAAGGGCTGCGGTGTGAGGTCCGCGCCGGCGTTGGCCGCGATCATCTCGGCGGCTGCGTCTGCCTGCTGGGCTGCGATTCCGCCCTGCTTGACCGGGAAGCTGGTGATGTCGCCGGCGGCGAAGACATCGGCAAGGCCGTGCACCCGGCCGTGCGCGTCGACGGGGAGGAACCCTTCGACCGTCTGCGGCAGGCCGTCGATCCGAGGCCCGCGCAGGCGTGGCAGGGCGACCACGCGGTCGGCCGCGATCGTCCCCTCCGGAACGAGACGCAGCTCCCCCTCCACGAACTCGACCGGGCGAGAGCCCGTGTGAACGGCGATTCCCCGCTCTTCCAGGAGCTGCCGGACCGCGTCGCTCCCCGCGGGGCCGAACAGCTGTAGCGGTTCGTCCTCCGGGGTGACGAGCGCAAGCTCGACACCGTCGAGCCCGCGTTGGGCGAGGTAGGCCGCAGTCATCAGGGCAAGCTCGTAGATTGGCAGCGACCACACAGCCCCCGATGGCACGACGAAAGCGACCCGCCCGACCTGACCGGCGACGATCTCCTCGAGCAGTTGGCGGATGCGCTCGGTGTCGGCTGGGCCGCGGAAGGTTAGGGCGCCGGGGATGGCTGGTGTGGGGCCGGCTCCGCAGGTGACCAGCAGAACGTCGTAAGAAATTGGGCTACCCGCGGAGGTATGAGCAAGGCATCCCCGGACGTCGACGCTGAATAGCGCCCCCGGAGAGAAGGTCGCGCCGGCACCCGCGGCGAGCTCGGCCAAGTCGAAATGCCTCACCTCGCCCAGGTCGAACGGCTCGGCGACGGCGAGCGGCCGGCACCAAAATTGAGGCTCGGGCGCCAGCATTTCGACGCTGACCCGATCTTCCCCGATGTCCCGCAGCGCCAGGGCGGCCTCCAGGGCCGCGACGCCCCCGCCGGCGATCAGTACCCGCGTCGCCATCTCAACCGTGTCCTCCCGAGCAGCTTCGGCGACGATAACACTCCACCGGCCCAACCATGCAGGCGCCGCTTGCTCACATCATCGACGCGAAGGCCTCCTCGACGAGCGGCGACAGCAGGGGTAACCCGGATCCGTGTTACCCGATGGTTCGTTCGCGGATCCGTAGTTGTCCGGCGCTGGATCGGCGAGCGGCCTGATGCCGGCGGAGCCCGCGCAACGGACGATTGAGCCATAAACAGACACCGAGGAGGACACCATGAACAAGATCCTGGTTGCAACCGACGGCTCGGCGTCCGCGCGTGAAGCGGTCGAGTTCGGCCTCGAGCTCGCGGTCGAGCAGCAGGCCGACGTGACCTTCGCGCACGTCGTGCCGGCCTACGACATCGTCCCGACCACCCTCAGCTTCGGCGTGATCGGGGCGCTGCCGCATGAACCGTGCGCGGCGGATCGCCAACCGCTCGAAGAAGCCGTCAGGCTCGCCGAGGGGAAGGACGTCCACGCACGGAGCGCGTTGCTGGTCGGCAACCCTGTCGACGAGATCGTCGCCTACGCCGACTCGATCGACGCGGACGTCATCGTCCTCGGCTCACGCGGCCACGGCGCGATCGCGAGCGCACTGCTCGGCAGCGTGTCGCGGGGCGTGCTGCACGAGACACCGCGGCAGGTACTCGTCGTCCGGGGCACCGAGGCACACGTCGATGCGCCGCTTGCAATCGTCAGGTGATTACGAACCGGCGGTCGAGGAGACGAACGCGGCGACGTCCGGATCTGCTTCAGGCTGAGCTGGGCCGAGAAGCTCGGCATGGTGCCCTTGCCGTGCGTCACGCGGTCGAGGACGATCGCGTAGCCTGGCTTCGCCTGGTCGAGGTTCGGTCCGGCCGTTCCCGCCGCGCCCGCTGAGCGGTGCGTGTGGCACGCGCCGCAGCCGGCGCTCGCGCACTGGCGCACAAACTGGCGCACGAGCACAAGAACCCCTGCAAATCGCCATATTTGCGATTGTCTCGAAAACCGTTTCGGGCTCTTGGGTCCGACGAGGGTTCAAATCCCTCCCCCTCCGCTCAACCAAGCGGGTCTCGAGTCGAGACCCGCTGCGGCGGAATGGTTTGCGGTCTCGAGGACCTTTCCAGCCAGTCCGTGGGAGTCCATAGAGGTCTTTGGAAGTCCACTGGTTTCAGTGGTCACTGGCGCACGACTGGCGCACGACCGAGGGCCCATTTCGTGTCTGCTAAGGCAACAACACGGACGAACGTGGTCGGATTGGGGCCCGCTCGTCTGGTGTTCATCATCGTGTCGTTTTCGTTGTTGGCGACGAATGCGGCTGGGTGATAGCTGCGGGTCGACTGTCCCGCGCCGATTACGGCCGGGCGTGTTCCGCGGCTGAGATCGGCTCCCCCTCTACGAGGGGTGATTACGCTCGAGTAGGGGCGGGGCCACGGTTCCGTCCCGCGCTCCATGGCCGATCTACACTGCGGGACATGTTGGAACGCACGCAGGTGCGTGCTCTGCCGGTCATAAACCGGGGAGTTGACCTCGCCCCGGCTGTTCAGGCTTGCTGTGGAGCTTGCCGAACCTGCGTCACATCGAACATTCTGGGCGTCTTGACCGCCGCTGTAGGCGGAGCCGCGTTCGGCGTGACGAACTTCGCCAAGCGCCGTTTCGTCAAAGCCTCGTAGTGCGCGTGTAGTTCGTGGCGATCCCGACATCGGCATACGCGAGTCGCGCCGGCCGCGGCCCCGCGCAGGCAGCGGCACCGTCGTTCTCGAGCCGCCGCTCTAACGCCCCGCAGACCGATTCGAGCACTGCGCTCGTACAGGTCGCCGTAGCGCTTGCCGGCGACACGCAACGCTTCGCTCGACCCTCCTTCAGCGCCAGCCGACATCCTCGGCGACGCCGGCTGCCGTCAGCGCTTCGGTCCGGCTTCGGTAGTCGTCGATGCGCACGATCCGCCCCCGGCGTAGCGTGAAAACGTTGAAGATCTGGCCGCCGAGCGGCTCGCCTCCCGCCTCGGTCATGTTCGGGCCGCGGGCGCCAAACACAACTTGATCACCGCCGCGAACGAACTCGAGCGCGTCGACCTCGCGGCGCTGCTCGATTCCCCAGCGGAACGTGTCAAGGACATCCTCGCGCCCGTGGCAGACCCACTCCTCGCGCAACCCCTGCCACACGACGTCGGAATCGAGCAACGCCGCCGCCGCGTCGATCTTGCCTCCCCTGAGGGCGCCGAAGAAGTCGATCATGACCGTCTCGAGGTTCTCTTGACCAATGCTTGGCATTGCTCCTCCTTTCGCAACCAGACACCTTCAGGCCGCAATAAGGCGTGCAAGGAGGCGCTCGAGCGCCGCCGCCGAGGCGCTCCGGTGCAAGCAGCTGCAACGACGGCAACGATGCCGTCGGCGCGAGGGCCGGGGACTCAAACGTGCTCTAGCGTCAACCAGGCACAACCAAAGTCTACGCTGACGAACGCCCGCGCTGCCGCCGCCCGGCCGCGGCCCGACGGCGCCGGCCTGGGCCTCGCGCCCGCCCTTGCGGGGTTTAGCGTCCGGTCGCGATTCGATCCGCGGATCCGTGCCAGCTCGCGCTGGGGCCACTCCGTATCGAGTTCGTTTCCGCGCTCACGCGACCAGGCGATGATCGCCTCCCACTCGGCTTCCGCCTCGGCCAGCCGACCAAGACGCTCCAGTAGGAACGCCCGGCTGTAGTGACCGGCAATCGAGTTCGCATCGAGTTCGAGCGTCCGCTGCCAGACGGCGAGCGCCTCGTCGGGGTGGCCGGTACCCGCGAGCAATGAACCCTCAATCTCGAGCAGCACAACGTCGCCCGGTCCCAGCCGGCGACCCGCCTCGATCGTCGCCGAGGCGTCGGCCCACCGGCCCGCAGCGACGTACGCCCTGGCGAGGCAGCGGTAAGCGAGCAAGTCGCCTGAGGCTTCGGCGATGCGACGCTCGTACCGGTCGATCACGTCGTGCGGCTGCCCGAGCAGCAGGTAAGCACCGACAAGCTGGTAGTGGGCACTCGTAAAAGACGGATCGAGCTCTAAGGCGCGCTCGTACCAGCGAATCGCCTCGCGCAACTCATTTGTTCCTCGGATCTGGTGGATGTAGCCCCGGTCGACGAGCAGCCCCGCATCCTCGCCTTCGGCCAACTCGGCGTCGAGAGCAAGCTGCGCCTCGCGGAAACTCTCCTCGTCTCCCCGCGCCTCCAGCAACTCAACTGCAGCCCGCGCGTCCAAGGCGACAACAGCGTATCGCCGGAGTCACGCCAAGCCCCGTCTCGCGATGGCGCACAGACTGGCGCACGAGCACAAAAAGTCCTGGAAGTCCGCCCACGAGGATGGTTCTCGTGGCGGTCCCGCGAGAGGCGGGCGGAGGGCGCACGTGGCGGCCCTCCGCCCTCTCGGATTCAGTGCCCGTTGATCTGTTCCAGGATGTCGCGCTGGGCGTGGAGCTGCGCCTCGGTGGACGCTGGATTCAGCCGAACGGCCTCCGCCGTCGCCATGACGGTCGCGAACTGGGTGTCCGCGACACCGTTCCCGTCTGTGTCGACGAGCTCCGTGTAGTCGAACGCGCCGTTCGCGAAGTTCAACCAAGCCGCCAGGATCTGGCGGTCGAGCTGCTCGATCGCAGAGCCGCTGTTCTGTTTCACGAACAGCACGTCGAATGCCTTCGCGACCGTCGACGCGTCACGCACCTCGTCGAAGACGCTGCTCATGAATCCCGCGATCGCGAGGTAGCAAAGCCGCTGCGCATCGCTAAAGGCCGTCGGCCTCGGCCGATATTGCGTCTGCCAATACCCGGCGTTCCGCTCGGCTGATGCGTTCCCGGTGATGATCACCTTCACCGTGTCGGAGGCCGCGCCGCCGTCGTCGTCCGCTGCACCGAAGGTGACCGTGTAGAAACACGCTTCGGCGAACGCGTGCGGCTCCGTGTCCGTCACGGTGCGCGGGTTGACCGTCGGGCTCGGATCCGGATCCGGATTGAAATTCGGGTCGTTGAGCGAGAGCTTCGTCGAGTCCGGCGATGGTGCGCCG
>WNFU01002975.1_pt1 | contig 23535 bp, 25 predicted proteins | sample 5400121 | NCBI WGS metagenome assembly WNFU01 (sample SAMN13153360, study PRJNA577476) | soil metagenome | isolation source: 100 cm soil or saprolite under grassland replicate 1 | place: USA:California | collected 2016-06-15
CTTCCCAGGGCACCAGCGACTTGCTAGAGCGCACCGCGCGTTGACAAACTGACAACGCTCACAGCTTGTACTGCAATTCAGGAGCCGAGATCGCGTTTGGAGGCCGATCGTCCGCGATCTCTACTGGTGGCTTATTCACACGGCGCTCAACACTGACAACAGAATCGGCCGCCGTTTCAAAGCATTGACCGGCAAGAAAGGCGCGCCGCTGGTTGGGATCTCCGAGAAGGACTTAGAGCGCGCCGGGGTGGAACGCATCCCGCGAATGGTGGGCGTGCAGGATGGCCAACCGCTGCTGCAGGATGGGGGCGTCCTGGACGTGGCAAACGTGATCTGGTGTACCGGGTTTGTTCCCGACTTCCGCTGGATTGACCTGCCGGTGTTTGGCAGCGATGGATATCCCCTACACTCGCGCGGGCTCGTCAAGGGTGAACCAGGCTTATACTTCCTTGGGCTGCCGTTCCAGTATACGCTGACGTCTTCGCTGATCGGTGGGGTAGGACGAGACGCCAGCTATATCGCCGAGCAGATTGCAGCCCGATCATCCGCTACCGATGTACAGATATCTGTAGGCTTGACCGAGGGCGTACAATAGAGATGCAGAAGCACCTCTCCCAAGCCTAATTGTCCCATCCACAGCCCCTTCCCAGCGTGAAGGCGGCGATCTCCTGGTCTGCTCTGCACGGGCGATGCCGACGGCCGCCCGTTTCGCCGCATCAGTAAGGAGGCGCCCATGAAACATGTATTCACCCTTCGCTTGCTTCTGGCTGGCCTCGCGCTCGCACTGCTGGCCTCTGCCGCTGGCGCGGCACGGGCTGATGGTGGCGGTTCGAACGCCGGATCGGCCCTGAACATGGTGGCCGTCGGCCACAACGACCTTGACGGCCGTGGCTTCAACGCCGATGTCTGGGTCTACAAGGGCTACGCCTACGTCGGCCAGTGGGGCTTCGGCGACTGGGCCAACGGAACACCTCTGCTGAAGACGTGGTGGTCTACAGCGCCCGCTACGGCCCCTACAGAGGCCACGACATCGCCGCAGCGGGCATCCAGTGGTGTGGTGACTCGCGCTACGACGCGAATGCCGACCGCGGCCTGATGCTCTGGGATGTCACCAATCCCTCAGCACCGGTCCAGGTGGGCTACCTCAAGACGGCCTGCTGCACGCGCGGCGTCCACGAGTTCGAGGTCGAGCACCGCACCGACCTGCGGCGAACCTTCGCCTATGCGACCGTACCGACGAGCCGCTATCCCGACTCGAATACCTCGAGCGGCTACCGTGATGCGAACGGGGACGGCGATTTCCGCCTGATCGATATCACTGACCCGGCCCATCCGGCCCAGGTCGCCGACTGGGGCATCCAGGACATCGGCGGGCCGTTCTACGCCGGCCAGGGCTGCGACCCCGATTCGAACTACGGGCATGGCGCCGAGCCATCTGAGGACGGCAAGCTGGTGTTTGTCTCCTACTGGGACAGCGGGTTCATCGCGCTGGATGTGACGAATCCGGCCCAGCCCGTCTTCAAGGGCCGCACGACCTACCCAACCAACGCCGACGGCGACGGCCACTCCGCATCCTATGACGATGCCCGCAAGCTGCTGTTCAGCGCCGACGAGGACTTCTGCAAGACCTCCGGCTCGGGGATCGAGAAGGGCCTGGGCTATCTGCGCGTCTATGATTACACCAACCTGGCTGCTCCAGTCCAAATCGGCGAGTATCGGACGCCGAACTCGCTGGGCAGCGACAGCCAGGCGGCGGGCGACTACTCGATTCACAACGCGCTCCTTGTCGGCAGCGATGTCTATATGTCGTGGTACTCCGATGGTATCCGGGTGGTGGACGCGAGCAACCCGCGCGCGCTGAGGGAGGTGGCCTACTTCGTGCCGCCGTCGGCGAACAATCCGGTGAAGCCATCGCAGCGCGGGGTGTTGTCGAATGCCCCGCAGGTCTGGGGCGTGGCCTACGACGAGACGACCGGGCTGATTTATGCCAGCGACATGAACTCGGGGCTGTGGATTCTGCGCCGAACGGATCGATGACGCGGGCAGGTCATCTCGGATGCCAGTGAGCGCTGGTTCTCCCGCGGTCGTCTGATCAGCTGCCAGACCTCACCCCTCACAACAAGCAGCATCAGCCACCGACCGGATGCCAGCCCGATACAGCTCTGACTGGAGGAAGGCCATGCTTCAAACGCATCGTGCGAACATGACGCAGCGCAAGCTGCTGCTGTTCAAATGGCTCATGGTCTTCCTCCCAGTCGGTACGGTCACGCTGGGCCACAGCCTGATCGAGCACAGCGGCGGTGGAACACACGCCCTGCCCACCCTCGTAGCGATTCTGCCTGTGGCATTGGTGGGCCTGGTGCTGACCTATATCTTTGTCGAGACCCTGTTCAGAGTCCTCCGCAGACTCCAGGCTGAGGCGGTTGCCCGAGAGCAGGACATCCAGACCATGCACGCCGTGATGCAGGAACGCGAGCGGCTGAGCAGGGAACTCCACGATGGTGTGGCCCAGCTCGTCGCGGATCTGCTCGTGCGTCTGGACACTATCAAAGACCTGGTGGGGGCCAACCGACCACAGGAGGCGGAGACAGAGCTCGAGCGGCTGCATGGGGTTGCCGACGAAATCTACCAGGATATCGGCGAGTCTATTACAGGACTGCGCAGCAACGTGATGGAACGTGGGCTGGTCCGCGCGCTCCAGGACTACCTGGAGCAGTTTGAAGAGCGCCACCAGATTGCCACCACCCTCCGAACGGACGATGTGGCCGACCAGCTCCCACCGCTCGCAGCGCTCCAGCTGTTCAGGTTTATCCAGGAAGCCTTGACCAACGTGCGCAAGCACGCTGGCGCACACCAGGCCACGGTCACGCTCACATCCAATGGACCAGATCAGCTCACAGTCGTCATTGCCGATGACGGCCAGGGCTTTATCCCTGGCAGCCAGAGCAATGGCAAGGCGCGTCCCCTCGGTCTGACCAGTATGCGCGAGCGGGTCGAGGCCCTCGGCGGCACCTTCCAGGTGACCAGCCAGCCCGGTTCGGGCACACACGTGAGTGCCAGCATCCCCATTCCGCGAACGAGAAGGGAGAACACTCATGCAGCCCTTGCGACTCCTCCTGGTTGATGACCATGCACTCTTTCGCGAGGGACTGATCTCACTGCTCTCCTACCAGGACGATTTCAGTGTGGTTGGAGAGGCTGAGGACGCCGAGAGCGCCCTCACTCAGGCGCGTGCGCTTAAGCCGGACATCGTGCTGATGGATATCGAACTGCCGGGAGAGGACGGCGTTCACGCGACCCGGCGGCTGAGATGGAACTGCCCGCCGTCATTGTCGTGATGCTGACGGTGCGCGACGACAGTCAGACGCTGTTCGAGGCGATCAAGGCCGGGGCGCAAGGCTACCTCGTCAAGAACGTGCGCTCGCGCGAGCTGCTGGAGCAGCTGCGCGGCCTGGTGCGCGGCGAGGCTGCGATCTCGCGCCGCCTGGCTGCTCGGATCCTGGAAGAGCTACGCGGCCAAACTGCGCCCTTCGGGCCTGAAGAAGAGCTGACTGGTCGAGAGCTGGAGGTGCTGGAGCTGGTGGCGGCGCGTCGCTCCAACGCCGAGATCGCCGAGCGTCTGGTGGTCAGTGAGCATACCGTCAAGAATCACATGAAGAGCATTCTCTCCAAACTGCACCTGCGCAACCGGCACCAGGCAGCCGCCTATGGTGTCGCGCGTGGCTGGCTGCCACGCCCCAAGCGGCCTCGTTAGCATCCTCTTACACTCCCTCCCGTCTGGCAAAAATAGCCCTTTTCTTCTCTGCTCTGCCTTCTAGGGGTCATGTCCTGCGGACTGCTGCTGCCTATACTATGAGGTGTCAACGCAGGAGGCTCTACGGAAGGTGGGCTTTTAGTCGTCGTCCGTGAGCCGCTCAGCACTTGCCCAGGCATCACTTATTTGAAAATAAAGGAGGACACACATATGACAGAGGAAGACACGCACACGGCTGACCCAATCCCCGGCGTGGAGCCCAACCACGCATACCCCGGCATGCCACGCTGGGTGAAGGTGTCTGGGATCATCGTCATCGGCCTGGTCCTGCTGGTCGTCGTCGTGCTCTTGGTAGCCACGGCGCTTGGTCTCCACACGCCCGGTGGCCCTGGTGGTCACGGCTCCAGTCGCCACATACCGTCCGGTGACGCTGGTGGCGGCACAGTGCGCATCGAACAAGCGGTGCAACTCGATGGTCCACTGGACCACACACCGTCCATCGAATACGGCGGACAACAGCCATGATCATGCCACCCGGCCTCCGCAAGTTTGCGCTCACCGTGCATCTTATGGTCTCGGTCGGCTGGATCGGTGCGGTCATTGCGTACCTGGCGCTCGGCGTCGCCGCTATGACCACCCAGGAGGCGCAGACGGTGCGTGCTGCCTGGATCGCAATGGAGTTGACCGGCTGGTATGTGATCGTCCCGTTAGCCCTCGCCTCACTGCTAAGTGGGCTTGTCATGTCACTGGGCACCAAGTGGGGTTTGTTCCAGCACTATTGGGTCCTGATCACACTCGTGCTAACCGTCTTTGCCACCACAATCTTGCTGCTGCACATGCCGGACGTGAGCACTATTGCAGAGGTGGCGCGAGCGGCGGACGCTGCCGACCTCGCCGGGCTTGGGGGCGACCTTCTCCACCCCGGTGTCGGCCTGCTGGTACTGCTCGTGATCGAGGTGCTCAATGTATACAAGCCGCGGGGCCTGACCCCATACGGATGGCGTAAGCAGCAGGAGGAGCGACAGCTGTCGCGATCCAAATCAGTGGAGTATTGAGAATGCAACCAACCACCCGATCTTCGAATCAACCGCTTGGCGGCAGCAGCGGCGGCTGGCGTCATCGCGTTCTTCGCTTCCATGTGCCGCTCGCCCTTGCGAGTGCCCTCGTTCTTCTTCTGTTCATGACACTTCCGCTCTTCGACGTTCGCGACGTTGGCGGCCATGTGGACCTTACCAGTGGTGCGTTCCCCCAGCAGCGAAGCGCGGGCCAAACCGAGCCGATTGAACAGGGCGGGGGCCAGACCGGACCGATGGATCACAGCAGGGGCCAAACCGGATCGACGGATCACAGCAGGGGCCAAACCGGATCGACGGATCACAATAGCGGCCAAACCGGATCGATGGGTCACGACGCGGGCCAGAGCGGATCAATCGGTCCAGGCGAGATGCAGGAGATGAGAGACCCGCAGCGCCTCTTGGCAAGCCGCTCATTCACCCAGCGGTTCACCGTTGCTACGGGTTACCTCGCCACTATCCTCCTCGCGCTCACGCTGCTGATCGGGCCGGCCAACCTCCTGCTGCGCAGGCGCAATCCCGTCTCGAACTATCTGCGTCGTGACGTGGGGATGTGGACGGCCATCTTCAGCGTCGTCCACGTGTTCTTCGGACTTCAGGTACATGACGAGCTGCGCAATTTCCTCACCTACTTCTTCGCGCCCGACGGCAGGGTGCTGGCCAATAGTTTTGGATTGGGGAACTGGACCGGGCTTGCCGCCACTGTTACCGTAATGGGGTTGCTCGCGCTTTCCAGCGACCTCGCGCTGCGGAAACTGAAAGCTGGGCCCTGGAAGTGGCTCCAGCGCCTGAACTACGCCTTGTTCGCGCTAGTCATCGCGCACGCGTTCTTCTACGGTGCGCTGTTGCGGACGACATCCCCCTTTACACTGCTGCTGCTCCTCAGCGTCATCGCGGTCTTCGTCGCGCAGGCGGTGGGGGTCTGGCTGTGGCGGCGCAGGCACGCTCGCACAACTGCAAGGCAGCCAGCGTGAGCGCCAGTCAACGGGCGCTACTCGGTGACGGGACAAGAAGAAGACCTCAAGATCGTGGTATTGCTCGCGATCCTGGTGCTGAATGTGTACAAGCCGCGGGGCATGACCGCGTACGAGCGACGGAAGCAGCGCAAGCAGCGTATGCTGTCGCAGCCGTAGTTGCAGGGTTGTAGACAATTGCAATCAGTCTCTCACTCCTCTTGAAGAGCCCTAAATGTTCCCAGAGCGCTATTGACTTCATGAAAAATAGTTGTATAATCGAACCAAATCAGTTGTAAGATCGAACTATATCCTTGATGGCTCATCAAACAATCACAGATCTGGATCTGCAAGAGCAGATGATCGCGCTCATTCGCGCCTTTGGCTTGCACAGGCCGGATCAGACTCCTTGTGGGCAACCGATCGCTGTTGCGGAAGCGCACGCTCTGATGGAGCTAGCACGCGCGGAGCCGCTCTCACAAAACGACCTGGTCGCGCGGCTGCGTCTGGAGAAGAGCACCGTGAGCCGGCTGGTCCATCAGATGGAACAGCGTGGCTGGATCGTGCGGAGCCGCAGTCCGCTTGACGGACGGATGGCACAGCTCCACCTGACCGAGGCCGGTCGTACACTTACCCGCGAGCTTGCCGAGGCCCGCCGCGCCAAATTCGCGCGCATCCTCGCCGCCATCCCCGAGGAGCAGCGCGCCAACGTTCTCGAGTCGTTGACTATCCTGGTGGAGGCGATGCGTGAACACCACTAATACTCCTTCGAAGACCCTGCCTAAAACAGCACTACTGATTGCACTGGCGGTCGTGCTCGCTGTCATCGTCACGATTGGCATCCTATACCGCTCGGGGATGCTCGCGACGCGTAGTCGCCAGGCTGAGGTCGCGGCGCGCGGCGCGCAGGTGATGCCCTTCGGCCTCGAGCAGACCACCCATGTGTTCCAGCAGCTGCCAGACGGCGGGCTGCAGACCGTGACGGCCAACGATCCGGCGAATACGGAGCAGATCGCGTTGATCCAGGCGCATCTGCAGGAGGAGGCTGTCAAGTTCCCCCGTGGCGATTTCGGCGATCCAGCCACGATTCACGGGCAGGATATGCTGGGGCTGGCTGACCTGAAAGCTGGGGCGACAAAGATCGATGTGCAGTACACCGCCTTACCAGATGGTGGCCAGATCCGCTACACCACCAGCGATCCCGCGCTCACTATGGCGCTCCATCATTGGTTCGCAGCGCAGATTTCCGATCACGGCGCCCATGCCACGGACCATTGATACTTTCTTGAACACACACCGGAGCTACTGGGCAAACGTGGGCGCCGGTCACGTTCTTGCCTGTGACCGGCGCCGCGCCAATGCTGCTATCAGCTGAGTGCAGAGCGACTCACTCGCTGCCAAGCGCAAGTTCCTTCAAGCCTCGCACCAGCAGGATCTCGCCTGGTGCTGCAAATCCTTGCGGCCCTTCGAACTGCCGGAGAGCTGCGGCAATCTCTGTCCACACCTGCTCGCGATCTGCCGGCGATAGCCGCTCGATAATTGTAAGCAGCGGCCCAGCCGTCTCCTTGCGCGCATCCATAAACGCTGCTGCGGACGGATACTCATAGTGGAGTGGGATCGCCTCAACCGTGATGTTCTGGAAGCCGGCCGCGTGTAATGCGTCGGTCAGAAGCTCTGGTGTGCTCAGCGCGAACAGGCCAGGCTCGCCGGCTGCCCCTTCCGGTGATCCGGCATAGCGCCGTGCGATTGCAAAGGGCAATACAAAGACAGGATTGCGCTCCGGCGTGGACCAGACTGTCGCAGCCAGGATCCCACCAGCTTTCAAGACCTGCCACATACGGCTCAGGACCTGCGGCAGATTGGGGATGAACATCAGGCCTTGTCGCGAGATCACCGCATCGAAGGTCTCGGCAGGAAAATCGAGATGTTGCGCGTCGAGAACCTGTGTGGTGACACTGGTCAGCCCGGCCTGCCGGGCCTGTCCGGCGGCAACCGCGAGCATATCCGGCGAAATATCGGTTGCGACGACCCGTCCACGGGGTCCGACGCGCCTAGCCGCCAGGATCGTCTGATCCCCGGTTCCCGCGGCGATATCAAGCACATGGCAGCCTTCGCCGATGTTGGCCAGCGCGAGCATCCGCTCGGTGGCTGGCCCGAGGAGCTGCATGCGCGTGGCAGCATTCCGCCGCCAAGCTTGTGCTGCCTCCGGTGACTGCCAGAGACTCTGTTGATCCTCGGGCGTGTTGTGCGCTGTGGTCATCGTGTATCCTCCTCTCCGCGGAGCAAATCGCGCGTCAGTTGTGTGGTTGGAGATCGTTCGGCCGCGTATGGCCACTACGACGGCGAGAATCTCCCGACTGTTGCACGATGGGCGCGCTGTGCCCCGCCACGATGAGTCCAGGGACAATTCCGAACAAAATAAAAGGTAACCGACACGCTGGAACGTCTACAAATACGAGCAGAATCTCGACACTATGAGCACTTTACACTTTATCGCACGTCTTGCATCTTTAGCCGATTGTAACTTCATCTACGAGTTTAAATGTTCCGTCCGGTATTGGGTGACACTCGGAGCCGGCTTGCTTATTCGAGAGCTGTGGCGAGCGCAGCGCACAGCGGCACAGACTGATGGGAAGGTTGCAGGGAGCGCCTCGTGCGCGGTCGCCGCCTACCTGCGCGCGATTAGGGGTAGCGCTGAGCGCGTTATGGCCCGCTCACATAGCACCGTACGCGTTGCATCGTCAGAGAGATCAGCGGTGCCTCGGCGAAGTAGGCGAAAAAGAGCAGTTCGCCGACGTTCGACAATGGGAATGCCTGGCCGAACCGCTCGTCGCCAGCATACCATTGGGCAACGAACTCCGGCCCGTTGGCGGGTAACTGGATCTGTATTTCGACGTACATGTTCATAGTCGGTTTCTCCTGGTCAATAATCGGCTACTCCAGCCGCTCACAGGCCAGACCGGCAAGCGCAGGATCAAAACGCGCAGCGTCAATTTCGGGAACAGCCGGAGCAACTCGTAGAGGGCGGTTGTTTTCGAAAGTGAGTTCTTTTGATGCGATGGCGTCGGCCTGGTACGCTGCGGCTAGTTCAGCCGCTCGGCCAGGGGAACCGTTGAGCAGTAACAGCAGAAAGCCAGTACGCTCTGCTATGGACGGGGGCGAGACGGAAGCGAGCGTTTCCGGCTGGGATGTTTGCGCCGATACCTGTGAGTACGAACTCGATATAACGGCGCTACAGAACACCTAGCAAATTTGCGTCTTAGAAGAGCTGAGATTTGACAAGTTAGGCAACGTATATTACTTTTTTCCCGTTGCCTAACACGGTGACTTGCGAGTAGCTATGGCCCGACATATTCCTTATGTAGCCGCAGGTGTGCTCCATCGTCCCGATCGCCCTGATCTGCCTGCTGTGGCCCTGGACACTCCAGCCTGGTGGAGCTGGCTAGATGACCCCACGACCCGCTCGTTTGCGTTCCACGACGCTGTCGGCAGCTTTACCGCACGCAAAGAGCAGCGGCAGCGTGGTGGTGCCTACTGGACGGCGTACCGTCGTGTGCAGGGGAAGCTCGTCAGCGCCTACCTCGGGAAGTCGGCGGCGCTCACGCGTGAGCGGCTCACGGTGGCGGCGGCTCGGCTCGCTCGACCGAGCGCACAGGTACCCAACCAACAACCACTGCTCTCGTTCACTCCATCATTCCCACACCCGATTCCTGCGTCAGCAGGGCCACTTCAGACCGCCAAACTAGCTGGACCGCGGGTGCATTCCAAGGTAGTGCCACGTCCTCACCTGATGGCACGACTCGCTGCTGGGCTGACCGCGCCACTCACCTTGGTCGCAGCGGGTGCCGGGTTTGGCAAGACCACCAGCCTGGCGCTCTGGCTCCAGCAGGCTGATCTGCCCTTTGCCTGGGTGACGCTCGACACGGAAGATAACGATCCTGGCCGCTGGCTGCGCTACCTCATCGCCGCGCTTCAGACCCTGGCACCCACAATTGGCACGACCACGCTGGCGCTGCTCGCCTCGCCGCAACCGCCGCCGCTGGAATCCCTGATGACCATGCTGATTAACGATCTCGCTGCGCTGACGCAGCCGAGCCTCCTGGTGCTCGATGACTATCAGGTGATCACTACTCCGGCGATCCATCAGGCGCTAGAGCTGCTGATCGACGACTTGCCGCCCCAGCTGCATCTAGTTATCGCCACACGCGAGGACCCGCCCTTGCGGCTGGCGCGCCAGCGGGCGCACAGGCAGCTGGTCGAGATCCGGGCGGACGATCTGCGCTTGACTTCCGATGAAGCCGCTCTGTTCCTAGCGGATGTCATGGACCTCGCACTCTCGCCTAGCGATGTCGCGGCAATGACGGTGCGCACGGAAGGCTGGATCGCCGGTCTACAGCTGGCGGCACTGGCCATGCGCGATCATATGGACCTGGACAGTTTTCTCGCCAGCTTCACCGGCGGCCACCGCTTCGTGGTTGACTACCTGATGGAGGAGGTCATCACTCGTCTGCCAGCGCACCTGCAGGCATTCGTGCTCCAGACGGCCATCCTCGATCAGTTGTGTAGCCCGCTGTGCGACGCGGTCCTCGAAAGGCAAAAGGCAAAAGGCAAAAAGCAGAAGGACGGCGCGGGCGATGCTGACCTTTTACCTTCCCAGCAGGTGCTGGAGGAGTTGGAGCGGCGGAACCTGTTCCTGGTTCCACTGGACGAGCAGCGGTCCTGGTATCGCTACCATCAGCTGTTCCGCGACGCGCTGCGCCAGCGGCTGGCGAGCAGTGCGCCGCCCCATAGAGTGGCGAGCCTCCATCGCCGCGCCAGTCAGTGGTTTGCACAGCAGGCGGCGACAGGCGGATCCGCCTACGCCGAGGCAGCCGTGCATCACGCCCTAACGGCCGCAGATCATGCGTACGCAGCGGCCGTGATCGAGCGGCATGCGCCGGCGCTGGTTCGGCGCGGTGAGGCACTGACAGTGCAGGGCTGGCTCGCGCAGCTGCCGCCCTCCGTGATTCCCAATCATCCACGGTTGGCGCTCATCAACGCCTGGATCCTGGGGCTGATCGGTCAGCTCGACGCGGCCGAACAGCTGCTGGAGCAGGCGCTGAGCGGGAGCACTGCGGCGCCGACCCAAGATACCGTTACCGAGGCAGACCTGCTGCGCGTGATGATTGCCCGCTGGCGCGGCGATCCAATCCGCGCTTTGGAGCTGGCGCAGCGCACCGTGGGGCAGATTGCGCCGGACAATCTCGCCTTGCACGCCCTCGCCACCTATGTGCTCGGCGTTGCCGCGCTTGATCATGCCGACGATACCACCGCTCGGCAGTTACTGACGGAAGTGGCAACCCTCCCGGTGGCGGAGGCACTCCAGCTGACGCTCTGTACGCTGAGCCGGTTGTCCGTCCTCTCCTTGCACCGCGGCCAGCTCTCCCAGGCTTTGCGGGTGAGTGATCAGGCGGCTCACTTTATCTCCAGGGAACGTGACCTCTCACCCCTGAGAGGGTTGACGTATCTTGCACGCGGTGAAGTGATGTGCGAGCGCAACGACCTCGACGCGGCACAGCAACAGCTGACGACGGGGCTGGAGTTGCTGCAACGCTCCGCCGATCACTACATGCTGGTGCGGGGCGCGGTGGCCCTGGCGCGCGCGCAACAGGCTCAGGGCCAGGATGCTGCGGCCCTGGCGACCTTCGACTACGCCGAAACCTGGCTGGCGCAGCGCCACATCCAGAGTCCCTTGAGCCATATCTGTCTGGCAGCGTACCGCACCCGCCTGTGGCTCCAGCAGGGTAACCTCGACGCTGCCGGTCGATGGGTGCAGACCTATAAGCAGGCGACCAATGACGCGCTCGAGACCTTGCAGCAACTGACCCACATACGGTTCGATCTAGCAGTCGCGCGCCGTGCCGTGTCAGAAGCGGCACTCCAGCACGCTGCCGCGCTGCTGGAGCAGCAAGAGGCGCTCGCTGCCGTGCGGGGATGGCAGGGCGATCTGATCGAGATCAGGCTGCTCCAGGCGCTGGTGTTCCAGGGGCAGGGCGACCAGTCGCGTGCGTTGGCCGCGCTGTCGCAGGCGCTGTCGTTGGCCGAGCCGGAAGGATATATGCGACTGTTTGCCGACGAGGGCGCCCCGATGGAGGCACTGCTGCGTGCTGCAGACCAGATGCTCCGGCGTGACTCGGCAGCATCGCCGGCGCTCCGCAGCTACGTCCGCCGTCTGCTCAGGGTGTTTCTGCCCACCGCGCCTGACCACGCTGAGAGCGTTGCAAACCGCACACCGTCCCGGATTCTCTTGGAGCCATTGACGGATCGCGAGCGAGCCGTGCTGCGGCTGCTCATAGCCGGGCGTTCAAACAAGGAGATTGCGGAAGAACTGGTAGTTACATCGGGTACTGTGAAACGACACGTCAGCAATATCCTCCGCAAATTGCAGGTCACGAGCCGCCTGGCGGCAGTCGCGCAGGCCCGCGATCTCGGCCTGGCCACCTGACCCAACGCCATACAATCCTAATGCCACGGCGATATGTTGCCTAACATCGAATCGCCTCTTCGCTCGCTCTGAATCAACCCACAAATACATCCTTTGGGACAGGCGCTGCCGTCTCGTTGCGCTCATACTATGCCGCGCATCGTACGGACGGACCAGCGGGATAGGGCTGACCCTATCCACGCGTACGCCGATCGCTTCCGTCTGTGACAGGTGCAAGACGAGCTGGAGCTGCCTCGCGACGGCAGCCACATGCGAGACCACGGCGTCGGATCGGCCACGTTCAGCCTGGTGTTGCTTCGACCCATCACATCCCTGCGCATCAAGCCCAACGCGTGGCGCTCGCAGCCACGCGTTGTGTTGTGTGTACGAGGTTCTCACAACGATCGTGACGTTCCGCAAGGGGTTGTCCGGCAGCAACACATGAACGGACGAGATCCTCGCTAGAGAGCAGCAATAGAGAGCACTCGGCGAACGCACGGAGCGCAATCAGTGAGCAAGGCATGAACACTGACGTTTTGATTATCGGCGCGGGCTGTGGCGGATTAGATACCGCCATTCAGCTCCGGCAACAAGCACGTGATCTTGTCATTACCCTCGTCAATCCTACCCCCTACCTGATCTACCGTCCGTGGCTGATCTATCTGCCGGCGCAACGGCGCTCGTTCGAGGCGTTGCAGGTGTCGTTACAAAACGCCGCCGTGCGCCTGATCACCAATACGGTCATCCGCCTGGATCTTGCGCAGCACCAGGCGTGGCTCGGAACGGGCGAGCCGATCAGCTATCGCTATCTCGTCCTGGCGACCGGCGCACCAGCAGATCGGGCGCGTCTAGCGGGCGCTGCTGAGCACGCGCTGTTTCCGTGCGATGTCGACGACGCCCTTGCCTTGCAGCAGCGCTTTCTGGCGCTGAAGGAGGGGAACGTCACCGTAATTCTTAATGGGGAGCGCCCTGGCCCCAGCCTGGAATATGCCGGCTGGCTGGCCACCGCGGTGCATGAACGGGGGTTGACGGATCGGCTCCAGATCTACGCAGTCGATGACCAGGACTGCTTACAGACCTTGCTCGGCTCGCAAGCGCTGGAGCTGTTTGGTCGTTTCTTCGCGCAGAAAGGCGCCCGGCTCATCACAGGACAGGCGATCCGCGCCGTTCATGCTGATCGGATCGAACTGGAGAACGAGATTGCCTGGCCCACGACGCTGACTGCTGTGGTCGGGCCGCTCCATGGCGTGGATGTCGGCCTGGTAGCGCCAGTGATCGATGCGCAGCGGTTTGTCCACGTGCATACAACCTTCCAGAGTGTTGAGGATCCGGATCTGTTCGCCGTCGGCGATGCCACGCGGTTGCCAGCGGGCGATGAGCTTCCGAAATCGTGGGTGATCACGCGCAAGCAGGCCGAAACGGTAGCCCGCCATCTGTTGGCGCACATGAGCGGTCAGGATCTCCGCCCCCTGGATATTGCCCGCATTCACAAGGGACCGTTGACCATGAGTATGCCGGATGTCGGCGGACAGACGGTGGTGGTGAAGAATCGGCGCGTGCTGGCGCGTGGGCGCTGGCCGCTGCTGCGGGCATTCGTTGACCGGCGCTATCTGAAGGCACACACCTAAAAGCCGGTTCTTGCAGACACATTCCGAGCGATCGTTTGCCGCTGCTCGGCGGCTGATCTGCACCGCACTGAGGGTGTCGAATAGCGCTGAGCACCAGATTCAGAGAGGAACTGGATATGAATGACACGACCCGAATCGTGCTAATTGCCCTAGGGATCGCGCTGTTGGTGGCGGTGCTGCTGCCGCTGTTGTTTATGGCCGGAATGATGAGCATGATGGGTGGGATGATGAGCATGATGAACGGCGCGATGGGGAATATGATGAGCGGCCAGTGCTGTGGCGCTGTCCCCTGGGTGATGGGCGGCCTGGTGCTGTTGGTCGTGGCGGCGGGGGTGACGCTCTTGGTGATCGGCCTGCGGCGGGGATAGTCTGCTGACCTTTTGGCAAACGTGGCGCTAAAGGGCAGCACAGAGGAGAGTAGCGATGGATTTCGGATCTGGAATCACTGTTGCAACGATGACTGGAAGACTAGCGGTCGTGGCCCTTGGCGCCGCAGTCCTAATTGGATGTCTGATAGCCTCCGGCCGCTTCTTTTCGCGGTCCTTCTTCCACGGTTTCATGGTTTCCTCGGGCATCTTCCTCAGCTTTGACATCGTGGTATTTCATTGGGTGTTTCGCCTGCATCGGATTACCAGTGGACCCGAGGCGAATGCCATTGAACCCATTCTGGTCCTGATGGGCATCGGTTTTGTTGTCTATGGATTGACGCACGAGAAACGCAAAGCCAGCGTCCCGGATACAGCGACCCCAGCGCATGCGCGATCTGGTGCTCGCGACCAAGATGCTTGAGAAGCGTGACAACGACACGCTGGTAGGGCTTGCGGGGTCTCCTCGTGATGTTTCGGGGCGTCTCTAGTTTCTCACAAAGGAGCGACACATATGGAAACGAAACAAACCTCGCCCTCACCAGCCGCTGCGGCGACGGTCATACAGAACGAGGTCGTCGACAGCTTCCGGGCTGGTATGCGCGGCGCAGTGCTGCGCCCGGGCGATCACGGCTACGACGAAGCCCGCCGCGTCTGGAGCGGCATGATCGACAAGCGCCCGGCGCTGATTGCCCGCTGCACTGGCGCGGCCGATGTCATCGCTGCCGTCAACTTTGCGCGCGAACACAATCTGCTGGTCGCGGTGCATGGCGGCGGCCATAACGTGGCCGGCCACGCCACCTGTGACGGCGGTTTGATGATCAACCTGTCGCCGATGAAGGGCATCCACATCGATCCCCGGCGCCACACAGCCCAGGCGCAGGGCGGCGCCACCTGGGGCGACCTTGACCGCGAAACCCAGGTCTTCGGTCTGGCTGCCCCAGGCGGAGTGGTCTCGACCACCGGTATTGCCGGCCTGACGCTGGGCGGCGGCTACGGCTGGCTGCGCCGGAAGTATGGTCTGAGCTGCGATAACCTGTTATCGATCGATATCGTCACCGCCGATGGGAGGCTACTGACGGCCAGCGAGACCGACAACGCGGAGCTCTTCTGGGCCATCCGCGGTGGAGGCGGCAACTTTGGCGTGGTCACCTCGTTTGAATATCAGCTCCACCCGGTCGGCCCGCTGGTGATGTTCCTGGCCGTGATGTACCCGGCCAGACAAGCTCAGACGATTCTCCCCGCCTGGCGCGACGTGATGGCCACGGCGCCCGACGAATTCAGCAGCAATGCCCTGTTCTTGAGCATCCCCGAAACGCCGATGTTGCCAGCCCAGGTACATGGACAACGCGTGTTCGCCGTTGTCGGCATGTATGCCGGCGCGGTGGAGGAGGGCCAACGCTTCGTGCAGCCGTTGCGGGAGTTGGCCGAACCGCTGTTTGATTTGAGCGGCCCGATGCCCTATACGGTTGTGCAGAGCCTGCTCGATTCGTTCTACCCAGCACACCAATACCTGCACTACTGGAAATCGCTGTATCTGAACCACCTCGACGAGGAGGCGATCGCGACGCTGATCGACTGGGCAGACAATCGGCCGGCGGGGCATGGGTCGATCGATCTGTGGGCGATGGGTGGGGCCGCCAGTCGCGTGGGGGCGGATGCCACCGCACTTGGCGACCGCAGCGCACCCTTCACGCTAGTTTGGAACACGACCTGGAGCGACCCAAACGAGTCGGAAAAGAACATTGCCTGGACCCGCGCGTGCTACCAGGCGATGCAGCCCTATTCCCCTGGTCGGTCATATCTGAACTTCCCTGGCTTCGGCGAGGAGGGCGATGAATTGGTCCGCATGGCCTATGGCCCCAACTATGATCGGCTGGTGAGGATCAAGAACAGCTACGATCCCAGCAACCTGTTCCGGCTCAACCAGAACATCAAGCCGGCGGTGTAGAACAAGTTCGTTTTGCCAATAGTCGCTCCGCCCGTCTGGCCGGCGATGCGCAGTACATTTGGTGCCCTGGAGCTTGCTTGCATCTGGATCTTGGCATACGACGTGCTGCGCATGTGCTAAGGAGCACGCGATCATTTCTCAACTGAGAGTGTACGCGAGCGCCGGAAGTAACAAGAGCGTTTGAGAGGCCGAGCTATGAATGATACAACACGCACGATTCTGATTGCACTTGGGATTGCCCTGCTAGTCGTGGTGCTACTCCCGTTACTGTTTATGAGTGGCATGATGGCGGGCATGATGGGCGGGATGATGGGGCCAATGATGGGGGGCGCATCCTGGATCATGCCCAGCCTGGTGTTGCTCGTCCTGGTCGCCGGCGTCGCACTGCTGGTGACGGGCCTGCGGCGTCAGTAACGGCGCACGATTGGGATAGCGCAGGCATGCGAGATTTCCGCACTTGGGCATACGACAACTGGCCGAGCGCCCGCGCTGGCTTGCTGACCGATTGAGAGCGTAGTGTAGCCTGCGAGCGATGGTAACCGGATGAGCAGCGCTTGAAACTCCCACGCGCATTTGTGCGCGTGCTCAAGACAGCATTGTTGCACCCAGCCCCCACCCCTCATGATCTCCGCACGTTTGCCGGCAACCATGTGATTTTCCAGTCTGGAGCGATCGATGCGCTGCTGGCTCACATACGCTGTGGTTCGCTCTAGGTGGAAGCGCGGCAGGCTGTTGTGCGCGGACAGGTGCTTGTACAGGTCGGAAACTCCGGCACCTCCCTCGCACTGCACTGCATTTCGAGGTGATGGTGTGTACGACCGGAGAGAAGGTCGTTCGTCCACATGCAGCCCGCTGGTTCCAGCCTGCTATCCAGGACTGTAGGCGTGATTTGCGCTCAGCGAGCCCACACGCTGCAAACGCTGCACAGATCACGGCTCGTTCCGAGAGCTGTGTCTAGTACAAAGGAGCTGTTTCTATGCTTGATGTTTTGATCGTCGGTGGTGGTCCCGCCGGACTGAATGCCGCACTGACTCTGGGGCGCGCCCGCTACAGTGTGCTACTCTGTGACGCGGGCGCGCCGCGCAATGGCGGTGTCCATGCCATGCACAACTTCCTATCGCGTGATGGTACCGACCCGGCAGAAATCCGCGCCATCGGGCGCGCCCAGCTTCGTCCCTACGACAGCGTGGAGGTGCGCGATGTTTCGGTCGAGTCAGCTCGACGCGACGGCGATGGCTTCGCGATCGCGCTCGCTGACGGCACACAGGAGTACGCACGCAAGATCCTCCTCGCGACGGGGCTCGTCGACGAACTGCCCGCGATCGACGGGCTCGCGCCGCGCTGGGGGCACAGCGTGTTCAACTGTCCGTATTGTAGCGGTTGGGAAGTGCGCGATCAGCCTCTCGCGGTGATCGGCAATGGGCCGACTGTACTACAGTTCACGTTGCATCTGTTGCAATGGAGTCGCGATTTGATGCTGTGTACGAATGGGCCAGCGAGCTTGAGTGCGCCAGAGCGCGAAGTGCTCGCGGCCTGCAATGTGCCGCTCCGTGAGGAACCGGTCGTGCGCCTGGAAGGGCCGGATACGGCACTTGAGCAGCTCGTGTTCGCGACCGGGCCAGTGCTCGCGCGCAGAGCCGCCTTCCTGTTCGCACCCACACGCCAACACAGCGACTTGCCTCTCCAACTTGGATGCACCATGCTGGATAATGGTGCTGTTCAGGTCGACGACCTCGGCCAGACCGATGTGCCGGGCGTCTATGCGGCAGGAGATATGGCACGGCGCCCGAGCATGCCGTTCCCCGGCGCACAGGTTGTCGTGGCCGCAGCCGCCGGCGTCGTCGCCGCCGTGGGCATCGACCGCGAATTGGCCATCGAACACTTCTCGGGCGGCCCGCTGCGCGAGCAGATCGCAGCACAGGCGCACGCGACCCGCTCGGGCGCGTGAGAAACGCTCGTATCACAGGAAGGAGCGAACCAATTGGACATCAATGCAGGGGCGTTTGACCCACGCGCGCCCGAGTTCCGCGCCAATCCCTACCCCACCTACGACCTGCTGCGCGCGGCGGCACCAGTGCTGTATTGGGACGTCTGGGGCGTCTGGTTCCTCAGCCGCTACGACGACTGCAGCACGCTGCTGCGCGATGGGCGCCTGGGCCACGCCGAGATCGAGGGAGAGCCGCCCGAACAGCAGCGCGCGCTGTTCGAGATGCAGCGGCGCTGGATGCTGGTCCGGAACCCGCCTGATCACACACGCCTGCGCTCGCTGGTGCATAAAGCGTTTACTCCGCGAGTGGTTGAGCAGATGCGCAGCCGCATCCAGACGATCACCGACGGCTTGCTCGATCGCATGGTCGGGGCGGGGCTGGCTGATTTGATCGCCGATCTTGCCTATCCGTTGCCGGTCACGGTGATTGCTGAGCTGCTCGGCATCCCGGCGAACGACCACGCCCAGTTTCACACCTGGTCGAATGACCTGGCGCGCAGCTTAGATCTGACCGATGATCCCGCGGTCTACAACCAGGCAGCCCGCGCCGCCATCGCCATGACCGAGTATCTGCGGGCGATCATTGCTCAGCGCCGTCGCCAGCCGCAGGACGACCTGCTGAGCGCGCTGATCGCGGCAGAGGAAGGCGGCGGGAGGCTGAGCGAGGACGAGCTGTACGCGACCTGCGCGCTGTTGCTAATCGCCGGCCACGAGACGACGATCAACCTGATCGGCAACGGTGTGCTGGCGCTACTGCGCAATCCAGACCAGCTGCGCCGGCTGCACCAGAACCCGGAGATGATCAAGGCCGCGGTCGAGGAGTTGCTGCGCTATGACAGCCCGGTGCAAGTGACGTTCCGGGTGGCGCTGGAGAATTTGGAGATTCGCAATCAGAAGATTCAGGCTGGGCAGCAGGTAGCTTTCCTGCTGGGGGCCGCCAACCATGATCCGGAGCGGTTCGCCGAACCACATATGCTGGACATCAGCCGTGACCCGAACCCGCACCTGGCCTTCAGCCAGGGCATCCACTACTGCCTGGGCGCGCCGCTGGCGCGGCTGGAAGGGCAGATCGCCATCAGTACGCTGCTGCGGCGGCTGCCGGAGTTGGCGCTGGCGAGAGAGACGCTGGAGTATCGCGACAACTACACGTTGCGTGGATTGCGCCGTCTGCCTGTGACATTCCGGGCTACATAGAGGGCGCGTAACAACGGAGCGAAATATGTGAAAACGAAACGAACTGTACCCGCAACAACTGCCGTGCCGACTGTCAACCACAATGGCTACGACGACATCCTCTGCGTAGGGTGAGCGTTTCAACCTGATCGCGCGTCTACCCTTCCCAGGTGTGCCATTGTGGTCACTGATGTGGCCCACGTTGGGCTGAGCAGCAGGCCGAGCAGGTTCCAAGGATCGTCAGATCTCCCAAATTCCTTCGAGGCCGCTTCAGAAGATTCAGCGAGTCTCATTCTGCTGCTATACTGTCCACTATGTGGGCACTCTACGCACTGACGGCAGCACTGCTGACTTCGTTTCTGCCGATCATCAACAAGCATATACTCAAAACCGCTGATATTGCCGTGGTCGCCTGGGTGCCCAACGCCTTGTCGCTCCCAGTGCTGCTTGTGGTTACGCTCGCGCTGATCGGCTGGCCGAGCATCGACTGGCTGTTTTTGCTGGCGGTCCTTGCTTCTGGCATCCTCAACCTGGTGGCCACCATGGCCTCGACCCGCGCTTTGCAGCTTGCCGATGCTTCTGTTGCCACACCCTTCCTCTCATTCAATCCAGCTTTTACCCTGCTGCTCTCCAGCTTCACCTTGCGGGAAATACCGAGCGTACGGGGCGTCGCGGGGGTGATGCTGATCGTTCTGGGGGCGTACCTGTTTCAGATGAAAGAGGTCGGCAAGGGCATGCTCACGCCGCTCTCGGCGCTGGCCCGCCAGCCGGGGATCCTGCTAGCTATTGGCGCGAGCTTCGTGTGGGGCCTCACCCCGATCTTTGAGAAGATAGCCATTCAGCACACCACCCCAGAAAACCCGCTGATGGTGGCCTTCGTCACAACCCTCTTCACCGTTGTGCTGCTAACCCCGGCACTGTGGCGCCGTGCAGGCGACTCGCTTGAGCAGCTGCGACAGCACCGCCTTCTGTTTGGGGTCGCTGGCCTGATTAGCGGGGTCGCACCCCTGTTTGGCTTCAGCGCTATTGCGCTTGGCTATGTGGGCTATGTGACCGCATTGTTTAAGCTAGGCGCAATCTTGACGGTAGTGTGGGGAGCGCTGCTGCTCAGAGAACATGGGCTGCGGGAGCGACTTTTAGCCACCGCAGTGATGGTCATCGGTGGGCTGCTGATCGCCCTCTAACCCTTCAAGAGAGCTACTTCATGTATCAATTATGATCCACGATGGGGCGACGCTGATTGTACTGCCGCCCCACCGTCCTGACTCATGCGGTGCGTGGTCGCGCCGTTGGCATTGGCGGTGTCACGTCCTGTAAATTGAGACCACGCAGAGTTTGGGCGTTGATAGCGACGATAATGGTACTCAGAGACATGAGCACTGCCCCGACCCAGGCCGGCAGGACAAAGCCAATCCCGGCCAACACGCCTGCCGCAAGCGGCAGAGCAATCGCGTTATAGCCGACCGCCCAGGCCAGGTTCTGCACCATCTTGGTGTAGCTGGCGCGACTTAAGTGGATGATGCGGGCGATATCGCGCGGGTCGTTTCTTACCAGCACAATCCCAGCCGATGCCCGCGCTACGTCAGTGCCGGCACCAATCGCGATACCCACATCAGCTTGTGCCAGCGCCGGCGCATCATTCACGCCATCGCCGACCATTGCCACCTTCGCGCCATGCTGCTGTAGCTCTTTGATTTTAGCGGCTTTGTGCTCGGGCAACACTTGCGCGAAGTAGGTATCGATGCCCAGTTCACCGGCAACCCAGCGTGCCACATCCTCGCTGTCGCCGGTGAGCATGGCGACCTCAACCCGCTGCGCTTTCAGTGTTGCCACCGCTTCTCGCGACTCGGGGCGAATAACATCGGCGAGAGCAAACGCCGCTTTCGCTGTACCGGCTTCGACCAGGTACACGACAGTTTGGCCACGCGCACCCCACGTACGGATTTGCTCTGTAAGCTCATTCGGTAGGCTCGCGTGTTCGCTTTCGAGAAGCCGAGGGCCACCGACCTGAGGCGTACGTCCATCGATGGTTGCCTGAACGCCCTGGCCAGGAAGCGCCTGGAAGTCACGCACCGCCGGCAGTTTCAGCTTGCGCTCTTGGGCTGTAGCAACGAGCGCACGGGCAATCATATGCTCGCTGTCGCCTTCGATGGCGGCAGCATCCGAAAGCGCCTCGTCTTCGGAGAAGCCAGCCGCCGTTGCAATACCAACTAATCCCTGCTCGCCTTTGGTCAAAGTGCCAGTCTTGTCGAACACCACCGTAGTTACCGTTCGCGCCGCTTCGAGCGCCAGCCGGTCACGGACAAGGATACCGTTGCGGGCTGAAAGCGTCGTGCTGATAGCGATCACCAGCGGAATAGCCAGGCCCAAGGCGTGGGGGCAAGCGACGACGAGCACCGTCACCACGCGCTCGAGCGTGTAGCTATCGAACCCACGGGCGAGCAGCCAGACCACCAGCGTGATGGCTGCAACTCCGATGGCGACTAAGGTCAGCCAGTACGCCGCACGGTCAGCAAGGGCTTGGGCGCGACTGCGGCTGGTTTGGGCTTCCGCGACCAAGCGCATAATGCCTGCCAGTGCGGTCTGTTCACCGGTTTTGGTGATGCGAACGCGTAGTGAGCCACTCCCGTTGACTGTCCCAGCAATCACCTCGTCGCCAGGGCGTTTGTGGACCGGGCGCGACTCGCCGGTAATCATCGCTTCGTTAAGCTGGCTGTCACCTTCCTCAACCGTTCCATCGGCGGGGACACTCGCGCCAGGGCGAACGAGCACCAAATCATCGGCACGCAGCGCACTGACAGGAACCGTTTCAGTCTGGCCGTTGGCCACTCGCTCGGCGGTGTCCGGCAGGAGTTTTGCCAGTTCGTTCAGGGCGCTTTGCGCGCTACCAACCGCCCGCATCTCCATCCAATGCCCAAGCAGCATAATCGTCACCAGCGTTGCCAGCTCCCAGTAGAAGGGCATGCCCTCGACGAAGCCGAAGGTGACGGCGACGCTGTAGATGTAAGCGGTACTGATCGCCAGCGCCACAAGGGTCATCATGCCGGGTGTGCGTTCCCGCAACTCATCGGCGGCACCGCGCAAGAATACCCATCCACCGTACCAGTAAATGATACTGCCGAGCACAGCGCCGACGTATGTGGAGCCGGGGAAAGGCGGCGCGGTATAGCCAAGCAGTTGTTGGAAGAGTTCAGCGTAGACTAATACCGGAATGGTGAGCAGCAGCGAGATCCAGAACGGGCGCTGGAACATTGCTTCACTATGGCCGGCATGTGCGCCGTGACCTGCGTGACCATCCATCTGTGTTGCGTGCGCGCGGTGACCAGTATGGCCGCTATCATGCGATGCGTGATGCGCTTCGGTTGCCTGAGCGCGATGCATGCTTCCGTGCTGTGCGACCTCCTGTGCCGCGTTCGGATCGGTTGTATGATGATCCATCGACGCGTGGTCCGGGTGATGCGCGGTGTGTTCGTCCATCTCTTGTTTTCGTTCGGTCATGATCTTATCCTTATACGCTCACCTACCCCACCCCCAGGGGTAGGGGCAAGGTCATTACAGTTAGGGTATCGAGCTTGTCAAGTAAAGAGTTAGCGAAGATGGAGGTTGCATGATGTGGAGTAAGATAGCACTATTTCTATCAGGGCTGTTCTTCGGCGGGGCTATTGACCACCTCATTCTCGCGCTGACCGGTTCCGAATATACCCCATACGGTGTTCATTCTGGTGTACGCGGCAATTGGGTTTTTGCATTATTGGACAGAGGAGTAGCTCTGTTTTTCTATTTTCTGCACCACCATCTTGAGAAGCAGGGCATCAGCGATGCATATCCAGGGCCGAGCGCCGGCGGTCACCTGTGGGTCGTGACCGCCACGTGCTCGGCCTCGCTCCGTTCGTGACCTTACGCCGCCATGGTGGCCATCCGCCGGCAGGAGTCGGCACAGCGGCGGCAGGCATCCGCACAGGCTTTCATCTGCGCATCATCGCCGAATTGATCGCAGTCCTGTGCGCAGTGGCCGCACACCTCCGCGCAGACCGCGCAGATGCGGCCATGGAGAGCTTTGCAGAATTGGTTCTGTACTACCCGGTTGCGGTTCTTGGAGGTGGTTGCATCAGGGCGAGATGGTGTATATGGGCCACGGCCGGCGCGTGCAAGGCGCAAGGCGCCAGCCACCAGCGATAGCGACGGCCG
>WNFU01012249.1_pt1 | contig 23513 bp, 15 predicted proteins | sample 5400121 | NCBI WGS metagenome assembly WNFU01 (sample SAMN13153360, study PRJNA577476) | soil metagenome | isolation source: 100 cm soil or saprolite under grassland replicate 1 | place: USA:California | collected 2016-06-15
GTCCTCACAAAAAGAGGTCACCCAACTGCTCGGCGCTTGGAGCGGCGGCGACGAGCGAGCGCTCGAGAAACTGATCCCTCTGGTGCAGCCCGAATTGCACCGGCTGGCGCACCATTACATGAGCCGGGAACGTGCCGGCCATACGCTGCAAACCACCGCGCTCCTCGACGAAGCCTACCTGCTACTGGTCGATCATAACAAACGCGACTGGCAGAACCGGACCCACTTTGTCGCTGCGGCCGCGCAGCTGATGCGGCGGATCATGGTTGACCATGCGCGTGAACGCCACGCGCTCAAGCGCGGCGCTGGCGCCCTGAAAGTAACCCTGGATGAAGCTGCGGCAGTGACGGAAACGCGGTCGGAGGGCTTGCTCGCGCTCGACGACGCGCTGGAAAGGTTGGCCGCGCAGGATCCGCGTAAGAGCCAGATCGTGGAACTACGCTACTTCGGCGGGTTAACGGTCGAAGAGGTGGCTGAATTTCTGAAACTGTCTCAGCGGACGATCGAGCGCGAATGGAACATGGCTAAGGCTTGGCTTTACCGGGCGCTAAGTGGGGAAGAACCGGATGAAAGCTGAGCGTTGGCAACAGATCAACGACCTCTTCCAGTCAGCCACCGAGCGTGCGCCCGAGGAGCGGGCCGCATTTCTCGATGAAGCGTGCCACGGCGACGAAGGCTTGTGCCGCGAAGTGGAGTCTCTGATCGCTTCTTACGAGCGGGCGGGGACCTTTATCGAATCACCGGCCTTCGAAGCCGCTCCCGAATTTCTGACTAACGAAGATAGGAGTGGCGCATTAGTCGGAGAATCAATCGGTCATTACCGGATCGAGTCTCTCATCGGCGTCGGTGGAATGGGCGAGGTCTATCTTGCGCGGGACGACCTACTCGGGCGCAAAGTCGCGCTCAAGTTTCTCCCTCAGAGTCTAACCGCGAACGAGGCAGAACTGAATCGCCTCGAGCATGAGGCGCGCACGGCGTCCGCCTTGAATCATCCGAACATTCTAACCGTCCACGAGATCGGCGTTGACGGAAGACGGCACTTCATCGCGACCGAGTTCATCGAGGGCGAGACGCTGCGAGCAGTTCTTGCGCGCGGGAAATTAGACCTGCGCGATGCGCTGAACATCGCAACCCAAGTGGGCTCTGCGTTGGCCGCCGCACACAAAAGCGGGGTCTTGCATCGCGACATTAAACCCGAAAACATCATGCTGCGGCCGGATGCGTACGTGAAAGTGCTCGATTTTGGAATCGCCAAGCTGAGCGAACAAAAAGAGGCGCCCTCTAAGGCCGAAACGCGGATAAACGCGGGGTTCCAAACAGCAAGCGGTCTCATTTTTGGCACCGCTCACTACATGTCGCCGGAACAGGCGCGGGGCCAGACAGTGGATGCGCGCACTGACATTTGGAGTTTCGGGGTCGTCCTTTTTGAAATGCTGGCCGGAAGGCCGCCCTTTGAAGGTAAAACACCGAGCGAGTGCATCGCCGCGGTGCTCAAGAGGGAGCCACCGCTAGTGGCATTGAAAGCGCGCCAAGTCCCAGCGCGCCTCGAACAGATTATTCGAAAGGCCCTGCGCAAAGATAAAGAGGAGCGTTATCAGTCAGTAGAGGAAATGGTCGCCGACCTGCGGCAGGTCAAAGAGGTTAACGAGTCCATTACGAGCGGCTGGAAGCGGCGGAAGAAAATCGCAGCATTCCTGGCGGCGATCGTCGCGGTGGCACTTGCCATAACGGGCTTGTTCATCTACCCGCGTCCGACGCGAACGGTAACGAACACTTTGACCGAGAACGCATCCGCCCTTGCCTTGGTGATTCCCGAGAAAAGCATTGCAGTGCTTCCGTTCAGCAACCTGAGCAAGGAGGAAGAGAACGCCTTTTTCGCCGATGGCGTCCAGGACGAAATTCTAACCAATCTGGCCAGGGTCGGCGATCTGAAAGTGATCAGCCGCGCTTCGGTGATGCAATACAAGAGCGGAGTCGCACGGAATTTGCGCAAGATCGGCCAGCAACTCGGCGTCGCGCATTTATTAGAGGGCAGCGTACAGCGCGCAGCTAATCGGGTGCGGGTGAACGCGAAGCTGATCGATGCGCGGACCGACGCGCATCTTTGGGCGCAGACCTATGATCGCGACCTGGCCGATGTCTTTACCATCCAAAGCGAGATTGCCAAAGCCATCGCCGATCAACTGCAAGCGAGGCTCTCGCCTAACGAGAAGGCGGCGATTGAAAAAGCCCCCACCGCCGACCTGGCGGCCTTCGACCTCTACACCCGGGCCAAGACTCTACTTCTCACGACATCTTTCATTCCCACTGGTGAACAAAACCTGCGGCAGGCAGTTGAGTTTCTTAACCAGGCAGCGGCACGCGACCCCGCCTTTTTCGAGGCTTACTGCCAACTGGCATTTGCTCACGGACGCCTTTATTCACTGGGCTTAGATCACACTGGTAGCCGATTGGCCTCCGCGGAAGCCGCACTTCAAGCCGCGATTCGGCTGCGACCCGATGCCGGAGAAACACATCTGGCACGGGCTAACTACCTCTATTACGGCCCCCGCGATTACGCTGGCGCACTGGCTGAATTGGAAAATGCGCGGCGAAGTTTACCTAATGATCCCCGCCTCTCCGAATTGACCGGCTACATTTTGCGTCGCCGCGGCCAACAGGAAGAAGGTCTGCGCTATCTGGAAAAGGCACTCGAACTTGATCCGCGCAATTACTTCATCATGCAACAGATCGCGCTCAGCTTTCAATTCCTGCGCCGCTATCCAGAAGAGGCGGCCATTCTGGATCGCGCGCTGACCATTGTTCCGAAGGACGCCGCCACCAAAGTTAACCGCGCCCTGGTCGACTTTTACTGGAAGGCTGACACCAAGCCCTTGCACCAGGCGATCGACTCAATCCTCGCCGGGGACCCGGGCGCCATCTCCCAAGTCGCTGATAGCTGGTTTGTTTGCGCGCTGGCTGAACATGATCGCGTCGCTGCGGAGCGGGCTCTAGTGGCGCTGGGCGATAGTCCATGGTGGGTCGACGCCGCTGTTATTCTGAGACGCAGCTTTGGTGAGGGCTTACTGCCGCGGGTAATGAAAGATGAAGCGAAGGCGTGGGCCGCTTTCAGCAAAGCTCGCGCTGAGCAGGAGAAGATCGTGCAAGCGCAGCCAGATTATGGACCTGCGCTTTGCGTGCTTGGTTTGATCGACGCCGCTTTGGGACGCAAGGAGGCGGCCTTGGAGGAAGGACGGCGCGCCATCGAGCTTCTTCCCGTGGAGAAGGATTCCATCAATGGAACTAGGATGCTGGTCTATTTCGCGATCATCGCGGCGTGGACAGGCGAGAAAGACCTTGCCTTGCAGCAACTGGAACTCGGAGCGCGCGCGCCAACTCCATCGCAGGCGCTTAACTACGGCGCATTAAAGTTGCTGCCCTTCTGGGACCCGCTCCGCGGCGATCCGCGCTTCGAAGATTTGGTTCGGACGATCAGCCCTTCACATCAGCGTCGTTATAGCGGGGCGCCGATTACTGAAAAATCCATCGCCGTTCTACCATTTGCCGATCTTAGCCCAGCGCGCGATCAGGAATATTTTTGCGACGGCATTCAAGAGGAAATCCTGACACGCTTGGCTAAGGTCGCCGACTTAAAAGTGATTTCGCGCACGTCCACGCAGCAGTTTCAAAGCAAGGTTGGCAATCTCTCCGAAATCGCAAAACAGCTTGGTGTAGCCCACATTCTTGAAGGCAGCGTACAAAAAGCGGCCGATCAGGTGCGGGTCAATGTGCAGTTGATCAACGCGCAAACCGATTCCCACCTTTGGGCAGAGACCTACGACCGAAAGTTGACTGACATCTTCGGAGTCGAGAGCGAGATCGCGAAACGAATAACGGAGTCGTTGCACGCGAAGCTTACCGGTCGCGAGGAACAGGCGTTAGCAGTTACACCAACAAACGACCCTGAGGCTTACGACGCATACCTGCGCGGGCTAGCTTTTGAAGCACGTAGCCGCCACGCCGTCCTCATCCGCGACCTCGCACGAAAAGCCATCGGTTTTTATGAGCGGGCGGTGCAGCTTGACCCCAAGTTCGCGATCGCTTGGGCGCGCCTTTCTCGCGCCGACGCCTTTCTCTACTTTAACCGAGACGACGCCACTCTTAGCGCTCGAGGCCAGGCAGCGAAACGTGCTTTGGAGAACGCGCAGAAACTGGAGCCTGATTCTCCTGAAACCCTGCTCGCCTTGGGTTATTACCAATACTTGGTGCTGTATGATTACGGGCTAGCCAAGGCCACGTTTAGTCGCGTCATCAAAACGTTACCGGGCAATAGCGAAGTGCCGACGGCCCTCGGTCGGGTTACCCGACGCGAGGGACACTGGGATCAAAGCATTGCCTACTTCGAGCAAGCCCTCGCCCTGGATCCATGTAATGTGGAATTACTTAGCGACACAGCCTGGACTTACCTCCTGCGTCGACAGTTCTCGGTCGCCCTTAAGCTCTACGATCGAGCGCTGGACATTACGCCAAACGACTCAGATGTGCTGGCGGTAAAGGCCAGCATTTATCAGGCCCAGGGTAACCTCCAAGAAGCTGCCAGGTTCCTATCAGGAATAAACGAGCAGACTCCTTCTGAGGGTAGCCTCAGAATCAAGATCACTCAGCTGAGACTTGAACGAAATTACGCTGAGGCCGTTCGATTGCTGCAAGCCCGACTGGCTCAATTCCATTTTGCTTCTCAGTACGACAAGAGCTGTGACCAGGTGGCACTTGCTTTTGCGCAGCGCGTTGCTGGCGATACGGCCGGTGCAAAGGTTACAGCTGAACAGGCGCGCAATACACTTGAACGGCTGTACAGAGATCAACCAGACAACGCTCTCATTGCGGCATACCTGTCTCAAGCTTATGCCGCGATTTGGGAGAAGGACTCGGCCCTCAAGGCAGCTGAGCGTGCAATCGTGCTTTTGCCGAGGGCCAATGATGCAGTGCAGGGACCTGCCCTGGAAGAGAACCTGGCGCTAATTCAGACGACCTTCGGCGAGAATAGCCGTGCGATCTCAACTCTCAGCCAGTTGTTACAAGTGCCCGGGGATAGCTTGGTTTACGGCCCTAACGGCCCAGCGCCGATCACGCTATCCCTTCTTAGGCTCGATCCGATCTGGGACCCGTTGCGCGCCGATCCACGCTTTGAGCGTTTGGTCGCAAAGGTTCTGGGCGTGGCTGACAACAAGTCACCGCGACAAAAGTAAACTAAAGCGCGCAGGCCTTTGTTTGGTGAGGCGAGCGCGTTGTGCGCCTTTCGTTCTCCGGTTTCGAATCAGATGTTGCCGAACGGGAATGGAACTGTCGCTCGCTCGGCGCGTTAGACGCGTTAGTTTACCAAAGATGGGATGACTGCCGCGCACGAAAGGAAAATCAGGCAAACTGGCTGCGATGTCCGCTTTGATAACCTGACGCGTCAACTCTACTCGACTGACGCATCGATTTACCAAATACACCCGGTCGGTGCGGCGTTTCCGAAAACCGCGCAGCAGGCGAGTCTTGTCATTCATGCAACAGCGGATGCAGGTCTTTCCATTACGCCTCGCGGCGCCGGCACAAGTTTGGTGGGCAATGCGATTGGCGATGGATTAATCGTCGACTTTTCGCGGTACAACCGACAGATCACTGATTTTGATCTCGAAAAACGCAGCGTCCGCGTCGGGGCCGGAGTTGTGCTGGACCAACTCAACCAGTTTCTGAAGCCGCACGGTTTTTGTTTCGGACCGGATGTCGCAACCAGTTCGCGCGCCACCCTCGGCGGAATGATCGCCAACAATTCGTCCGGCGCGCGTTGCCCGATTTACGGCACAACAGCCGATCACGTGATTTCACTGGAAATCGTGTTGGCTGACGGCCGCGTTGAAAAAATCGGAGGAAGCCATGAGTCGTTAGGCTGCGAGCGGGCAAAGATTGAGAAGCTCGTTCGCGCGGCGAGCACCGAAATGGCCGAACGCTGGCCGCCCGGTTTGATCAAACGCTGGCCCGGTTACGGCATCGAACGATTCCTGCGCGTGTCAAATGATCTGACCAATATTCTGGCCGGTAGCGAAGGAACGCTGGCGGCCATCTTCTCCGCTGAGCTCAAGATTTCTCCCCTTCCCCGCGAGAAAGGATTGGGTCTGATCTTTTTCGCGTCGGTAGCAGAAGCAATGCAGGCGACGGTTGAGCTTCTCGATCTCAAGCCTGCCGCGATCGAACACATCGATCGGCCGTTGCTCGATCAAACCAAAGGTCAACTTCATTTTCAGGCCGCGCGTGATCTGCTCGAATTGGAATCGAAACCGTGCGAATCGATTTTGATCGTCGAGTTCTACGAAGACGTCGCGGAGCGTTTGTCGGTTTTACAATCCAAAAAAATCGGACTGCGCACAAAGATTCTCACCGACCCGGCGCAAATGAACATGGTCTGGTCCGTGCGCAAATCCGGTCTGTCGCTTTTGACAGGATGCATCGGGCCGGCGAAGCCGGTCGCGTTCATCGAAGACGCTGCTGTTCGTCCCGCGCAATTGCCCGAATACGTGCGCGGTTTGCAATCAATCATGAAACCGCTGGAGCTGACGGCGAGCTATTACGGGCATGCCGCCAGCGGACTCTTGCATGTGCGACCGGTGCTCGATATGCACAGTGCAGCCGATCTGAAAAAATTCCGGCAAGTCGCGGACGAAACTTCCGCGCTGGTACGTCAGTTCAAAGGTTCGCTCTCCGCCGAGCACGGCGTTGGCATCGCGCGGACCGAATATATGCGCGAACAACTTGGCAATCAGTTGCTGGACGTGATGCGCGAAATCAAACGCGCGTTCGATCCCAAAAATGTTTTCAACCCTGGAAAAATTTTCGCGGATGGGTCCGAGCCGGACGGGCATCAACACAAAATCGACAATCATTTGCGAGAGAATTTTACGCGTCCGCTCGAGCTTCCATTTCAGCCAGTGCTCGCGTTTGCATTCAAAGACCGATCGTTCACAGGCAACCTCGAGCAATGCAACGGCTGCGGCGGCTGCCTCAAACAGAGCGGCATCATGTGTCCGACGTTCATCGCGACACATGATGAAGTGATGTCCACGCGCGGCCGCGCCAACATCATTCGTGCCGCGCTCGAACTGCGAACAAATCCCGCGACTGCGGGACTGAAATCCGCCGAGCTCGACGCGGCGCTGAGCAACTGTCTCTCCTGCAAAGGTTGCACGCCGGAATGTCCGTCGAACGTGAACCTGGCGCTGCTTAAGGCGGAAATGCTTCACGCGCGATGGCGCCGCGATGGGCTGCCGCTGCGTGAACGTATTTTGAGCAATGTCGATTTGTTAGGCAAACTCGGCTGTCTCATGCCGCGGCTCACGAATCGGCTTCTGGATGCCAAGGCGACGCGCATCGCAATGGAGAAGACAATTGGAATCTCCGCACGACGTTCGCTGCCCCATTACACAAGTGAATGCTTCGACAAATGGTTCGCACGAAGGGTGGACGCGACGCCTCGTCGCGCTTTTGAAAAGCAAAGCGGCGAGGCGCCGCTTCTACAGAAGAAGCGCGGCAAGGTCATTCTTTGGGACGACACATTTGTGCGTTATCACGAACCGCACATCGGCATTGCAGCTGTGAAAGTCCTGGAAGCGTTCGGCTTTGAAGTGTCGCTCGTGAAACATCGGCGCTGCTGCGGGCGACCTGCATTTAGCCAGGGAAACCTCGATGCCGCCGCAAAACTCGCACAACACAACATCTCTCAACTACTCGTCCGCCGTAGCCTTGGCGAAGGTGGATCATCACTCCCACACTCCCTTGGCCGTCGTAGCCTCAGCGAAGGAGGCAATACTCCAATCGTATTCCTCGAACCCTCCTGCTGGTCGATGTTCGTCGAAGATTACCGCGAGCTGAAAATCGAAAACGCAGAAAACATCGCGGGACGCTGTTTCCTGTTCGAGAAATTCGTAGCCGATTTACTGGCGAAAGAACCCGAGGCGCTTCGGTTTAAGCACGAGTCCCGCAGTCGCGGGATCCTCATCCACCCGCACTGTCATGCCAAATCGATTCTCAATCCGGCGTTCATGGCCACGCTGGCCGAACGTTTGGGAAGAAAAGCCACTATGTTAGACACAGCGTGCTGCGGAATGGCAGGCGCATTCGGCGCGCTCGCAGAAAAATACGACCTCTCAGTTCAAGTCGCGCAACGCTTGCTCGATCAAATCGACAATCACCCCCAGGGGACAGAAGTAATCGCGTCAGGCACAAGTTGCCGCCATCAAATTACCGACCTAACGAATCTCCAGCCAAAACACATGGCCGAGTTGCTCGCCGAAGCCTTGTAACGGAAAGCTAGCGCTACGGTTTTGGAGGAGCGGCGGGTTTTGCGGCTTCACCGGGTTTCGGCGGTGCGCCGCCTGCAGATGTTGGACCACCGGGAAGATCTTCATCCGGAACGGCCAATATATCGTGTTCGGTGAACGATTCAGCGTGGCCAGCCAGTTCTTTGCGAAGCGCAGCAATTTGCTCGGCTGTGACCGGACTGGCGTTGTTGCCCCACTCGCTGCGCTCGTATGTGAGAACGTCAGCAATTTTTTGGTCGGTCAACGTCTTGTCCCACGGTTGCATGACGGCAGTGCCATATTGTTGGCCCTTAACCTTGACCGGGCCTTGCAAGCCCTTGAGGACAATCATCGCCGGCCGTCGCGATCCGCCGATCGTAAATTCTGAACCAGCAAGCGGTGGATATTGGCCCGCCACGCCAAGGCCGTTAGCCTGATGGCAGGTCTGACAATTAGCGGCAAAAATCTTTTTGCCTCGATCGCGCGGCGAAAGTTCAGCTTGCTCGCCGCCGGCCGGTCCTCCTGCCACTGCTTTCTTCGGCGCGGGCGGCGAACCCATCGGATCGAGTCCGCCGCTGGTGAAATTTCCCGAGTAACGGCCGAGGTACGCGCCGCCAAAGAAAATCGCCAGTCCGTAGACCGCGATCAGCCAGATTGACAGCGGTTCGGCGCCTACTCGCGGTTCGCGTTTTTCGCGCTGCACGGCTGCGTGTACCTGTTGCACGTCGGCCTGTTCGCCGTAATCCATTCCCTGCCCTGGGCGTGCTGGCATTTTCGGTTCGTCGTTCATTGCGTTATTTCTTGGGGGCAGCAGGCGATCCATTTTCGGTTCGTCGTTCATTGCGTTATTTCTTGGGGGCAGCAGGCGATCCGCCGGCTGCCGGAGCGGGTGAAGCACCCTGGGCTGCTCGCGAGGGAGCTGCCCCAGTTGCAGGTGCGCCTCCCACTGATCTGACTTCTTTCAACGGATGAGATTGATTAATCCCCATCAAATACGCCACAACACATTTTGCATCGTACGTGGGAACAATCTCCCAGCCCTGCGGTGGCGCATCGGAACCCGAAAGTTGCAACGCTTCTGCAGAACGCTCTCCAGCGATTCGTCGTTTTTCGTAGAGGAAACGGTACGCCGGCATGTTTGAATCAGGATTGATACTGCGCGGCGCATAAAGATGCACATGATGCCACGCGGCAGAATACATCGGCGGCAGACCGGCTGTCTGGATCGGCCATGGCGCGCCGGGAGTTTGCGCACTCGGTGCGGCAGGGCTGCTCCCTCCCGGAGTAGTGTTCGCCACCTGTCCGGGTGACGGCGAAGCAACGCCAGTCCGCTGTCCCGGCGACGGTGATGCATTTGGTGAAACCGCGCTGGCAGGCGAAGTCCCGGGCGACGCTGCGGTTGCAGGCGCACTCCCGGGTGATGCGGCGGGCGCTTTTGCAGGCGAACTCGCCGGTGAAGACGGCGCCGTTGGAGGCGAACTCCCGGGCGATCCGGCGGGTGCTGTTGCAGGCGAACTCGCCGGTGAAGACGGCGGACCCGCCTTCGCCGGGGCTTCGGCGGGCGAGCTGGAGACCGCCGCTCCTTGGGCTGCCGGTGAAGGTGATGCTGCTTGTGTAGCAGCCGGCGAAGCCGCAGCTCCTTGAGCCGCAGGACTGGCTGCTCCTGCAGGCGTCGGAGATTCCTCGGGCGCGGGTGCGCGTGCGCCGATGTTTGCGAGGTCCTGTCCCATCCGCATTTTTCCCAGAAATACCGGCCGATCGAAAATGTAATCGCGCGGCGCGCTGCGGCGATTGCCCCATTTCCGCTCAATATCGTCGGCGATGTAGTCGGCGCGGACTTGTTGGCTATGGCAATAGACGCAGCCGTTTGCTGCGTAAACGTGCGCGCCCCGGTTGAACATTCCCGATTGCGGGCGCGGATAAATGTCCGTCCCCTCTTCGTCGGATTCAGGATTGAGATGTCCGATTTGCCACGTCGGAATGACCGTGAGGCCGATCCACGAAAACGCAAACGTGCCGAAGATTCCGAGGAAGAGAGGAGCGAGGCCTTTCATGTGCGCGTAAGTTCGGCGGACCCGCCTTCGCGGCGGCTTCGGCGGGCGAGGTGGAGACCGCCGCTCCCTAGTTCAAGAAAGAGAGGAGTGAGCCGTTTCATCAATGGCCTCCGGATGTCTCGGCTTCAACCGGGTTGAGAAATGTCGGGACAGTCGATGTGCGGCCCAATCCCAAAAGCATCAGACCGAAGTGATATGCGAAAATAAAATGCGATACGGTCAGCAAAATGCCGGCAAGGCTGCGTCCGCGAAGATATGGCAACGCTGTTTCAATGCTTTCGCTGAATGGCAGCACCGGGTTTTCCAAGTTCGCGCCTTGCAGAAAGCCGCCGGCGAGCAGCATGAGCGTCATCAGTCCGATGCCGTAAGCCGACGCCCAGAAATGCAGTTTAATCAGTGATCCGTAACGCCATTCGCGGCCAACTAGTCGCGGCACGATGTAGTACATCGAACCGAAAATCGTCATCGTAAAAAACGCATACAGGCCAAGATGCGAATATGCGATGCTCACCTGGGTGAAATTCACGTAGCTCGCAACCGACCGGAGCGAGATCAACACGCCGATGACACTAAAGACCGTGTAAGACATGGCGCCAAAGACGGTGAAGCGCAGGGTCGGGCTGTAGCGCAACAGCGGGAAATATCCCTGCATGGTCAAATGATGATTCAGCCCCACAGTGGCGACAGGAATCATCGTCAAAATCGTCGCGGCGATGCTCGCCGTAATCATCCACGCCGGGAACGGACCGTCCACCAATCGCGTCATTCCGGTCCAGCTTGAAAAAAGCGCATAAGTCCAAAAGCCGATGGTTGCCAGGTGATAACTGTAAACCGGACGGCCGATTACCTTCGGAATCATGTAATACGCCGTGCCGAGAGCGATGGCGCCGAACCAGAGAAACAGCAGATTGTTGGCGTACCACCAGGTCACTGCCGATTGCAGGACGCCCTGCACCGGGACGACAAAGAGCATCAACTGTCCGGCCGCATAGAGCCACGGGAACCAGAGAAACGCGCCGAGTAAATACCATTGGGTGATGTAAATTTGGTCGCCGCGCCGATGCCGAAACATGAGCACCGCCCAGGAAGCTACGAGCGTGTAAGCGACAAACAGAATGACGGCCACGTAACGCGGAAACTCGAGCCATTGAAAGCCGGTGCTATCGCCGAGCAGGATTGCGCCCACGCCTATCAGCACGCCCACGTTCCAGAATGCACCGCCGGCGGCGATCAACAGTGGAAATCGCAACGTCGATCGGCACAATCTTGCCATCAACCAAACGGCCGTGCCCATCCCGGCCATTGACGCCCACCCGTAAACCATCACGTTCATGTGAGCCGGGCGCAGCCGTCCCCACGTGAGAAAACTAATGCCACCGAGCAGATCCGGTGAGTGCAACTTGAAGGAGACGACCATCGCCAAAACGGTGCCCACGATCAGCCATGCGATCGCCGAGGTATAAAACATCAGCACTGGCACGCGCGTCGATGCGTCGATATACGCGCGCTCCAACTGCTCCATATCGCCGGCAGCAGCGGAGACCGCCGGGTCTTTCAGTGGAATTCCAGTAGTGTTCATTCAGCTTGCACGATGAAAGTGCTCAGTGTTCATGGCGTAGTGGCTGGTGCGGGAGAAGCGGGCGCCGGTGGTGATTGTTGAGTTGCTGGAGGAGGCGACGCGGCGCCTTGTCCGGCGGGAGATCCGGGAGGCGCACTGGGTTGAGCCGGCTGCGCTGCGCCTGGCTGCTGAGAAGCGGCAGGCGCCGGCGACGCTGCGGCGGGCGCTGTTTGCGCCGCCGGCGTAACAATCGGCCCGCCTGGCGCGGGCTTTTTTTGCGCCAGGTCGGCAACTGTGAGTTCCATCGCGCGAGCGATCGGGATTCGGGCCACTCCTTTGTTCTTATCGACCCACGCGTACGTCGTGAGGTCCTTTTGGGTTTCTTCGTGCAACGCCTTCAACTTTTCCATGCGCTTTTTTGCGCGCGTTTCTTCGTAATCACTTGTGCGCGGCGACGGTCCGATCACCGCGAGCACGATGAGACCGAATAAAACGAAGAGACATACAATAGCGAGCCACGTGGAGAATGGCGCGTGCGAGTAGGCAATGCTGCGAGCTGATTGTGTGTCGGCCATTTCAATTGACGGTGGTGAGAGATTCAATCAGACGCGGATCCCGGACAGGGAACAGCGAAGTCCGGGGCACCAGTCGCAGATAAACAAAACTGAGCGTGGCACCGATCGCGACCAGGCAAACCAAATCCCAGATGCTTACGTCGACGCCCGTTCCGTGTAACGCAGGTAAAACGATCAGATAGATGTCCAGCATTTGCATAAGGAGCATCCAGCCGGCAAGGATGCTAAGCTGGTGCGGATTTTTCTTAATCGAGCGCAATAGCAAAATCGCGAACGGTACAAAGAACCGACCGATCACCAGAAGCATGCTGAGCGCCCACCACGATTGCGTATTCCGCGTCAGGAAAAATTGGGTCTCCTCCGGGATGTTTGCATACCAGATAAGCATGTACTGGCCAAAACCGATGTAGGCCCAGAAAACGCAGAACGCGAGCATCCATTTCCCCATGATGTGATAGTGCTCGAGCGTGACGATGCCCTTCAGGTAACCGGCTTGTCGCAAAGCGGTGATCACAATCACCAGCAATGCCATCGAACTGCCCGCTGTTCCGGCAAAGATGTACACGCCGAACATGGTTGAATACCAGCGGAAGTTGAGGCTCATCATCCAATCGACGGCGCCAAACGTGAGACAAAGGGCGAATAGCGGCAGACTAATGAACGACACCCGGCGCATCCAAATCGTGAACAGCGGATTTCCGTCCTTGTCCTGGCGCGCAGAAAATCGCCGCAGCAATAGTGACGCAACGATCCAGAAACCAAAGAAGATGATCGCGCGAATGAAGAACCAATGAAAATTGAGATACGCGCGCTTGGAATCCAGTATCGCCTCATGCCCCGGCGGAATGTCCATCCACGAGTAGAGATGGCGGCGCAGCAGCAGGATTGGAATAAAAAGAACTGCCAGCACCCCTAACAACACAGCGATGTTTTCCAATTGACGCCGCACAACTACGGACCAGTCAGCGTCGGTCGCGTGGTGTACGATCGTCCAGAAGAAGCAGCCCGCGCAGAGCGTAAAGAAAAACGCAAACGCAAACAACCAGGAGTAACTGAATTGATGCGGATTCACGAACGCGCCGACGAGACAAAGCACCAGGCTCACAACGGCAATCACACCGAGGAGAGTTGAAAGCCCTGTAAATCGACGGCTGTCGAAATATTCGCCTTCCGGCATCGGTGGCGTATGTAAACGCTCGCTCATTTTGCAGGAGTCGCTTTAGCCGGCGGCGGTGACGCCGGTTTGTCCATTTCCGCGCGATGATCTTCCGGAACATCGGCAATCGTCGCGTGCTGGCTGCGTTGCAACGCGCGCAAGTAAGCAATAATAGCCCAGCGATCCGCGACGACGATGTTCGGCCCGTAAGCCATCATCGTGTTTTTTCCATTCGTAATTGTGTTGAAAATCTCGCCGTCAGACATTTTGCGGAGGCGATCGTCCTGAAGCGAAACCACGGTCGCCAGCCCGTATTGCTTCGTGATCCCATTGCCGCCAGCCGCAGCGCCGTGGCACATCGAACACGTGATGTTGAACCGCTGTTGCCCGCGCTCCATCAACTTGCGCGTTACTGGCAAGGGAATCCCGGTTCCCCATTGGTCGCCCATTTTGCCGGTGTTGAAGTAATCAGTTCCGGCGCTGAAGGCGATCCGCATGTGCGCTTCCTCCGGCGCGTCTCCTGTCACGCCGGGCGGCGAGGCCTCGGTCTTCGGTTTCGGCATTTCGTAGCCGACAGGGACCGTGCCAGCTACTGGCAGACGCGGGCCGCGCCCATCAGCAAAAAAATCGAGCGGAGCCTGTGCGCGCACTTTGGGTTGTCGCACCATGTCGGGGAAAACTTCCGACGGTGGCTGTGTGCTTTTCTGCCCGCGAAAGCCCAAGACGGCGACCATCGCGATCGTGCACAGCACAAAAATCACAAAGAATCCGCGGAGCATATTCGTTAGGCCCGATGTTGTAGGGCGTTTCTGTGAAACGCCTGGCTTCGCGTGGTTCCGATGGCGTCTGACACAGACGCCCTACAATCTTGTGAAATCGTGCGCCGTCGCATGTTAGTCCTCGTGCACGATGGTGATATGCCGCCCGCCGGTTTGCTCCAGCAGCTCGTACACACCGTTTTCCGTAAAGCGCGGGTCACGAGCCTCGATTGCCAGGAAAAATCCGTCATTGGTCACGCGGCTGAACTTTTCCCAGTTGAACAGCGGATGGTTCCAGCGCGGCAACCGATTCATGATTTGCCATGCAAAGAACGCCGAAAACGCGGCGAACAGCACCGTCAACTCGAACATGATGGGGAAAAAGGCAGGAACAGTGAAAAAATTTGTAGGCTTACCGTGCACATCGAGCGGGTAGAGAATCGATGACGGACCAAATTCGATCAGCACGGCGGTAAGCAATCCCGAAATTCCACCAAACAGAACCCAGCCGCTCAGCCACGATTTGCCGAGCCCCATCGCGTCGTCCATTCCGTGGATCGGAAACGGCGAAAACACGTCCCATCGCCGGAAGCCAGCATCGCGCACGCGCTTTGCGGCTTCGTAAAGCGCCGCGGCGCTCGGATACTCCGCTGCCATGGCATAAACTTTGTGACCATACGGAGTGGTTATCATCGCGTGCGCTCCTTTCCGCGGGCCGACACTGTAGCCGCCTCGCTGTGCGAGGCGCATCCCTGACCTGTTTGCAATGCACGGCTCACGCGTCTCACAGAGACGCGGCTACAGAAAGCACTAAGCAGTCTCATCGTGTGCGCTCCTTTCCGCCCGGAGAGGCCGATTCGATTTCCGGCGCCTCCCCATAATGCGGGTCTGCCTCAGGTGTGGCCGTCTTCACTTCCGACATTGCGATCATCGGAAGGAAACGGATGAACCAAACCGCCTGCGATAATGATAAAGCGCTCAAACCACATGCCGGCGTTAACGCACATGGCGACGAAGAAAACGACCAGCACGTTATGGCGGCACCAGCGGAACCAAAACAGTTGCGGCGAAACCACGTTGCAAAACAGCATTCCGAACCACCAGTACCACCAGTAAGGGCCGAAAATGCGATTCCAAAACGCGAACCGCTCGTAATGATCGCCGCTATACCAGGCAATAAAGAACTCCATCGCGTACGCGTAACCGACGAATGAGCCGGTCAACAAAATGATCTTCGCCATTTTATCGACGTGCTGCGGCGTGATGATGTCCTGCAACTTGAAGATTGCGCGCGCGGGTAAGAGCAGCGTCAGCACCATCGCGAACCCACCGAAGATCGCGCCGGCGACGAAGTAAGGCGGAAAAATAGTCGTGTGCCACGTGGGCACAAGGGTCGAGGCGAAGTCGAATGATACGACGCTGTGCACCGAGAGAACCAGCGGCGTTGATAGACCGGCCAACAGCAGATACGCCATCTCGTAATGGCGCCAGTGCCGATTCGAGCCGCGCCAGCCAAGAGCGAAAATTCCAAATAGAAATTTCCTGATCCGCGTGGTCGCGCGATCGCGTAACGTCGCCAAGTCCGGAACCAAACCAGTGTACCAGAACAAAACCGACACAGTAAAATATGTCGAGACCGCGAACACGTCCCACATGAGCGCGCTGCGAAAGTTTTGCCAGATGCCCCAGTTGTTAGGTATCGGTGCCATATACCACGCCATCCAGAACCGGCCGACGTGGATGCCGGGGAAAATCGCCGCGCAGATAACTGCAAAAAGCGTCATCGCCTCTGCGGAACGATTGATCGACGTACGCCACTTTTGGCGAAGCAAAAACAAGATCGCTGAGATCAGTGTGCCGGCGTGTCCGATACCAATCCAGAAAACGAAATTGGTGATGTCCCAGGCCCAGCCGACCGGGATCTGATTTCCCCATGTGCCAACGCCGGTGGAAATCTGATAACCAATACAAAAAAGTCCAAACGTTGCGGCGCTTGCAGTAATGGTAAAAATCACCCACCACCAGCGCGGCGCGGGTTGTTCCACTACTTCGGAAATGCGCTGGGTCAGCCAGTTGAAATTGCGCCGGTTCAGGACCAGCGGAACATGCGCAATTCGCCGCTCTGCCTCCTGGACCTGTTCTGGTGCTGCTGCTGGTGCTCCGTCCATACTAAATCGCGTTTACTCCGGTAATGTCTCGGCCAGGCTTGCGATCCCGACATTCTCCGCGTCAGGCATTTTGGGATTTGGATTACGAAGGCGCGCGAGATAACTCGTTCGCGGAATAACATTCAAATAGTCGAGGATCCGGTAATTGCGGTCCTGTTGTTTCATCTTCGAGACGCGGCTATCGGCATCCTTGATGTCGCCGAAAACAATCGCCTCGGTTGGGCAGGCTTGCGCGCACGCGGTCGTAAAGGAATCCCGCGGAATCCGCTTATCCGGAGAAGCGCCTGCGCGCGCGAGCGCGGTGATTTTCGCCTCCTCAATGCGTTGCACGCAGTAGGTGCATTTCTCCATGACGCCGCGCATGCGCACAGTCACGTTAGGATTCTTCTGCATCTTCATCGTGTCGGGCGCGCCCTTCGTGGTGAGCGGCGCAAAATACTCTTCGTAGATGTTCAATGCGCCGACGAGCTTTCTCTTTCCGACGGGACGCTGGTTGTAATCGAAATAATTAAAGCGCCGCACTTTGTAGGGGCAGTTGTTCGAGCAAAATCGCGTGCCGATGCAGCGGTTGTAAGCCATCACATTGAGCCCGTCCTCGCTGTGAACGGTCGCGTTGACCGGGCACACAGTTTCGCATGGCGCGTTCTCACAATGCTGGCAGGGCATGGGCTGGAACACCATCTCGGGATGCTCCGGCCAGTGGCCGCGATCCTGGTTGAACGGCTCGCGACTGGCGTAATAACGATCAATACGGAGCCAGTGCATAATGCGGCCATGCGCAACTTGTAGTTTTCCGACAACCGGAATGTTGTTTTCTGCCTGGCAGGCGATCACGCAAGCGTTGCAGCCGGTGCACACGTTCAAGTCGATGCTCATTCCCCACTGCTGCGGCGCGTCCAATGGCGGATGGCTGTAAAGGCTCGGCGGCGGATGCGGCAATTCTTCTGCACCCGGAACCTCTTTCGCGAAATCGTTGTTTTTGCGATAACCCTCCAGAGTTCCTTCGCGAATTAGACCGCGGCCTTCGATGCTGAAATGTTCCTGTGTGATCGAGAACGGATAACGGCGGCCGACTTTGGTCACTTGCACAGTCTCGATGCCCTTCGCGCCAGCAACAGCAACATGCGGATTCGCTGCTGTTCGCAAGAAATAGCCATTAAACCCAGCCTGCTCGGTAAGCCCCGGTTTTTCCTTCAAATTGCCGCCGGCATACGGAAGCTCGACAAACTGCGGCATTTTGCGCCCCCAACCGAGCGTAACTGTAACGGACTTGTCGGCATGCCCGGGGGACACCAGCGCTGCAATGACGAGCTCGCGTTTCATCACGCTCCCGCCGGCGCTCTTTTCATTGATCGCGATCTGCAACAAATCGCCCGTCTCGACACCCAGCCTTTTTGCGTATTCAGGACTGATCAACGCCGCATTGTCCCAACTCAGCTTCGTGACTGGATCAGGTAGTTCCTGGAGCCAGCCGTTGTTTGCATAACGGCCGTCGTCCATGCCGTAGCTGCCGGTCAACACAATCTCGGGCGATTCCGGTGTAGGAGGCGCCGAAAGCGACGCCGAATCGCGGGGCAAAGTTGCGGCTGCGCCGGCGTTGAACGCGGCTTGCTGATCAGCGCTTTGAACATGCGCAGCAAAACCGTCGTGAAGAAAGCGTGACCACACTGTTTGAAAATCGCCCGGCGGATTCGTTAGGCGAAAGGTTTCCTGTATCAGCTCGGGGCCTTGCAGTTTCGGGCCGCCAAGTAGCATGTTCATCAGCTCAATTTCACTCAGGCCGCCGAAAAGCGGCAGGATCATCGGCTGAATCGACAAGTAATCGCCACCGGCTGTGAGCGCGTCGCCCCACGATTCGAGATAGTGCGCAAGCGGAATGTGCCACTGGCTCAGCGCCGATGTAGCGTCCTCGTGATAACCAAGCCGGACAATTTTCGGGACTTTCTTTTGCAACTCTGCCCAATCGAGCGGCACCTTTGTTTGTAAATCTTCTACCAAGCCGCGCGGCGCGTTATAGACGGGGTCGCCGCCGAAAATAAACAGCTGCTTGACGCGTCCCTCGTTTATGTCGGTTGCGAGCTGAGCGATGTCGATTGTTTTCGGATTGCGCGGAATCTGACGTACGACAAGCGTTTGGCCGACATTTTTCAGCGCTGCATTGATTGCATAAACCAGCATTTGCACAGCGACCGGCTGTGTGGGGCCGGCGAGCACCAGACTCGCTCCCGGTTTTGCCATTAAATCAGCGGCAACCCCATCAATCCATTGCTGGTCGAAAGTGTTTGACGCGCCCTGGAAATTTCCAAGTAAAGAGCCCAGGCCGGAATCATTCGTTCCCGCGAGAACCTTCGTCGCGAGCGCATGCGCGAATGCGGGAATCTGACTGGCTGGACAACGCAACCGATGATCCGCCATCGCGCCCGTCAGGGTGAAACGATGTTCGACCACGTACAACCGGTTCATGCTATCCTTCGATGCGTTCACGCGGCGGCGCGAAGTGAAACCACGCGCTGTTTCGAGGTCGCCTTGGCCGCAATCGAGAAAATCGCTGTCCAACGCAAGAAGCACGTCGGCGCGATCTAATTTCGGCAACACCCGTGCGTTAGGGCCAAAAGCTGTTTGCGTCGCCATGTTTGCTTCCTGGCCAAGGCGTGGCTCGTAAACGCACCACCGCATTCCCGGGAATTTTTTCTCTAATTCTGTGCGAAGGCGCTCTCGCGTCGGCGAATTCGTCTCCTCGACCAGAAACGCAAGACCACTGCCCTGGTCATTCAGGATGGTTTTGCCAAATTGTCCGAAGACCTTCTCAAATTGTTCTCGCGTACTCGCTTTCCCCTTCTCGACAAAACGTTTCGAGCGGGTCGGATCGTACAGATCGAGAATTGACGCCTGGACAAACGTGTCCGTAGTGCCGCCGCTTGCCGGGTGCAGCGGATTGCCTTCGAGCTTGATCGGCCGGCCATCGACCGTCGTGGCAATCAGCGGAATGCCACCGCTGCGGCGCGGCATCGCAGTCGCGTAGTAGAGGAATTTTCCGGGGATCGTCCACTCCACATTTTTCGTGAATGGGACGAGATGCAATTCTGGGCGGCGACAACTCGTTAGGCCAACTCCTGCGAGCGCCATTGATGCGCCCATCAATTTCACAAAATCGCGCCGCGACCATTCGTCGCCATTCAGTTCCGCCGCACCTGCGGGAAATTCGCGTTCCAACCATTGCCGAAACTCGGGCGTATCGCTGAGCTCTCCGATGCTACGCCAATATTTTGTGCCGTTGGATGGCTCAGGCGGATGATGAAAAACGCGTTTCATGGTTTATCTGTAGCCGCGCCTCTGCGAGGCGCGTTGGCGTGCGCGCTGCAAATATCGATAGTTACGCTTCGCGTTGCGAAGCGGCTACAGCCCCATGGCTGATCGTAAATTTGCGGGTTCATCGGTGACACCCTTGGCAATTGGTGGGCGGAGTGATGTTCCAGCGTTCTTTCAACGTCTGGCCGATCTCCGATTGGGTGAGCTGCTTCTTCTTGGAAAAATCTTCACGCGTGTCGTTTGGCTGACCGTATTTCGCGACAAACTCTGCCGGCTTAACATCCTCAGGTTTCCAATCGAGATTGAAAACCTGATCGTCCGGCCGCAGATAATTTTCGGGGTGCCGATGACAATCCAGGCACCACGCCATGCTGTGGGGTTGGGCGATGTGAACCACCGACATGTCATCGACATCTCCGTGGCAACTGAAACAGCTGATGCCCCGGTTCACGTGCGCAGAGTGGTTGTAATAAACGTAATCGACCGTGCGATAGAGCCACACCCACTCGACTGGCTGATCGCTTTTCCAGCTCTCTTGGACGGGCTGCAGCTTGGGATTGTCTTTTGCCACTTGCGTGTGGCAGTTCATGCATGTTGCAGTGTTGGGCACGTTCGATTGCGCGGCCATTTCCACGAAGCTGTGACAATACCGGCAATCCATCCCCAGTTGGGTCACGTGAATATCGTGCGGAAACGGCACCGGCTGGATTGGCTGGTATCCGACCTTCGTGTACTTAGGCGTGGCGTAATACCATGTGGCCCCAGTCAAGCCACAAGCGATCACAATCACGCAGACGATGACCTTGAGGGGTATCCAATTCGTCCAACGTGGAAAGAAATTGGCCATGGTGCTAGACGGCCTCAACGCCGACGCTGCGCAGCCGCCAAGTCCGCCACGGCAGATTCGTCCCGTGGCGAACTACGAATGAATGAAAACTGTGGTCAGGATACGCTTCGTTCAGACGCTGCAAAGTGGTTAAGGTTAATCGTTGCCTGGAGAGCAACGATGATTCTATAAATGCACAGCCCGAGGGCAAAACAAAAATTTCTTTTCCAATTTCACTGACGCCCTCGCTCGTTGAGATCGCGTGAAGAATTCTGAAAGCTGCGAAATTCTTCAGGGAAACGGAAGCGAAACGACTTCGACCGGAATTGCACCAACCGGGTCGAGCGAAAGTGCTTCCAGATTCGTGGCAGGATCGTTGAAGCCGCGTTTCACGTACCCGAGCGCGATTTCTTTTCCAAGTCGTTGGCTGCGGGTGGCGCTCGTGATCCAGCCGGCTTCTTTTCCAGACGCTGAAGGAGCGACGAGTTTCATCCCTGCCTGGAGCGGCGTGTTGTTCAGCGAGATCAATCCGCACAATCGTTTGTTGGTTTGTCCGGACATTTTGATTCGGGAGATCACTTCCTGGCCGATGTAACAACCCTTTTCGTAATCGATCGTGCGCTGTTCCAGATTTGCTTCGATCGGAATAATCTCCTCCGTAAGTTCGCGGCCCCAACGGGGCAACCCTTGTTCGATTCGCATCACATCTCCGGCTGCAGAATCGATAAACAGATATGCTGAGGCCAATTCATTTCGCACAGCATCGTGGCGTGCTGGGTCGCTCCAGATGTCCCAACCCGTCGCCGCAAAACGGCGTACCGAGACGATCCGGCCAGACTCGGCTGCCGTCGGGTCCGCCGTAAGAACGTGAAAGAGCGAGAATTCGTCCGTGACATCCTCAATCTGCACGTCGTCGGCAATGACGTAACGCTCCAGGCGTGCCCGCAGCGTTTCGCGAAGCTTCGGCTCGGTATCGATCAGCAAGCTTTCCCCGAGCGCTGAGATAAAAATGTGCGCGTTGAGTTTGCCTTTCGCATTGAGCACGCACGCTTCCATCGCGACGGTTTCGTTCGCCTTGCGCAAATCGTTTGTGATTTGCCCGTTTAGAAATCGGAAACGGTCAGCCCCGGTGACGCGAAGCTTTGTACGCGCGGAGAGATCCTGAAAGAAGTCTCGCTCCGTTCCTGAGCGCTGCGTCATTCCTCTCCGGATGAAAAACGGCTTAGCAGTTGTTTGAGAAATCCACGCCGCAACGGCGTCGAAGCAGGAACAGGAGCAGTCGCGTTCATTGTTCCACTGAAGCTGATTACAGAATTCGGCGACGCAACGAGGTTCGCCTGTTGGGGTTCGACGTTTTCGGTCTCCGCTTCTGCTGAACCGGTAATCGATTCTTCAGCCTCGGATTGTTCAAGCGGTTCCTGAATTTGTGGCTCTTCGGAATATCCCGGACCTGGCTCATGCAGATACTTGCGCAGCACGGCCGAATAATCCTCGTCGCCGTGGCCCCACTGCATTTGCTCGAACAACTGATCGCGCGCCGCAGCAGTGACTCCGAGGTCCAGATAATGCGACAAAGCGATTTGGCTGGCGATCTGCATGTCTTTCAACATGTGTTTGACGGAAAAATGCGGCGCAAAATCGCGTTCGAGCATTTTTGGCAGCTTCATCGCCAAGGTGCCGGAATAACTCGCGTTGACGCGCATGGCTTCGACAAATTTTTCTAACGGTAAACCCTGCGCTTGCACGAGCGCCAGAGCCTCGGCAGTGGCCTGAATGCTTCCAGCAGTGACCATATTAGTTGCAACCTTTATAGCGCTAGCCTGGCCAACTGGTCCGATATGCAGAATCTCTTTGCTGCTGGCCTCAAGGATTGGACGGCCTTCACGGAGCGCTTCATCTGTTCCGCCAACGTAGTAAACAAGCTCGCCTTTTTCAGCTGCGCCTTTGCTGCCGGTGAAGCACGCTTCGACGAATCGCGCGCCCCTGCGTTCGACAATGTCCGCCGCCGCACGCATCGAATCCGGAGCGACCGTGGAATGCGCAAAGATGACGTGACGTGGCGTGAGCTTTTCGCTTAGTTGCTCGACGGTCTGCAGGAGAGCGTCGTCATCAGACACAAAAATCTGGATGTAATTGCACGAGTCCGCCAGTTCCCCGGGTGAACCGACAAAATTTGGAACAGGCCGCGGCGATCGATTCCAAACGAAGACCGAAAATCCTTTGCGGCGGAGATTTCCAGCGATTGCTCGACCAATGATCCCAAGCCCGACCACGCCAATGTTTGTGTGCTTTGGCTGTGTCGCAGACGCGGGACGCTCCATGAGGTCGGCAGTTCAGCGATGAGCCTGCCGACAAAAATGCTTCTACGCAATCCTGAAATTTCGCGGGTTCACCGCTTCAACCCGAATTCGGCGAGATAATACAATGCGATCGAGCCGACAATTTGGAGGCTCTGTGCGCTGATTTTGTCCATCGTATCATCCGCGGTGTGCCACCAGGGATAATCGAAATCAATGATGTCGATCGTGGGAATCCCAATCGCGTTCAGCGGCGCGTGATCATCAATCAGATTCCGATCGAGATAGCTGAAGTATTTTCGCAGCTTCAGCGTTTCAGCCGCGGCGAAGATATCGCGCGCCATCGCGGGCGGTGAATCTGCGGGAAGCGTAATGCCGAGCGAACGGTCACCAACCATGTCGAACAAGATTCCTTCACGAAATTGTTTTGCGCCCTCGCCTTGGAGGTGCCTGGCAAAGTAGCGGCTCCCGTACAAACCATCCGTATCAGAAAA
>WNFU01004968.1_pt1 | contig 23495 bp, 21 predicted proteins | sample 5400121 | NCBI WGS metagenome assembly WNFU01 (sample SAMN13153360, study PRJNA577476) | soil metagenome | isolation source: 100 cm soil or saprolite under grassland replicate 1 | place: USA:California | collected 2016-06-15
TGGTTTGGAGCCTCCCCCCGCAGAGCGACTCCGAAGGGCCACACCTTCATCTCTCGCACAGCACCGCATCAAGGAACCTGCCTACATCAACAACCTCCTCTCTGCGTTCGTGACACACGTGGGTGCCGAAAACTCCTACGGGGTGCGCGTGGGGTTCAGAAACTCTGTCAGGCCGTCCGATCCGGCGGATTTGCAGCGGGATCGAGTAAATGAACCCTACGGGCTCGTTGCGGCCCGACTCGATCACCGGCGCGCCCACGGCCAGACCGCGTGGGGTTCAGAAACCCGGTTCGCGGTCGGAGAGCGGCGTCGGCACGGAGATCGATAGCTTCGGCGTTCCCTGATTCCGGAGCTTGCCGTGGTCTGGTCGTTCGTCTACCTGGCGCTCTGCCGTCTGGTTCAGCTGGTCGTGCTGCTGTGCAGATCGGAGCGCTCGAAGGAGCTCGAGATGCTCGTGCTCCGACACGAGCTGGCGATCCTGCGCCGGCAGCCGCGGCGAGCGCCGTTTCGTCCCGTGGATCGGGCGATCCTCGCCGCGCTCGCGCGGGCGCTGCCGCGAAGCGCGTGGACGAGTCTGCCGGTTGCGCCCGGCGACGCTGCTGCGTCGGCACCCTCAGCTGGTCAGGCGGCGCTGGACCTACCTGCACCGGCGGTCGGGGCGGCCGCCGCTCGATCGTCGCATCCAGGCGCTGGTTGCTCGACTCGCACGCGAGAACCCGGCCTGAGGTTACCGCCGGATCGTCGGCGAACTGCGAAGCCTAGGTATCGCCGTGTCGGCGACCTCGGTGCGGACGATCCTCGCCCGGCACGGACTGCCGCCGGCGCCGCAGCGAGACGAGCGTCATGGCGAGAGTTTCTCCGCCAGCACGCGGCGACGACGCTCGCCTGCGATTTTTTTACCGTCGAGACCGCCTGGTTGAACCGGATCTACGTGCTCTTCCTCATCTCGCTGGAGCGCCGCCGAATCGAGTTCGTCGCCTGCACGCCGAACCCAACCGGCGCCTGGGTCGTCCAACAGGCGCGCAACCTGCTGATGACTCTCGATGATCTCGGGCAGCCGCTCCGCTTCCTGATCCACGATCGCGACTCGAAGTTCAGCGGCGGCTTCGATCACGTCTTTCGAGGCGAAGGGATCGCCGTGATCCGCACACCCGTGCAGGCACCGAACGCGAACGCATACGCCGAGCGCTGGGTCGGCAGCGTCCGTCGCGAGTGCCTCGATCGCCTGCTCATCTTCAGCCGCCGCCAACTCGAGCACGTGCTTCGCGTCTATACCCGCCACTACAACCGGCATCGACCGCACCGGGCACTCGCACTTCGCCCACCCGAGCGGGCAGACGGAAACCCAACAACGCCCCGAGCGCCAGCCTATGCGCCGTTAAACCGCAGGGACCTCCTCGGCGGGCTGATCCACGAATACGAACACGCGGCCTGACAGCCGATCAACCTAGCTAGGTACCCCCGAGGTCACATGCTCTTCGGGGCCTATCGTTCGATACGCCTTTTGTAGTTTCACGCGCGCGCGCGAATACCAGATCCGCCGGGTCGACGTCAAACGCGCTCGATCCGTCCGCCGAGCCGTCCAGAGTCGGTCTCGGCTGATCACCCCCCGATAGCCGGCGAAACCGAGTCTGCGGCGGATCGAGTTTGATGAACTAACTCTGGGAGACTGACAGAGTTTCTGAACCCCACGCCCGACCGACGATGCAGACGCCTGAGCGCTCAAGGCGCCCGAGATGTTCTTCCCCCGCACCGGCCCTTCGCCCGCGCGTGAGTAAGGGGGGTCCGAGCGGCCGTCAATCCTGGGGGCGACTTGGCTGCGGCTCCAAGCCACTCCCTTACGCTCGGGCCCCCGCTAAGAGGACGCTTGCCCTCGCGGGCTCTTGCGGTCCCCCGGTGGGGAGGAAGGCGATTAGCCTCGGGCTCTTTATCTAGACGGGCTCCGGTACTGCGTAGCGCATCCGCCGGGAGGGTTGGCGGTTCGAGTAGCGAAATGACGTAGGCCAATCTTCGCGTGTCGTCCTTCCACCGTTTGCAGGCCATTCTCCAGCGTGTGGGGTAAAGAAACTCGATTCGGCCGGGACGGCGGTGCTGGTGGTGACGGCCGGAGCGGTTCAGACTGCGCGTCTTGCTGACCTGTCTGCTGTACCGGCTCCTCTGCGGTTTTGTTCGTCTGCTCGCCCGCCGCGGCGGTGAGCGCGAGCTCGAGATCGTGGTTCTGCGCCACCAAGTGGCGATCTTGAGGCGGGGAGGGAGGCGGCCGCGGTACACGGCCGCTGACCGTGCGTTCCTTGCCGCGGTGAGCCGGCTGCTTCCGCCCGAGCGGTGGTCGTGCTTTGCGGTCAGCCCGCAGACGCTCCGCCGCTGGCACCGGGCGCTGCTGCAGGGCAACCGCCGACGGCGCGGCCGCCGGCCTGGTCGTCCGCCGCTTGCGCCCGAGACACGCAGCCTGATCCTCCGGATGGCGCGGGAGACCCCCGCTGGGGCTCTATGCGCATCCAGGGCGAGCTGCTGAAGCTCGGAATCAGCGTCTCGGCCACCACGGTCGCGACCGCGTTGCGCGTCTCGGGCCTCGGCCCGGCGCCGCGCCGGATCGGCCCTAGCTGGTCCCAGTTCCTGCGCGCCCAAGCGCAGAGCATGCTCGGCGACGGTCTCCCCTCTGAGCCCGCTGGCGGACTCGAGGGCAACGAGTCCGCGCGGAGCGCTCCAACTCGGGAAGCGGCCTGCGACCTGGAAGCCGAGGAGCTCTCCACCAACGGTGCCGAGGAGTGGTCCTCTCGGCCGGTGCCAGGTCTGCCGCGGCTGTCGGCTGTCGCCGATGTGCCTTCTCCCAGCGACTCGACGGCCGCGCCACTGCGCTCATCGCAGCAATGGCATGCGCGCGATGGACCAAGGGCACGCCGGCGTGCGAGGTGCAATCACGGGTCGGGTTTCCCGGGGCGTCCGCGAGACTCTTCACCCTAGCCGCGCACCACAACAGGCCGAACACCGCTCCGACCCGGCAACTGAACCGAATTTCTTTACCCCACAGCCTCAGACTGCGCGTCGTGCTGATGTGTGTGCTGTGCCGGTTCTTGTGCGTGCTTGTTCGCTTCCTCGCCCGTGGCGGTGGTGAGCGGGAGCTTGAGATCGTCGTGCTGCGTCACCAGCTCGCGATCCTCAGGCGAGGAGGGAAGCGGCCTCGGTACACGACCGCCGACCGCGCCTTGCTCGCGGCGGCCAGTCGGCTGCTCCCGCAGGAGCGGTGGTCCTGCTTTGCGGTGAGTCCACCGACGCTTCGCCGCTGGCACCGGGCACTGCTGCAGGGAGGTTGCAGACGCCGCCCCCGCCGGCCTGGTCGTCCTCCGCTTGGGGCCGAGACGCGCAGCCTGATCAAGCGGTTGGCGCGAGAGAACCCTCGCTGGGGCTATATGCGCATCGAGGGTGAGCTACTGAAGCTCGGGATCAGCCTCTCGGCGGACAACGGTCGCGACCGTGTTGCGCGCCTCGGGCCTCGGTCCGGCCCGCGCCGGATCGGGCCGAGCTGGTCTGAGTTCCTGCGCGCCCAAGCGCAGGGCCTGGTCGGCGGCCGTCTGAGCCGGCCGTCTGAGCTTTACGGTGGAAGACGACAGCCTCGACGCTGACGCCGCCGAGCCGAGCGGGCCAGCCCACTATGCGGGCCCCCGCCAGGTGGAGGCTGACCGCGACCTCTCCTCAGCCGAGGCTGGGCGGGCTTGGCTGGCTTCTCACCCGCCGCCAGAGCGGAGCGGCTCGGCGTTCCCGCGCGTTGTCCCGGCGACACGGGGACCCTTGCGCCTGCAGCCAGCGCATCGATGGCACGCGCGCGACGGACCCCCAAGAGCGGTTCGGCGCTCGTCCCTCAGCCCAGTGCTCAGACGCGATGGCAAGGCCATGTCGGTCGCGCCCGGCGTCCGCGCCAACCACGGCATCGCACTCCCCGCGCGGGCCCCAAGAGCTTCAGCCCCGCCGCGTCGGCGCAACCGATCCACATCAGCCGAGCTACCAGCCCGAACTGAGTTTCTTTACCCCACAGGCGTTGGTACAGGCGACCCGCCTCACGTTCGGCACGGTCGTCATCGGTGCTCGGAGGCCCCGGCGCGGACGCGCGCTCCGCCTCGCGCTCGAAGTGGTCGGCGACGGCGACGCGCCCGCTGTCGATCAGCTCCGCGGCTTCGGCGGCGGAAAGGTCGAAGTCGACCGCCGAAAACCTCGAGGGGATGTCGATGACCGTCACCTCGGGTATCCGCTCGAGCTCGAAGGTGTCGCGGCTCGCGATCCCGCTCGCGAGCACCCCGCGGAGCCAGCCGCCCAGCTGACGGCGCCCGGCCGCCCGCGCGGGAGGGACGCGCAGCGCGACGATCGGCAGCTCCTCGCGCTGGCCCGTCGCGAGCCAGATCGGCATGTACGAGGCGAGCGCGGCGTCCAGCACCTCGCGGCCCTCGCTCTCGTGAGGCGCGTACATGAGTGGGATGGCTGTCGCGATCCGCAGCAGCTCGGCGACGCGCATCGCCGGATTCGTCTCGCTCGTGTAGACGAGAAGACGGGCGGCCGACACGTCGACGGCGGCGGTCGCCATCGGGATGCGCAGCCTCCCGAGGGTTGGGTCCGCCTCGAGCCCCTGCTCGCAAAGGATCCGATGGAACACGTGCAGCATCCCCGGCTCCCGGTAGAGCGCGTAGGGCCACGAGTGGAGTGACCACAGTCGGCGGAGCCGCCGGCCAGCGGACGTCGCCCGCCAGCTCGCGCAAGTCGAGCCTCAGCGCGGCGGCGCGGATGTCGGCCGGCGAGACGCCGGAGCGGTACAACGCACCGACGAACGTCGCGGCGGAGCACGTCGAGACGCTGGCGAACTCGTAGCCCTCCTGCTCGAGCTGCTCGAGCGCGCCAACGTAGGCGATGCAGCGAACACCGCCCGCGCCGAGGACGAGATGCGCCCGCCGTTTCAGGACGACGACTTCTGAGCGCGCTGCAGCAGGAGCTGCTCGGCCTCGTCCGCCCACTCGACGCGTTCGCCGCGGTCGGCCCGTGCCTCGCGGATCAGGCGCAGGTTGTTCGCGGTCGTCTCCGGCTCCCACACCTCGCGCACCGCCGCGAGCGCGGCGGCGAGCGAGTCGGCTGCCGCCTGCTCGTCCCTCCCGAGGACAGCGAGCTCGAGGCGCGTCGCGTAGTCCCAGTAGTCGGGATCGCCCCGCTCGATCCGGCGCTGTACCGCATAGGCGACAACCGGGACAAGCTGCTCGCGTCGCGGGTCGGGCGGCTCCTTGACTTCCATCAGCGTCACGGCGTTCACGCCCGGATACGCGTCGCGCCAGTCGGCCTCGAAGCCCTTCAGATATGCGCCGATCGCCTTGTCGAGGAGTCCGCGCGCGAGGACGGTGCTGCCGTTCTGCTTCGCTGCGTTCCAGTGGTCCTTGTAGACCCGGCGGCGAGCGGCGGAGACATCGCGTCGACGAGGGCGATCATCTCGTACCATGCCTTGACTGCGCGGTACGATAGGAAGAGGTCGACGACGACGCCGGTCTCCGCGTCAGTGACCGGCTCAAGCTCGTGCTCGATCGCGCGGATCGCGTCGACGCCCTGCGAGCGCGCGGCGGCGAGGCGGTCCTTCATCTCGGTCGAGTAGCGGACCCGGTCGCGGAAGACGTCGGTCTTTGTCCGATCCACCTCCGGCGCAGGGAACCCCTCGACGAGTTGGAAGATCGGGCTGTCCGTCTGCGCCTTGCGTGCCTCGTCAAGCCGCTCGACGAGTGCCTTGCGGGTGCCCTCGGCGTTCGTCGGCGTGCCGCCCGCCGTCAGCTCGTACGGGAGCGCGCGCTGCGGCGCCACGTCGAACGGCAATCGGCTGCCCTGCGCGAAGATGAGGACGGTGGCTCCACGGGCGAACCGCGTGGCGTACGCCGAGCTCGTAGAAGACGTTCGCGTTCGCGGTCGTCAGATCTGCCACGGCGAACTCGCAGAGGATCAGCTGCTCGAACATCGGCTTGTGGATGATCCCGCCCGTCACCTCCTCGTCGGCGCGCAGGGCCTCGAGGTCCGCGTCGACGATCGCCGGCGCGATCAGCTCGCGGTACACCGCGTCGAAGTCGACAATGCCTCCGCTTCCGTCCGGCTTCGTCCCGAACGGCATCAGGACGAAGCAGAGCGGCTTCGTCACACGGATCTCTTCCGCACCACAGACACTATGTCGCGGGCATCAGCTCGCCGATGACCTTTCGGAGCGCGGCGGCGACGTTTTCCCATGCCTTGTCGCGATTCCTCCAGTCCGTGACGGCCTTTGGGCGACCTTTGCGGTCACCCGGGACCGCTTGCAGCTCCCCGAACGGCGCGTGCGTCCAGTCGACCGGCCGGACGATGATGGGAATCACGCGCGTAAGCTTCTGTGCCTCCCGCTCGAGCGCGCGAGTGAGCTCGTGACTCCTGATGTACTGGGAGGCCATGAACGCGTCGCTGACGAGCAGCAGGATCACGTCGGCTGCTTCGAGGTTCGCGTCGATGTCGTTCTCCCAGTTCATGCCGGCCGAGATGTCGCGATCACTCCACGGTGCGATCAGATTCTCGTTCTTCAAGGACGAGAGGTGTTTCTCCAATTTGTCTCGGTGCTCGGTGTCGTCACGGGCGTACGAGCAGAACACGCGCAGCGGTTGAGGCGCTGCAGCGACGACCTCCAGCTGCGGCTTGACCGGTGCCGGTGCGAGGAGATTCGTCAAATGCAGCATGACGCCGACGGCGTCTGCGTCGTAGGCGTCCCGGTCCAGGTCGACGACGTGACGTGGCATCACGAAGTACACGGTGAGGTTGCGCGTCTTGGCCCAGGTTTGCCAGATCAACTCGTAGGTGACGTGGGGGCCTTGAGGCAACTCCGGGGATAGCACGACGAGCACCGAATCAGGGGAGAACATCGTCCCGAGCGACTCGAGGGCGGCTCGATTCGCCGGTGAGGGGTCGTTCAGCACGAAGCCCGGAATCTCGGCGAGATAGACGACGTCGTTCCCCCCGCCGCGGACGCGCGTGATCGAACACGAGATCTTGCCGTCGTAGGGATCCTTCAGCAGGGCGGACTCGACCTTCAGCCCTCGTTCGGCAGTGTGGCGGAAGAGCCGCCCGATCAGGTCCGCCGGTAGCTCGATGTTGCTCAGCGCAGCGTTCGGGTCCTGAGGGGCCGCGGCGAGGGACGGCGCCGACTCGACGCCTTCCAGCACCCGTTCGGCGAACTTCTTGAACGGCAGGACGTTGGTCCCGCCCTCAACGGGCGGCTGTTCGGGGATGTTGTCGGCGGCTGCGTTCATCCTGCGACTACCGCGCCCCGGGTGGCCTCGGCGGGCGACTCTCCGTGGAGCAGCGCGACGTATTCGCGCCCGACCTCGCGCAGGTCGTCGCTTGCCGGGTACGCGACGCTCGCTTCGCGCTGCGCGGTCCGGATGCTGAGGATGGTGACGCGCTCGTTCTTAGCGAAGCTCTTCAACGACGGATCCGCCGCGACGTCCACGAGCACGAGGACGGGATCCATATGCGCGATCTTCCCCCGCAACGCGGACTTCGACGACTCCGCCGACGAGATCGGGGGGAAGTCGAACTCGAGCACGCGGGCGGCGGTCGCCACGCGCGTCCCATCCGTCCAGCTCAGCGGTCGGGCGTCGGCCCCGCCGCGCTTGATCTCGACGACGACGCACCTGTCCTCCTTCTGCGCGAGGAGGTCGACGTCGACCAGCAGCGGGTCGATCTCCGGCTCGCCCGTGCGAGGTTGCCGAACGACCGCGTACCCGGCAGCCGCGAACGCCCGCTCGAGCCGGCCGACGACCTCCCCGGACGCATGGCCCGGTTCCTCCCGCTCACCAGGTGGTGACGCAGCAACCGAGGCGAAGGCGGTGTAGGCGGCGAGCCCCGCCACGGCCCAGAGGCTCGACACGCCCGCGACCAGGAGATAGGCGATCGCGCCGGCCGGAACGAGCAACGCAAAGGCGGCGCCGACGGCGAGCCGGCCCGGGTCGCGCGCCACGTAAGCGTGGTACCGCGACGGCACGCCGGCAACGGGTGGGTAGAGCTTCTTGCGCACCGACTCGAGCGTGATGTACGTGAACGTCGGGACGAGCGCCAGAGCGAAGAGACTGGCGACGCGTCTCGCTTCGTGGTCGCTGTTCCAACCCAGACTCGTGTACGAGAGCGCCCAGACGAACAGATCGACGATGCCGTAAACGACGAAGAACGCGCCGCACAGAATCGCTGCCGGAGCGACGGCCTCGATCGCTGCGAGAACGAACTCGGGGGCCGCCGGCCGTGCCGTGGAGGCCGTCCGCAGGCGAACGACGGTGAACGCGGTGACGGCGGCGAGGGCGAATGCCACCAGGAGGGCGAGCGGCTGACGCCAGGCGCACGCTACGGGCCCGATTCCGATCGTGACCGACCCCGCCGTCACAAGGGCGAGCGTCCTGCGGGCCTTGCGATTCGACGATCGTGCCGGCGTCTGCCGTTGCGCCTGTCGGCATCGCCTCCCTCTCTCGAGGAGCCGAGTTGGAGTGACGCTACTCCGGGTCCGGCGGGAGTTCAACCTCCGAGTTGCCCGCGGTCAAGCCGTGCCGCCCCAAGCACGTCCCGCCGGCACGCGAGCCGAGCGAGCGCCTGACTGCGCTGACCTCGATTCCCGACGCAATGCAGATATGTCGCACGCCGTTAGCGTGGAGCGCCGGCTTTGACAATCGGCTGCCTCTCGTGTTCCGTACGCACGTGGAACGGGACAAGCCGGCCGCGCCGGTCCGTGCCCGGCGTCTACGCGTGCTCGTCGGGCGGCGGCCGCGCTATCTCGCGGAGCGGGATGCGTTCATCGCGTTGATCGCCCTCTCGGCGGCGGTGGTCGCTCTCGTCCTCGCCGTGGTCTGGGCGCTCGGAGCACTCGTGCGGTTGCCCGTGACGATCGTGCGGTGGCTCGCCGAGGGCTGCCGCGCGTCGTGGCGCTACATCCGCGACCCGGACAGCCGTCGGACGGACGACGAGGCGGCGGTGAGCCTGCGTGACAGACGCGTGCGGCGCCGGCTCCCGACCGCGGCCTCCATGCTGGCGCAGACGGTCGTCGCACACGCGAGACGCCGGTTGCTCGCGCTCGGAAGGGGCGTCGTCTTTGCCTGCTCGCTCGCGATTGTCGCGGCCGTGTTCCTCCCACGCTGGCTCGTTCTCCTTCCGAGGGGGATGCTGGTCCTGCGCCGCCGCCGCCGGGCGTACGCGCGGAGCCGTGCGAGTTCCTCGCGGTCGGACCGCGCCGGGCTCTTCCTGTCGTATCGGACGGCGCAGCATCAGGCGGCCCACGCCGTCCGTGACGTCCTGGTCGGGCGGGGATTCACGGTCTGGCTCGACGACGACCGAGGTGTCCTGCCGAGCCAAACACTTGGCCTGGATGCCGTGCTCGAGAAGGCGATCCGCGGATCTGACCTCGTCGTTGTCGTGCAGGGTGCGGATCCGGCACCACCGGCTCGGCGCGGCTGGGCTGACGAGGTCGATGCGTTGCTCGCGGTGGCGGTCCGTGTGCTTCCGGCGTGCTTCGTCGTCGTTTGCGCACTAAGCGCGCTGCCGTTCCTGCTCGCCGCATGGGTCTTCGCTCCGATCGCGGTCGCCACTGATCATCGCCTGCTGCAGCTGCGGCCCTGGCTAAGAACCTTCCTGCGCGCAGTGGCTCCTGCGCCGGCGGTTGGCTGGTGGTACCGGACGCTCTACCACGTCGAGATCCTCCCTCGGCCGGACGAGCCGTGGCAAGGGTGGGAGCGGCGGATCGCGGAGCTGTTCGGCGTTCCGGTTGTCGATGCACACATCACATACGCTGACGGCGCATCACGACGCAAGGCGGGCGCACTTCCTTCGACCGCCGTCGTTCTGCGGGCGACGCGGCTGGAAGAGGACGTTTCGACGCGGCTTGTGCCGAGGATCGAGACCACGACGGGTATTGCGGTCGCGCCGCTTGCGGCCGCGAATGCGCGTTTTCGCGACCATGTCGTGGGCGGGCTCGATTCCGCAGCGGAGGGCGGTCCCGCTTCGATGTTCGGATGGCTGTTCGGCGGTTGGCTGAGGACCCTGACGACGGCGAGGAGCCTTCTGGTGATCGAGCACTAGTGAATTCGCCGATCTCGAGCATGTCGTCCTCGTGCCACCACGAACGGCGCTGCGGGTGCGTGGCCGATCGAGACGATCTTTGCCGCAGAAGGATGCGGTCTCCCCACACGCTGACCTCGCGCTCGGCCCGGTCGTCGTCGCGCGGAGGTGATGGCGCGCGCGCTCCTCCTCGCGCTCGAAATGCTCAGCGACGGCGACAGATCCATTATCGATCAGCTCAGCGCACCGCACCATGCATGAGCAGAGGTTCATTGCGGTGACGAGCCGACAGTCATCTGGTCCTCAGGGCAAACTGATGCTGATGGAATCTAGGAAACAGGTTGGCGCTGAGGCTGCCACGGGCGAAGAGTCGAAGATGCGAGGCGAAGCTCGCGTGGAGGCGGCCGCGTCTTACCCGATCGTGCTGCGCTCCTATGAGCCTGCCGCCGACCTCGATGAGCGACTACGACGCATCTTCACGGTACTCAGCCTTCCGCCGATGCAAGAGTGAACGCGCCCTTGGATCTCACCTCAGGCGCTTCGCGCTCGGGGTCCACCAGCGGCTCGGCCGAGCCTTTCTTGGGGATGGGTTCTGGGGACAGGTTCGAGGTTTCTCAGGGAGACTCAGGGCTCTTGGAGGGAGGGGTGCGTCTGGCAGACGAAACGGCGGAGTTGCAGGAAAAAACGCCGATGGTAAGGAGGGGGTCGACGGTTCGAGTCCGTCAGAGGGCTTCAGGTTTTAGCCTGCTCAGCCTTTCCGTTGTCAGTATTGGCGTCGGGGAACCGTGGGCAACGTCCACGCAGCGTCCACCGCGTGGACGTCGACAGGTTTGGGGCTGTGTAAGTGTCGAGCAGCCTGATTGCGTGCTCGCGCCCGTCGCGGGCGAGGTGACCGTAGTGGCGGTCGATCATCGCCAGACTAGTTCCCATGTAGCGGGAGAGATCGAAGGTGGAGACGCCGGCACGAAGCGCGAAGGTCGCGAACGTATGCCGCAGATCGTAGACGCGACGGAGCGGCTCGATTCCAACTGCGCGCTGCGCCGGCTTCTACGCCCCGGTTGCGGAAGTTGTGCAGGTCGAGGTGACCGCCACGCACGGACGGAAACAGGAGCGGGCAGTGCGGATTGGGCGGTAGCTCGTCGAGTGCGGCCAGCGCGATCGCCTGCAAGGGAACGGCGCGCACGCTCGCCTTCGTCTTAGGCGTCTTGATGCGGCCGTTTCTGAACGTGCGGCGCATGTACACCACCTGGGCCTCGCGGTCGATGTCTCGCTGCTCGAGCGCGAGCCACTCCCCCGGCCGCAGCCCCGTGGCCGCGGCGAAGAGCACCATCGAGCCGTAGCGCACGCCAAGCCTGCCGGCGAGCGCGTACAGCTCGTCCCACGAGTCGAACGGCCGCTTCTCCGCGTAGCGCCGCTGCGGATTCTCGACGCCGAGCTTGGCCGGATTGACGTCGAGCAGTCCCCAGCTGACCGCCCGGGCGAGCACCTGGCGGAGCGCCTGCGTTGCTTCGAACCGGTGCCCGGGCGGGATCGTCATCCGCCACGCCGCGATCGCCGGCGGGCGGAGCTGGGTGAGCCGCCGCTCGCCGAACACGCGCACCGCCTTCGCGAGCGGCCAGCGCAGCTTCTCGGTTGTCTCCGGTTCGCCCTCGTGCTGGGCGAGATAGACATCGACGAACTCGGACAGCGTCGGCGACTCCACCAGGCCCTGCTCGCGCCGTAGCTGCTCGAGCGCTCGCTCGAGCTCCTCGGCTGCTGCCTGCTCGGAGGCGAAGCCGCCTCGCTGAACGCGCTGCGAGTCGCGGCCGCCGACCCGGTAGCGGTACGCCCAGCGCATCCCGTCCCTGCCCTGCCCCGCCAGCGGAAACACCTGCCCCTGCTGCGCCATCGTCACCACCTCCTGGTCTCGTCGGAGACGCATCGTGTCCACGCGCGATGAGCAGTCGTGCGCTGGGCGCAGGGTGCGCTCGCTCGGCTCGCTGGCCGCTGATGCAGGACGCGCCGCTACCTAAACCAGTCGGGGTCAGGGCACTGCCCAGCGAGGATCTCAGCAGACGGGGTGACGTGGTCGAGCTCTGAGGAGAACTCAGCCGCGATTGCTCCGTTGCGAACGCCGGGACGATGTGGTATCGCGCGCGCGCGTGTACACCTACCATGCGCGGCGACCTCTAACAGGAATGGCTACCGCGGTCGGGTTCGGGCGCGAGAGTCACGAAGAGAGGAGCTCGGTTGTCGGTAACTGACGAGCCGATCGGTTTCGAGCAGCAGATCAAGCCGCTCTTTCGGGAGCGCGACCGTCAGTCGATGAATGGGGCGCTCGACCTTTTGGTCACACGACGACGTTGCCGGGAACAGCGAGGCCATCCTCGGCAAGCTCCGCGACGGCACGATGCCTTGCGATGGCGCCTGGTCAGACGAGCAGATCGCCGTCTTTCAACGCTGGGTCGAGGCGGGAACGCCGCCTAATCTCCGCGCCTTGAAGATCGCGTAGCCGCCGTCCCAGAGCGAGTCGACGGAGATCTCATCGAAGCCGGCCGGATTAGCTTCTCGAGCTCCTCGCGTCTGTACAGGTGCACGTGGCTGCGGTCGAAGCGGCGCAAAATCCGATCGGCGATGCGGGCGGGCAGCCGATCGCCGGTCCCGTCGGCGAGCACGAGCCGACCACCGGCGGTGAGCACGCGCGCCATTTCCGCCAGCGCCCTTTCCGGCTCGGGGTAATGGTGGAACGATGAGCTGCACAGAAGCGCCGTGAACGCTCCGCCCGGAAATGGCAGCTGCTCGCTGTCCCGAGAATAAGTTCGGCGCGCGGCAACCCGGCGGCGAGCTCTGTCGCGCGGCCATCGCCGGCGCGATGTCGATGCCGACCGCGCGGTCGACGACCTTGGCGGCGGCGCGCACCGCGGCGCCGGTGCCGCAGCCGACGTCGAGGAAGCGGTCGTTCGGCTGCAGGCTCAGTGCCGCCAGCGCTTCTCGCTGCGGCTTGGCGATCAAGCGCGAGCGGCGGTCGCGTTCGTAGCTGCCCGCCCAGCGGTCGAATCGCTCCCGCGCCGCCGTCTTACCGGAGGCCACCAGGCAACCGTCGCTCAGTCATCGCTCTGCGAATTCAAGACCAGGCCGGGAACCGTCTGGCGCCGAGGCCCGGCCGCCCCATCCCGTATCCTCGAACATGTGTTCGAGACGGAGAGTGAGCTCGACTGGCTGGGCGAGCTGAACGAGCAGCAGCGCGAGGCGGCGACCGCGCCGTCCGAGCGGCCGCTGCTGATCCTGGCCGGCGCGGGCAGCGGCAAGACGGCGACGCTGTCGGCGCGGGTGGCGTGGCTGATCGCCCAGGGGCTGGCGCCGGAGCGGATCCTGCTGTTGACGTTCACCCGGCGCGCCGCCGCTGAGATGCTGACGCGGACGCGCGCGCTGCTCGAGCGGGCCGGGATCGCCGTCCGCGGCCGGGTCGTCGGGGGTACCTTCCACGCGGTGGCCTGGCGGCTGGTGCGCTTGTACGCCGAGTCGCTGGGGTTGCCGCCGCGGTTGAGCGTGCTCGACGCCGGCGACAGCGCCGACCTGCTCGATCTTGTCCGCGAGGAGCTTGGCTACGCGGAGTCGGGCAAGCGTTTCCCGCGCAAGGCGACCTTGGCCGACATCTACTCGCGCACGGTCAACGCGCAGCTTCCGCTCTCGGAGGTGCTGGTAGAGCAGTTCCCCTGGTGTGAGCCCTATAGCGACGAGATCGGGCGGATCTTCAGCCGCTACGGTCGGCGCAAGCGCGAGGCGCAGGCGCTCGACCTCGACGACCTCTTGCTCTACTGGCGCGCACTCGCCACCCACGAGGTCGCCGGCGCGCGGCTCGCGGCGATGTTCGACCATCTGCTCGTCGACGAGTACCAGGACGTGAACGCGCTCCAGGTCGACGTCGTCCGGGCGCTGCGTCGCGAGAACCGCGGGCTCACAGTGGTCGGGGACGACCTGCAGGCGATCTACGGCTTCCGCGCCGCGAGCGCCGAGCACATCCTCGGCTTCCCGGGACTGTTTCCGGACACCTCGACAGCGACCCTGGAGCGGAACTACCGCTCGACGCAGCCGATCCTCGACCTCGCCAACGCCGTCGCGGCCCAGGCCGAGCGCAGCCACCCGAAGCGACTGCGGAGCGCGCGCGGAGCTGGCCCTCGACCTCAGCTCGTCTTCTGCCGCGACGAGGCCGAGGAGGCAACGGCGGTCGCCGAGCGCGTGCTCGCCGAGCACGAGCGCGGTCTCGCGCTGCGGGTGCAGGCAGTGCTGATGCGCACCGCCCACCACTCCGACCTGTTGGAGCTCGAGCTCGGCCGCCGCCGCGTCCCCTACGTCAAGTACGGCGGCATCCGCTACCTCGAAGCCGCCCACGTCAAAGACTTCCTCTCGCTCCTGCGCCTGGTCGGCAATCCGGCCGACCAGGTCAGCTGGTTCCGCATCCTGCAGCTGCTCGAAGGCGTCGGCCCGCGAATCGCGCGCCGGATCCTCGACGCCCTCGAACTCGAGTTCGCAACACTCCCCGCACAGTGGGCGACCGTCCGCGCCGTGCCCGATGCGGTCCGAGGCGATGGCGCCACACTGATCGAAGCGCTCGCCGCCGCCGCAGCCAGCGCGGCGCCGGGCACCCAGGCCGAGCTGCTCGAGCACGCGCTCGCGCCTTTCATCCGCCGCCGCTATCCGGACGCCGAGCCGCGCCTGCACGACCTCGCCATCCTCACCGCCTCCGCGGCCAAAGCCAGCAGCCTCGAGCAGTTCGCCGCCGAGCTCGCCCTCGACCCGCCGCAGTCGAGCGCCGACTTCGCCGGCCCGCCCAACCTGGACGAGGACTACCTGATCCTGAGCACGATCCACTCGGCGAAGGGACTCGAGTGGGACGTCGTTCACCTGATCCATGCCTCCGACGGCAACCTCCCCTCCGACATGGCCCTCTCGAGCCGTGAGGGCCTCGACGAAGAGCGGCGCCTGCTCTACGTCGCGCTAACCCGCGCGCGCCGCGGCCTGAACGTCTACGTTCCCGTTCGCTACTTCCACCACCCGCTCGGCGTCGATGATGCGAGCGGCCTCGGCAAGACCTCGCGCTTCCTGACCGACGATGTCCAATCGCTCTGCGACGTCGTGCAACAGGGCGAGTCGCAGTCGGCGCTCGTCGGCACCGAGATCCACGAACAGGTCACCGTCGCTCTCGACGAGCTCTGGCACTGAGAACGGCGGTAAGCGTTCTATGTCGCCGGCGCCGAGTTCGCACGGTTGACGGCGGCCTGACGATCAACTCCGGTCTGCAGCGCGCTCGCAGCTGCTGCCAACTCATGTGCGTCACCCTGCTCGCTCGTTCGATCGGCTGCGATTCGATCATTCGGACGTCGGAACCCGCGGCACGAAAGCTTCCCAACAGTTGGCGCCTCTCAGCCTAGTTCGGACTCAGCTCGACCTCGACGGCCTCGACCCAGAGATCACCCTCGAACTCGGGCTCGTCACTCAGGATGCCTGCGAGCACGGCCTCGGCATCCGCGCGGCTGGCGTGGAAGTCGCTGACATCGCCGCTGCACGCGGATGCGATTCCGTACAGGACCACGTCGGCAGGTTACGGCCGAAGCGTCGGCGACGGTAGTCGCAGTTCTTGACATGTCTCGACGAGATCGAGAGGGCGGCGTCGCCGAAGCGTGAGCCGGAGCGCGCGGGCCGCGGCGCGGACCAGCTCAACCTCTAAATGGCCGAGCGCGTGCTCGATGCGGACGCGACCGAGCCATCGCCGAAGGGGCTGAGCATTGACAAGGGCTATCCCGCACTCTTCAAGCAGAACGCGTAGACGCCGCCCCTCCACTTGCCGATCGCAGTGGGATAATGACTCGGTGCGGCTCGTCCGCTCATCCGTCGCCGCTGTGCTGACCGCGAGCGCGCTTGCGGGCGTGGCCGGTCAGGACTCTGCGCGCTCGGCCGCGAGTGCTCAGACCTGCCACTACCGTCTCCAGGGGGCGCTCCCAGACCCGAACTGCACGCCCGGAGCGACGAATCCAGACGTGACCCCGCGGAGGATCAACAAGACCATCTGTGTCAAGGGCTGGACGGACACGATCCGCCCTGACTCCCTTGATCGCATGAAGCGCGACTCGATGGCCGAGTACGGAGCCAAGGGCAAGCCCGGAGCCTACGAGTACGACCATCTGATCTCACTCCAACTCGGCGGTCACCCGTCAGACCCGCACAACCTCTGGCCCGAACCCTACGACGTGAAGGGCGACAACAATGACCTCGACGCCCGCGACAAAGACGTCGTGGAAACACGGTTGAAACGGCTCGTCTGCGCGGGACAGATGAAGCTCCGAGAAGCGCAGCGGATCATCGCGACCGACTGGCGGCAGGGCCGGCGCCCTTGACACTCAGGTCCCGACGTGGATCACAGGCTCCACCCCTGAGAAGTCCAAACGCACCAGCCCTACCGTCTCCACCCACCCCAGCTCGTCCACGAGCACGCGTCTGGGGCACTCCTCGGCCTCTTCGCGCGTGAGGGAGAAGTCCACGACGCTCTCGCACTCGCAGGTCGCCAGGCTTTGTGGTCACGTTCGAGGTCGCCGGCGAACTCCACCCCTCGATCCCAACACCGCCACGTCTCAAGTGACGCCAAGATGAGTCGAGACCGGCCCGACGGCAGCCAAGGGTTCGCCCGCGAGGCCGTGAAGGGTGGGTTTTGACACCCTTCATGATCTGATCAATCTAGCGCGGCGGCCGCTCCTTCTTGCCGATGCAGAACGTCTTTTCGACGTAGTCGAGGTCGTCGTCGATGAGACCGTCGGTGAGCGAGCGTCGCGTATGCAGCCGGACTGCGTACGAGCAGGTAGGCCAGGTGGTGATGTCGTGGAAGTCGGAGCCTGAGCCGCCCCGCGGACCGACGCCGCTTGGGAAGGTTGGCGCGGGCGAGATCGACGCTGCCGTGACGAGGTCGATGAACCACTGGGCCATCAGCTCGTGGTCGACCGTGTACAGGATGTGGAGGTCGTTCGTGAGCGGCGAGCACGCGGTCGCGCCGGGCCCGAGGAACTCCTGCAGGTCGAGGAGACTGACCTCGAGCCAGTTGTTGAGGTGCACCTTCGACACCTGATTGGTGTAGTCGGGCAGGACAACTCCGCTGTTGACGGCGGAGATCGTACTCACCCGCGTGGCCTGGAAGATGATCGCGACGTCGACGCCGTTTTTCTGGTTCGCGGCAGGCACCGCCGTTCCGGCCGCGATTCCAGGCGCTGGGTCGGCATCGAAGGAGCCGGGGGAGGCGACCCAGGAGGCAAATCCCATGAGTCCGCCGGAGAAGGCGTCGTCCAAGGGGCTCGTCGGGATGACGTGAACCCAGCCCTCGGCGTCGGGGACGAGGTAGAAGTCGGAGTCGGGCTCGACACCCGGCGGTGGATTGACGGAGGGGTTCTCGCCTCTGATCCAGATCGACTGCCACTTGTTCTTGAGCACGCCGTCGAACCAGTAGACGCGCCGGCTGGTGACGTACACCTGGCAGACGTACGGCTTGGTGATCGGGGTCGGCTTCGGCGCACCCTGCGGTTGGTGGAGGAAACGGTAGGCAAGGGGTTCCCCCGGGAAGGTGGGCGACAGCCTCATGCAGTAGCCTCGGAGCTCGAGGCAGCCGAAGAAGCCGTAGTTCGGCCCACCGTGGCCGGCCTGTGCCTTGTTCGTGAGGCCGGTCCCCGGATCGATGTCGGCGTAGATGCCGAAGTGGCCGATGTGCGTGAACCAAGGCTCGTCCGGCGGGCAGACGCGTATGCAAAAGCGGCGGCAGCGCAGGAAGCAGATCCAGTGGCAGAGTTGGATGCAGAAGCGCTCCAGCTTGAGTTCCTTGACGATCGCGCTGAACGTCTGTACGTCTCCAGCGCCGACCGCCGCGCCGAGCCGTTCGAGCTCGGCGGGTTTCTGCGCAAGCGCGGCGGTCGCCTTTGCGAAAGCCAGCGCCTCCTGAGGCTCATCCTGGATCGCGCCCAGCGGGAACTCGCGACACAGCGTCAGGCAGACGAGGACGCACCGCCAACTACAGAGCCACTCGCAGATCCAGATGCAGTACGGAGCGAGGCCGGCCTCGGCGAGCACGGCGCGGAGCTTGGCGTCGTCGCCGGCCTGCGAGGCGCTGACGGCAGTGTCGAAGGCTTTCCGGTTCTCGAGCAGCGCGCGAAGCGCTCCCCCGGCCGCCTGCAACTCGGCGGCGAGGTCGGGCCGCTCTTCGACCGTTAGGTCGCACAGCCAGCGGCAGAGGAGCCGGTAGCGAACGAGGCAGATCCAATGGCAGAACAGATGGCAGAGCGGCCCAAGACGCTGTGCCTTGACGAGCCGCTGGAATGCTGCGCGATCACGCTTCTCGACGGCACGGGCGAACTGCGCGACCAGCTTCTTGTCCGACGTAAGCCGAACGATCGCTTCCGCGAGCGCGCGGGGGTCGGGTTTTGCCGGAGCTTTGGCCGGCGGAGGGCCGCACAAGAAGAGGCAGCGGAAGACACACTCCTTGATCCGGATCCATTCACAGACGAGGCGGCACCAGGGCGCCAGCTTGAGGCGCGCGAGGACTGCCTGGAACGCCTTCCGATCCTCGGAGCGGAAGGCCTCGTACGCGGTTGTGAACGACTTCGGGGCGCCGGCCAGCCGACCGATCGTCCCCGCTTCCTCGAGAAGATCGCGGAACACATCGAGCTCGAAGCCTTGGTCTGCCATCACGACTCCCTCAGTCCGTCGTTGCTGTCGAGAAGCTCGCAGGTCGTCCGTTACACCCCCGTTATCCAGGCGTTAACCGGCCTGCCGGCCGCCTCACCGTTGACAGTCGTCGCTCTGCTTGACACCTTTGCGATGTAGCGACTTAGCGACGGTCGGAGGTTTGTCTGTCCTCCCAGCCGGTAGCGCTGCGGCCACTCGCCGACCTCGACCCCGTCGGCCGAGTCGCCCACGGGCGCCGGCGAGGCGAGCGCGAGGATGCGACTCTTGGACTACTCGGCGGCTTCGTAGCCAAGGCAGGCGACCGCCAGTTGGAGCTTCCCCTCCGCGTCCAGCGGTTGGTCGCGTTCCTGGCGTTGCGCGGCCGCCCGCTGCAGCGGGCGTACGTGGCAGGACGTCTGTGGCTGGACGCCAGCCAGGAGCACGCCTATGGCTCGCTCCGAGCCACGATCTGGGAGGCGCGCCGCCTGCACTGCCCCTTCGTCCAGGCATCCAATACGCAGGTCGCGCTCGCACCGCAGGTGCGTGTCGACGCCGAGGAGCTCGAGCAGTGCGCGGCCCGCGTGCTTCACGGCGACGGCTTCCCCATCGGAGCGGATCTCGATCGCCTCGTCTGCGCGGGCGAGCTGCTGCCTGACTGGTACGAGGACTGGGTGCTTCAAGAGCGGGCGCAGCTGCACGAGCTCCGGCTCCTCGCACTCGAGAGCGCTGCGGAGACTCTGATCGCCGCCGGGCGCACCTCGGAGGCGTCGATCGCTGCCTTCGCCGCAATCAGCGCCGAGCCGCTGCGCGAGAGCTCCTGCTGCCTGCTCGCTCGGGCGTGTCTCGCGGCGGGGAACCGCGTTGAGGCTGACCGCCACCTGGCCGAGTTCCGCGCCCGCCTCCGGCGGCAATGCGGCCTCGAGCCCTCGCCGAGGATGCGGGAACTCATCCTGGCTACGAGCTCAAAACGCCTCCCTCGGCAAGAACGCCCCGAGCGGCGTGCCGAGTGATCCGGCGAGGCAATGGCGTCGGTCTTCATCAGCCATAGCGCGCGAGACAACGTCCAGGCCGAGCGCATCCGACAGTCGCTAAAGGCCGCCGGTTTCGCGACCGTCTACCTCGATTTCGACCCTGAGTCGGGGATCCCGCGTGGGCGGAAATGGGAAGACGAGCTCTACTCCGAGCTGCGGAAGGCCGACGTCGTCGTCTTCCTCTCGACGGCCGCAAGCGTCAGCTCGAAGTGGTGCCACGCCGAACTCGCGCTCGCGCGGGCGCTCGGGCGGCCGATCGTGCCGGTGCTGCTCGAGCCCGGCGCGGCGCACCCGCTCCTCGAGGACACGCAATGGCTGAGAGTCGAGCCAGGCGACGCGTGGGGTGCGCAAATTCGGTCCCTGCCTGCAAATCGCGCGTTTCGTCGCGTCGGGCCGAGTTTGCGCACCCCACGAGTTCATCGCGACGAACTATCCAGGCCAGCACGTCGAACAGTGGAGGGCGCCGCCTCGCGGACTCCTCGGACGAGGGCGTGACCGCATCGCGGCCGAAAGTACGTGCGGTGTTCCGCCAGTCGACGGCCGCTGTAGGCCGCCCGCTAGGGAGCAACAACTCCTCGCTGAAACCACTACGTCGCCAAATGCCTCATTCAGCTTGAGGCAGCTCGCTGTTTGCGGCAAGACGCGTTGAGCCTTCCACGCGGCATCGACGGCGACGCTCGACCCTGAGCCGTTGCCGTCACTCACGGCCGGTTTCTCCGGTGCGAGCGCGCCGCAACACCGGCGTGCGAAGAGTTGCAACCTCGGACGGATCGCTTCAGAGTGGATGACTCATCGTCGCGCAGGAGGCCGGGGTGGCGCGAAGGTCGCGTGTCTTCATCAGCCACAGCTCGAAGAACGAGACGTATGCCAGCGCGATCCGCGACGCTGTGGAGACGAAGCTGAAGGAGCTCGGCTACGACGTCCTCCTCGACCGGTCGCGCCTCGACCCCGGTGACCGTTGGCGCGCGAAGCTGCACCGCTGGCTGGGCGCGTGCGACGGCGCGGTGCTCCTTTTTGGACCGGCCGCCCTGCAGTCGGACTGGGTGCGGAAGGAGGCGACCATACTTACCTGGCGGCGCGAGTTCGAGACGCAGATCCGCATCGTTCCCGCCCTGTTCGGCGGTGTCGCCAAGAGCGCCCTTGACGAGTATGGGCTCGGTCCCTTGGAGCTGAAGGAAGACCAGATCGCCGAGGTCGACGAGGGGGCCGGAAGTGAGAAGGAGCGCGCGCGTCTCCTCGCCGAGCGGATCGCGAGAGGTTTCGACGGGCTCACTCCGCTCGTGGCCGAGACGCCGATGAGTCGCTGGGTCGAGGACATCGCCGACCTCATCCGCGACACCGAGGCCATCGAACGCGCCTTCGACGAGCTGCTCCGGGGTCAGATCCGGGATCCCAAGAGGCTGGCGAAGCTCATCACGCCGTCTTGGGTGCCCGCCGAGTCGGCGAAGGCGATCGTCGCCGCGGCGGCGCGACCCGCCGGGAGGCGGCTGGTCGCCCTGCGCTCGAGTCAAACGTCTACGCCCGAGCACGTCGTGTTGAAGGGGACATGCTCCGACGGCCGCAACCTCATCGTCCCGCCGATATCCGAGCGGGCCACGACGGAAGCGGCGGAGCTCGAGCTGACTCAGCTGTACCGGAGAGGCGTCCTCGAACGGTTCGGGATCAACGACAGCCGAAGCGATTTGCCCGAAAACGTACAGCTCGCTCAGGAATGGGTCGAGAGGAACGGCAAGCGCGTCTTCGTCGTCCTGCCGGCGACGGCGACGGGGCTCGCCGTGGGTCGCAACCTCTGGAGCGAAGAGCGGATCGACCGGCCGGTCTACCTCTTCGCCGGCGACGAGCTCGAGACGACGAATGCAGTCGCCACGATCGACGGGATCTCTGTGATCGAGCCCGAGCTCGAGCCATTGGCCGAGGCACGCGGCAACTTCGCAGCCAATCGAATGTTCGGCCGGGTCGAGGCGCTCTGAGGTCGATGGACGCAGGCGAACCCGTGGTCCGCTCCAGCTTTGCGCCCCTCCTCGAGGCGATCGACGGGATGGCCGACGATCCCGGCGGCACCGTCGACTCGGCGGCTCCCGACCGGCGGGACGGCCGGGTCTACCGGGCCTCCGACGCCGTGCGGATGGCGATCAAGCTCGCCGTCGTCACGCGCAGGCCCCTCCTGCTCCGCGGAGACCCCGGCTCCGGCAAGTCGTCGCTCGCCGCGTACGTCGCCCGCAACCTCGGGTGGCGGTACTACGAGCACGTCGTCACCTCGCGCACGCAGGCACGCGACCTGCTCTGGACGTACGACACCGTGTGCCGCTTCGCCGACGCCGCGAGCGCCGCGCGCACCGGGCAAGAGCTCTACAACTTCGACTACGTCGAGCCCGGCGTGCTCTGGTGGGTGATGAACCCCGCATCCGCGCGGCTCCGCGGTGCACCCGAGGCGAACCGCCTTCGTGCGGTCGCAGTCGACCCCAACGAGCCCGTCAACTCGACGCGCGACTCGCGCAACGCGATCGTCCTGCTCGACGAGATCGACAAGGCCGATCCGGACATGCCGAACGCACTGCTCGTCCCGCTCGGATCGACCGAGTTCGAAGTGTCCGAGACGGAGACGCCCGTCAGGCCGCCCCGCGGGACGTCGGGCGACATCGGGGAAAGCCCGCGCATGCTCGTCATCGTGACCACGAACGAGGAGCGCGAGTTGCCGGAGGCGTTCGTGCGCCGCTGTGTCGTCCATCGCCTCGAGCATCCCGATGCGCCCGAGCTGGTCGAGATCGCCCGCGCCCATTTCCGAGCGCTCGGCGTGGAGCTCGACACCGCCGAGATCGGGAGGGCGACTTCGATCGCGGATCGCCTCATCGAGATGCGCCGGCTGTGCCTCGAGCGCGGCAGCCGGCCGCCCAGCACGGCCGAGTACCTCGACGCGGTCCACGCCGGCCGCGCGCTCGGGCTCGAGCTCGGCGCAGCCGACTGGAACCTCGTTGAGAGCCTCATCCTCGACAAGGAACGCCTGGACCACGGCGTGCGGCGGCAGGACGCGCAAGGTGCCTGAGGAGCGCGCCCGACTGCGCGTCCACCTCGGACCGGAGCGCGGAGTGGTGTGGGTCGGCGACGTGCTGCGCGCGCTCGCGGCGCTCCGGCCGGCCGATGCCGAGGCGCGGCGGGCGATGGGCGAGGCCCTCGGCTTCCGCGTTCGAGGTGCGTCTGTCACGGACGCGGCCGTGCCCACTCAGCCGGAGCCACTTCCCGACCTCGCGGAACCGGTCGCGGCGCGCGAGCGGCCGGCGCCGATCCTCGAGATCCTCGAGCCGGTGGAGTACGCCCCGGTCGCCGGCCAGCGGCTGGGGACGGTCGAGGCGCTTGCCGCTCTCGTCGCGGAGCACCTCGAGACGGCGCCGCCGTTCACGCCGCTTCTTCGTCCGGAGTGGTCGCCCGGCATCGTCGCCGCCGCGAACGAGACGATCGTCCGCGACGGGCCGATCGACGTCGAGGCGATGGTCGACTCGGCGGCCAGGCTCGAGCTCGCCGAGTCGGTGCCACGCCGGCCGAGGGCGTCACTGCACCGCGGCGTCCAGCTGCTCGTGGACATCGGCGATGGGATGCAGCCGTTTCGCCGCGACCAGCTCGAGCTCGTCGAGGCGGTCCGCTCCATCGCCGGCAAGCACGCGACCGAGGTCCTGTACTTCCGCGACTGCCCGACGCGCGACGAGGGAGCCGGAC
>WNFU01002813.1_pt1 | contig 23487 bp, 12 predicted proteins | sample 5400121 | NCBI WGS metagenome assembly WNFU01 (sample SAMN13153360, study PRJNA577476) | soil metagenome | isolation source: 100 cm soil or saprolite under grassland replicate 1 | place: USA:California | collected 2016-06-15
TTTTTGCCGCGCGTGCTTTGTCCCGCAACTGATTGCGAGATGGTGTGCTCTTCAGATAATGAACTGAAACAATGCACCGTACGTTCTGCTTTCGAGCCAGCCGGAGCAGCGAACGGAAGGCGGGAGCGGAGCGTAATTCGACGTCGATATAACGGGCCCGGGATAAGAATCGAGTGAGAAGATTATGTCGTTGCAGCGCGGATAATCGATTTGCACCGCCTTCGATTGGATGTCGGGCAGTGACAATGAGCGGCGCGCGCAACCGCGAAATTTTGCTCTCCAGCCGGTCAATCACACGCACAAGACAATCCAGGCGCAACTCAAACAAATCCGATGGCTCACGCATTCGAATTGCGAAATCGAGCTCCGCCGCCGACGTGATTACGCCCACTACGCGGTGACGTAGGCGAGGCGTGGCCAAACTGCGCGCGATCACATTTAGCGGCCGGCCTTTTGTCCGTGGCGCGAGACCATTCGCTCAACGTACTTGGCGAGAATATCGAACTCGAGATTCATCGGGTCGCCTGCTTTTGCCCGGTCCAGATTGGTGCGCGTTTTCGTATAAGGAATAATCCACGCGACGAAACTTTTCGGGAGAATTTCGGCGACCGTAAGACTGATTCCATTCACCGCAATGGAGCCCTTGCACGCGACATAATGGGCGAACGCCTCTGGTAACTCGATTTCCAATCGAAAATCTGCGCCGCTCTTCTGGTAGGCGATGATCGGCGAGACACAGTCGATGTGCCCTTGAATGAAATGTCCACCAAAGCGCTCGCTTGCAGCAAGAGCACGCTCGAGATTTACCGAATCCTTCTGTCGCAATGTTTTCAGATTCGTGCGCACGATTGTCTCTTCGAGAAGATCGAAGGTGAGGCGATTATCGCGCCGCGAAGTTAATGTGAGGCAGCAGCCGTTCACCGCTATGCTGTCGCCGCTTCTTGTCTTTTTCGCGAGACGCGACGCGGCAATTTGCAATTGAGTGCCGCGATCAGTCGCGCGCACGGTAACAACATTGCCGACTTCTTCGATCAGCCCGGTGAACATGAGCTGTGTCTATCAACCTGCGAATGCTTTCCCAGTCAAATAACGAAGTGTGATTGGTCGTTAATTCGGATTTCACCATTCTGAATTGGACGTTGGACATTGGGCGTTGGACGTTTGGCTTTATTCGAACCCGCTTGCGATGGCCATGCCCGATCCCGCCATTTTCGGTATCCCGATCGATTTCGTTCTATTCGGCCTGACTTTGCTTTGTATCGCGGTGTTTCACCACCATACAATGCGCGTGGCGCTCGCGGGGCTAGGCACCGTGGTGTTCTACAAAATCGTATTCACCGGTTTCAAAACTGGCACGGGCGTGTCGGGTTTCCTTTCTCACGTCCAGCACGAATGGGTTATCCTTTTCAACCTCCTGTGTCTCCTGATGGGTTTTGCGCTGCTATCGCGCCATTTCGAAAAGAGTCACGTGCCGGGGCTGCTGCTGAAATTTCTTCCGCATGATTGGAAGGGAGCTTTCGCGCTGCTGGCGATCGTGTGGTTGCTTTCCAGCTTTCTCGACAACATCGCAGCCGCCTTAATCGGTGGCGCGATAGCGCACCAGATCTTCCGGGCGAAAGTCCATATTGGATATCTTGCCGCAATTGTTGCGGCTTCCAATGCCGGCGGCGCTTGGAGCGTCTTGGGCGATACAACAACCACCATGATGTGGATTTCCGGCGTCTCCCCCGGCCAGGTTTTCGAGGCGATTATTGCTTCGAGTCTGGCATTGTTGGTCTTCGGCATCCCGGCCGCGAGGAAACAACAGAGGTATTCACCCATTCTCGAGCACGTTCATGAGCACCCGAAACTGGATTGGACACGAGTGGGCATTGTCGGATTCATTTTGATGGTCGCCCTCGCAACCAACGTGGTTGTGAATACTAATTTCGTGGAGCAAACCGATCGCTTCCCGTTCATCGGCGTAGCACTGTGGGTGGCCGTTGCCGCATCCGCGCGATTCCGCCGTCCAGACTGGGAATTGCTTCCCCGCGCGTTGAGGAGTTCCGTTTTCTTGCTCTCGCTGGTGCTCATCGCGTCGATGATGCCGGTGCAACATCTGCCCGCGCCATCGGCCCGTTCCACTCTCGGTCTTGGTTTTTTGTCGGCCGTGTTCGACAACATTCCGCTGACGGCGTTGGCGCTCCAGCAGGACAGATACGACTGGGGCCCGCTGGCATATGCGGTGGGTTTCGGCGGCTCAATGATCTGGTTTGGATCGTCCGCAGGCGTGGCAATCTCGAGCGTTTTTCCTGAAGCGCGCTCAGTGGGCGCGTGGATCAGAGGAGGATGGTTTGTGGTGGTTGCATACCTGGCGGGATTCATAGCCATGATCCTGTTGATTGGCTGGCATCCGGAGCAAAAGGGGCGTTCCAGGCGCGGTCCCCCCGGGGGTGGTATCGAGCAGGCGATCGGAGTGACGAAGGACGAATCTCGAATGCCGAAGGAATGATCACATGACAAATCTTCCACTGAGGTGGTCCTTGTTAAACCCTTGCGGCGTCGAACCGGTTAATCGTTTCGTCGTTAATTCGTCATTGGTCACTGGGATTTCGTCATTTTAAACAGTCAATTCGTGGCTAAAAAAATCCAGCCAACCATATTTCAGCGCTTTTTCCGCACCGAGACAGTCGGCGGTTTGATCCTGCTGTTTTTTGGATTTGCCGCGCTCGCCCTTGCCAATTCCCCTTTAGCCAAAGCGTACGAACATCTCTGGAACATACCGCTCACGGTCGGAATCGTTGATCACTCCCTCTCGCTGACACTGCACCAATGGATCAACGATGGGCTGATGGCCGTGTTCTTTCTTTTGGTCGGCCTCGAAATCAAACGCGAACTGCTCGCCGGCGAGTTGTCCTCGCCCAAACAGGCCGCCCTTCCCATTACGTGTGCCATCGGCGGGATGATCGTGCCGGCCGCATTCTATTGGACGTTCAATATGACCGGCCCGGGCGCTCGCGGTTGGGGCATCCCCATGGCGACCGATATTGCTTTCGCTTTGGGCGCGCTTGCCCTAATCGCTCCGCGCGCACCAGTCGGGGCCAAAGTATTTCTGGTCGCCCTCGCAATCGTGGACGACATGGGCGCGGTTCTGGTGATTGCCATCTTTTACTCGAGCGCGATCGCTTGGGGTGCGCTCGGTGGGGCCGCTGTCATGCTGCTGGTGTTGATCGGGTTCAACGCGATGGGAGTTCGCCACTTGTGGCCATACCTGCTGGCGGGACTCGTGCTCTGGTATTTCGTGCACGAGTCCGGCATCCATGCCACGGTGGCCGGCGTGCTGCTCGCTTTTACCATTCCCACGCATACGAGGATGAATGCAGTAGACTTCTCTCGCGAGGCGCGTGGGTTACTCGACCAATTCGACCGCAGAGAAACCGGTGATTTTCTTGTGTTGACCAGCAAAGGCCAGCAGGAAACCTTGTTCGCACTGGAACACGCAAGTGTCGGCGTGACTGCGCCGATTCTCAGACTCGAGCACGCGCTGCACAATTTTTCGGCATTCGTCGTGATGCCCCTGTTCGCATTCGCCAATGCTGGCGTCAGGATCGGTGGTCCTCTTCAGTATGCCGAAGTCACGGTTGGAGTACTGCTCGGGCTTGTCATTGGCAAACCGCTCGGCATTGCCGCGGCAGCGTTTGGCGCAGTCAAATCTGGAATTGCGCAACTTCCCCAAGGTCTCGGATGGTCAGCTCTGCTCGGTTATGCCTGCCTGGCAGGGATCGGTTTTACCATGTCGCTGTTTATCGCTATGCTTGCATTCGATGAGGTTGGGCCAGTTAACGCGGCAAAGGCAGGCATTCTCGCCGGGTCGCTTCTGGCCGGGATCGCGGGCGCGATCATTCTGAGGATTGCCGCCGGCCTTCGCAATGATGAATAGGTCCCATCCGGCCTCGGAGGCGCATGTATCATACAGGACCCAGTCATACCGCGTCCATGTGAGCGTGCCTGTTGCTGTTCTCTCTGCCATTCTATTTCTATCTGGAATAGGCGCGCTGATCTTCGAAACGCTTTGGCTGCGGCTAAGCGGGCTGGCATTCGGCAACTCGATCTGGGCGGCGGCGTTGATCCTCTCCAGTTTCATGGGTGGCCTGGCGCTAGGGAACGCGATCGCTGCATCATCGAGAATTCGACGATGGCGACCGCTCCGGCTGTACGCGTTGCTAGAGGTGCTCGTCGCTCTGCTTGGCTGCACAATCGTTTTTGGTCTTCCGGTGCTGGGCGAATTGTTGCGACCAGTGTGGCAAATGCTCTGGAATTATCAGCCCACGCTTCTCGGACTGCGATTCATCGTGTCTTTCGTAATTCTACTTATGCCGACAACTGCGATGGGCCTGACGCTCCCGGTGTTGATCGAAGATCCAATGTTGCGGCAAACCAATTTTGGGCGCGCGATTGGTTTTCTGTATGGCGCGAACACGTTAGGCGCGGTGGCTGGCGCTGCGCTCGGCGAAGGTTATCTCATCGCGGCGTTTGGCCTTCGAGGCACGAGTTTGGCTGCAGGCTTGGCGGTTTGCATCGCCGCAGCGGCAGCCTTGATCGTGGCGAAGTTCGAAGGCGATACCAGCGCGCTTGCCTGGCAGCGAACGTTTCCTCTTCGCCTAGATGTTAGGTATCGGCCGCCGTGGCGGCTTCTTTTCGTCAGCTTTTGGACGGGCTGCATCCTCCTTACGCTGGAAGTGATTTGGTTCCGGTTTCTGCGGCTATACGTCGCGTCATCTTCGACAGCCTTCGCCGTGATGCTAGCAGTTGTGCTGGGGGGGATCGGGCTGGGGAGCGTTCTCGCCAGCCTGATACGCCGGCACTCGGCCCGCCTGGATCAGTTGCTCCCCATCCTGCTATTGCTTGCCGCGATTCTGGTGTTGCTGTCGTACTGGTTTTTTCCGAGTGCGCTGGTTCCAGCATCTGTCGGAGTGTTTGACCTCAGTTGGTGGCGGATCACGCTGCTCTCCACGGCTTTGATGTTCCCGGTCTCCTTTGCCTCGGGAATTCTGTTTCCATCCATCGCCGTAACTGTGCAAGCTGCTGTGGGCGACCGGATGAACAGCACCGGGATCACCACGCTTTTTAATACGATAGGCGCAGCGCTCGGTCCGCTCCTGGCTAGTTTCGTCCTTCTGCCAGGGATCGGCTATCAATGGAGTCTCATTGCATGTGCTATAGGCTATGGCCTGCTGAGCATTGTGGCCGCTTTTGCATGGCGACGACCTGTCGCCGCTTTGAAAACGTGGACATCGCCGCGCTCTCTAAAGCAGTGTGTTGCCTCCGCGACTCTAATCGGTCTCTGGATGATTCTGATTCTGATTCTGGCAGTTTTTCCGTATCGACGCGTTGAGACCCACTTTGCGCACGCGCGTCGTCCCTACGAAGCGGAAGACCAAGGACAGCTGTTGGCGGGCGTTGTGAAGCGGATCGAAGGCACCTCGGATACGTGGCAATTGCTGCGACGCGATCTCTTTGGCGAACCGTACTACTATCGCCTCTTGTGCAATGCGTTTTCAATGTCGGCCACAAATCCGGTCGGCCAGCGTTACATGAGATTGTTTGCTTATCTGCCCCTGGCTTTTCGTCCCGAATCAGAAGACGTGCTGCTTCTTTGCTATGGCTGCGGGGTGACGGCAGATGCGCTTCTTCACGGGCCAAACGTCAGGCGAATGGACGTGGTCGACATTTCAAAAGAAGTGTTTCGGCTCGCCGACTTCTATTCCGGAATCCATTACACCAATCCGCTGCACGATCCACGAGCAAATGCCTTTATTCAGGATGGCCGCTTCTTCCTCCAAGCGAGTCCGCGCCAGTATGACATCATTTCCGGCGAACCGCCTCCGCCGAAAAATGCGGGTTCAGTCAATCTCTACACTGGGGAATTTTTTTCGCTGATGAAGCGCCGCCTCAAGGAAGGCGGAATTGCGACCTTTTGGCTGCCGCTTGACCAACTCAAGGTGAATGAGGCAAAAGCAATTCTTCGCGCGTTTCACGATGTGTTTTCGAACGCATCGGTGTGGGCAAGTGCCAATGAGAACTGGATCATGATGGGCATCAACGGACAGGGGCGCAATGTCGGCGAAGAGGAGCTGCGGCGATTGTGGAGCGACCCCGCGACCGGCGCGGATCTAAAACGAATTGGCGTCGAGGTCCCGCAGCAGTTAGGCGCACTGTTTTTGATGGACGGTGACGAGATCGATCGCGTTACGCGGGACGTCGCGCCGCTGACAGACAATTATCCGAAGAGGTTGAGCGATGCGCCTTGGGACGAAAAGGCGAATTTTGAATTCGCTGCCGCTTACATGGACCCAGCATCCGTCACGGACCGCTTTCTACTGTCGCCGCTGATCGATCGTATCTGGCCGAAGGCGGTAAGCAAATCAATGAAGTCCCTTTTTGCCGTTCGTGAGACGCGGTTCCTTTCAGAAACGGTCGGAAGCAACAAGCTGGCGGAGCTTGACCTTTTTCTGCGCGGGACGCGGCTGCGCACTCCGGTCTTGGAAACGCTGGGCAGTGACGAATTCCGGCTTGCGATCGCAGAGCGGATTGCCGGCAATTCAGTCGCGCCACCGCTTGAGATTGTGCCGGACTTGATTGCTGGCGCGCTGGCGCGGCGCGATATCGGCGAGGCGGTTCGCCTTCTGGAGGATGAGAAAGCTCGTGGCGTGTTTAGTCTCAACGACACATTTCTGCTGACCTATCTCTACTGCTTGAACGGCAGCGTCGATAAAGCGGAAGCGCTCGCGGCAGCCAGCGCGAGTTCCATTCAGAAGGATTCGTTTGTTGATTGGCTATGGCGAAAATTGGAAACCGATTTCGGGTTTCATCCTCCTTCCTAATTAAAAGTGAGCCCCGTTGTTCCTGCGCGAGAATCGCAACTTAGCAAGAGCCGCACTGGCGAAGACTGAACTCGCACTAAAACGGCGATGAAAGTCTCAATCGTTATTCCTTGTTACAACGAGAAAGCTACGATCGAAAAAATTGTCGAGGCAGCTCGCTCGGCAGCAATCGGTCACAGGGAGATCATTATCGTTGACGATTGCTCGGAAGACGGTACGCGAGGACTGCTGGAGGAAAAGATTTCCTCGATGGTCGACCGTATCATTTACCATCCAGTGAACCAGGGCAAGGGAGCAGCTTTGCGCAGCGGTTTTGCTGCCGCCACTGGTGATATCATCCTTGTGCAGGACGCAGACCTTGAGTACAGCCCCGCAGATTATCCAGCACTCCTGGAGCCTCTCATCTCAGACAAAGCGGACGCGGTGTTCGGCTCGCGGTTCATGGGCGGCCGCCCGCACCGCGTTCTTTTTTTCTGGCACATGGCCGGAAACAAGTTCTTGACTCTTCTTTCCAACATGTTCACGAATCTAAACCTGACGGACATGCTAAGCGGCTATAAAGCTTTCAAGGCTCCTGTTATCAAATCGATCCAGATAGAAGAAGATGGTTTCTCTGTTGAGCCTGAAATTGTGGCGAAGCTGGCCAAGCTACGATGTAGGATCTTCGAGGTGGGAATTTCCTACTACGGGCGTACCTACGAAGAAGGAAAAAAAATTGGCTGGCGCGATGGCTTTCGAGTGTTGCGCGCGATAATCAAATATGGTTGCCGGCATTAGCTGTATTCAGGTTTGAACAGCTAAAAAGGAAATCGTACCGATTGTCGATTTTCTAAGGTTCGCCCATGATCCTGCCGGCGAAGTGAGAACCGATCTTTAATGAGCCGGCACATACTGTTTATTGGACTATTTATTCTTATCGCGGGAGCGCGCTTTGCGATTCTGCTGGCGTCGCAAACGCACGTGCATAGCGACGAAGCAATCATTGGCCTGATGGGTAAACACATTCTGGAAGGACGCTATTTTCCCTTCTACATGTATGGGCAGGCCTATAACGCCGGTGCCGCGTGGGAAGCTTACCTGGCCGCGATTTCGTTCGCGTTGTTCGGCGTCGGCGTCGTTTCGTTAAAGAGCTGCATGGTTGTGCTGTCGTTATTCTGCCTCCTTTTATTCTATTGCATGTGTCAGGTGCTTTATGATCAACGCACGGCCCTTTTGGGCACGATCGTGTTTGCGCTCACTCCGTCACTTCTCAAGTGGCACTTTCAGGTGAGAGGTTATTCCTGGTATTTCCTTTCCGTTCCTGTACTGACGATTCTCTTTTTATCGATTCAATCGACGCCAAATCGAAGATGGCCACTATTTCTTCTTTTCGGCGCGATTTCCGGCTTAAGCATCTGGAATTTAGAGTTGGGAATCGCGTTTAACGTTGCGCTGTGGGTTCTCATTTTGATGCGCCGAAGCTTGTCGTTAAAGAATGCGCTGGTCGCACTGGCCGGTTTTGTCGTCGGCTACGCGCCGGCGATTGTGTTCAATCTGACCCATCATTTCGCCAACTGGAACGCCGTCCTGGAGAAAACCGGTGGCGGCGGAGCTGCGCTCCTCTTTCATCCCGACGTCCTTTCGCAAATCTTCTTTACTGAGATGCCGAAGTTCTTTGGAGCCGATACCATCCTTTGGTACTACCCAGAGAAGCCTGCTACGGGGTTCGTATTTTACGCGGTTGCCCTGCTGGCAACAGGCGTTGCGGCTTGGCCATTCATTCGAGCGCCATCGAAAATTCTGATGGCGATTCGTGGTGGTTTCACAGGCGGGGACCAAGAACGGGACCTGCTTCTACTCTTATTAACACTGGCGTGCTTTGTTCCCTACGTCACCGCGCCCTTCCGTGTGCCTGGTTATTTTTTGGCTGGTTGTTTCTTTTTTGCGGTGCTCACGGGCCGGCTGCTGAAACGCTGCTTCGCTTCTTCCAAAACGCTGATTCGTTTCGGCGGAGCCGGAATCTTTGCAGCCGCGGTAATTACGGGAACTGCGCTGATTCTCGACACGGCGCGCCACAATCAAATTGAAACATTAACGCTCTGCGATCAGGGAGAGACCTATTGTATGACGCGGATTCCCGGCGGGGATCTCGACGGCGTCGAACGCCACCTGAGCCAAGAGGGCGTAACCGGCGTGTGGACCACTGTTTCTTTTGTTTACCCATTGCTGTTCGAATGTAATGAAGCGTTCGCCGCCTCCGATACTTTTTTTGGTTATCAACATCGAGTTTACCCCGAAGCAATTCCATGGCGCGAACCGGATCCTGAAGGACGGGTTGCGATTGTGCTTGAGAGCGATTCGCCTTTTCGCGCGCCGGTAGAGAGACGCGTGCAACTGGCAGAAGTTGTGCCCCTGATCAGCGAATACGGGAGGCTTGCTGTGATCGAGGGGAATCGCCGATGAAGACGGCGTCCCGATTTGCGGTGCGGCATGAGCGAAAGTTAATCCTGTTGCTCTGCGCGATTGCCGCACTTCGTGTCTTTACATTTTGCGCGGCATTTCCGTTTTTTAACAACGTCGACGAGCAGGCACACGTCGACCTAGTGATGAAATACGCGCGAGGCGATGTGCCACGCGATTTGGGTCATTATTCTTCCGAGTCGGCAAACTCGATCGCCTTGTACGGCACGGCGGAGTACTTTATGGGTCCCTGGCAGTTCGCGACAAACGATTTCCCGCCGCCAAACTGGACGTTACCAGCTGAACAGCGGGAGGACGTGGCGGAAAGGAATGCGGCATGGTGGCGATCCAATGAAAATCACGAATCAGGGGAACCGCCCCTTTTTTACGGTATCGCAGGTTTGTGGCTAAATCTTGGCCGCGCGCTGGGCGTTAACGGCGGCTGGCTGTTGTATTGGGTTCGCCTTTTGAACGTGTTCGTCGCCGCGACCCTGGTCTGGGTAGGTTTCGTTGCTGCAAAATTGGTGTTTCCCGATCGGCAATTCATGCGTCTCAGTGTTCCGCTATTACTGGCAGTTTGGCCGCAGACCACTTTCTATTCGATACAGAGTGATTCGTTCTCCCCCCTCGTGTTTGGGATCGCCTTTGTGGGTTTGATAAAATTATTGCAGAACGAGCGACCGCCTTTGTCCTTGGCAATGTGCACAGGAATGGCAGTGGCTGCGACCTGTCTAGTCAAGACAACTAATATCGCTCTTTTCTTGGTCGTCGGATTAACCTTCATATTCAAAATTCGAAATCTCAGTGATCGGAAAAGATTGGGCAGGATTTTGGCAACGCTTGCTGTGTTAGTATTGTCCGCGGCCGCGCCGATCGCGCTTTGGTTTGCTTGGAACGTTCACACATTTGGCGATTTGACGGCTACGAACTCGAAAATTGATTTTCTCGGTTGGACTCGCAAACCCGTTAACAACTGGTGGCCCCATCCAATTTTCACGCCGAATGGATTGAAAGAGTTCTGGCCGGAATTGATGGCCAGTTTCTGGCGGGGCGAGTTTATCTGGCATGGCAAACGACTCGCTTTCCAAACGAGCGACGCCTTTTACTGGGTCTCTTCCACGCTCGCGATTGCCGTGGCTTTGATCAGTCTGTTTCCGCGCTTGACTCGACTAACTGCGTTTCAGCGAGAGAGTCTTTGGCTCGCCGCGGCGAGCTTCGTCACCCTCGTCTTGTTCGTGGCGGTTCTGTCGATTGCCTTTGATTTTGGTCTTTGCCCCTATCCGTCGCGCGAGCATCCGTATTTTACTTCGGGAAGGCTGCTCACCGCTTCCGCAGTTCCATTCTTCTTGCTCTACGCCGAGGCGTTTGATTGCGTTCTGTCGCGAATTCCACGTGAGTGGCCGAAAATTGTTCTGTTCGGAGTTCTCGTACTGTTCATTGCAGTCTCGCAAGCCGTTCTTAACTGGCCGGCATTTTCCAGTCGTTACAACTTCTTGCACTTGAACCAAGGCTCGGAGCCTCCACCTGAGTAGAATAGAACTACGGACGGCACCCATTACAGGGGCTTGGGCGCGAGGATCAGGATTGCTTTGTTCGTCGATTCTGGCAGACGCAACACCCCGTTTTCTATTCCAAACGCGCATTCTGTCATTTCGAGCGGAGCGAAGCGCAGTCGAGAATGAGCGGCTGCGGAGTCGCGACATAGACGGGAAGGTCGGAGACTGAGCGAACGGGAAGTGAGCGAATCAAGTCTGTCGATTTATCTGTCTTGTAACACAGCAGCACCAAGATCGTGGGTTCAATCGATTGATCAGGCTGATTTTCTTCGCTCGCGACCTTCAGTTGCGACTCCCGGGCGATCGCATCGCGTACATCACGATAATGTTCGTATTAGATCAGCTTTTTGCACTGATACTTGGAAGCGAAAACGGCGCTGGTTCCCTCGCGATGCGCCCTTGAAAGGCGACTCGTTACGCCGATGTAAGGTGTAAGCCGTGTAATCCGTGGTCGAAAATATCTGCGTCATCAGCGTAATCCGCGGTTTTGGGAGGGTTCAAAAAACTTTAAAAAAGTGAAAAAAAAGCTTGTCAGCCCTTGTCGCCTTCATTAAACGGGGATTTGACGCGACAAATGTGCCTCAAAAGCCGTTCAAAAAAACTTTAAAAAAAGTGAAAAAAAAGCTTGTCAGCACTGTAAAGATTTAATAAGCGTGTCAAAACCTAACCAAACCAATGGAGAAACTAATGACTAAAAACGTGCTAAATAAACTCGGATTCCTGGGTGCCGTCTTTGTGGCGGCCGTGGGATTTCCTCTAATTTTTGCATCGAACGCATTCGCTCAGTTGCCGGCCCCGGCTGCTCCTACTGCGCCAGCGCCAACGGCTGAGGTCGAGCGCGTGATCGTGACCGGTTCGAACATTCCCACGGCGGAAGAGACCGGCCCGAATCCCGTGGACACCTATCGTCCACAGGACATCGAGAAGCTGGGTATCCGCAACGCCACCGACCTGACGACGTTCATACCGCAAGAGGCGGGCGGCACCGTGAACACGAACATCGGCAACGGTGGTGACGGCACTGTCCAGCTTAACCTGCGCGGTTTGTTGCCCAAGGAGACTTTGGTTCTGATCGATGGAAAACGTGTGGCTTACGGTTCGTTGGGTGTTGCCGGGTTTAGCGGAGGCCCGGATATTAACCTGATCCCGTTTTCCATGGTCGATCACATCGACATCCTCAAGGATGGCGCTTCGGCTGTGTACGGTTCGGACGCGATCTCCGGCGTCGTCAACTTCTTCCTGGTCCACAAATTCCGCGGCTTGGAAATCGGAGGGACATACGGGAACACGGACTTGGGAGCGTCCAATGACATGGGCGAGTGGGAGGCGTGGTTGAAAGCTGGCACAGGAGACGATAAGACCGATATCGTGGTTATTGCCGATTTCTGGGAGCGCACCGGCGGCGTTTTCAGTGCAGACAGGGACATTTCTCGTAACGCCTTTCAAATACCCTTTGGAGGGCTCGATAACCGCAGCGGCAATTTTCCTGGCCGCGTGCGAGGTCGCCGTTTGATCCCCAGTTTGTTTTTCAGTGACAACACTCCGCCGCCACACTCAGCTCCGAATTTGGCAACTTCTCCATTTTACGCGAGCCCCTTTGCGGTTAATCCAAATGCATATCCAGGGTCCCCTGGTATCATCAATTCAAAAGTAAATAATGTATTCCAGCCACAGACCGGCCCCAAGTACAGGGGCGGTGGCGACTATTTCTTCTTTAACTTCGCCGCGGTTACGCCCGCGTTGCCGCCGGGAGACCGTCAAGTGTACTACGGCTCGTTCACGCGTGACCTGTGCGATAAGTACCTGACAGTATTTGCCGACTTCAAATATGCGCGCTCGTTTTTCGATTCGTCGCTGGCAGCGGTGCCGTTTACGCCAGATCCATTTAAGACTCCGGGAACTAACACGTTCTTTAGTCCCAACGGCATCAGTGTGCCAATCTCGAATCCGTTTAATCCCTTCACAGTCGGGGATGCGACCCTGGTTATTAACGGCATACCAACGCCGATGACTACTGGCGTTCGGTTTCGCGGCATCAACGATACCGGCACGAGAAGCGAAAAGTTCACTTACTGGGACCAACTGTTCGACGTCGGCCTGCGTGGCGAGATGGGAGAATTTGGCGATTACTTCAAGACATGGAACTGGGAAATGGGTTTCCGTTACTCTCGAAACGAGGGACAGGATCTGTCCATTGGCGAAGTGAGCCAGCCTGGGTTGCGCGACGCGCTCTTGGATACCGACATTCACACGGCATTTAATCCGTTCGGTGGTTTTTTTAAACAAAACACCGCGCGGGCCAGACAAGCCGTTTATGTTACTCTGCATAATTCTGGCGAGTATGAGTTGCCTATAGGTTACGCAACCTTTAACGGCGACCTGTTCAATCTTCCCGCCGGGCCGGTCTCGTTTGCCATTGGCGGCGAGTACGACGCGCCGAGATTCACTCGCGATCGTGACGCACTCAATAACACGTTTCAAACCATTGGCTCCGTGGATGGGCAAAGCTTCCGTGTGAACCGGGATATCTGGGGAATCTACGAGGAAGTGCGTGTGCCATTCACCAGTCCCACGTGGAACTTCCCTGGGTTCTACAGCTTCGAAGTGGACTTTGCCGAGCGGGAGGAATGGTACAGCAACAACACCTCTACGGTGCTGCCTTCCGGACTCTTCCCGGGCCTGCAGTCGGCGCACACCAAGTATAATGCGCAGAAGCCGAAGGTGTCAGTGCGCTGGCAACCGCTTGATCCCAAGTATATCGGCGCGGTCACCCTACGCGGCAGCTATACCGAGGCGTTCCATGCGCCGACATTGGGAGAACTTACGCCTGCTTCCTCGCAAAACTTCCCGCTCGTGGCTGATCCGTTTTCGAGTCAGACCGAGCCGCAAGTTGAGGAACGCGTTATAGGAAACCCGTTCCTGCATCCGGAAGTGGCGTATGAGTGGACTTACGGAATTGTGTACAGTCCGAAATGGGTTAAGGGCCTAACACTGAGCGCCGACTGGTGGCATATTGATATGCGCGACATCGTGGCGGCGGTCGGTGCGGACTTCCTTATCGCGAATAACCGCCCGACTCCGGGTGTTCAGCAGAACGGCCCCTTTGTTTTCCGTGGGCCGAGTGAAAATCCCGCTGAAGCTGGGCCAGTCACGCTGGTTATCGACCCCAGCAATAACCTCTCTGGCGCAGTCTTCGAAGGTCTCGATTACGAAGCGATCTATATATTGGATTCGACGATCTTCGGCCACGGCGATTGGGGCAGGCTGACAACCACGGTGAACGGCACCTGGCTGTCCCGGGCTGAGTTTCAGCCTAATGCCACTACGAAACGCTTTGGTATCAACGGCGAATTCTTGCCGCCGGGATTTGCTCTAACCAATTCGCTGCCATGGCATCGGGCCAACTTCAGTATCTTCTACGATGGTCCGGCGGACACGTGGATGCAGGGCTTGGATGTCGGCGCGATAGTGCACTGGATCGGCCAATATAACGATGACAACGTCTCCCTCATGGGAAGTGAATTCCCCGCACGTGCCCCTAAGTTCCAAACGCCGAGAACAGAGCCGAGGTTTTTAGGGGACGGAGTCACCCCAAATCCCCTTGCTGGCCAGCAGAGTCCACGCGCGCGGAAAGTGTCTGCATGGACCACGCTCGATCTCATCTTGAACTACACGTTCAACCTGCCGCCACCCGCTCCGGCCCCGGTGCCTGGCTTTGCTAAGGATGGCGGTAAAAATGTGAAGATGAAGGACGGCAAGGAGAAAAACGTGGTGCCCGTCTCAACAGCCGAGTATGGCTGCAGCAACTGGCAGTGGTGGCTTAATAACACGACCGTCACGCTGGGCATGCAGAACGTGATGGATGAAGATCCGCCGTTTGTGGGTGGTAGCTTCGAAAACGGCTACGACGAGTCGCTCACTACCATTAAAGGCCGGTTCTGGTACGTTGGACTAAAGAAGCGCTTCTAAAGCGAAGACCGCAATAATTCACAGCGGCCGGGCTCTTAACGGGCCCGGCCGTTTGCTTTGGAGTGATTCACCGGGAGGCTGCGGACCCGCCTTGGCGGAAATAGCCCAGCGTTTTAACGCTGGGTCAATTCATGTTATAAGGGATTCGAGTCCTGGAGGGACGAAAGAAACGGCCAATCATGCATTCGTTCACGAGTTGCCTCATGCATTGCGTCTGGAGCACAAAAAATCGTGAACCTTACCTCACCCCGTCGTTACGCGAGCGGCTCTGGCCTTATCTGGGTGGAGTAGCAAAACAGAACAAGATAAAGACGCTCGCCATTGGAGGTGCGACTGATCACGTTCATGTTCTGCTCTCCTTGCCAGCAACATTGTCCATCGCAAAAACAACCCAGCTGCTGAAGGGAAATTCATCCAAATGGATTCGCGAAACATTTCCCAAAATGCCTTACTTCGCTTGACAGGAGGGCTACGGCGCATTCAGCGTTTCCATCTCAGGAGTAGAGGCAACTGTCGCATACATTCGCAACCAGGCGGCGCATCACGGGACGCGATCGTTTCGCGAGGAGTTTGTAACGATGCTTCGTAGACACGGCTTTGATTATGACGAGTCGATGCTGGATTGAACTTTTCTTCCGTCCCTCGCGGGACTCGACAAAGGACTTGGTTTCAAAGCCCAGCGTTAAAACGCTGGGCTATTGTCGATCATATGCTTGCCAACCCTGCGACCGCTAGCGAACTCCGCGACGCGCGACGTCCCTTTCTGCAGCAAAACTGGCTTTTGGCGCTTCTCTTAATCGCTCTCGTTTTCGTCGCATATGCACGCGTCTTAAATGCAGGATTCATCTGGGACGATGAATCGCATTTGACCCAGAATCCCTGCATTGTTGGTCCGCTGGGATTGAAGGAAGTCTGGACTACCACGCGAGCAGTCTATTACCCACTGGTGCTTACGACTTTCTGGGCTCTGCATAAGTTCGTTGGTTTAACGCCATGGCCATATCATCTTCTGAATGTGCTTTTGCACGCCGGATCAGCGATCTTGCTCTGGCAGGTGCTGCGGCAACTCAAGGTTCGTGGCGCGTGGCTAGGAGCTGCCCTCTGGGCTTTGCACCCAGTGATGGTGCAATCAGTCGCCTGGGTAACTGAGCTTAAGAACACGGAGTCGTGCCTCTTTTATCTCTTGTCGATTTTCTACTTTTTGAAGTGGCAAGACGCGCGGCGGATTACGCGGATTTTTTGGACTGCGGCGACATGTCGCCGCTTTAAAAGCGCGGACATGTCCGCGCACTCCAAAGCGCCCGAGCGGCGGACTGGAGACCGCCGCTCCTTGATGTTGATGGCCCTGTCGTTGTGCTTTTTTATACTCGCGACCCTAAGCAAGCCTTCGGTGGTCATGCTGCCTGTTGTGCTTGCCCTCTGTGTCTGGTGGCGAACAGGACGAATCCGGTGCCGTACGATTTCAGCGCTTGTTCCATTTGCGCTAATATCGGCGGTTGCCAGCATCTGGACGATTTTCGAGCAAAAGTTTCACGCTGGCGCAATCGGCGCTGAGTGGGCGCAGACCTGGCCGGAACGCCTTGTCATCGCGGGGCGCGCCATATGGTTTTACCTGGCAAAACTAGTCTGGCCGGATCCGCTCATATTCATCTATCCACGATGGGAGATTGATTCGTCGAAGCTAACGGCCTATTTGCCGCTACTCGCGGCGTTGGCTGGGTTGCTTGCTTTATGTTCGATCCGCGCGAAATGGGGCCGCGCCGCATTCTTTGCGGCCGCATACTATGTGGTCTCGCTGTTTCCAGTGCTCGGCTTTTTCGACGTCTTTTTCTTCCGTTACTCCTTTGTGAGCGATCATTTTCAATATCTGGCGAGCATGGGACCTCTCGCCCTCGTTGGCGCTGCGATAACCACGGGTTGCACCCGTCTGGCTGTAGCTGCCTCGCTGCGTCGAGGCGCTCCAACGGCGTCGTTGTCTAGCAACCCGGCGACACGGCGACACGGCGCCGTGGCTACAACGTCGCTCCTTGGGCTGTATGGGGTTCTCCTACTGTTGCTCGTTTTTTTGACATGGCGACAGACTGGCGTCTACCGCGATCTTGTCACCCTGTACACAGCAACACTGATAAAGAATCCCGGTTGCTGGATGGCGCATTACAATTTGGGCATCGCTCTCAATGACCGAGGGAAGACCGATGAGGCGATGGCTCATTATCAGCGGGCTATCGAGCTGCGGCCGAGTTATGCCGAGGCGCATTACAATCTGGGCCGGCTTCTTGCGCAAAATGGCCAGCTCGACAATGCGGTTACTCATTACGAGAAAGCATTGGAGATAAATCCTGCTGATGCAGAAGCCTGGAACAATCTCGGCGTCACGCTTTTTGGGATCGGACGCGTAGACGATGCAATTGCACATTATCAGGGTGCGCTGAAGATCCGGCCAGATTACGCGGAAGCCTCTTGCAATCTGGCGAACGCGCTTCTTTCAAAGGGAGATTTAGATGGGGCTATCGCCCGTTATTCTGCATGTCTCGCACTATCGCCAAATCAGGCTGAGGCCCAGTACAATCTTGCGAGTGCTTTGCTCCGAAGGGGTCGGACGGATGAAGCGATTGCTCATTACAAAAAAGCGCTCGAGTTGCGGCCGGACAGCGCGGATGCCCATGCAAATCTGGGAAGCGGGTTTCTTGCAAAGGGCCGCGTCCGAGAAGCGATCGCTGCGTACAGGAATGCCCTTCGGATTTCCCCAGACAATGTGCCCGCCCAAAGTAATCTGGCTTGGCTCCTGGCTACATCCTCAGACCCATCGCTGAGAAATGGATCAGAGGCTGTCCTTCTGGCTGAACAGGCCGACTCGGAAAGCTCTCGAAGTGAAAATCACCCGATGGTTCTACGCATCCTGGCTGCGGCATACGCTGAAAGTGGCCGTTTTGGTGAGGCCAAGCAAACTGCTCAACAGGCTTTGCAAGCGGCTGAAATCCAAGGAAACGCCACTCTAGCCAATGCCCTTCGCGACGAAATCGCACTCTACGACTTAGGTTTACCTTATCACAAAGAACGATAACCGGCTGGTGAAATCCCGACCATTGACCATGCCGTGGAAAAACGTATAGGGGCCAGCGCTCCACCTGGCAGGTCGGCTTCTGTTATTTCCCGAGAGACATTTGACGGAGTGGGAGACCTATCTGGTAGAGAGCGATGTCGCCTTGAAGAAGATGCGCAAGCTCGAAATTGCTTTGCCTGGTAGCTATCGCCATACCTCGTTGAGCCGCTTCGATCGCTTCCGAGAACCGGCCGGCCTCCGCGTACGCAGCAGCCAGCGCCCGGAGAAACTTTGGATCTTCAGTATTTGAAAGCTCCACTGCTTTCCTGGCGAACTCGACCGCTTCGGCGCCGTCGCGGATTGAGGCATCAGAAGCGGTCGCAAGCACCCAGGCAATGTTGATGCGAGAGTGGGGATCCTCGGGGGCTAATGCCAGCGCCTTTTCGTAATTGGCGATTGCCTCCCGTAGTGAACCCTTCCGCAAAAGAGCGTTACCAAGGCCGGTGTAGGCATCAGGGTCGTTGGGCTGTATCTGAAGGGTTTTCTCCCAGTCAGCGATTGCTTCGTCGATGCGGCCTTTTGCAAAAAGAACGTTTCCACGGTTGTAATAGGCATCCGCATAATTTGGCTGCAATTGTATTGCTTCCTCATAGTGGACCATAGCTTCATCGGATTGTCCTTTTCGCGCGAGAGCGTCAGCTAGGTTCATTTGCATAAAAGCCGAACCGACGTCGTAGTGCGGATCCTGCTTACCAGATCTAATCCTTAACGCAGTTTCAAAGTGCGAGATCGCTTTGTCCAGTTCGTCGCGGTCGTTGCACAGGTACCCGAGATTGTTGTGGGCGACGTCGTTATCAGAAGTCACGGCAAGAGCATGACTCCAAAGAGTCTCGCTATTGCGCCAGGAGGAAGTCTGAACAAATGCCGCACATGCCAGGGCAACAATAATTACTATTGCGGCGGCCATAGCAAACCGTGGTCTGAACTGACGGACTGCTGCTACGTCAGCAGCGAGCCAAACTACGAGCAGAAACAGACCAATATGCGGAAGATAGGTATAGCGGTCGGCATGGCCTTGTTCGCCAACTTGGACAAGACCGATAACTGGCACCAGCATAACAAGATACCAGAACCAGCCGGTGAATACGTAAGGCCGTTCCCTTCGGAAAACGATCGCTGCCGCAGTGATAGCCAATAGCAACAAGATCGCGAAGATGATTTCCCAAATTGCCAGAGTGTCATTTGGGTGAGGATAGAAAACCGCGAGGTTTGTCGGCCATAATGTTTTCCAGACGTAAATCACGTAACTCACGAAGGCGTTTTGCACCCGCCATAGCAAGGGCAACGGCGGAATCGCGCCCGTAGTGCGTTTTTGCAGGATAAATGTGATGATACAGGCGGCTGTGGAAAGAATAAGCAACGGAATCTTTTCAATTAACAGACCACCGACCACTGACCAGCGACCACCGCCTTTTGCCTTTTGACTTCTGACATTTGATTTCTGAATCCTACCTAGTGGCCAGTAATCCAGAAGGAAAAGGACGATGGGAGTGCTTACCAGCATTGACTTAGACATGAGACCGAAAGCGAATATGACTGCTACGACAAGATAACGCCTGATTGATGGAGCATCCGCATAACGCACATATGCCCACAATGTGAGCGTGAAGAACACAGCGCTGAGCACATCTTTTCTCTCGCTTACCCATGCTACTGATTCGACATGAAGCGGGTGAACCGCAAATAATGCCGCGACAATTGCACTCTTCCACACTGCGCCGGTTATTTGCCGCAGCACACGAAACAGCAGGAGCACTGCAATGATATGCAGAATGATGTTGGTGGCATGATGGCCCCCGGCGTTCAAGCCGTATAACTGACAATCCAGCATGTGCGAGATAGTCGTTAATGGATGCCAATTGCCCGCATGTGGGCTGATAAACGCAAGCGCCACGCCTTTTATCGTTAGTCCAGCCTGAACGGCAGGGGTATTATAGACGTACAAATCGTCGTCGAAGTTAACGAAATTGTAGCGGATTGTTTGACCGAAGACGGCCAGGCTGATTCCGGAAAGGAACAGATATATAGCGACAGTTATACCACGGCTACGAACATTTCTTGCTAGCCCACCTGTATGCTCGCAAGCTTGCCGCTTCTTGTTATTCGCTGTGGGGCGGCGAATTGCCATATGTTAAACTAGGATCCCGCAGCGGCCGCTGTTCTTGGTAAAGTGCAATATGGCCCTGGAGCTCAGTAGCCAGGCCGGAGTTTCCTTGGCTGTTGGCCAATGCAACCCCCTCCTGCGCAGTCTGGATTGCCTTGGAAAAGTCGCCAGTTTCGGCATAAGCCGCTGCTAGTGTGCGAAAGATTATTGGGATCCTGTGGCCGGAAATGTGCAGAGCATCCTCTGCCAGTTGAACTGCTCTCGCGCCGTCTCGAAGGGAATCGTCCGGCGAAGTCGCAAATACCCACGCGAGATTGCTCAAGGCGTTTCCGTTATCTGGTTGAATCGCCAGGACCTTCTGCCATTCTTCGATACCTTCCCGGATGTGACCCTGCTGGATTAGAACCGTCCCCACGATGTTGTGAACCTCGATGTTATCGGGCTGTAGCTCGAGTAATTTGTGGTAGTGAATCAGCGCCTCTTCAACTTGCCCTTTTTGAAGAAGCGCCTTGGCAAGGTTCTCATGAGCGGGGCTATTGTCGGGGCGAAGATCTACGGCGGCTTGCAACAGCGAGATAGACTGGTCCAATTTACCCTCTCGCAAAAAGACGATACCGAGGTTGTTTTCAGCAACGTCGTTATTTGTAGTTACGGTAAGGGCATGCCTGAATAGTGTTTCGCTGTCGCGCCAATACCCGGTCTGAGCCCAGGCGCGCCAGCTCAAGACGCCGATGGCAAGCACTGCAGCAGTGCTCACAATCGTCCGCTGATGTCGCCACAACGCTGTCAGATCGGCCGCTGCCCATATGACCGCTATGTATAAGCCGATCTGGGGCAAATATGTGTATCTGTCAGCGCGCCCCTGCCAACCAACTTGTACCAGTCCGATCACCGGTACAAGCATTCCTAGATACCACAACCAACCTGCGACTAAGTAGGGTCGCTGTCTTCGCAGAGCGATAGCTACCGCACTAATGCTAATTAGAAGGAGAAGTGAGCAGATGATTTCCCAAAGTGGTAGCCGATTCTCTGGATGCGGGTAGAACACGGCGAGGCGGACCGGCCAGAGCATCTGCGAGATGTAGAGTACATAGCTGACTACCGCGTTGTTGATTCGTTCCAATATCGGCAGCTCCTCAGTCCAGCCGACCGCACCTTTCTGTGCAACGAACGTCGCGATACTCGAAACAGCCGAAAGCGCGATGAGCGGGATTTTTTCCAACACGCGCCTCCACAACTGACCTCTCATTCTATCGAGTGGCCAGTAGTCCAGAAGCAAAAGCACAAATGGCAGCGTCACTAGCATCGGCTTGGACATGAGGCCACAAGCCGACACGAATACCACGACCAGATACCGCCCGACAGATGGTAAGCGCACGTAATGCACATAGGCGAGGAGCGTGAGCATAAAGAAGACGCCGCTTAGCACGTCCTTTCGCTCAGCTATCCATGCAACCGATTCGACACGTAAGGGATGAATTGCGAACACCGCTGTAACAAAGGTGCTTCGCCAAAATGCTCTCGTCATCTGTTGCAACGCAAGAAAAAGAAGTATCACCGCGACTGTATGCAGTAGGACGTTCGTAAAATGATGCCATCCCGGGCGTAACCCGTATAACTGGCAGTCGATCATGTGCGAAATGGTCGTCAGCGGATGCCAGTTCATGGAATGAATGTGGGTGAATGCCCAGGCAATGCCGCTGAGGCTGAGGCCACTTGTTATTTTTGTGTTCTCATAAACATAGCGCGGGTCATCGTAGTTAATGAAGTCGTGCCAGAGCGTTTGGCCAAAGACAATCCACGTAAGCACTGCCAGAGCGATACAGATGCCGATAGTAAACCACCAGGAGTTGATTTTAGGTGGGCTTATCGATTGAGCTCTGAGACGGTGCATGCGCTACGTTCGAAAGAATGACGAAGCACGAATGCCGAAGGACGAAGGAAATCCAAATGACGAAACCGCAAAAGACGCGAAGGTTGCAGTGCGTGTTTTTTGCCATTCGAGCTTTGTCATTCTTTCGTCATTCGCCATTCGGATTTCGTCATTGGTTAGGATTTCCTCTGGTAGATCAAAATGTATTTTCCCAGCTGTGGCACCGATTGTGGTACGTTATCAAAATAATAATCTGTTCTGTCTGGTGCGACCATGTTCACGAAACCGGCAACAGTATAGTTTTGCGCCGTGTATTCATTAGCCCAGGTGAAAATCATCCGCTCGGATTCCGGTCGTTGCAGCCACGAATCTGGCATTACCACAAAGATGAGAAATTTTGGGCGAGCGCGTTCAATCTCGCGAATTATTTCTTGTTGCATTTGCGCAGCATACTTTTGGGATTCCATCAGGCCGTAAGTATAAATGTAGCCGGTTGCGGAATGCCGGTCGGAATAAAAATAAATCTGCGGCTCGGAGCCTAGCACGGCTATCGTGTCGCTTGGGTTTGAATGTTCGCGCAGGTACTCTGCGATTCTGATGGACTCCACGAAAGGACTCTCTGGATAAATCATTCGAGAAGCGTCGGCGGGCGAGGCTTCAAAAAAGAACTTTCTTTCCGCGAGCATCGGCCAAGCAAGAGCAAACCCCAGAAGTAACATGGGGATAAATCGGACTACGATTAATCGATGTGCGCTGAGATCTGACAATCTGCTGATGGCAACGCCTGCAAGCAGCGAGACAGCTGGAAGCACCAAGATGAAATAGTGCAATCGAAAATAGAATCCCGGGCATAGCGACAATGCAGAGAACAAAAGGAAGCCGAGCAGAAAAATTACGATAGGACGTGTTCGCTGATCCCACAAACCCGCAACGAGTCCGATTCCAGCCAGCGTCCAGATCGGCCAGCCGGCCAGAATCACTTCCTTTGCGGGGTAGAAGAAAATTCGCGGCGCTTGGCTGAAGGGAACTAGGCTGCCGTACTGACGCGCGTAATCGATTGTCCAAAACCAGAACCTGTCGAACACACCGATGCGCCAGAGAAACAGACAAGTAATTCCCAAGGGAAGAATTACGCCGGCACTAAAAATCAGGGTTCGCCGAAAAATTTTTTCAGGTCGAAATCGGCGATGAAAATTGCTGGAGACGAGATAAATCGCTCCAAAGAGAGCGAAGAAAACCGCCGGCTGCTTCATTAACAGTCCGATGCCGAAGAGCAACCCGCTTGCGAATAATCGTCCCAAGCCTTGCCGAGCTGCCGAGTTGAACAAGAGCAATGTTCCGCCGAGCACCGGGAGCAGCACAAAATGTGTGGCGTGGCCGGCAAACCCCAGCACCGAGGGGCTTACAGAGAGCACGGCATAGCTCATTCCTGCGGCAAGTCCCGCTACCGAATTCAGAAGTTGGCGGCCCAGTAAAAAGATCAAAATGATCGTAGCCGCGTTAACAAGAAGCAGTCCCAAATGAATTCCGGTTATTGTTTGCCCAAAGATCGACATGATTGCGGCGTAGGCTGCATAAGT
>WNFU01002814.1_pt1 | contig 23480 bp, 27 predicted proteins | sample 5400121 | NCBI WGS metagenome assembly WNFU01 (sample SAMN13153360, study PRJNA577476) | soil metagenome | isolation source: 100 cm soil or saprolite under grassland replicate 1 | place: USA:California | collected 2016-06-15
CCGGCCGGCTCGAGTGCGCCTGGCAGCGTGAACAGCTCCCAGATGCGATTCGTGAACTGGTCATCGATGATCAGCGGTTGCGAAACGACATCTGCTGGTCGGTGTTCGACTGCTGACACTCCGAGCGTATGTCGGCACTGCCCAACAAGCGCGTCGAGCCGACGCCGTGAGCGAGACTCGTCCCGAAGCGCATGAGCGCGGCTCACGCGCAACACGTTCGGCGGCTTACACGTTGAAGGAGAAGACGATGAGTGCTTCAGGATCATACCATCTGCCTACCTCACACCGCGATGCGCAAGCGGAAATCGAGCGCTTGGCCGCTCAGGCACACTCCGGCTGGGACAAAGAATCACGCTCGTTGTCTTGGTTCGGACTGAAAGATGGTATGTCCGTGCTTGAACTTGGCAGTGGACCTGGTTTTATCACCGAGCAACTCTTAACGCTTGTCCCGACCAGCCCGATCACCTGTGTCGAAATCGACCGCACCCTGCTTGATCAGGCTGAGCAGCACCTGCACCACAAAGCCAAGGAGCGTGTCCGCTTCGTGGAAGGGTCGGTGATGGACACACACCTGGAGAGTGACCAGTTTGACTTTGCCTACGCACGCTTGTTGTTTCAGCATCTCCGTGATCCGATCGGTGCAGCCAAAGAAATCTGGCGCGTGCTCAAGCCAGGCGGTAAGCTGGTCATTTATGATATTGATGATCAACTCTTCGGTCTGTTCGAGCCAGCGCTTCCAGAGTTCGCACCGGTGCTCGAGGCGTTCGGGCAGGGGCAAGCAGCGCGGGGCGGCAATCGGCATATCGGGCGGAGTCTGTGGCATATCCTCACCGCTGCGGGATTTCGCACTATCGAGTTGGAAGTCGTTGGGTCACACAGCGCCGGCAGTGGCGTCGAACCGTTTTTGCGGCATATACACCCGGACCGAATGCTCTCGCTGGTCAAGGGCGGGTTGCTGACAGAGGAGGATCTCGAACGCTTTCGTGCCGCGCTGACAGCGTGGGCTGCCTTGCCTGATGCGTATACCCTCTGGCTGAGTTTGATGATATGTGGTGAGAAACCGGAGTAGGACTAGTCGGCGTGCCGCCGAACATTGCGCTCCAGCCGACCGGCTGAATCGGGGCTTTTTTGAAAACCAGGTTCGTGCCGCTCGCTGTACCGCTTCCCACCGCCGTACTCTTCAGCCGGCGGCTGAGCTTAGTCGTTGGGCTAAAGGAATCCAAAGCGCTCAATGCAGCAAGAGGAAATCACAGCCATGCAGAAAGAGGAAATCACAGCACTCTTTGATAAACAGGCGTCATCGTATGACCAGCAATGGAGCAAACTGGCTCCAATCAACGACGCTTTGCATTTGTTCACCAGTACCGTGCTTTCCCAACTTCCTCCCAAGGCGAATATCCTTTGCGTTGGGGCAGGAACAGGTGCCGAAATCCTCTATCTCGCCCAGAAATTTCCTGAATGGCGCTTTACCGCCGTAGAGCCGTCTCCAGCGATGCTGGATGTCTTCCGACGCCGGGCTGAGGAACATGGCATTTCGTCACGATGTGTCTTCCATCCGGGCTATCTCGACTCGCTCCCGTCGAATGAATCGTTCGATGCCGCCACTGCGTTTCTGGTCTCGCAATTCATACTGGAGCGTCATGTCCGATCAACATTCTTCCAGCGCATTGCCGAACGTCTTTGCCCAGAGGGTGTCTTAGTGAGTTCCGACTTGGCTGGCGACTTGGCCGCGACGGAGTGCCGGGACCTTCTTGGCATTTGGTTTCGGGTGATGACAGGCAGTGGCACTCCTCCTTCTCCTGAGGGGATTGAGCGAATGCGCGAAGCATATAGTCGAGATGTGGCAGTTCTCCCACCCCAGGATGTCCGCGACATTATCACGCTCGGGGGCTTTGACTCACCAGTGCTTTTCTTCCAAGCCGGAATGATTCACGCTTGGTATGCAAAACGATCACCGAGCCAAGCCGATACGGATGGTGCAGGCAACCCGGTGATGCCGAGTGCCTGACCTCCGATACAGTACCAGATGAGCAAAACCACATACTTGGAGAACGACGTTCTCCAGATCGATTTCAGCGTCGAAGTCGCTGGCGAAGCCGTTCCTTGTGTGATTTGGAAACCCAGCGCACCGCTCGAATCTCGGACATTGATTGCACTGGGGCATGGTGGATCGCAACACAAGAAGACGCCGAGCATTGTGACCGAGCAATTCGTTACGCAACGAACTTCGGCTGGACCAGTCTTGCAATTGATGCTCCCAAACACGGTGAGCGGATAACGCGCGAAGCTGCTGAAGCAGAACGCCTGAAAACGGAACGTCGGTTACGGGGTGATGTGAACGCGCCGTCTTTACGTTCTGCAGAAAAAATTGCGTTTCTGGACACGCTGGCGGCTCAAGCAGTCCCCGAGTGGCAAGCTGCCCTTGATACGACACTTGCGTGTTTTGCGCCAGCTGTTGATTCGGTCGGCTATTGGGGCATTTCGCAAGGTACGTGGATTGGTGTGCCGCTGCTGGCTGAGGAGAAACGCTTTCAGTGTGCAGTGCTTGGCCTCGCGCACTTGCATCCAGATCACGTCGCATTACGATGCGCTGCTCAACGAATTACGGTACCTCTACGTTTCGCCTTTCAATGGGACGACCCGATTCGCAGCCGAGACTATGGCATCGCACTGTTCAACGCGTTTAGCAGCTCCGACAAGTCGATGCATATCAACCCGGGAGGCCACACGGACATCCCAGCGACCGAAGTTGAATCGTGGGATGCGTTCTTCCAGCGTCACGTGAAATAGGCAAGAAGCATCGCCGTGGCGGCTGATACGCCACCCGGTGGATGGCTTCCCATCACTTCCTCCTCACGTTTCGCGCTCTGCATTGCGCATCGCCAAATAACCCAACCTGTGATAGAGTCACACCAGGTCACGTCTACTACGGTGATCGGAGGAGCCGTGGCGAACCACATGCGGGTGACGCTGGAAATCGGACCGAAGGGCAAGAAGGTGGTGGCGGTGGCACCGGATTGGCCCGGCCTCGCGCGCGGGGCAACGACTGAGCAGGCTGCGATCGAACGCCTACGCTCCTACATTCCACGGTATGCACCAGTGACGAAGCTGGCGGGGATGGAGGCCGCGTTTGCGACCATCACCGGCGTCGACATGGTCGAGCACTATCCGGGCACGGGCTCAACCGACTTCTGGGGTATCTCGTTCGCGTTTTCGAGCATCGACCAGCAACCCATGTCGGAGGAAGCATTGGAGCGTGAACTGACGCTGATGCGGGCGTGCTGGGCGTTTTTCGACGCTGTGCGTGCACGCGTGTCGGCTGAGATACAGCGGGGGCCGCGCGGCGGCGGGCGAGATCGAGACCACATTGTCCGTCATACGCTTGCCACGGAGCAAGACTGGGCGAAGAAGCTCGGCGTGCTCACGCCTCAGGACGCGATACTGACCGATGAGGGATTGAACGCGCATCGCGACGCCTATTGCAACGCCATTCGGGCGTTGCATTTCCAGGGCAAAATGGCCCGCACGTGGCCGCTGCGTTACCTGATTCGGCACACCGCGTTTCACACGCTCGATCACGCCTGGGAAATGGAAGACAAGGATCTGACCGGCAAACGAGGCGAGCGCTCCATCAGCACTGAATAGTCGTCTACGATGCCAGTGAAAGGCTGCCGCTTTTGAGTTGCGAGCTTTCCCGATCGATTGCTGCGCCGCCGCTGAAGCCCAAGGCGTTGGACGGCAGTTATCAATGTGTGCTGCTACGAAGCCACGTGCAGCCGTGCTCATCCACAGCACACGTCATGCTGGCGGTTTGCTGCACCTTGCTGCTTTCTCTCTAATCGCCCTGATTCACTCACAGGTCCAGCCACACTGCCGGCTTGTCTGGCAGCAGTGCGTCACGAGAAAGGAGTATTGGCTGATGAGTGGGGTCGTACTGGCAGTCAGTCGCAGCCCAACGCACACGTTTAGCAAGCCAAATCATACCAGTATCCGGCTCGTGGCTGGGCTCGGCGTCGAGGGCGACGCGCATATGGGCCAGACGGTCAAGCATCGTTCACGGGTCGCGGCCGATCCTACCCAGCCCAACCTGCGTCAAGTGCATCTCATCCACGCAGAATTACATGACGAATTGCAACTTGCCGGCTTCAGCGTGATGGCGGGGGACATGGGCGAGAACATCACCACGCGTGGCATTGATTTGCTGGGGTTGCCTACTGGTACCCGGCTGCATATTGGTGCGAGTGCAGTGGTCGAAGTGACCGGGCTACGCAATCCCTGTGACCAGCTTGACCAGTTCCAATCGGGCTTGAAGGCAGCAGTCCTTGGCCGTGATGACCAGGGCAATCTCATTCCGCAAGGCCGGTGTGATGGGGATTGTGCTGGCGAGCGGTGAGGTGCAAGCCGGCGACGTAATTGGCGTTGAGCTGCCCCAGCCGCCCTATCGACCGCTTAAGCGGGTGTAGGAGAAACATCAGGCTGACCTCCTGCACACCTACCAGTGTAGCTCAGGTCGCCAACTGCGTAAGTCATACAGATAACAACTCCCATCACGAATGCTGCATCGACTAGATCGGGAATCGCTTGGACACCACCTGAGCTAATTGCAGCTGCATTCTTCACCGCTATCGTCATGTTGGGCATTGCGGGATTGCCGGAGCAGACCCAAGGAGCGCCGGGCAACCCTCAGCGCGGCGGATCGTGGCCGACGCGCCCGTCGATCGATTCCCGGATGAGGTCGGCGTGGCCGTTGTGGCGCGCGTACTCCTCGATCATGTTGAGCAGGATGTAGCGCAGGCTGGGGGCCGGGCTGTCGGGCCCGCCACGCCGTCGCGCCGGTCCGCCGTCGGCCATCGCCGCAGCCAACAGCGCGCGCGAGCGGGCCACGGCCTCGCGCCAGAGCGCGTAGAGCTGTTCGGGGGAATCATCGGCGGCACTGCGCCAGTCCCACGCGGGATCGGTGCTCCAGTCCACGGCGTTCCACGGTGGGAGTTGCCCGCGCCCGTGCAGCCACTCCGAGGACATGTCGTCCTCGAAGCGAGCGAGGTGCTTGAGCATCCCGCCCAGAGTCATCGCCGACGGGCCGAGCGTCGCCCTTAGACCGGCCGCGTCCAGGTCCCCGCTCTTCCAGGCGAACGTCGCGCGCTGGCGCTCCAGAAAGCCCAGCACCGTTGCGTCCTCGTCGCCCGTGACGGGTGGCTCCCAGCGCCCCTCCTCATACGCAAATTCGGTCATGCTCCCTCCTCTGCTGCGCAACTCACGCCCACGAATGTGGCCATCGGTCGGTCGTCGCCGCTGCTGCCCGATCTGCGCGTGCCCCATCCGCTACGCGCCCGACGTCGCCGCCCACGTGTCGATGAAGATGCGCCAGCGTTTCACCCAGACCAGGGAGAGGATATCGTGCGCGTACCACGGATCGTGCCGCAACCGTTCCCGCGCCTCGACCTCGTCCCGCGCCATGACGACCAGGAAGCCGCCGCCCTCCTCGTCCAGCGGGCCGCCGAGCTGGATGAACCCCTCCGCGACGAGGCCGTCGATGAACGCGGCGTGCTCGTCCCAGTGGGGCTGTTCGCGCGCATCCCTGGCGAGATCGCGCTGCGGACCGGCCGTGGAGTACGCCAGGAACCGTTCCGGCCGCCCCTGAGGCGTCGCCATCTTTCCCTCCTTCCATTCGCCCGATGTGGGATCGGTTGGTGTCGTCCGGGCTGTGCGACGATCACCATCGGTGACTGCTTCGGAGACCGGGCGAGGCGGCGCCTTGCCCCTCCCACCTTGCCTACCCATCTCCAGTCTACCAGCCTATGCGGAAGGAATCGATCCGCAATGTGCGCGGGCGTAGGGCATGTGCAACGTCGGGGGGCGCTCGTCGCTTAGCCCGACAGACGGCCAAGAAAGCGGTCGAAGGGGAAATCAAAGGCGCGTTGGGCATGAGCAAGGTTGGTTTCGCCGCTCTGCAAGACGATGCCGATGACGGCAGTATTCAACGCTGCCAGCACCTGCGGCCCATCACCCTGCCTGAGTTGGCCGGCGTCTTCGTGCAAGGTGACATCTCCCCGGTAATGCAAAGCATTCTCGATGCCCCACTCTTGGCGTGCAATCTCGCCCAGTCGCTCGGTGCTTGCTACACCTGCCGGCAAACTCGTAATCCCATAGCGTTCCTCATCTGGCTGCGCGATCGGGAGGCGAAACTTGGGCCAGGCGAGCTATTTGTGGTGCCGCGCGGCGTAGAGCATCAGCCCTTTGCCGAAGCTGAGGTACACCTGCTCTTGATCGAGCCGGCCGGGACACCCAACACTGGCGACGCTGCGACCGCTAGGCCACGTCTGGTCATCTAGCTCGTGCGCTCTCTGCGTTCATGGTCGCGTTCTTGCATGCCAGCCTGCAAGAGTTATGCGATACAGGAGTGGAGCTATGACCCAAGTACCGAACAAAAGCGCCCTGCTGGAACAAATCAAGCGCGAGCGCATCTTCTGGGAACAGCTGCAGGCCGAAATTGGCGAACAGCGCATGCTGGTTCCAGGCGCGACCGGCGAGTGGACATTTAAAGACGTGGTCGCTCACCTGAACGGCTGGCGCAGCAAGACCTTGGCGCGCTTGGATGCTGCCCAGCATGGCCACGCGCCAGCAGCGCCGCCCTGGCCTGCACAGCTCGACGAGGACGACGATGTCGATCAGATCAACGACTGGATCTACCAGGCCAACCGCGAGCGCCCGCTCCAGGAGGTACTCGGCGAGTACAGCCAATCGTTTCAGCGCCTGCGCGATGCCGTGACGGCGCTATCCGAGCGCGATCTGACCCAAGTAGGCCGCTACCCCTGGCTGAAAGACTATGCGCTAGCAAATGTCGTTACCGACTCGTTTGGGCACCTGCACGAGGAGCACGAGCCAGTGCTGCGTGCCTGGCTCGACAAGCTCGGGCACGCCAATGCCTGAAGGCCCGACCATCCGCAACACCGCCGACCTGCTGCGGCGCCAAAGACCCACGCCACATGACCGCCGGCCTCCTCGAACGGGAGGGTATGATTATCGAACTCCTTCACGAGCGCGAGGTCGTGGAGCATGGCTGAGACGTAGAGCAACTCGGCGTCGAAGGCCATGCCCCGCTCCAGCGCATACCCCGCCGCCCACAAAAAGGCCCGCACCGAGTGGTTGAGGAGCGCAGGTGAGCAATATACGGTGGCGACTTCAAGCGCGGCACGGCATGCCGGGGACACTGGTATCTCCAGGTCATTGAATTTCATGACTCGCCTCCTTCTCGTGGGCTCTTAACCACGTCCAGTTGGTGCTCCGTATCACGCCATGTCGGGTCCGTAGCGCTCCAGCGCGGCGCGCATCTCGTTGAGCCAGGTCTGCCCTAGTCGTCGCCCGTTCGGGAGGTCGTCGTCTCGATCCCAGCGCCACGTCGCAATCATCGCGAGCATGAGACTCCGGCATTGGCGGATCAGCTGTTGATCAGCGCCCGGATAGTGCGTGCTCACCGCTTCGGGCGCGTGGGCGATGTCGAACTCGACAGGCCCGCGGCAAGCGGTCTCGAGGTCTGCGAACAGCAGCCCGTTCTTCGTTCGGAGCAGGTTGCCTGGGTGTGGCTCGCCGTGGAGCAGCTGCTCGGCGCCTCCCCGTTCGACGACCGCCCGCCTCAGGCTTCGCAATGTGCTGCTGAGAAGCTCACGGTCTGCGTCGGGGAGATCGGGAGTGTGGTCGCGGCTCCCGACCAGCCGTTGAGCTTGCGCGACTCGATCGGTGAAGTGCGGCGTCGCCATGTCGATCTGCCGCATGCCGGCATGGAGTCGCTCGAGCGCGCGTGCGTAGTCGGCTGGAGCGACCTCTCGCGGCGGCACACCTTCGTAGTAGGTCCAGAGCGTGACCACGAAGCCGTCACGCACGTAAATCTGCGGCTCGACTCGCGGGTCGAGTGTGGCGACTGGGCTCTCGGTTTGAGCGAGCCGCCGAGCAAGCTCGACTTCGAACGCGCCGGCCTGATGCGCGATGTGCGCGACACGGGCGACAATGTCACAGGGCAGCAGGCGCAGAACGAGCCGGTTCGAGTCGTGAAGAACGATCGCGTCATCGGCCGTCAGGTCAAGCATCGAGGCGGTCGACATCCCTGCCGCCACCGCACCTGGAACTTCTGATACCTGCATCGTCGCCTCGCCCCTCGCACCATGCCGTCACGATCACCAAGCACTCCGACCCGCGCAGGATGCCGAGCTGTCAATCCTGAGCCGGGCGGCGCGACATCTCCAGCGGATCAGTGCTGACCAACGTTCTCCCGCTCCCCGGCCAGGCCCATCGCGCACCACCGAACTGGGCCTCGATCACCGCGATCGCACACCCAAGCTGGTGGCAACTCGGGCGACGACAGGCTTCGAGAACTGATCGATCCATACAACAGTAGAGCTCAGCCGCCCGACCGAGCGGTAAGCACGAAACTGCCTTTCAAAAACGCCCCGATTCAGCCGATCGGCTGTAGCGCAATGTTAGCCCGCGAGACAATGCGTTATCAGTTCATCGCCTTGCAAGGGATTGCTTGTGCTCATTCCAGACTCGCCGTACGACATCTTCAAGGTCGTGCGGATACGCAAACGCGTGCCTATCGGCCAACCAACGACCGACGCGCGCCATCTCTGCGCGGATGGCCTCTATGACCGTGACGGTTTCCTCCGGTGTCCGTGACGGCAAGCCCAGGATGTTGTGCTGATCCGCAGTCAGCTTGTCCTCCAAGCCCTTGTGCAGTGCCCCGAGCATGTGCAGTGTTGGCCGTGAATCGATATCTTTTCCCACCGCGTGCATGTACCAGGCGCGCAGCAGTGCCATCCGCTCGAAATAGAGGCCAACGAACGGGGAGAGATCGTAGTTCCTGGCAAGCGCCTTCATCTGCTTGTGGGTTGTGATCCAGTAATCAACCAAGAACTGCCTGATCACTGCGCCGTCAATCGCTCGGACCAGCACATCGGCAGGACGCGCAAACCCTTCCAACGTCGCTCTGAACGCTGCGCTGCGACAGGCGAGGATGACCAGTTTCGGCTCAGGATTGTGCTGTGTCGTATCTTGGACGTAGAAATCGACGATGGTTCCGTCTGCCAGCACCAAATGATGCAGCAGCGCCTGCTCCCCAAAGTGCATCAACAAACCGCCGCAGGGAGGAATAGGCAGATAGTGTTGCCAGTCAGGGTTTGTCCATCGGTCGATGTGTCCAGGTTCGAGGGCAATACGGAAATCAACATCACTGTATGCGTCACCACGGCCAGCAGCAAGGCTGCCACCCACCCAGATAGCGTGAATGCTGTCATCGGCAGAGCACGTGCGGGCCATTTCGCGGATCAGATTGGCATGCGGACCATGCTCTAGTGGTCCGAGGTCAATGTCGCTCATGGTCTCTCTTCGTCCTTTTGCGGGTAGCCGGACTGAACCACGTATCGATAGAAATGATAGCAGATATCGAAACAGGCGCGAGCAACAGGCACGAGAGCCGGGATGTTTCATTCAGCGGGCTAACGGCTTGCGTTACCGGCGGCTGGGGAGAATAAAGCTTGGAAACGGAAAACTGCCGGAGCTCAGAAACAACCCCAAAAAACGCGCACAGTCCCAGCCGTCCGGTGCATGCTGTGTTAGGCGCACTCTTGGAACGCCAACGAACTTGCTCGATAATGAACTACAAACCTATATTGATAATATGATTTGCGACTATCAGTTACCAATCACCTGCGTATTCGAGATTGTAAGGCTTTGTGATATTTTCTAACCGCAGGCGCCTGAGTTCTACCAATTGGCGGATGTGGAGATTGTCATGCGCGACCCAACAGGCAAACATCTCTCCTGCGCTGATGGTGCGGTACTCCGTTGTATAGGTTTTCTCCCAATCTGGATTCTGTAATCCAGTGAGCCATGCAAATGATTTTTCACGTTCGACAAAGAACTTTTCCTGCATCTCAGCGAAGTTCTGCTCGTTATAGTTTCGTTCTGTTACCAAGCCTTCGGTGTCAATCGCATGCCATTCTTCATTTTGGCGGTGAAGAATGAAATCGAGATGTTCTCGAAAATCTTCGCGCTCTTCATCGTATAAGTGACACACCACTTCGAGAATCGACCACGACTCCGCACTCGGTTTGAGGCGCGCTTCCTCTGGTGCGACTCCTGCCAATAAAGCACGGATCATCTCTGTGCTATTTTGAAGTTCCTGATAAAGAGTGCTAAATTCCATGTTACCTCTTTCTTTATTTGCATATGACAGCACGGCGTGTGCGGGGATGCAAGAAGAGTTCTTGACATCCGTGGTATACATCAAAAAGAAGCTTCGCCTTGATATGGATACTGCTTCTGTGCGCCTAGCGGATTGCGCATCAGCCTCCGCGAGCGCGGCACCAGAAAGCGCCAAAATAGCCACGATCTCGCGCGCGAAGCGATCGACTGGATGCGCGTGTTCGGCGGCACTCTGCCCTGACGCGTCTTCCGAGCTGTCGAGAGCGACGCGCGATGCCAGGTAAGCGGGGGCGACCGCAGCCAGACTGCCACCGACGGTTTTCGTTTGCGCCCGCAGCATTCGCCTAACGCTACGTTGAGCTGCGAGCATATCTTGCGTGCGACTAAGCCAGAACTTGATGTTAGGTGTCCTGCGGCAAGGTCCGACTGCGGATACCCGCATCCAGCTCATAGAGGATCGTGTCCAATCGACTCTTGCCCACTTGACGAGCGGGTATCTGGAGCAAGATGTCGCGCACTTCAGGGGTGACGTGTTCGATTGCCCAACGAACCTCGCCATCACCAATAGAATGGTCGCCACCTTGGTTTAACTCAAGTGCCAGTGCGGCATAGGCTGCCGGACCGACAATATGTTTCGTTTGTTGAACATCCGCCAATGGATGCGTGTAAGCGCTCGACGCTGCAAGGCCGGCGGCGCGAGCGGCTGCTGCAGCAGCGGGATCGTCTGCCTCACGTGCAGCGGAAAACGCCGACAAGGCAAGGGAACGCAACTGAGCGGTTCGCTTTCCCCCACCAGCAAACACCCGAATGCCTTCAATCGCGGCACGAGGCCGGGAGTCTGAATGAGCATAATTCTCGTAGACCGACAGCGCCCTCTCAGCGCAGTCCGCAGCCCAGCTCCCCAAGGCCCGAAGTGACTCCAAGCTCAGCGTGAAATAGTTGGCCTCACGACCCATGATTCAACTCCGAACACCACGAATGCTACAGAGCGACAAGCTCCAGCCAGTGACCGTAGGTTCCGCTTTTCTATTAATGCGCGCCAACATTGCGCCGGAGGCGTCCGCTTAACGCTCACGCTGAGCCGCGCCGCTTGGATAGAACGAGGCGAGATCCGGCACGAGACAAGCCTAAAAACAAACCGCTCGGTTCACGGCCGCAAAGCGGCGTCGGCTGGAGCGTATTATAGGGCCGGATGCTGAATGGACGACGGGCGGCGAACAGGCTTGTGCTAGGCAGAACGAGCGAGCGATGGCGGATAACAGCTTTACTTCACCCGCGTATAGGTTAAGTCGAGATCCTTCTCCCAAGATACACCGTCTTTTGATAACTCTCCCTTACCGATGATCGTATTGCCGCCATCTACAATCGTACCTTCGTAGCGTTGGAAGAAACCAGGTGCATTTCTCCACCATTTCCAGATATTGTCACGCAGAGTAACTTCATACTTTCGTGAAACACCGCGCTCATCGAAGGTGAGCATATAATATTCCCCTTCAGAATCGTCACTGCCAAAAATTGCGATACCCCTGGGAAAGCGCGGATCATCAATCTCCGAGCGCATGATCAAAAATGCTCCATGCTCCAGCCATTCGAATGAGGTACGACCGTGCAGAATGGTGTCTGGGACAAGACCGTGTGTTCCAGTCGTGTTCCAAGTGCCGATCAATATGCCAAAGGGTTGGAGTGCTGGATTTGGAATGGATGCCGCCTGCATAACATTTTGGGTCATAGTTTCTCCAATTGAATTTCGTTCTACCGACAAAACGCTTGGCCTCTTCATCATACGAATAATGACGTTGGTGTATTTCTATACATGCGCCTCACAATGAAAGTCAGTAGACGGATGTCCGCCTATTGTACCACCGTGGTAGACTGTTGCTGCCGACACGGCAACAATACCCACGCCTCCTTGCTCTTCCCGACTACGTTACGGGTTGAGGGCAGCCCAACGGATTGCGCATCAGCCGCCGCGAGCGCGCTGCATCAGAAGGCGCTGAAATCGCGACGATCTCGCGCGCGAAGCGGTCGGCTGGATGCGCGGGTTGGGCGGCTAGCGCGCTCGTGATTGCTCAGCTTTCATCGGCTTCTGCCAGATTCAAGTTATACGGGCGCTCGATCGCATCCAGAAAGGTGGCTGCGTCCAAGGAGATACCAAGCTCCTCGCCAAGTGTCTGCTCTGCTTGCTAAGAAGGGTGTTAGTCATTTCAAAATGATTGACACCCTTATTGCCCCATCATCTTTGGAATGAGCAGATTAGCTATGCGCTGTAAGAACCAGTAGCACTAAGATTCAATAATGTGCGGTATCCATCGTGGCTCGTGGTTGTATCGCGTGTACGCTGGCTGATGCCTAAGAAGGGCAATGGCCGGGGGAGATAGAGCGGGCGTCCGCCGCGGCGCGCATACACGCCCGGCGATTGGGCAGCAGGTTCTGGTTAATACCCAGCCACGCGCGACCGGCCACAGTGCGATCAGTCGCTGGATCTTAATCGGCCATATGCTGTTGTCCTGCTGGGACTTGTCGTAGAATCTCCCCCACCGCGGCCTCAACCGTTGTTGCCGTCGCCCGCGTTTCAGCCGCTTCCACCTGCTGGCTCGTCAGCTGCGCTTCCAATTCGGCCCGCAGCTGGGCGGCACGGTCCTTGGTCTCTTGAAAGCTGGCGGGATGATTCAAGACGATCAACAACAATTCAAGCGCCTGTTCGATATTTCCTTGCTTTGCTTTTAGCGTTGCAATGCCGATGAGCGCTTCCAGCGCCACGGGTGTCCCGTGGATATCGGTCGCGATACGCAATGCCTCGTGCCAGACGCGCCCGGCTTCGGCCTCGTTTCCCAGTGCGAGCATGCTTCCAGCCATCTCGGCAAGCACACACGCCACGAACCAGCTTCCGCCCAGTTCGGTGAATGTGTCTAGGCCTTTGCGGAACATAACCACTGCCTGTTGATGCTTGCCTTGCGCCTGCGCGACGATGCCGAGACCCCGATAGGCGGTACCGAGCCCCCAACCAAAGCCGATCGAACGATTCAGCGCCACGTTTTCTTCCAGCGCGGCGCGTGCTTGGTCGTATCGTCCCAGCCGTAATGCGCTCCGGCTGAGGAAGTCCAACCCAAAGGCGATTAAGCGGGGATCACCAATCAGGCGCCACTCTGCCACTACGGACTGCAATCGCTCGTGCGTGATCTCGGGTTTGACCATACCATGGGTGATTCCAACCAGCGCGGTATGGAGGGTGAGACACACCGCTTTAAACCACCGATCGCCAATCGCCGTGGCGATCTCCAGCCCCTCCGAGTAGAGTTCCAACGCTCTGGCATAGTTGCCGGTCATTTCCATGACCCTGCCAAGGTAGGTGAGCGACTCGACCAGCACGTGCGGCTCATGCAAGAGACGCAGGATTTCCAGGCTGCGTTCAAGCATTCTTTGCGCCTGCTCATAGTGTGCCTGCCGGTATGCAAGCCAGGAGCGAGTGGCCAGGAGATGTGCTAACGCGACCTGGTCTGTTCTGTCCGGCGGTGCGTGCCCGTGAGCCATTTCCAGTGCGGTGACGGCGCGGTCAAGCGTATCGAGTCCTTCTTGAAACCAGCCAAGCGTGTCGTAGAGCCTGACGAATATGCGCAGTGTCTGCTCGATCAAGGCGAACTCGCCATGAATAACAGCCCAATCCCACGCGGCACGGAAGTTATCCATCTCGGCGGTCAACTCGGCAAGCGTTTCTCGTTGCGCAGCACTACGCAAGCGCCCGTCTGCCTGGCTGAAATAGGTCAGGTAATACCTGCCGTGACACGCCTGGGTCGCGCTTTGTTCTTCTGGGCGTTCAGCGAAGTGTTCAGCGACAAACTGGCGGATGAGGTCGTGCAGATCGTATCGCCCCGCGGCGCTTCGGCGAATGAATGATTTCGTGACCAATGTGGAAAGTACAGCCAGTGTTGCCTCGGCGACGTGCTCGGCTGCCTCACGCCCAAACCCACCCTGGAAGGCCGAAAGCCGAAGCAGGACTCGCTGCTCTTTTTCTGGGAGCAGTCTCCACGAATGATCGAAGACGGCCCGCATGGACCGGTGACGAGCGGGAACGTCGCGCGCCGATAGGCTCAGGAAATCCAGCCCGCGCTCGATCTCACGTGTGATCTCAACACAGGAAAGCATTCGCACCCAGGCCGCAGCCAGTTCGATCCCCAGGGGATACCCGTCCACCAGTTGGCAGATGCGGACGATCGCGGGGTAGTCCTCCAGCGTCGCATTGAACCCGACATGCGCCCGCCGGGCGCGTTGCAGGAACAACTCGACTGACGTATTCTGCGCGGATTCCTCCGCAAAAAAGCTTTCAGGAACAGGCAGCCCCTGAACTTCAAAGACCCATTCATCCTGCAATCCCAAGGACTCACGCGAGGTAGCCAGCAGTTTCACCTGCGGAGCGTGCGCAAGGAGTTCAGGCAGCACCTCGATGCCTGGCTCGGCCAGTAACTGTTCAAGATTATCTGTAAGAAGAAGCGCCTGCTTCTCCCTGAGATAGTCGAACAGCTGGGTTTTTGGTTCGGCAGGACTTGCAGGATGAAAGGCAAACCCGATCGCCTCAGCGATCAGTGGCACGATCAATCGGATTGCGTTGGCGGAAGCGAGGGCGACGAAATACACGCCATCGGCGAAGACATCCTGCACCTGCGCGGCAGTCTCAATCGCGAGGCGGGTCTTGCCGATGCCGCCCGGGCCGACCAGACTGAGCAGGCGGCAGTGCGGGTCGCGCAGGAGTTGACTGAGCTTCTCCACGTCGCGCTGGCGGCCGATCAATGGAGTTGGCAAGACGGGCAGATTGGTTCGGAGCGTCGTCGAGGCCGACGAAACGCTCGGGCTGGCAATTGGCTTCGCCAGCGAAGCGAGGCGATCCACGCTCGATGCGCCGCGCGCCACGTTCACAAACGTCGAACGCTCGGCCGGCGGGATGTTCAGGCAGTTGGCCATCAGTTCGGCGATTTGGGTCGAGGGGCGTCGCTCACCATCTTCAATCTTGCGGAGCAAAGCGATGGAGCAACCCACACGTTCGGCAAACTGCGCCCGCGTGAGCCGGAGTTCGTTGCGACTCTGACGCAGCCACTCGCCAAACGTGCTGGGTGCCTCCATGGCCATCCTCCCACGAACGGGGCCTTGTGCGCAGATTGTAACACTTTTTGTCACACCGAGATGTTACCGACAAAGCGCCTTCGCAATGTTTAATATGGGCAGTGAAAGGTGATGTAATGATGACACTCCTGCAGACCAAACCGTATGAGCTCCGTCGTGACGAAGGACAAAGCCTCCGGTCATTCGGGGCGCTCGTTGTTGTAAAGGCGACCGCGGAACAAACGGGCGGCGCGTTCAACTTGTTCGATGTTTCATGCCCTGTCGGTTTTGCCACGCCGCTCCATATTCACTATGCCGAGGATGTGGCTGTGTTTGTTTTGGAAGGTACGCTCACGTTATTTCTGGGCGATAAAAGAATGGAGGCGCTTACTGGCTCGTATTTCTTTCATCCAAAAGGGACGCCGCACGGCTTTCGTGTGGAAGGTGTGATGCCAGCGCGGATTTTGTATCTGACCTTCCCCGCCGGCTTGGATCGGTTCGTTGTTGAACAGGAACAACGGGCTCCAGATTCAGAGTCAATGACAGCCGCAGCCCGCTACCAGATCGAGATCCTGGGGCCGTTGCCTGAATGATCGGGCGACAGCTCGGCAAGCAAACATACCATCATTGACCAATCAAGTCAGGTCACACTATCAAGTGCAAAGTTCAGGATATACATCAAGGAGAGAGAAAATGAATCACCTACTCGTTATCAAGAAATCCCTGGCGTTCTCGATGACGATCCTGTTGACTCTGGTGATCCTGCTGTCAAACCTCGGACCAGCTATGGCTCAGGAGGACAGGGTCGCCTCAGGCAGAGATGTGCTTGCTGCGCCACCGCAAGCACCAGGCCCGAGCGATCGCGCCGAACTGGAAGCCTTCCTGGATAATCTTTTAGGAAGGGAGATGGAAGAGTACCACATCGCCGGAGCAGCCGTCTCTGTTGTCAAAGACGGCAAGTTATTTTTCGCCAAGGGCTACGGCTACGCCGACCTTGAGGAGGACATCCCTGTCGACCCCGAACAGACGGTCTTTGGCGTTGGTTCAGTCGGCAAGCTGTTCACCTGGACGGCTGTAATGCAGCTCGTCGAGCAGGGCAAGCTGGACCTGGACGCGGATATCAACACCTATCTCGACTTTCGTATCCCGGATACCTATCCACAGCCGATCACCCTAAAACACCTGATGACCCATACGTCCGGGTTCGAAAACCGGCTTCGCGAGAGTGCGGTGTCGGATGTCAAAGATCTGGTGTCCGCGCGCGAATGGATAATCTCCAATATGCATGCGCGAGTGCGTCCACCTGGCGATGCTGCAGGTTACTCGAACTTCAATGCAATACTGGCAGGGTACATTGTGGCACGTGTTTCGGGCGAGCCCTACGAAAAGTACATCCAGGAGCATATCTTTAACCCACTAGGGATGGTGCACTCATCTGCCCAGTCGCCGATACCGTCAGACCTCCGCGAACATTTATCCGTGAGTTATACGTACGCAGATGACGTCTTCCAGGTATTCCCAGATTACATCTATCAGCCAGCGGTATTCTCATCCGGCATACACCACGCCAGCGTCACGGATATGGCGCGATTCATGATCGCGCACCTGCAGGACGGCCGCTACAGCGATGCAAACATCGCCGAAGCGCGCATCCTGGAGGAAACCACAGCACAGGAAATGCATAGCCCCTTGTACACTCCCGACCCGCGAATGTTGGGAACCACCTACGGCTTTTTCGATTTCAGCGACAACGGCCAGCGAACGCTCGGGCATAGTGGTGAATTGCCACCGACGCATAGTCTGCTGTTGCTCTTGCCCGACCAGAACCTGGGCGTATTTGTAGCCTACAACAGCGCGGGCGCTAGTGATCTGACCAATCAGCACCTTGGGTTCCAGAGAGCGTTTTTCGATCACTACTATCCCGCACCTGCGGTTGGGCCAATCCAACCTCCGACGGATTTCGCGGAGCGGGCGGGTCGGTTCGTGGGTGGTTACAGAGAGACCATGAGATCATATACCACCCTCCTGAAGGTCGCAGCACTCTTCAACCCCGCGGAAGTCACCGATCCCGGCAACGGCACACTGCTCTTTACCACCCCGTATGGCGAGTGGCGATTTGTAGAAGTGGAGCCGCTCTACTTCCGCCAGGTAGACGGTCCGTTCTGCATGGTCTTTCGTGAAGACAATCAGGGGCGCATCACCAACATGTCTACCGACCTCATGCCCCAGTTTGCTTTTGAAAAGCTGAACGGGTACGAAACGCCCGGCTTCAACATGAGATTGCTTTTGGTTTGCCTCTTGATATTCCTGTCCATGCTCCCCGTAGGATTGATTAGCTTTGTTGGGAATCGCCGCCTTGGTGGTGACCGGAAACCTACCTCTCGCGACGCCCGCGTGGCTCACTCGATCCTCCTGGGGATCTGCGTGCTAAACCTGCTGGTCTTGATCGGCCATGTACTGTGGCTCAATACGCCAAATATTTTGTCCGGCACCCCATTGATCACGAAAATTGTTCTGGGACTGAGTGTTCTGTCTGCCGTGCTGACAGTCGGCGCGCTGGTCTACACGGTGCTGGCTTGGAAGAACAGCTACTGGGGCATGGCCTCCCGCCTGTATTACACACTGGTGACAATCGCCGCGGTTGCCTTTGTCTGGTTCCTGAACTACTGGAACCTGTTGGGCTGGCGGTACTAATTGGCAAACGTTTCAATGCTGGCGGGGAGATCATCCATCCCCGCCAGCAAAGAGTAAAAAGGAGCAATCTCATGTCCGCTCAAGAAATAACACCAACGAAGCACATGCCAAAGCTTTCAATTAAATACGAGAAAGATCAGTATGCACTTTGGCAAATCCTTGGAATTTGGCTGGCCACCGGCGCTCCCATGTGGCTGCTGGGCTGGGTGGCTTACCCGGCAATGAGCGCTGGTCTCCCGCCGGTAGACGCCGGTCTGCTGCGCATGAAGTTGGTGACAGTCGGGCTCATTTGGGAGTTCGTGTTGGCGATTATCATTCTCTATCGTGAAGAGGGCAACATCCGGCTGAGCACAATCAGCCGCCGTTTCTGGCTTAACCATCCGGTTTCCGCTAGAACTGCAGAGACAAAGAAAAGCTTATGGTGGTGGCTCATTCCTTTGATCCTGCTGCTTACCTTCCTGGAATTCGGCTTGAGACCTGTGCTCAACAATCTGTGGACGGCGATCTTTCCTTTCCTCGCCGAACCAAAGGGCTACGATTTTTCAGCAATGCTTTCGCCCGAGCTGCGTGCCCAGTGGATGGGGGCTTGGGGATTGCTTGGATTGTTCTTTGTGTCGGCACTATTCAACACATTCCTGGGCGAGCAAACATACGATCATTGACCAATCAATTCAAATCGCACTATCAAGGACATCAAGGAGAATTCCTATGAACATGCTAGACGTAACCGCGAGGCAAACACGCATCATCGTCACGCACTACGGCGGACCCGATGCACTTCAGGTGGTTGAAGAAGCGTGCCCCGAGCCGAAGGCTGGTGAAGTGCGGGTGAGAGTACTGGCCGCTGGCGTCTCCGCGCCCGACATCATGATGCGCGAGGGCATTCATCCCGAGACGCCCCCGGTGCCCTTCACGCCGGGCTGGGATCTGGTTGGCGTGGTGGATCGGCTCGGCGCCGGTGTCTCTGGAATCGCACCAGGCCAGATCGTTGCCGCGCTGCCGATCAGCGGTGCGTACGCGGAGTTCGTCTGCCTGCCGCAACGTGAACTGGTTCCAGTGCCATCGGGGCTAGACCCCGCAGAGACTGTCAGTCTCGTACTGAACTACGTCACGGCGTACCAGATGCTGCATCGTTCCGCGAAGGTCAGACGGGGCCAGCGCGTGCTGATCCACGGCGCGGCAGGTGGGGTCGGCACGGCGCTCTTGCAGCTTGGGCGCCTCGCCGGGCTGGAGATGTACGGTACCTGTTCAGCGCGAGATGCGTCGGCTGTTTCCGACCTGGGCGGTATCCCGATCGATTATCAGCATCAGGACTTCGTGAAAGAGATTCACCGCCAGCCCAGCGAGGGCGTGGACGTCGTCTTTGACAGCATCGGCGGCAGCCATATCTGGCGTTCCCGCAAGGCGCTCCGTCCTGGCGGCAGGGTGGTGGCCTATGGCCTCACTGGCAAGCTCCATGGGGGGCGGCTGGCTTCAGGTCGTCCAGGTGGCCGTCATCGCTTTCGCGGAATCGCCATCTTCGCTGTGTACATTGTTGGCGGCTTCCTTCTCCCGGGCCGGAGACGGGTGGTTCCCTATAGCATCCAGACCCTCATGCGGCTGAGACGGGATATGTTTCGACAGGATTTGATCGTCCTGCTTGACCTGCTCAAACAGCAGAAGATCAAGCCGCTCATCGCGGAGCGATTTCCGCTGGTGGAGGCACGACAGGCACAGGAGGTGCTTGGGAAGGGAGGCGTGACCGGCAAGCTCGTGCTCGTGCCCAACGGGTTATCGCTGTAAGCAGGAATGGTGTAAAAGATTTCAAAATGGGAGGGGTTATGGTATCGCTCACCACGTTCCTCAGGCGCCGTGCACTGGTCATAGGAATCGTGCTGATGTTCCTGCTGACCTGGCCGATCGAGCTCGGGCGTGTCGCGGAGACGCGCGGCCTGTTGCCGTTCCATATCCCTCTTGTGGTCTCTCTGACTGTCGGCTACGGGTTCGTCGTCGCGTCGGTCGTTATGACCTGGCTCACCCTGGGCAAACACGGCGTGATCGCCCTCCTGAAACGTTTCGTCGTGTGGCGCGTGGCGTTCAAATGGTACCTGGTGGCGTTCGTGCTCCTGCCGGCCATCAACGGTATCGCGATTGTGCTCCATGCCACGCTGAGCGCGACACCGGTTGATTTCAGCACTGCCTTCGCATATACATTAGACCTAATCGGAAATAAGGATCGGCGTATGCTGTATGGCTTCCTGAAGCGGCGCGAAAATCCGACAACAGGTATTTCCGATTAAGTCTATTCTTTGGCCCCTCAGCCAATCTGCCAGTGCTGATTCTGCCGTGGTTTGTGTATGAAGTCTTCACCAACGGCGAAGAGATCGGCTGGCGCGGCTATGTCCTGCCGCGCTTGCAGGTGAAACACAGCGCGCTCCTCGCCAGTCTGATCGTTGGCCTTGTGTGGGGGCTCTGGCATCTCCCGAAATTCCTGACGGCGGGGAATACAAGCCCGTTGGGATGGATGATGGTTGATATCATGGCAAAGGCGGTTCTCTACACATGGCTCTACAACAACACGAAGGGAAGCCTGTTACTGGTGACAGTCTTTCATGCGGCGGAAAATACGGCGGGCGTGATGCTGCCTATAGCGAATACAGTAAGCGGCGAGAATCAAACCACATTAATGATCGTCTGTGGGCTTGAGATCATCACGGCGCTTGTGGTTGCCGTCAGTGCCGGTCCCGCGCGGCTGTCGCGTAGCGCGCCGCTACAAATGCAGGTGGCGAGCGCGTAACAGTTCAAGCTCAACCTGTGTGCGTTGACTGGGCTTTCCAAAGGACGAAAGCGCAGCTAACCGTCGATACCGCACAATATCGTTCGTGAGCTAGAGATGCGTGATTAGAAAGGGCAGGAGCTCTTGGCTGCATCGCTGTGGCGACCAAGCATTCCTGTCCTTCGTGCGTCTTCTTTGTCCTCACATAGGATACTGTGCGGTATCAAGCGCAGCTGCTCGAGATAGCGCACTCGATTGCAGCAACAGCCGCTTGTGGCCCACCGAACGAGCGGATACGTTCCCCCAGTGCTTCTGCTCTGCGCATACATTCCCCTTGGTTGGACAGCGCCGCGTGCAGGTATGCAGGAGTGAAATCGTTCAGCTCGCTCATATGCCCGGCTCCCGCTGCTTGCACTTTTCGGGCATTGTACCGCCGCTCAAAGATCGGGCCAGGAAACAATACCAGCGGAACGCCGTTCAGGAGCGATTGGATGATCGTGTTCTGCCCGCCGTGGCAGATGGTCCAGTCACAATAGGGCAGGACCGCGGCGGCTGGCACGTAGGGCTGACACTACTGCCCCGGTGCGTTCTTCCCGCTGGATGCTCTGCGCGCCCACCAGGCAGATATATTTCCTATCGACGTCAAACACGTGGGGGAGAATACGTTGGAGTGTATCGAGCGAAAGCGAACCAGTGCCCATATAGACAAACACATAGCGCCGACCTGGCTCTGGCTGGAATTCGCCGGGCTGGATATCGCCCAGGAGCTGCCCGACGTAGCAAACGTCCGGCCGCTCTGGATCGGTCGCCTCAAGCTCCGGGATCGAAGGGATGATTTTGAGTACCCCAGGGCCGTGACAGACAACATCCACGGTCTGCGAGGGCAGACGATAGGTTTTCTGGACGCTGCCGATGGCCCGGTTGAGCAGCTTCCAGGGGAGTGTACCCACCCCTTGCGCCATCGGGGACTGATAGGTGGCCGCGATGGGCAAGCCGGCGATCTGAGCTGTCAGAAAGGCGCCCAGGTCCAGGTCCGTGAAAACGAACTCTGCCCCAAAGTCTCGTGCAGCCGCCAATTCCGCCGCGACCAGCCGTTTCAGATACCCAGCCTTGGCCATCCCCGAGATCAGCAGCACCAACCAGGTCGTGCCGAAATCCCTGCCCGGCCGGACTGGCAGCGTCGCCCGTCGCGAGCGCTGCTCGACGATGCGCGAGAGCGACGCCGGCAGGCCGAGAAACGTTGCGGCGGGCATGGAATACACCGTGTAGCCGTGACGCCGCAGGGATGTTTCCAGGGAGCCGGACGCGCAGAAGGCAACCTGGTGCCCGGCTGCTTCGGCTGCCCTTGCCACCGCCACGACGCGCGTCAGCCCGCCCCAGGTACCGGTCGCCGGTGAGAACACAGCGATCAGTAATTTCATCGCATCCCCCTCAGCTTCCGCTCCGTCACTTGATTTGCCCCGTGCTTTTCGAATGTGAAGCGCCACAGCGCCAGTCCGAAGAACGCCAGCGCGTAGGCCAGGACGATACCGGCCGGAAGCAGCACCGAGCTGAAGCCCAGCCCGCGCAGGATTCTGCATGCAAGATTCGGTCTCGCTGTTACAACGGTTTTCCTCCTGAGCGGATGAGACATCGTACGCATCGGTAACCTCACTTCTGTTTCTCACCCATTCATCGTCCGACTTATCTGAAAATCGCATCCACCGAAATTTTCACTGGCGCAATCTTAACGATCACGTGCGTTTCCTTTTCTTTTTGTTCGGGCGGATAAATGTCACCGTAGAAATGGCGCTTGTTAGGGCAATAACGTTGCGTGAGTTTGTCGGCGTGAGCATCCGCACAATCTCGCGTCATTTCTCGCACTTGTCCGCGTACTTCAATCCAACGACTCGAGTCCTTTGGGTCAATCACGAGTATTGTCACTTTCGGATTCGCCTGCATGTTACGACCCTTTTGCCGTTCCAGAGTCGTGTTGATGAGTACATACTCCCCGTCGTAATCAACCCAAACAATGCTGGATTGCGGCATGCCGCCAGGCATCATGGTGGTCAGCACGCCGTGAACCGGTTCCTGGAATAAATCGCGATGTGTGTTGGGTAGAGTGACTTGCATTCCTTCTCAGCTTTCCACCCGGATATGGGTCGGTACTATCTTGACACGCACCGGTGTATAGCGCGATTGCAATTCCGCAGGGACCGCATCGCCAAAGAATGTCGCATCGGGCTTACCCAAATACAGCCGCGCGAGCTCGTCGTTGTGTTCGACTGCGCCCGCTTCCGTCATCTCCACGACACAGCCGCGAATCTCAATGTTGCGCAGCGGATGTTTCGGGTCATACGCGAGCAGGCTCACTTTTGGGTTCGCTCGCATGTTCTTTTCTTTGCGAAAGCCCTTCATCACATTGACGAGGATGAACCCTTCATGGCGGTTGCACCACACGGGCGTGGTCTGCGGCTGACCATCGGGCATGACGGTGGACAATGCGACCACGTACGGTCCATCAATCAGGTCGCGATGCGAGGCAGGTATTTGTTTCATCATCGTCATGTCCCTCATGCTGCTCGCTCCAATTCATGGAGCAACGCCTCGGTCAGGCGCAGCCTGGATTCGCTGTGCCCAGAAAGCATTTGATTCTCTGGATCACTTCGGCAGGCCGCTCCATCTGCGGATTATGACCGGCACGTTCGATAATCTCCAGTTGAGCGTTCGGTATTCGATCCGCAAGGATCGCCTGATGTTC